>Ga0209415_10000031_pt1 | contig 173109 bp, 148 predicted proteins | sample PeaSoiSIISIP2007_FD_187696 | JGI IMG/M metagenome (GOLD analysis project Ga0209415, IMG submission 187696) | Peat soil microbial communities from Weissenstadt, Germany - SII-SIP-2007 (SPAdes) (version 2) | ecosystem: Environmental > Terrestrial > Soil > Wetlands > Peat | place: Germany... | reverse complement strand
GGGGGCTTCGCCCAGATCGGCTTCGCCGGGGCCGGCGCCACCGGCGCCGTCACGGTCGCGACCAGCGGCGATGTGACGCTCACCGCCGGCACCGCCGGCTGCGTCGCATCTTGCATCGGCGCGCCCTACGCGCAGATCGGGCATGGCGGCTTCGAATTCTCCGGCAGCGCGGGCGGCGCCATCACCGTGACCGCGGGCGGCAATGTCACCCTGACCGCCACCGGCGCGCCCTTTGCCTATGCCCAGATCGGCAACGGCGACGCCTCGCTGAGCACCTTCGGCAACGACGTGTCCGGCAACATCATCATCACAGCCGGCGGGACGGTATCGGTCACCAGCAATTCTTCGCCCGCCTTCATCGGCAACGCCACGACAGGCGGGACGTCGAGCGGCGACCTCGTGCTGATCGGCGCCGCGCTCACATCGAGCGGCGGCGCGCTCGAGAATTTCCTCCAAGCCGACATTCAAGGCGGCGACGTCACCCGCGGCGTGACCTCGCCGCTGTCGGCCAGCGGCATCCAGAACGACATCTTCTATGACAGTCCCCACACGCTGACGGCCCTGGTCGCGGGCAGCATCGATATCGAGGGCAACATCCAGAACGCCGGCAGCGGCGCCGTCAACGTCGTCGCCGGGTGGGACGGGACGCACGGCCTTGCCCTCCCCAGCACCACGTTCAACCTCGCCGACATCACCGGCCACCCGAGTTCCTTCGCCAACAACAGCGGCGCGGTCACGGTCGGCAACGGCGACCAGCTCGAGACCATCGCCGTCGGCAGCCTGCAGGGCGCGACCACGATCCTCGGCGCCAGCTTGACCTTGCAGGGCTCCGTCAACGCCGAAGCCGGCGCCCAGGTCGGCTACAACACCTCGAACGATTTCGGCGTCACCGCGACCGGCCCCATCAACGTGCAGGTCACCGGCGACGTGATCCTCACCGCCGGCCAGCACAACTTCGAGATCGGCAGCTACGTCCAGATCGGCCATGGCGGGCTCGGCGAGGGCGGATCGGGAAGCACGTCGAGCACTACCAGCGCCGCCTCCATCACCGTCAATGCCGGCGGCACGGTGACGCTCAGCGGCGGCGAGGGTGCGCAGTCCTACGCCCAGATCGGCCATGGCGGCTTCCAATCGATCGCGATCGAGAGCGGATCGTTCGCCGAGAACGGCCTCATCTCGGTCACCGGCGGAAGCATGAGCCTGTCGGGCGGAGCGGGCAGCTTCGCCTATGCCCAGATCGGCCATGGCGGCGGCGACGCCGGCGTGTTCACGGATGGCGTGTCGCTGACGCTCGGCGGCGCCATCACGCTGTCGGCGCCCACTGGCAGCATCGTGCTGACCGGCGGCAGCGGCAGCGACGCCTACGCGCAGATCGGGCATGGCGGCAGCTCGCTCGGCCTTTCGTTGGGGACCTTCTCGGCGAGCGGGACCATCGGCATTACCGCCCAGAGCGTCATGCTCACCGGCAATGTCGGGTCCGACAGTTACGCGCAGATCGGCCATGGCGGCGCCTTCAGCGTCCTCGGCGCCACCGGCGATATCGGGCTGACGCTCTCCGGCGACGTGAACCTCGCCGGCGGGAACGAGATCGATACCCAAGGCGCCTACGCCCAGATCGGCAATGGCGGCTTTAGCGCTTCCGGCGATGTCGGCGGCGAGATCACCGTCTCCGGGGCGAACGCGACCCTCACCGGCGGCGCCGGGAACGCGGCCTATGCGCAGATCGGCCATGGCGGCGCGTTCGACTTCGGGACCGCCTCCGGCGATATCGGGCTGACGCTCGGCGGCAATCTGACGCTCAAGGGCAATGTCGGCTTCTCGGCCCAAGGCTCCTACGCCCAGGTCGGCAATGGCGGCTATGAGGGCTTCGGCAGCGCCACCGGCACGATCACCGTCCAAGCCGCCAATGTGACGCTCACCGGCGGCGAAGGGCAAAGCGCCTACGCGCAGATCGGCAATGGGGGGAGCAACTTCAACCTTCAACTCGATCCGGCCTCGATCGCCGAAAGCGGCGACATCACCGTGACGGTCGATCCGCTCGCTTCGTTCGGAACGCTCATGCTCACGGGCGGCGTGGGTTCGGGTGCCTACGTGCAGATCGGCAATGGGGGCGATTCGGTCAACGCCGGCGTCTTTGCGAATTCCGGCGACATCGCCATGACCGGCGCCATTGCCGTGACGGCGGGGCAGGTCGCGCTCGCCGGCAGTTCCGGCCTGCATTCCTACGCGCAGATCGGGAATGGCGGCGCCAGCGCCAACATCGATGCTTCGGCGTCCGGCAGCATCTTGATCGGCGACGCCGGCTCGACCGTCGCGGTGACGCTCGGCGGCAGCAGCCAGAGCATCACGCTGACCGGCGGAACCGGCGGCGGCGCCTATGCGCAGATCGGCAATGGCGGGATCTCCTCGAACGCCACCGCGACCGGCGGCGCGGTCACCGTGACGGTCAGCGGCGCCGGCTCGAGCCTCGCCTTGAGCGCCGGCCCCAGCGACGGCTCGGGCGACTACGCCATGATCGGGAACGGCGACCCGCTGGCGTTCAGCACAGGCAACGTCAGCGGCGACGTCACGGTCACGGTGGGCGGCACGACGACCCTCACCAACACCGGAGATTCTGTAGCCTTTATCGGCAATTTGACCTCGTCGGGCACCGCTGCCGGCAACGTGACGCTCACGACCGGCGCGATCGTCAACGCCAACGGCGCGGTCGAGAACCTCATCGACTACGTGCTCGGCGGCGGCGTCTCCGACAGCGAGAGTCTGACGCTCAACCTCACCGGCGGCGGCGTCCTCTCCCTGACCGGCGGCAGCATCAGTATCGACAGCGCCCAGACCCTCACGCTCAACGCGCCGCTCGGAACCATCGATCTCGAGGGCAGCTTCTCCAACGCCGGGGCGGGCGCGCTGAACGTCACCGCCGCGTCGATCATCCTTGCCGGGAGCGCCACGACCGCGGGCGGCGCGATCACCTTCAACGGCCCCGTCGTCATGGCCGACGATCTCACCGTCGCGACCAACGGCGGAGAGGTGGCGAGCGGCGCGAACATCACCTTCAACGGCACGCTCGACGATCTTCCGGGCTTTCCCGGAAGCGCGGGCATCCCGCTCGACGCCGGCAGCGCGGGCGTGATCGCGATGCTGGGCGCGGTCGGCGGCATCACGCCCATCGCCTACTTCGCCGTCGACTCGGCCGCGAGCGTGCAACTCCACGGCAACATCATTACCCAAGGGTCCGCCGTGACGTTCAGCGGCATGCCCGTGACGCTGGCGACCAACGTGACCATCGACACGACGGGCAACACCGCCGTTCCCGACGGTAATATCGTGTCCTTCGGCTCCGGCTCGACCGTCGACAGCACGAACGGAACGCAGTCCCTCACCATCACTGCCGGGGTCAACAACGTCACCTTCGGCGACGCGGTCGGCCAAGGCCATCCGCTCGGCGGGCTGACGGTGACCGCCGGCAGCTTCGACGCATCTTCCAAGGTCTCGACCAACGGCCCGCTCCACGTTACGACCTCGGTCGGCGACGGCGAGGAAGACGGTCACATCAACTTTGCCGACACCGTGACCACCGGCGGCGGCGCGTTCGGCGCGTCGGCGACGGGCAGCGATCCCATGATCGACGTCAACGGCGCCGTCACCACCGCGGGCGGCCCCGTCACTCTCAGCGCATCGGGCACCAGTGGCGCCACGATCACCATCGAGAACATCACGGTGACGACGGGCGGCGGCGCCTTCAGCGCCTCGGCGACGGCGGCCGATCCCACGGTCACCGTCTTGGGCACTGTTTCCACCGGAGGCAGTTCGTTCAGCGCGAGCGTGACCGATACCGACGCGGGCGAAATCGATATCGACGGGACTGTGAACACGTCAGGTGGCCCGGTGAACCTCACCGCGTCGGGCAGCGGGGACGCCACCATCAGAATCGAGGGCGGCTCGGTGACGACGAACGGCGGAACGGTCACTCTCTCCGCCAGCACCACCGGCGTTGGCGCCGACGAGATTTATGCTGCGGCGTTGTTCATCGACGGCTCGATATCGAGCGGCATCGGCAACGTGAACGGCACGGCGACGGCGACCGGCTCGGGCGAGGCGGCGATCGAGACTTCCGCGGGCATCATCACGGCCACGACGGGCTCCGTCAGCCTGACGGCGATGAGCCCTCCGCTCGCCGAAATGGACCTCACCGGCACGATCCAAATCACCGGGAACGGCAACATCACGCTTCTCACCAGCGATTCATTGATGCTGCTCGACGGCCCCCTCATCACCAACGGCGGCACCCTCAGCGCGACCGCGTCGGGACCGGGCAGCATCATGCAGGTCAACTGCGGCTGCGGCACGCCCATCCAAACGGGCAATGGCACCGTCGTGCTGGAGGTGAACGGCGTGGGCAGCGAATTGGTGATCGACGATCCGCTGGTGCTATCCGGCCCGACCACGTTGGTCTCCCAGGGATCGCCGAACCAGCCCTCTGTGATATTCAACGGTGGCGTCAGCGGGAACTTCCCGCTGACGATCGCCACCGACGGCACGGTCAGCCCCAGCCCGCTCGGCTATCCGTACACTCCGCTGACCTACGAAGAGTTCACGACCGGCATCTTCCCCAGCAGCAACGGGACCGGCGCGACCGGCGTCGGCAGCACCGATCCGGGGGGCGTCATCAACCAGCCGGGCGACCTGCTGAACAATCCAAATCCGATCTATACCGTTCTGCTGCCGCCGCCGGGACCGCCGCTGCCGCCTGACTTCATTCCGCCGCCGCCGCCGCCGCCGGAAGAGTTCACGTTCGATACCGGATCCATCGACACGGGCACCGGCCCGCCGGCCCTGACCTCGGTCACCGATCTCGATGTCGGCCGCGAGATCTTTGCCGGCATCTCTCCCGGCTTCGGCGCCGGCTTCGACCTCGGGTTCATCGATCCGCTCTTCTTCGTGCCCCCGGTCACGCTCGCCCAGCAGCCGCAACCCAAGCCGGAGTCGCCGGATACGCTGCTCTCCGGCATCGGCGGCCATCTGTTCCAGTCGCAGCGAACCTTCGTGCATCATGATGCGGCCAACGACCCGTCCGAGGGCGGCTCGGACCAGGGCAATCGCTCGTTGTGGTTCGCGATCCTGAACGGCGAATGACGCGATGACGCGGTTTGCCAAGCGCGGCAGAACCCCATAAGCTGGGGGCTCGGGCTCAGGCACGGTTATCGAAGCAACGCGATGTCGCCGGATACGGCTCAGCAGGTCCAGCACGCGGTCACGGTGGGGCTGACCTACCTGTTCGCGGCGTTCCTGCCGTTCCTCCAGCGCCAGTCGCAATTCTATTGGCCGTTCCTGGTCTCGACGCTCGCGGTTGCGCTGCTGGTCTGGCGCTTCGCGCGGCACGAGGAGGAAACCGGCGCGAGCTGGCGCGAGTTCCGCCGCCGCTATCTCGGCCGTGCCCTGTGGTGGCATCCCTCGGCGCGCGTCGACTACCGCTACTATCTTGTCAACGCCGTCGTCTATCCGCTGATCGCGGCACCGGCGCTCGTCACCGGCGCCGCCATCGCGAGCGGTCTCGATGGCGCGTTCCGCCCCATCCTCGGTACGCCGCACGGGCTCGGCGAGGCGGGCTGGGCGATGAAGCTCGCCTTCACGCTGCTGTTCTTCGTGGCCTACGATTTCGGCCGCTTCGTCGCCCATTCGGCGCTGCACGACGTGCCCCTGCTGTGGGAATTCCACAAATCGCATCATTCGGCCGAGGTGCTGACGCCGTTCACCGCGTTCCGCGTCCATCCGGTCGATCTCGGCGTGATGGCGTGGGGCTCGGCGATCACGACCGGGCTCGTCACCTGGGGATTCCAATGGCTCGGCGGCCCCACCATCACGTTCTACGAGTTCCTGCAGATGCACGTGCTGCTGTGGGGCTTCAACCTGCTCGGCAACTTGAAGCACTGGCAGGTCTGGATCTCGTATGGCCGGGTGCTCGACCGCTGGCTCATCAGCCCGGCGCACCATCAGCTTCATCACAGCGCCGAGGCGCGGCATTTCGGGCGCAATCGCGGCTTCGAGATTGCGCTGTGGGACCGGCTCTATGGTACGCTGGCGCTGCCGCGCCGCGGCGAGACGTTCCGCATGGGTCTCGGCGACGGCACGGATGGGAGCTGGCATCGCGTGTGGAAGCTCTATTTCTGGCCGCTGTGGTCGGCCTCGCTGCGGGCGATCGGGCGCGGCGAGCCGGTCGCCGGCCGCGCGGCGGCGAGGCGCTAGATGATCGTTCCCCTGACCGCCGCCTGCATCTCCGCCGCGGCGCTCTCCTATGGGGTCTCGGAGCCGGCGCTGTGGATGATCCTCAAGACCGAATCCGGCCGGGTCGGCGCCTGCACCGTCCAGTCCAACGGCAGCCATGATTGCGGCCCGGCGCAGATCAACGCCGAGACCTGGACCCTGCATTTCGCGCAGCTGCTGCACCGTCCGGTCGACGAGATGTTCTACGCCATCCGCGACAATGGCTGCTTCAACATCACCGCCGCCGCTTACATCCTGCGGCTCAAGGTCGAGGAGGCGCGCGGCGATGTGTGGGACGGCATCGGCCGCTACAACAGCGCGACGCCGGCCCTGAAGCACGCCTATCAGCAGCGCATTGCAGACGCCTACCGACGGCTCTACCCGCAAAGCCAGCGCTAGGCGCGGCAAAGTCCGGTGGCGTTGCGCAGAGCGGCGGCGATCCGCCGCCACAGCGGCTCGAGCTCGGCAGAATGGCCGTGCAGCGCCAAGGCCAGGATGATTCCCGCCGTGAGCAGCGGCCAGATCGGCCGCCCGGCCTGGCGATCGCGAAGATATGCGCGCGCGAACAGCGCCAGCGCCGCGCCGCCGATGACGAGGCCGACGACGACCTCGATCGCGCTGTGGGCGCCCAGCGTTACGCGCGACACCGCGATCGCGAGCACCAGGGCGGCGCCGGCCGCGCCCAAGGCGACACGCGGCCAGGACTCCGCCTCCGAAGCGGCGACCAGCGTCAGCCCGCCATAGACGACCGTGCTCATGCTGGTATGCCCGCTCGGGCTCTCGAGGCCGTCGATCGGCGTCGCGCAGCCACTCAGCCAGATCTTGAGGAGCGCGGTGGCGCCGCCGGCGAGAAGGACGGCCCAGCACCACGTCATCGCGACGCGTCGTCCGACCAGGGTCGCGAGCCAAAGGAGCGTGACGGCCGCTACCGGAAGCACCACGACCGCGTCGCCAAAGCTGGCTAGGAACCCCATGGGCCGCCGACACTAGGCGCAGGCACGTTGGCGCGCAACACCGCGCCCGCCCAGGGCGCGCGGGCGGGCGACGGCGCGATTGCGGCAGGCCGGCTTTTGTGGTATCAACGATGCACAATTGCATTTGTGTGGATAACGAGGGGGCGAAGCATGCTTAGATTTCTGATCGGCGTCGCGTCGGCCATGACGATCGCGGTTGTGCCGGCGTTGGGCTTCGCGCAAACCCCCACCACCCCACCTGCTGGCGGCGTGCCAACCACAACGACCACCACCGCAACGACGACCGCGACCACGGTTGGCGGCGCCGGATTGAGCACAGGCGCGATTGTCGGCGCCACGACAGTAGTCGTCGTGGGCGGCCTCGCCGTAGGCGCGAGCGCGTCGGGCGGCAGCTCCAACGCAACCGCAGTGGCAGGCCCGACCACCACGACGCGCTGAGCGTCCGGCTCCGAGTTAGGGAGCGGCTCGGGTCTCCGGGCCGCTCCTTTCATTGTCCGGGTCCCGGTCGTCAGGCGGGCCGGCGATAGATGATGATCTCGATCGGCGGCAGCAGCGGCGCCGCCACTTGGCGGCTCTTCCAGACATAGCCCGATCCGGGATCGATCCAATACTGGTTGACGAACGTCCAGTCGATCTCGGGCGCCGCGCCGCGTTCCTGCCACAGCTCGGTGCGGAGGCGAGCGCCGAGAATGTCGATCTCGTCGACGCCGGCCGGCTCGAATGTCGAGCGCACGACCACGCCGTCCTGATGGCGCGGTTCCAGGTCGAGCGTGCGCACGAATTCCTTGCTCGCGGCAAAATCGCCGCTCGGCCCGCCCACCGGGTCCGGGGTCAGGAAGACCGTCGCCTTCACGTCCTGCTCCAGGCCGTAGGTCTTCACCACGCGCCCGTTGCGGGTGACCAGCACTTCGCGCTTGGCCGAGATCCAATTCAGATCGATGCCGTCATTGGGCCCGAGCACGAGCAGCGCCTGCGGGCCGTCGCCCATGCGCGCCGCGATGCAGGCGTATTGGATACGATCGATGTCCGCGCGCGTCACGTGCAGGTCGTCGCCCTTCGCCGTACCTTCGCGCACGAATTTCGCGACCTCCGTCACATAGGTGTGGCCGCACGCAGCGCACACGGAAGCGCCGGCGCCGGCGAGGAATATTCTTCTGGCGATGGCAACCGGGGATGACATAAACTCCGCGCCCGCGAACATTATGCTTTGGGAGGGGTATGATGGCCGCTCGGGGAGCCGTTTTTCAAGGCGTCTTAGCCCTCGTCGTGCCCGTGCTGCTATGGCCGGCGACCGCGTCCGCGCAGCGGACCACCCTTCCTCCCGGCCTCATCGAACAGCTCAATCGCACGCAGTCGACCTCGCCCTACAATCCCGCCGAGCAATTGCTGTCGCCGCTCGATCAAGTTCGCCAGCAGCAGCAGCAGCAGACCAACCCGCAGACGGGTCTGCCGTCGCTGCCGTCGAACGGCTTCGATCAGCGCGACTTGCAGAGGGGCCAAGAGCGGCTCGGACCGCCGCAGCCGACATCGCAGATCGAGCTCGATTACTCGCGCCGCGCGGGGCTGCCGCTCGTCCAATACGGCTATGACGTGTTCCGTTCGCTCGTGCCCTCGCGCGGCGAGATACAGACCGGCGCGGTCGCCGACAATTATCGCCTCAGCATCGGCGACGAGCTCGTCATCACGCTGCAGGGCCAGGTCTCGCGCTCGCTCAGGACGCGGATCGACAGCGAGGGCCGCATCGTGGTTCCCGATCTTCCGCCCGTGCCGGGAGCGGGGCGCAGCTTCGCCGAAGTGCGCGGCGATCTCGAGCGCGCGGTCGCCGCGGCGTTCCTTAACACGTCGGTGTTCGTCTCGGTCGGAACGGTGCGCCAGATCGCGGTCTCCATACTCGGCGAGGCCAACGCGCCGGGCATCCGTCGCATGGGCGGTTTCGCGAGCGCACTCGATGCGCTGGCGATGGCGGGCGGCGTCAAGAACACGGGCTCGCTGCGCCACATCATGCTGGTGCGCGGCACGACCACGTCGATCATCGATCTCTACGGCGTGATGGCGGGGGTGGGGACCGTGCCCGATCTCAGTCTCGCCGACGGCGACCGCATCACCATTCCGCCGATCGGTCCGACCGTCGCCATCGCGAACGAGGTCGTGCGGCCCGGCATCTACGAGCTCGCGACCGACGGTACGATCAGCGGACAGCTTCTGCTCGCGCTCGCCGGCGGTCCGCTGCGGCCTTCGGGAAATCGCTTCGTCAGGCTTTCGCTCGATGCGCAAGGGCGCGACATGACGACCGAGGTCGCGTCGCTCGCGCAGCTGACCCTTCGTGCCGGCGACATCCTGATGGTGCTGCGCCGCGACGATCTGGGGGTGGGCTCGGTGCGGCTCGACGGCAATGTGCGCGTGCCGGGCATCCGCTCGCTCGCCGCCGCGCCCGACCTGCGTCGTTTGATGGGCTCCGCGGACGCGTTCCTGCCCGATCCCTACCTGCTCTTGGGCGCGGTCGTGACGACCGACGAGCGGACGCGCAATCGCGTTCTTGTGCCGGTCGATCTCGAAGCGGCGTTGCGCGGCAGCGCGAACCGGGCGCTGAAGGACGGCGACACGGTCATCGTCTTGAGCGTCGGCGATGTAAACTACCTCGCTTCGGCCGACGTCCAGGCGGTGCTCCAGGGGCGCCAGCCGCCCCTGCTGCGCGATCGGATCGTGACCAAGAATCCGCGCGAAACCGAACGCGCTCTTTTCGCCCCCGCCGCGACCGAGCTCCGCGTCGGGCCGCCCGGCGCAGCGGAGGAGCAGCGTGCGGGGTCGGCCGAGGCCGCCCAGCAACAGGCCGCGTCGCCGCGGGTCGACGTGACGCAGAACCAGCAAGCCGGGACGCTGGCTCCGGGCGCCCCGACCGCGCAGGACTTGAACCTCGCCGTGGCGCAGCGCGATTTGCTGGCGCAGCAATCGCGGCAGATTTGTCGCGGGCTCCAGGAGTTGGCGACGATCGCCGCGACCGCGCGGCCGGGCCGTTTCGCCAACGCGATCTACACGCCGACGCAGCACGACGACGGCATCGCTGGCGATGCAAAAATGATCGGCAACGTCTTTCCTTGCCCGCCGATCTTCGACAAATACCCCGACCTGCTGCCGCTGCTGGTCGAGCACGCAACCACCATCGAGGGCGAGGTCCGCATTCCGGGTCCTTATCCCGTCCTCGCGGGCACGCCGCTCGCCTCCGTCGTCGCCGAGGCCGGCGGCCTCGCCCGCGAGGTCGACTTCAAGCGCATCGAGGTCACGCACTACGCGGTGGACAACGCCCGGGGGAGCTCCGAGAGCAACCGGCAATTGGTGCAGATGACGCCGGCCGATCTCGCGCGGCTGGCGCTCAGTCCGGGCGATGTCGTGCGCTTCAACCCGGTCTTCGTCATCCGCGACAACGGTCCGGTGTCGCTCGCCGGCGAATTCCGTCGCCCGGGCAGCTACGAGATCCAGCGCGGCGAGCGCCTGTCGACGCTGGTGGAGCGCGCCGGCGGCCTGACGGAGCAGGCCTATCCCTACGGCGCCGTCTTCACCCGCATCAGCGTGAAGACGCAGGAGAAGGAGGAATTCACCCGCGCCGCGCGCCAACTCGAATCCGGAATCACGGCCGCGCTACCGAGAGCGTCCACCGGCGATCAGTCGCAGACGCTATTCGCCGCGACGCAGCAGCTGGTCAGCGAATTGCGCAACACCGAGCCGGTGGGGCGCGTCGTGATCGAGGCCGATCCGACCGTGTTGCAGGTGAAGCCGCAGCTCGATCCGCTGCTGGAGCCGGGCGACACCGTGTTCATTCCCAAGCGGCCGTTTTATGTCACGGTCGCCGGCGAAGTGTTGAATCCGACCACGCTGCAATTCCGCCCCGGCGCGTCGCCGATGGACTATATCAACCAGGCGGGCGGCTTCACGCAGACCGCCGAGGACGACCGCGTCTTCATCGTGCTGCCGAACGGCCAGGCGCAGCCGGTGAAGACCTCGTTTTGGAACTTCACTCCGGTCGAGGTGCCGCCTGGCAGCACCATCGTCGTGCCGAAGAACCTGACGCCGTTCGATCTCACCTCGTTCCTGCGCGATTCGACCCAGATCCTGAGCCAGCTCGCAATCTCGGCGGCCTCGCTTGCCGTGATTCACAGCAATTCGAGCCGCTAGCTCCGGCGCGCCTCGGAATTGCGCTCGTCGCGTGCTGGCCCGGCTTCGCCCCCTTCTCTTCGCCGCCGCGTTGGGCATGGCCGCGCTGCCGCGTCCGGCGGACGCGCAGAATCAGCTGCAGACCGGCGCGCCGTCCTTCACGGCGACCTATGACGATTGGGGCGAACACGGCCTGCTGCAGACGCCGACGGCGCGTCCCGGCACGGACGGCGATTTCGCCTTCACCTATTCGCACGTCCATCCCTACGACCGCTACAACGTGTTCATGACGCCGCTGCCGTGGCTCGAAGCCGGCTTCCGCTACACCGCGATCAACGACCGGCCGTACGGGCCAGCCAATCCGAGCCAGTCCTACAAGGACAAATCGTTCGACGCCAAGATAAGGCTGGTGCAGGAGAGCGCCGATTTTCCCGAAACCGCGATCGGTTTTCGCGACATCGCGGGCACCGGATTGTTCTCGAGCGAATACATCGTGTTCAGCCGCCGCTATTACGATTTCGACGTGTCCGCCGGCATGGGCTGGGGCTACATGTCGAGCCGGGCCACGTTCGGCAATCCGCTCGGGCTGATCGCCCACGCGTTCAAGGTGCGGCCCGCCACCAACGGCACCGGCTCGTTCACGCTCGACTATTTCCGCGGCCGCAATGTCGCGTTGTTCGGCGGCGTCGAATATCATACCGCGATCGAGGGCGTGCGCATCAAGCTCGAGCTCGATCCCAGCGATTACCACCACGAACCGCTCCAGAATAACTTCGGCGTGCGCTCGCCGGTGAATGCCGCCGTGGTCTATCGGCCCGCTCCCTACATGGAGTTTTCCGCCGGCCTGGAGCGCGGGACCACGGTCATGCTGCGTGCCACCGTCACCGCGAACTTCAATTCGCTGGGCTTCTTCCGCGATCCATCGACGCCGCCCGCGCTGGAGCCGCGGCCGGTACCGCAGCCCCCGGAGGGGCGGAAACTCGATGAGACCGGCCTGCCGCTGGTGGCCGAGCCCGCGGTGGGGCGACCGCTCGACGAGACCGGCCTGCCGCTCGTGGCCGAGCCCGACGAAGAGCCTCAAGCACCGCCGCCGGTCAGGATCGCGCGCGCGAAGAAGCCACGCCGGGCGCCGCCTGCGCCGGCCCCAACCCGGGCCGCTGCGGCTTCGGACCGCTTCTACGACATCGCGCGCCTGGCGCCGCCGCCGGTCGCAAGCGACGCCGCTGGGGATTCGGACCGGCTTTACGATGGCGCGCGCCAGCTCGGCTACGACATCGACACTGTCGCGATCGATGGTGACAAGGCGACGCTCTCTATCACACCGCGCGCCGGCGGCACGCATGCCGCGCCTTCCGAGAGAGTGGCGGCGCTGGCGGTCGCGGTCCTGCCCGGCGTGAGCCGCGCCATCATCGCCGGCTCCGGGGCAGGGGCAATGGAAACTCAGGTTGCGCCGAGCGTAGCCGCGACGCCCGCCGACAGCGAACCAGCGGTCGCGGAGCGCGTCTTCGCCGACCTCAAGAAAACCGGACTCCGGGGAGAGTCCTTCGCGATGAAGGGCCGGCACGCCTGGCTCTCGCTGTCGCAGGACAAGTATCACGTCTACACCATCGCGCTGGGGCGCGCGGCGCGCATCGTCGCCGCCGATGCGCCGCCCGGAATCGAGCTCGTCACCATCGAGCTGGTCGAGAACAACCTCACCGCCGCGAGCGTCACCATGAGGCGCCGCGACATCGAGAATGCCGTCGGGGAGGTCGGCTCGCCCGAGGAGGTGTTCGCGCATGCGACGTTCGCCGGGTCGAGCCCCGACCGACCGCCGGGGATCGCCAACGCGGCGGCCTATCCCTATTACGACTGGGGCCTCAATCCGCGCCTTCGGCAGCAGCTGGGCGGGCCGGACAATTTCGTCATCTACGAGATCTATGCCGAGCTCGCCGGCACCGCGCACCTGGCGCCGGGTCTCAGCCTCGACGGCTCGCTCGGCGCGAACCTGTTCAACAACCTCAACGCGCTCCATCCGCAATCGGCGAGCGCTCTGCCACATGTCCGCAGCGATATCGACCTCTATCTCAAGCAGGGCAAGACCGGCATATTTCAGCTCCAGGGCGATGAGCTCTTCAACATCGCGCCCGACTGGTATGGCCGGGTCTCGGGCGGCATCCTCGAGTACATGTATGACGGTGTCGACGGCGAGGTTCTTTATCGCCCCTACGACAATCGGCTGGCCATCGGACTTGATGTCAATCACGTGTTCAAGCGCGACTTCAGGGACCGCCTCGGGCTGCGGGCGTACCAGGTCACGGAGGGACAGCTCAGCTTCTATTACAAGCTGCCATTCTATAACCTGACGGCGACACTCCGTGTTGGCCGCTACCTCGCCGGCGACAAGGGCGCGACGATCGAGCTGTCGCGCGTATTCGCTGGCGGCGTGCGCGCCGGGATATTCGCCACCAAAACCAACGTCAGCGCGACGCAGTTCGGCGAAGGCTCCTTCGACAAGGGGTTCTTCGTGTCGTTCCCGCTCGATCTGATGCTGGCGAGCCCGAGCCGGGACGAGGCGAGCTACCTCGTCCGGCCGCTGACCCGCGACGGCGGGCAATATGTCGCGATCGCCAAGCCGCTGTACCAGGAGACGGACAGGTACGACTCCGAGACGCTTTCGGGCATGTGGCCGCAACTCTTTAAGTAGGGCGCTCGCGTCGACGAAGAGTTCGAGCACCGTTGACTCCGATCGCGCGTCAATTGTAGAAGATGAGGCGGTGAGGGTGACCTACGGGCCGAGACTTGGCGTTGTGGGGCGGAGGTCAGTGGGGGGAGCGTCCGGTGGCGGATGAGCTTGGCTTCAGGGACTCCGGCGTCATGTCGGAGAGGCCGCATGACGTAGCCGCGATCTTTCTTGGACGCGGGTATGGGTCGAAGGCCGAGACCGCCGGCCGAGGCCCGATTTATGCAACGTTCTTCAAGCGACATTTCGACTTCCTCTTCGCCGTTGCCCTTTTGGGTGTGCTCGCGCCGGTTTTCGCACTGATCACATGCGTGATCCTGGCGGTCGATGGTCGCCCCGTTTTCTTCATTCAGCAGCGAATTGGGCGCGGCGGAAAATCCTTCCCGTTGGTCAAATTTCGCACAATGGTCCGGGATGCCGAAGCGATTCTCAAATCGTGGAAGCAAGACGAACCGGATTTATGGGACCAGTATGTGCAAAACAACTTCAAGTGTAGTGGCGATCCTCGTCTGATTCGGTTCGGCGCCTTGATGCGCCGTTTCAGCCTCGACGAGTTGCCGCAATTGTGGAACGTCGTGTGCGGCGAAATGAGCATGGTCGGGCCCCGCCCGCTCCTGGCAGAGGAAGTGCAGCACTATTCGGGCGAGATGGGGCTGTACAAATCCGTGCAACCGGGAATCACCGGAATCTGGCAGGTGAGCGGCCGCAGTACCACCACGTTCGACGAACGAGCGAGGCTTGACGGCATCTATATTCGATCAATCAGCCTGGTCAATGACTGCAAGCTCCTTTTTCGCACCATCGCCAGCGTCGCAAGGGGAACCGGGGCGTACTAAACGGAGTCCCGGTATCGTCGATTCCTGGGCACGAGTTCATCAGCGCTTCGGGTGCCCATGAAGATACTGCTCCTCGCACGCAATTTCTGGCCGGAGCTTACGGGTATAGGTTTCTACGAAGCGGACTTGGCGGATTGGCTCCACGACCGCGGCCACCTTGTCTCGGTCGTCACGACGCCGCCGCATTATCCGGGTTGGAAAATAGACGCCGCAGAATATACGCGATTCTGGCGGCGCGACCACCGGAAGCCGTACCCAATACTCCGCTGTCCTCTCTATGTTCCGAAACGCCTGACCGCCGCGACGCGCCTGGCGCATTCTGCGTCGTTTGGACTCTCGGGACTGCCTGCCGTTTTTGCGGAGGCTGCCCGTTTTCGACCGGACATAGTCGGCGCCGTTATGCCGACGCTGGCAGCAGCGCCAGCGGCCCTCGCCGCCGGTGTCGCTTTCCGGGCGCGCAGCTGGCTGCACGTGCAGGATCTTGAGGTGGATGCGGCGGTCGGCCTCGGCATGCTCGGTGGCGCGCCGTCCAGGATGGCATTGCGGTTCGAGCGCGCGATGCTGCGACGTTTCGACTGTATCACGACCATCACGCCGGCGATGCGCGCGCGACTCGTGGAAAAACGACTCGGCGATCGAGATCCGCTGGTCATTCCGAACTGGATCGACACGGCCAGGATCCATCCCCGTTCCGGCGCAGCATCGTCGCGGGACTTCTGGGGGCTTCCCGCCGGTGTGACCGTCGCACTCTACTCGGGCAGTCTGGTCGCGAAGCAGGGGCTCGAGCTGATCGTTGACACGGCGCGCCTGCTCGCCGACCGGCACGACATCCTGTTCCTGATCTGCGGCGCAGGCCCGCTCAAGGATTCTCTCATGGCGGCCGCGCGCGATCTCGGTCACGTGCGCTTCCTGCCGCTGCAACCGGCCGACCGGCTTAACGATCTTCTCAATGCCGCGGACATCCATCTTCTGCCGCAAGCGGCCGCCGCCTCCGATCTGGTGATGCCGTCGAAACTCGGCCCCATGTTGGCAAGCGGCCGGCCCGTGGTCGCATCGGTCGATGCGGGGAGCGCCGTCGCCCAGACGATCGGCAGCGCCGGGCTCGTCGTTCCGCCGAATGACGCGGATGCGTTCGCCGGCGCGATCCTGACCCTCGCGGCGGCGCCCGAAAGCCGCAGCGCGATGGGCCGCATCGGCCGCGACACGGCCCTGCGCGAGTTCGATCGCGAGACCATCCTGCCGCGCCTCGAAGGCGCGTTGCTGGCGCTCACGAGCCGCGCCGACCTCGCGCGCGCGGCCTCGTGATGCGATCTATCGCGCGGCCGCCATCTCGAGAAATATCCGCTCGAGTTGCCGCCACGACAGTTCCGGATCGAAATCCGTCGGCAAGTTGGCGCGCCACGCCGCGATCAGGTCCGGTTCGCGGATGACGCGGTCGATTGCGGCGCGCAGCGCGGCTGGATTTCCCGGCTCGAACAGAAGACCGTTGCGCCCGTCATCGACCTGCTCGGGAATGCCGCCGATGCGGCTGCCGATCACCGGGATTCCCGCCGCCTGGAATTCGAGCACGGTGCTGGGGCGCGTGTCCTCGCAGGTCGAGGGCACGATGCCGACATCGATGGCGCCGAGGATCGATGGAAAATCGTCCTGCCGCCACGGTCCGTGAAAGATCGGCGGGTTGGAGGGCGCAGCCATCGCCGTCAGGCGGCGCACATAGTCGGCGCCGCCACCGCCGTGAAAATGAAGCTCCGCATCCTCGCGCGCAACGCCGTCGAAGGCAGCCACCAGAATCTCGGGGCCTTTTTCCGGGCTATGGGCGCCGAGATAGCCGAACCGTATGGGTCGCCGCGGCACGCTCGCCTTGTGTCCGCGGGCGGCGCATGCTTGCTGTAGCGGCTGCATGTGCGACAGCACGATGGGCACGATCCTTGTCGTCGCGCACGACACGCCGAAGGACGCGGCGAGCTCGATCGTGCGGCCGGAAATGCCGCACAGCAGATCGGCGCGTCCGATGGCCTCGGCATAGGCGTGACGGCGCGCCGCGTAGGACGGGCCGCGCGGCACCGCAACCGAACCGCGCGCGCTCGCTCCGGCGCGATAGAGGCTCTTGAGCGACGCATGAAGGCCGGCATATTTCCACAGAACGCTCGGCAGGCGCGCGCGCCAACGCGCCGCCTCGCTGCCGACCACCGTCGCCATGCAATCGACGCAGCGATTTCCCTCCTGATAGTCGCCGCAGACCTTGCCCCACCGGTCGAACAGCGACAACCGGGTGCAGAACGGCCAGAAGTTCTGCAGGAAGACCATCACCTTGCTGCCGGCATCCTGGCATGCCTCGATGGCGCGGGCGGGCCATCCCGGCAAATCGAGAATGGCCACGATGTCGGGCTGGAGGGTGGCCAGCACCTCGCGCAAGAGCCGCACCGTCTCGGGCGAATCTATGTCGCTCGTGGGCTCCGCGGAGCGGGTGCACGGAACGATCGGCGGATTGCGGAGTTCGATGATGGTGAACGGATGACGCTGCCTTGTGACGAGATGGGGCTTCAAGCGCCAATCGCACACGCCCGCCGACAGGCACGTAACGTCGTGCCCGGCACGGCTCAGATAATCCGCAAGCTCCTTGGCGTAGAGGCCGGTGCTTCCCTTGCCGATCATCCAGCCCACGATCAGCAGGCGCAACTTCGCGCCGGTGACGTCCGCGGCGGGCGCGGTCATCGCGCGATGCCCTTGGGATTCGCCTGCACGCGTCGCTTCCATCGCTACATTCGTTGCCTGAAAGCGGCGGATTGTCTAGACTTTGGCGCTGTCATAAAGGATCGAAATTGCGAGCGCTCGTCACGGGAGTTACCGGTTTCGCCGGCGGCCACATGGCGCTCCGCCTCGCGTCGCTCGGCTGGGAGGTGACCGGGTTCCATCGTGGCAAGCGCGCGGTCGACGCGTCGGTCGGGGCCGCGCCAATTCGCATCGCCACGGGCGGCTTCGACGATCGCGATCGGCTCGCCGCGCTGCTCGCGGATACGAATCCCGATTACATTTTTCATTTGGCGGGACAAACGTCGCATTGCGCGTCCGTCGAGGAGTTCGAAGCCTCGCTCCAAAGCAACGTCGTGGATACGTGCCATCTGCTCGACGCGGTCCGTTCGCAAGCGCCCGGCGCGATTGTCGTCGTCCCCGGGTCGAGCGCCCAGTTCGGCGAGGCGCCGCCGGACCGGCGGCTCCTCACCGAGGACTCCCCCTACAAGCCGCGTACCTTGCACGGCGTCTCCAAGACCGCCGAGGCGGGCGCGGCGGACTATTATCATCGCGTCCACGGGCTGCGGATCGTTCGCACGCACACCTTCAACTGCATGGGGCCGGGACAGCGCGACAGCTTCGTTCCAGCAGCCTTCGCGCGCCAGATCGCGGCGATGGAGAAGGGCCGGATCGCGCCGGTCCTGGCGGTCGGGAATTTGGCGGCGCGACGCGACGTCACGGATATCCGGGACGTCGCCGACGCGTATCTGCTCGCCGCCACGCGCGGGCGGCCCGGCGAGGTCTACAATGTGTGCTCCGGTCATTCGCCGTCGATCGGCGAACTGATCGAGCGTCTGCGCGGGATGTCGCGCGTGAAGTTCGACACGCGGCAGGATGCCGGTCGGCTGCAGCGCGGCGATGTGCCGGCGCAGCGCGGCGACGCAGGCAAGCTGCGCCGCGAGACCGATTGGCGGCCGCTTTTCGCGCTCGACGACACACTGGCGGACGTGCTTGAGGAGTGGCGCGCCAAGGTTTGATACGGCGTTTCAAGAGGGCTGCTCATGGATTGGGCCGGAAGGCGCGTCCTGGTGACCGGGGCGGGCGGGTTCATCGGAAGCCATCTCGTCGAAGCGCTCGCCGCGCTCGGCGCGCGGGTTGCCGCGCTCGTGCGGTACAATTCGCGCGGCGACGGTGGCAGCCTCGCCCAGCTTTCGCCCGCGACTCTCGCCAGTGTCACCGTCGTGGCGGCCGATCTCAAGGATCCGGCGGCGATGCTGCAGGTGGTGGACGGCGTCGAGATCGTGTTCCATCTCGCGGCGCTCATCGGCATCCCCTACAGCTACGTTCATCCCCTCGACTATGTCCAGACGAACGTGGTCGGCACAGCCCATCTTCTGGAGGCGTGCCGGCGCGCGCGGGTCGCGAAGATCGTGCAGTTCTCCACCAGCGAGGTTTACGGCACCGCGCGGCATATCCCGATCGACGAAGATCATCCGCTCCAGGGCCAGTCGCCCTATGCCGCGAGCAAGATCGGCGCCGACCAGCTCGCGCTCAGCTACCATCGCTCCTTCGGCCTGCCCGTCGCTGTCGCGCGGCCGTTCAACACCTACGGGCCGCGGCAGCCGGCACGCGCCGTGATCCCGACCATCATCGGCCAGGCGTTGGCGGGCGATGTCGTGCGCCTCGGCTCGGTGACGCCGCTGCGCGACTTGACGTTCGTCGCGGATACCGTCGCCGGCGCGGTCCGCATCGCCGAGATCGAGGCGTCGGTTGGCGACGTGATCAATCTAGGCTCGTCGCACGAGATTTCCATCGCCGATCTCGCCGCCAAGATCTTCGCGCTGCTCGGCCGCCCCTGCCGCATCGAAACCGATCCGCTGCGCGTCAGGCCCGAGAAGAGTGAGGTCGAACGGCTCCTCGCCGATTGCGGCAAGGCGGCGCGCGTGCTCGGCTGGCATCCGGCCGTGTCGCTCGACGAGGGGCTGCGGCGGACGATCGAATGGGCGCGCGCCAACATGGACCGCCTGAACACCGACCGCTATCATATATGAAGCGCGGGAGGGTGAGATCAAGGCAGTCATTTTCGCCGGCGGCAAAGGCACGCGGCTTGCGCCCTACACGACGGTGTTGCCGAAGCCGCTGGTGCCGATCGACGGCATGCCCATCCTCGAGATCGTCTTGAGGCAGCTCGAGCGGCACGGCTTCGACGACATCACGCTCGCTGTCGGCTATCTGGCGCCGCTCATTCGCGCCTATCTCGACCAGAACCCGCTGTCGCGGCGGCTGAAGCTCACCTATCACCACGAGCAGGAAGCGCTCGGCACCGCCGGCGCCCTGGCGAGCGTCGCCGGGCTCGACGAGACGTTCCTCGTCATGAATGGTGACATCCTCACCACGCTCGACTATGCCGAGGTCGTGCGGTTTCATCGCGACCACGGCGCCAGCCTGACGGTGGCGGCGACGAAAAAGCGCGTACAGATCGAGCTCGGCGTTCTGGAACTGGGCAGCGGCGACCGCATCATCGGCTACGACGAGAAGCCGGTGAAGGAGTTCCCGGCCAGCATGGGCGTTTACGTCTACGAGCCGCGGGCGTTGCGCTACATCGAGCCGGGCAAGCATCTCGATTTTCCCACCCTCGTTCTTCGCATGATCGCGCAGAACGAACGCGTGTGCGCGTTCGCGTCCGATGCCTATTGGCTCGACATGGGCAATCGCGACGACTACGAGCGAGCGGTGCTGGAGTTCGAGCGCCGCAAGTCCGCGTTTCTCCCCGACGATCCGGCGACGCCGTAGGTCCCGTCAGGGCGAAGCGGCGCCGGCGTTTCCCGCCATCGCGGCGGCCTCGCTGACGAAGCGAGTCTCGAAGCGCCGGCAGAACGCCAGGATGCGGCGCAGCGCCGCCAACCCGTCGAGCGCGCTCATGCACAGCGGATGAAGCAGCAGCGTGGCGAAGCCGTCGGTCGCGACCCGCTCCTCGATCTGCGCCAGGAGGCGCATCTCCCACTCGCGCGGCGGCAGCACCTCGATCCTTGCGCTCGCATAGAGCAGCTCGCCCGAATGCGCCATCACCCGGACATCGAACAGATGCCGGAAAGCACGCCGTGTCGAGATCGCCAGCCGCTGGTTGCGGCTCAAGGACGGGTGATCGCACAAATCGCGGATCGCCTGGAAATACGGCATGCCTTCGTGGAACGACGATTCCGTGATGCTGCCGTGAACCACGCTGTCATGGTCCGGCAGGATGTTGATCGGGACCGACGCCAGGCCCGGCATGATTTCGCCAATCGAGGCGCGCGCCTCGCGATCGGTGATGACGTGGTCGGACACCACGCGGACGCCCGCCGCGCTCAGCAGCGGGTAGGTGTTCTCGTCGGCGTAGAACGCATGCCCGCGCCACACTTTGGGGACGAATCCCAAATGGCGGCGAAACGCGCGCACCGTCTTGTCGAGCTCGTGCTTCTGATAGGGTCGGGGGCCGTAGCGGCTGCCGAACAGGCACCACAGCGCGGTACGCATGTTGCGGTTCTTGAACGAATCCCACCCATGCCCGCCGAGTTCGACATTGCCCAGAGCGGCGATCGCCCGGTACTTCGCCGGCTCCTCGATAATCGCCCGACCGGTGGCGAAGTAGGTGAGTTTGAGCCCCGCATCGGCGGCCAGTCTCGCGACCTCGGTGGCCGCAGCGGGCTCATCGACCCGGCCGTGCGCCTGGTCGAGCCGCCAGCCGAGGAAGTTGTGAACGTCGCCGGTGAGGAAGATCAAGGAGACGTCACCGCGCCGCCTTCCATGCGAACACGATCCAGTCGTGGTGCTCCTTGGGACGCGTCCGCGCGTAGAATTCCGTGTATTCGGGAATGTGCAGCGCGGTCAGGCCGTGCGCGTCGGCCATCTGGATGACGGTTGGAAGCGTGAACCAGGTGACGCCCGGATATTGCCACTCCTGATGCAGGGAGTCCTTCTTGTCCGGAGTGCCGGCGCTGCCATAGGCATTGCCCTCCGCCAGACGAAGCGACGCGAGAACGCGCCCGCCCGGCGCCAGCACCTTGGCGGCGTTCTTCAGGAACAAGTCCAATTGCCAGTGCGCGGCGTGCGACAGGACCGAATGGGCGAAGACGAAGTCGAATTTGCGCCCCAGGCCGCTCGCGTCGAAATCGTCAACGCTCAGAAATGTCGCCCGCTTGTCGTTGACGAGCTGGCGGACGCTGGCGTCCTTCATCGCCCGCTCGCGCAGCCAGTCGTTGGGATCGACGCCGACGAAATTGCCCGCGTCGAGAAATCCGAGCAGCGGAATTCCGACATGGAGGCAGCCGCAGCCGATCTCCAGGACCGTCGAGCGCGGCGTGCAGCCCTGCCGCTTCAGCAGCTCGAATTGCAGCTCGCCGCTCACCGCATCGGTGCCAACATAGCCGCTCAGATCGTCGAAGCGGCCCGGCAAAAGCTGCTTGATGCGCTCCTTGATCGCGGTCGGTACCAGCTTCCTGAGCGGATCCATCATCGCGTCCCCACCGTCATCGAAGGCGCTTTTCCGATCTCCGTGAGCGCGTCCCCGCAGGCTTTTAGCGCGCAATCGCCGCCGGCGCACCCCGTTCGTCGCCGGCGAGACCGGGATTGCGGCAATCGCGATCTTGACCCCGCGCGAGGAGTCTGTAGGTTGCGAACGGCAGACCGCCGCTGCCGGCCTTGCCACCGACTCCGGCACGCACCGCACGAGCGTGGGCATTCCCGATGGATATGGAAGAACGCCGCGTCATCTTTTCCTGGAACAAGGAAGAGGCGCTGGAATTATTGGGTTCGTGCGATGACGACGGCGTCTTCCCCATCGTCCAGAAGCATGTTCCCCATGGCGCGCTCGTTCTCGAATCCGGATGCGGGTTGGGCCGCTACGTCCGCTATCTCAACGACCGCGGATTCCCGTGCGTCGGCCTCGAATACCGCGGCGAGACGGTGCGCGCCATCAAGGACGTGTGGCCCGACCTCGCCGTCGTCCAGGGCGATGTCAGCCTTTCGCCGTTTCCGGACGGAACGTTCGACGCCGTCATTTCGCTCGGCGTCGTCGAGCATTTCGTCGATGGGCCGGGTCAGGCGCTGCGGGAAATGCAGCGCGTACTGAAGCCGGGCGGCAAGGCGATCATCACGGTCCCATGCCTCAACACGGTGCGGCGCGCCAAGCGCCGCGTCGGCTGGAACGAGGTCGCGGATTTACCGCGGGCCCTGGCCGCGCGGCTCCTCAAGGGCAAGCCCAAGCCGCCGACCCGCTTCAACCGGCACTACAAATACGCGGTATATCCGACCTATGGACCGTTCTTCGAATACCGCATGACGCGGGAGCAGTTCGCCAGCGAGGTCTCCGGCGCGGGCTTTCGCATCGAGACGCATGATCCTCACGCTCTGCTCGACGGCGTGTACCACGAGCTCAATCCGTTCGGCCTGCTGATCGGATTCCGGAACTGGAAGTTTCGCCCCAGCGCCTGCGCCAATTGGCTGCATGCGCGCCTCGCGCGGCGCCCGTTCTTTTCCACCCACATGCAGGTGATCGTGGCGACCAAGGCGGTTGGCGTTGAGCGGCGATAGCATCGTGCCATCCGGAGGCCAGCCCTCCCGCAGGAAGATGATGCTCGACCTAATGTGGGCCGGGCTCGGGCGGTCGGGCCTGGCGCTCGCCGGCTTCGCCGCCAACCTCCTGCTGACGCGGCTTATGCCGCCGCGCGAGGTTGGGCTTTATTTCGTCGTGGTGAGCCTGGTGCTGATCGCCCGCCCCTTCGCGAGCCTCAGCCTGCGGCAACCGACCATCGCCGCGATTGCCGCCGCCAACGCGCTCGGCGACCGTGCGCGGGCCGCCGCCGTTGCGCGCGCGGCGCTCAGGATGGCGACGTGGAGCGGGCTCGGCGTCGCGGCTCTTTGCCTCGCGATGTGGGCGCTGTTGAACGGTCTCGGCCTCAACGGCGGGCTCGACGGCGCGGATTCGGGCCTTCTCATCGCGCTGTGGATCGCCGTGGCCGGCATCCAGAACCAGTTGATCGGAACCTTGCAGGGTCTCGAGGATATTCGCCTCGCGGCGCTGTTCGACTTTGCCCTGGCGAAGATTTTTGCCGTCGTGGCGCTTGGGCTCATATGGGCGTGGCGCGGACAGGCGACGCTCGACCTGGTGCTCGCAGTGACCATCGCCAGCGAGCTCGCCAGCACGGCGCTCGCGTGGATGTTCGTCCGGCGCGGGCTGCGCGCCCTAGGGCCTTCCGCGGCGCCGGTGTCGATTGCCGCCTTGTGGCGCGACGCATGGCCGTTCCTGCTGCTCAATCTGACCGGCATCGCCGCCCAGGCCGACATCGTTGTCCTCGGCCTCTTCCGGCCGGCCGAACAAGTGGCATTGTACGGAACCGCGTCGCGCGTGTCGGGGTTGGTCAGCCTGCTCGGCACCATCGTGACCATGCCGATCACCCCGGCCACGGCCCGGCTCCACGCGCAAGGGAGGCGCGGCGAGCTGCAGGAGCTGTTGCAGGGGGCCATCACCGGGCCGACCGTGGTCGCGGCGATCATGGCGGTGTTGTGGATGGTCGCCGGCGGGTTCGTGCTCGAGACGCTGTTCGGCGTGTCCTATCGCGACGGCGCCTTGGTGCTGGTGATCCTCGGCGTGGGACAGTGGCTCAATCTGAGCTTCGGCCTGTGCATGGAGACGCTCGCCATGAGCGGCCAGCAGCGCGTGGCGACGACGATCGCCATGATCGCGTGCGTGATCAAGGTCGCCGCGATCCTGGCCGTGGCCTATCCGTTCGGCCCGGTCGGCGTGGCGACCGCCTCGGTGGCGGTGAGCACGGGCGCCAAGCTCGCGGCGTGGTGGGTCACGCGAAGGCGCCTCGGGGTCTACACCCACGCGAGTCCTGGCATGGTCGGCAAAGCCTGCCGCCAAGCCGTCGCGCTGGCCAATGCCGGGCTCTTGCGCAGATGACGTTCAGGACCTCATCCTCGACGCCGGGCACCATGAAACCGGCGTTCGATTGGCTCCGTCGCATCGGCCGCTCCCATCCGCATCTTTGGGCACGTACCGCGTCGATGCGGACGACGACCAAGCACCTTCTGTGGCGCGCGCGGAACCGGGTGATGGGCGGCAAGCCGGTCGTCATCGAAGCCGGCGGCTTCGCGCCAATTCTGCTCCATCCCGCCGGCCAGATCGCCGAGGCGTTCTGGGGCGGCGATTTCGAGCCGGTGGAGCGGGACTTCCTGCTGCGCGCGATCCGGCCGGGCATGAACGTGGTCAATATCGGCGCGAATATCGGCATCTACGCGATCCTCGCGTCCCGTCTCGCCGGCCCGGCCGGCCATGTCTTGGCCTTCGAGCCGAGCAGCCAGAGCTGCGAGCGCTTGCACCGCAACCTCGCGCTCAATCATTGCGTCAACGTCACGGTCGAGCAGATCGCGCTCGGCGATTCTTCCGGCACCATCCTGCTGCGCGACGATCCCGGCGGCGGCAATCGCGACGCGCTCCGGTTCGTCGAACGGGTGGCCGCCGACGGTCCCGCGGCGTCCGCCGGCGAGCGGGTCCGCTGCACGTCGCTCGACGCCTACCGGGCGGGGAGCCGGGCGCCGATCGATTTCATGCTGGTGGATGTCGAGGGCGCCGAGCTCGACGTGATGCGCGGCGCGCGGGCCGCCATCGATACCTCGCCCGATCTCGTCATGCTGATGGAATGTACCGACCGGATCGAGGATATGGCGGCGCTGACGCAGGAGATGGGGCTGCACCCGTTCCGCTGGGACATGACGTCGCAAAGCCTGGTGCCGTGCGCCGTCCATCCCGGAAATCTGGTTTTCCGCCGCGCGCCCGAGGGAGCGCCGCCGACGTGAGGTTCGGTCATCCCTCCTTCGATGGCGTGAACAGCAGCACTTACCGCGATCCTTCGGTCGCCCAGCGCTATGCGGGGATGCAGACCCTCTACGCCGCCGAGGAACGGGCGCTGGAAAAGATCGCGCCGCTCTGCCGCGGCCGCCCGATCCTCGATCTGGGCGTCGGCGCCGGACGCACCACGCCTTTTCTCCTGGCTCTGAGCGAGGATTACCTCGGCGTCGATTATTCGCCCGCGATGGTCGAAGCGTGCCGCTCGCGTTTCCCGGGCGTGAGCTTCGAGGTGGGCGACGCACGACGCCTCGGCGCCCTTGCCGACGCGCATTTCGCCCTCGTCGTGTTCTCGTTCAACGGCATCGACTATGTCGAGCATTCCGACCGTCTCAGCATACTGGGCGAGATCTGGCGCGTGCTGGAGGAGGGCGGTCTCTTCCTGTTTTCCAGCCACAACGTCCGCTACGACCCGCGGCGGCTTCAGCCTGGGCTTCACCGCATGGCCGGCCGCGTGAAGGACCATCTCGTGAGCCTGCGGCGCTTCGGAACCTTGTGCCCCCACGCCGGCGGCAACGGCGCGGGCGCCTACCGTGCCGAGCGGGAATTCAACGGGCACATCTTGCTCACCTACTACATTTCGGCGGAAGCGCAATGCGAGCAGCTTCACCGCGCCGGCTTCGATTGCGATGGCATCTTCAGCCACGATGGCGACGCAATCGCGCCCGCGACGATCGAGCGAACGCCCAGCCCGTGGCTCTATTACCTGGCGCGGAAATCTCACCATGCCGTTTAGCGCGCGCATGCCGAGAGGTCGCTTCGCCTACTGGGAGAAGCACTTCGCGCCCGCGCCAATGCTGCGCGACGCATGGCGGCCGGTACACTACGTCAACTGCGCGGATTCCGGTCCGCGGCCGGGCTTTGTCCGCAAGCCCGTCTACACGATCATGATCGACCTCCGCCACAGCGAGGCCGAGATTCTGCGCGGCTTTCGGGCAAACACGCGCAATGAGATCGCGCGTGCGGAGCGCGAGGGGACTTCCTTCGCCGTCACGGCGGACTATCGACGTTTTCTCGCCCTGTACGAGGCCGCTTCGCGCCACAAGACGCTGCCGCCCGTCAGCGCGGATTATCTCGACTCTCTCGGCGGCCGCCTGCGCGTCACCGAAGCGATCGCGGGGGGCGAGACAGTGGTGACGCATGCCTATGCGATGGATGAATCGATCGGGCGGGTTCGTCTGTTCTACTCGGCATCTTCGTTCCGCGAATTCGACCGGTCCCTCCAGTCCGTCGCGGGAAGGGCGAACCGGTTCCTGCATTTTCGCGACATGCTGCATTTTCGCGCGGCGGGGTTTCGCTGGTACGATCTAGGCGGCTACGAGCCGGCGGGCGAGGCGGTCAGTCCCGACGCGCGGCAGGTGAGCGTGTTCAAAGAAAGTTTCGGCGGCAAAGTCGTGCAGGAGGCGAGCTATTTGTCGCTGGCGCAACATCTCTACCGGCAGGGACGGCAGCTCCTGCTGCGCGCGCGGGCGAAACGCGCGCCGTCCGCCGGCGGACCGGGCGCTTCGGCGCGACATTCGGTTTGACCGGCCGCCGCGATCATGCTAGCAAAATTAATTATGTCCCTGATCATCAATGGGTTGCCGCTTTAAATGTCCGTCCCTCAGGGCGTCGTCGCGTCGCGCGTGGTTGCGGATTCCGTCGCCGCCGATTTCCGTCCGATCGACCGGACGATCCTGTTCCATCACAGCCCCAAGACCGGCGGCACCTCGTTCCACAATTTCGCGGAGGATGCTTTCTCGCCCCGGCACGTGCTGGCGGTCTCCAATATGGGGCGGCTGGCGTCGCATGCGTTTCCGCGCCAGATCGCGCGCTGGAAAATCCGCTTCATCGGCGGCCACATCGCGCCGCAGACCCCGATCCTAGGCGGACCATACGCGCGCGTCTCGTTGCTGCGCAGCCCCGAGAGCCTGTTGATCTCGCAGTTCTGCTACGTCTTCAAGCACCGCTTCGAGGGCGCCGACTACCATCGCTTCTTCAGCCAGCGCGCTGCCAAGGACGTGTTCGACGCCGACGATCTGTGGGCCTATTTCCGCGAATTGGGCGACGACAATCTGCAGATGCGGTTTTACGCCAACCTGCCGCTGGGCGGTCTGACGCGCCGGCATCTCGACGAGGCGTTGGCCGCGTTGAAATCCATGGCCTTCGTCGGCACGCAGGACGAGATGCGGGCATCCATTGACGCCTTCCGAATTCTCTTTGGCATCGCCCACCGGCAATTCTGTCACTACAACTCGTCCGACAAGGACATCGTCAAATTGACCGCGCTCGAGCGGGCGGAGCTCGCCGAGAAGCTGATGCCGTACGACAACGAGCTCTACCACTACGGTCACGCGATTGCGCTCGAGCATCGCCGCGCCGTGGCACATCTGGAGCCGCCCGGCGGACCGACCGTCATGGTTGCGGACGAAAAGCCCCGCAGCCTGAACAGCGCTATCCATAGGGCGCTGCACAAAGATCTGTCGGAGTGGCGGGAGTTCGGATCCAAGCGCGTGGGCCGCTTTTTCCGCGGCGTCGCGCCGCGGCGTCCGGCGGCGCAGATCTGATGCCTCTCAGGGGAGCGACGGCGAGGCGCGGCGTCCGGCCGAGCGCCGGGCGATGACGACCCCGACCGCCGGTGCGAACGAGACCAGCGACAAGGTCAGGCCAATGCACTCCCACAGCGTCGCGTCGAAATAGGTTCCATCGCGCGAGAAATTACGGAAGAACAGGGCGGTGCAGGAGCCGATCATGCCGATCGCCGTGAAATGCAGCACCATGAGCCTTCCGTCCTCGTGCCAGCCGCCACAGCTTCGGGCCACCATCCAGCCTTGGCGGAGCACCGCGAACGCGCCGGCCGCGAAGGCGAGCGTTCCCAACAGCCCGGTCTCGGACAAAAGACGAAGCAGCAGCGAAGCGGCGTCGTCCTTGTTGAGGCCGTTGAGCCCGGCCTCGTTGTTGTAGGCGAAATCCGGCACCAGATCGTCGTAGGTGACGGGATGCGCGCCGAGCCCCATCCCGAGCAGCGGGCGCTCCTCGAGATTGTCGACGGCGACCACGGCGTTGGCGGCGATGGCGAGGGCCGAGATATCGCCCCGCCCGACGGCGCTGATCTGCGGCGCGTCGGGATCGAACGCCTGGTAGACCAACTCGAGCGTACCCAGCTTGCCGATCAGATCGGGGCCAGCGGCGAATGGGATCGCGACGACCGCGACAGCGGCGGCGCCGACGCCCCAGTTGATGTAGCGCTGTCCTCTCAGGCGCGCCCTGTGCGTACGCGTGCGCCGCCTCGCGATGAGGATGGCGACCGCCGCGAGGATGAGCGCCATATAGCCTTCGAGCGACAGCGAAGCGGCGAATCCGCCGAGAATGCCGAAGGCCGCCCAGCCCGGCACGTACGGTCGCAGCACGGCCGCCCCGTCGCGTCCCGCCAGTCCCACGCGCACCAGCGCCGTCCCCAACGCTACCGAGAGATAGCTGCACATGCGCGCCGGCTCGGTCGCGATCGACGTCGCGCGCCACAGACCGCCAAGCGTGCCGCGCTGGCCGAATTCGTCGAATCCGCCGAAGAGCTGGCCGAGGAAACTGAATTCCACCACCGGCGCGCGGACGATATTGTTGACCGCGAACTGCCCGACCGCGATCAAGCCCACGACCCCCGCGGTCGCGGCGCTCCATTTGATCAGCGTCATCAGGACCGACAGGTTGCCGGAGACGAGCGTCGAAAAGCCGAACGCGACCGTCAGCATGGTGGCGATGCCCACCGCCTGGACCGCGCCCTTGGACAACGCCGCCGCGAAATAGGGCGACGTCGCGAGCGAGAGCACGCCGATGAGCACGAACGCCAGGAACGGCCAGGCAAGCCGAATCGTCGTCCACGGGAGGCTCCAGGACCGCGACACATAGAGCATCCCCGCGGCCGCTGCGAACACGCCGCCCGCGGCCCACGAAATGAAGAAGCGGCTCGTCTCGGTGGCGAAGGCGAGCCATTGCTGAGGCGCCAGCACGATGAAGATGCGCGCGAGGGTCAGCATCGCGGCTCGTCTCGCGCGTCAGCCACGGTCGCCATCGACGATCCGAAGCGAACCGAGCATAGTCTGCCGCAGCCGCAGGACCCAGCGTTCGGGCAGGAGGCGCCCGATCAGCGTGCGCACGCGAAACCGGGCCGCGTAGCCGAGATAAAGCGCCCAGCACATAAGCTTGTTCCGGCCTAGACGGATCGACGAGATCCGGTTCTCCCGGTTCGCCAGCAGCCCCTGCCGCTCACTTTGGCCGCCGGTCTCCATGTTGCCGCAGATGCGTTCGCAATAGATGCCGCCATAGCTCGCCTGGTGCAAGCGCTGTAGCCAGTTGAAATCCATCGCCACGCGATAGCAGGGATCGAATAATCCCACGATCTCGAACAGGTCGCGCCGGCAGACGATGGTAGGGTGGTTGAGCGCGCCCATGCGGTAGCCGAAGCGGCGGCGATAGTCGCTCGAGCCCTTGGTCATGTAGAGCGGCTTGCCGGATTGCCAATGGACGAGATCGCCATAGACGAAGACCGCATTCGGGTCGGCCTTGAGGCACTCGACGGCGGTCGCGATGTGATCGGGCTCGATCCAGTCGCCGGCATTCACGAAGGTGATGTATCGGCCGGTCGCGAGTTTCACGCCTTTATTAAACGCATCGGCGATGCCCCGATCCGGCTCGCTGATCCATTTGCTGATGCCGGATTGGTGGCGTCCGATGACGTCCAGAGACCCGTCCGTCGATCCGCCATCGACGATCACGTATTCGATGGCGGGATAACGCTGCGCGATTACGCTCCGGATCGTATGATCGAGATGACGCGCCGCGTTCAGCGTGACGGTCACAATCGACACCATTGGCAAGGCGACCTCGCCGCGAGCACTTGCCGAATCTTGCCGTTTCGTCACTTGCATGGCCAGGGCGCGCGTTGAAGCTAGACGGCGATGCGCTTGGACGCCAATCGCGAACGAGCGTACTCCTCGCGGATCACGACGATGACGACCGCGAGAGCGGCGCCCGCGAGGACAGCGAAGAAGAGATCGCGCAGCGCTCGCGGCGAGGTCGGATAATGCGTCGCGCTCGGCGGGTCCACGACGATCGCCGCGAACGGTATCTCGGGCGCGATCAGCATGGACTCGCGCTGCTCTTCCCCCAGAAGCGCAGTCAGAGCGGACCGATTCTCGGTCAAGGTGGACGCGCCGATCTGCTGGATCAGGTGATCGATCTTTACCGCCGTCCGCTTCTGCGCGTCGTCTCTCAGCATGGCCTCGGCGCCGGTATGGATGTCCTGCAGCAGCGCCATTCCAAGGACCGGGTCGCGGTTGTCGAAATAGAACGCGAAGTAGTTTCGTTGGCGGTCGCTCTCTTGCTTGACGCGCTTCTGCAGGTAGCTGGCGAAGTCATTGGCGGTCGGCGGCGACCAGCCCGGCAGGCCGAAGATCGACCGCACCAGTTCTCGCAGTGCGAAAATTACGCCGTGCGGCCGGCGCCATTGACCGGTCTCTTCATTCCATTCTTCGCCGTAAACTGCGCGGCGGACCTCGGGAATCTGCAAAAGCCTGCTGGCCAAGGCAACGGACAGCCTCGTCTCCAGGTAGAGATTGAAATTGAAATTCGACGAACTGGGGGCCCCGAAGCCGAGCACCGACGAAAGGCCGCCTAAGGTATCGGTGCGGCGTACTGCCGAAGATTGGTCGACATAGGGCGCGACCGACATGTGCGTGGTGTAGATCGGAACCGCCACCCAGCGCAGCCACACGCCGACCAACGCCATCGTCACGATGGGCAGGGAGATCACCAAGGGCCACGCCGCGCTCACGGCGCGCAACCACGTCCGCAGCGCCATCGAGGCCAGTCGTGATGGTTGAGGAAGCTCGTATTCCTCCCACTCGCCTGGCTCGGACGCCGGACGCATCGTGGTCACTTGATCCTCCTCGACACTTGCCGCCAGGCGGGAAGTCCGCAGTGCCAGTCAGTCCATTTCATATGAATGTTCGACCCGCCCTGAAGAAAACGTGTCATTTTCTACCCCACGCGGAATATTGAGGCAAGCCGCCCTGGGCCAATGCACGGCCTTTCCATCGGACGCATCACGCATAGAGGCGGGGATATGCGTCCGTCAGCCACGACACGGTCCTTGCCACGCCCTCCTCCATGGCGATCGCCTGATAATCGAACTGACCCCAGAGCGGCTCAAATCGTGCGGCGTGATTCGCCGTCATGCGATGGTAGCGCTCGGAGTGGAAGGGGGCGGCAATGCGTATGCGCTTCAGCGCATCGCCGGCTCGGGCTAGACCCTGCATGAGGCGCCGCGGCACGCGATGCAGCTTGCGTCCGGCGAGCGCGAGCGAAAACGCATTCAATAGCTCATAGGAATCAATCACCGGGTCGGTCAGGTAAAATACCTTGTGCAGAACCATCGGCGTCGGCGCGGTCAGCAAAATGTGGGCTTGGCGCGCGACGTTCTCGACATAGCCATAGGCCCGCAGCACGGGATCGCCGGCCGGGTGAAGATAGAGGCCATGCTTGATGAAGCGCCACATCTCGGTTGCGAAATGGACATGATGCGGACCCCAGATATTGGTCGGCCGAACGATGATCCACGGCAGCTGCGCAAATCTGGGCTCGCGCGCCAACAGCTCCATCGCCATCTTGCTCCTGCCGTAATCGTTCACGGGATGGAAGCTGCGATCCTCATCGAAGGGCGAGCCGGGCCCGTTGACATATTGGGTCGAGGTCAGGATGAGACGCTCGACCGTGCCCCGCTTTAGCGCGAGGTTCAGGATATTGGCGGTGACATCGACGTTCCGCTGCGTCAATTCCGTCATCGATGCGTCAAACGTGGCAAGGGCGGCGAGGTGAACGAGATGCGTCGGCGAAAATGCGCGTGCTGCCTGCTCGACCTTATGATAATCGGCCACATCGACGCGTTCCCAAGCGGCCAACGATTCGATCCGCGGCGGCGCAATATCCAGATTCAACACGTCGCAGCCGCGGCTCGTCAGGAACGCAACGAGATTGGTGCCGATGAATCCGGAGCCGCCAGTCACAAGGATGCGCATGGTCCCTCGTCGATCGCGCGCTGCATGTCGTCGACGCCCTTTCGTGCGCGATCGATCATCGCGCCGTAGCTGTCCTCGAGCCGGTCTATCACGTTGGGCCATTCGAAGCGCCTGGCGAACTCTTTCGCCGCCGTGCCCATTCGGCGGCGCTCGTCCCCATCGTCCAAAAGACGCTGCAAGGCCGCGCTCAGTTCCGATACGACATGCCGCGTTGCGAGTCCGGCGTTGGCTGCGACGACATCTGGCCAGATCTTCACGCCTTCCGAGAGGATCACCGGGCAGCCCGTCGCCAATGCCTCCAGCGCGACAATGCCGAAATTCTCCGTTTGCGACGGTAGCACGAACACATCGGCGGCGTCGAATGCGTCGTGTTTCCGCTGGCCACTCAAATTACCCGTGAACAGCACGCGGTGGGATAACTCGGCCCGTTCGACCAACTGCCGAACCTCGCGCCCAAATCCCTCCGGATCGGGCCCCGCCAAAACCAACAACACATCGGATCGATTGCTCGCGATCGAAGCGAACGCGCTGAGCAGGAGGTCGAGTCTTTTCACCGGCACGAGGCGGCCCATCCACAAAACCAGCTTCTTGTCCTGGAGCCTGTGCTGCTTGCGAAACGCTGCGCCGTCTCCGGTGCCGGCGTAATCCGCGACGGACACACCGACGGGGACGATATAGGAGGGCGTCTCCAGCCCGAGGGACCGCGCGGCCTCGCGCTCGCCCTTGGTCGTGAAAATGAGGCCGGCGGCTTCACCCAAGTTTCGGTTCTCGAAGAGATGCTCGTAGAGGCGCTTGGCGGTTCGCCTCTCCGGTTTGAGATAGACCACCGGATCGAGACAACCGTGCGGCTGCATGCAATAGGGCACGCCGTGGCGCCGCGCCATGTAAGCCGCGAACGCCTGCGGAAATCTATAGAGCATGTGCAAATGCACAATGTCATAGCGCTGGATTGAACGCAGCGCTCTGGCCATACCGAACGAGACGGAAAGGGGCGCTAACGAGACGGGAAAGCGGCGCAGCTCGTAGCCGGACGCGCCGGGATCGGGTGCGGCAACTTCAGATCCGGTTGCCATGAGGGTCACATCGTGTCCGCGGCGCGTCAGGCCCGCGCACATCCCCTTGGCGACAGAGGTCGGACCCTCGGTTCCTTCGAGCGTGTGAATGACTTGCAGAATTCTCACGGGACGCCGGTGTTCCGGGGCCGCGCGATTAGGCGGCTTTGTGACAGGCGCACGCGGAAATGTCGCCGCGGCGCGCGTTCGAACCGAGAATGTACGCCATTCCTCATCCCGCGCTTCGACCCAGCGAGGACGGCATCCTACTTCGATGGCTCGCACGAATGCAATGTGCCGTCAGAGCCCCATCATGCACGCAGTTTCGCCCGGCCCCGCCGCGCGACGCGAACGAGCCAGAGAGGCACGCGGAGCATCGGGTAGAGGAGATTCAAGCGGTCCGGCAAGGGGCAGGTCAACCAATCCTCCTCGGATACAAGGTCGCGCCGAAGCTGCTCCAGCTTGAAATTCCACCCGCCCAGCAAGTACGCCGAGAGATTGATCCATGACTGACCGAAAGCGAGATCATAGGGCTCGGCGACGGCACCGCCGCGCGTCATCGCGAAGAGCGCCGCGGCGACCAGCAATCGCGGAACCATGCCGCTCTGCGCCTCGGACGCCAGTCGCTCCGGCAGCGTCGTTCCCAGCAGCCGGCGCGACAGCAGCAACGCCTGAACGACCGGCCGCTCGAAGCCCCGCGCTGGCGACAGGAACCGCATCGATCCGTCGCTTCGCTTTTCCGCATGCAGCAATGCGCCGATATCGGCCAGCCATTTCAACCTAAACCACGCATGAGACGCGCCGTGCAGACAAAGATAGGCGAAGAGATCGCCGTCCTCCAGCGTCGGCAAAGTCGCCGCGTCTCCGATCGGCACGTCACGCAGCGATCCGAGCGACCGCGTCGGGCCAAGGCGACGGTTGTCCGCGAGCCGCCAGTGCAGCTCGACCTCGATCCGCTTTCCGTCATGGACATAGGTGAAATTCTTGAATGTCCGGCTCCAGATCTCGACCTTGCCCTTGCTGAGTCTGATCGATGGGGTGGTGCGACGATATCCTGCTCGCTCCAGAAGCGCGTTGCCCGCCACCAGACGTTCCTCCGGCACAAGCAGATCGATGTCCTTGCTGTGCCGGATGCCGAGCGATCCATAGGCGAGCATCGCCAGAGTCGTGCCCTTGAGGAACGCGACGGGAATGCCGGCGTCGGCGAACGCACCGCGCAGCCTCAGGGCTTCGGCGGCCATGAAGAGGCTCTGGCGTGCCAGTGCCTGCGCGTCGGCGCGGAGCGTTGCCAAGATGCGCGAGGGCGGTTCGACTCCTGCGGCGACGATGCCATCATAGGCCAGCCCCTGGATGCGCTGGCGAGCCACGATGTGCAGGAACAGGTCCCAATCGCCCATGTCGCCCGCCGCTTGCCGCACCGCCTCGGCCCGGCGCTCGGACTGGGGCCAGATGGCGCAGGACGCGGCGAGCGCGAATTCGCGGGGCAGGTCCGCGAGGGATCGCATCGCGCGCCTACTCGTTCCCGCCTTCGACCGAACGGATGAACATCCCCGCCGCCACGCCGCGCATCAGCATTCGGCGATACTTGAGGGCGACCTCGGTGCGGTGCCAGCCTTCGGTCGGCCAGTTTTCGACCAGCCGCTTGAGGCGCGGCAGGTCGAGGGTGCGCCGCGCCGAGGCGGATTGCTCAAGGCGCTCGATCTCGGCCGCCACCTCCGCCCGGGCGGCGTCGAGGCCGACATGCCAGTCGGCCGCCTGATAGCCGCGCTTGCGCGCGACCAGCTCGGCAGTGGGCAGGATGGGTTCGAACATGCGCCGGTAGAGGAACTTGGTCTCGCCGTGGCGCAGATATTGGTCCTCGGGGATGCCGAGGCAGAATTCGACCAGGCGGCGGTCGCTCATCGGGTCTCTCATCTCGACGCCCCAGCCGGCGAGATAGCCGGTGCGGAAATCGCCGCCGTCATGGGTTTCGAATACCGTCCGGCGCATCAGGCGGCCATCGCCGAAGGGACGAAAGCTGAGCTCCCGGTCGCATTGCCGCGCGACCGCCTCGAGATCGACCTCGGCCGCGAGCGCCGGATTGATCGCGGAATAGTTGCCAAGCTCCCCGGCGCCCCGCCGCTCCCGGCGTAGCCACCAGCGCCACAGCGGGATCGGCATGAACGGGCCGACCGCGGCGTCGAAGAGACGGCGACGGTCGAACCCGCGGCGCCTGAGCGCGGCGACCTCATGCGCGAGGGCCAGCCAATGCCCGGTGCCCAACAGCGCGGCGAGGCGCGGGATGCCGGTGTAGCTGATCGTCATATTGCCGAAATCGCCGACCAGGAGGACGCGGATGCGGCGCTCCCGCGCTGCCTCGAGGTTGCGCTCGACCCACACCTGGTTCGCCACGTTCTGCACCGGGCGCCCGAACAGAAGACGGCTGTGGCCGAGCCCCGCGAACGGCGTCCGCCCGTCGGAGCGGATGACGACATGGCGAACATTGCCGAAGCGCGCCGCAATCGCGGCGGCATAGGGACTCTCGTCGGCGATGCGCTGGCCCGGCTCGGGATCGGCGTAGCCCTCGGGTGGCGCCGCGGTGAAGGTGGTAAGGCCTTGCGGTACCGCATCGAGCAGCCGCGCCGCGGTCGCGGTCACGGCCGCGCTGTCGCAGCCGCCGCTGAGCTGGCAGCCGATCGGATGGATCGAGCGCAGGCGCGCCGCCACCGCGCGGTCGAAATGCTCGCGCGCCGCCTCGACATAATCGGAATCGCGCGCGAGCCGGATGCGCGCGGCGATATCGAGCCGCCAATAGCGCTCGACCTTGACGCCGTCGCGGTCGGCCCACAGGCAACGGCCCGGCGGCAGGCAGGATATGCCGCGATAGAACGTGACGTTCTCGTCGCCGTCGAGCAGCGCCAGCGCGCGCGCGATGCGCCGCTCGTCGAGCGCCAGCGGCACGTCGGGCAAGGCGAACAGAGCGTTGGCGGTAGTGGCGAAGGCCAGGAAGCCCGGCGCGCGGTGAAAATAAAGCGGCGGCCCCTCGACCTGGCTGCGGGCGCAGAAGAGGCGCCGCTCGCGCGCGTCCCACACCGCGAACGTGAACTCGCCGACGATGCGGTCGAGCGCCGGCGCGGCCCAGCGCTCGTAAGCCTTCATCAGCATCTCGCTGTCGGCCATGGTGCGCCGCCGGACCGGCTCGATCCCCAGCGCGTCCGCGAGCTCGTCGCGATTGTCGATGCGCGCGTTCGCGACCATGACGAGCGTGCCATCGCGCCCGCGCCACGGCTGACGGTCGAAACGGTCCTCCGGCAGCAGCGCCAACTGGCGCATGCCCAGCGCCACCGCGCCGTCATGCCAGAGGAATTCGCGGTCCGGCCCGAGCATGGCGAGCGGGCGCATCATGCGCTCGAGATCGGCCTTGGCGTCGGGCCGGCCGTCGAAGCGCACGATGCCGGCGATCGCGCTCACGACGGGCTTCCGGCCGACCGGGCGAGGGGATCGGACCGAAGCGGGAAGGTGGTCATCACGGTGAAGCGCGCAGCGGTCTCGCATCCCACCACGGGCAGCGCTCCGGCCCGGACCCAGACATGCGCCTCGATCCCGCCATCCGCTGTCTTCGCCACGCCGTAGTAAAGCGTGCTCGGCACGCGCCGGCGCCGCAGCATGAGATGGGCGGCGATGGCCTGGGGAAAGCACACCATGCTCACCGGGCCGTTGCGCGCGCCCGAGAGCACGGCCCAGCGCACGCGGCCGACGATCGTCGACGCCTCGGCCTCGCCGGGCCCGTGATCGACCGGGCGGAACAGGATGCGCACCAAGGTCCGGAACGGCAGCAGCTTGAGCGCCGCGCGCGCGAGCAGCAGCAGCAGCGAGGCTTCGACCAGCAGCCTGCGGTCGGCGGGAGCGATGCGGAAGAATTTAGCGACCTTGCCCATCGCCGATCGTGACCAGCCCTTCGCGCGCCAGCTCGGACAGCAACTGCAGCACGTCCCGCCGGCAGGTTTCGGCATCGACGTCGTATTCCTCGACCAGCGCGGCGCAGACGTCGCGCACCGCGGCGGGCGTCTCGATCAGCACCCAGACCCGCGTGCCGATCGTATCGAAGCCATAGCACTGGCCCCGCTCTATGCTCATCAGGACGGCCTCGCCATCGACCTCGGTCGCGATCACGTCCTGGGCGCGCGCGATGACGCTGGTCTCGGAAATGGACGAATCCGTCACCATTCCACCTCATTCAATAAAGCGGGCGGCCGTCGGGATCGAGATAGCCCAGCCGGCGCATCGTCACGCCATGGTTTGCCACGATGCGCTCCGCCTGCGCCGGGGTCAAATGGTCGCGCCAGCCGCCGACGCGGCCCTCGCGGAAGAATCGCTCCATCTTGTAGGGCTTCTCGGCGAATCCCCTGTGCTCCTCCTCGTCGCGCAGCCGGTCGAAGCTCGCCGCCGCGAGCGCGTTGCGGATGCGGCGCTCGGCGTCGGGGAGCGCGAGAAACCGCACCGCCGCCGAGAAGGTCTCATAGGCCCGTGCCGTCATGTCCTCGTAGCGCACGAGATGGCAGCCGAGCTCCGGATCGTCGATCCAGCTCTCGACATGTCCGCTCCAGCTCGAGAGGCGCTGGCGAAGCTGCTGCGGCAACCGCTCTGTCTCGCTCGAGAAGGCGAAATTGCGGTCGCCCATCCAGTCGATCGCCCGGTCGAAGGAGATGCCGGAATGGAACGCGAACGATACCGCCACGTCGAGCGGATTGCGCACGATGTAGATGACGGCGCGCGTCACCGCGGGCGGGATCAGCCTCTCGCCCGCCCGGGTCGGCAGATTGGCGTCGTGGACCTTGACGAAGATCGGCCGGGTCGCGCACGCGGACACGGCCTCGTAGACAAGCGGCCGCAGCGCGTCGATCTCGTCCGGCAGCAGGTCCGAGGCATCGAGCCCGGAGAGCTGGTCGAACGCCAAGCGCTCGGAGGCGATGCCCAACCCGTCCTGGAGGTGGCGGCCGATGTCGTTGATGCTGAAGCTCGCGCGATCCTCGCGCAGGAGATGCGCCAGAAACACCCTCATCCAGGTGTTGCCGGATTTTGGATATGAGGCAAGCCAGACGATTCCGCTCATCCGAGGAGCTCCGGCACGTCGTGGCCGGCGCCGGCGCGCAGCAAGGCGGCAAAGCTTCCTTCATCGGCCAGCCGCAACTCGTCCCAGCGGCCCGTTTGAACCGCCCGTCCGCCCTCGACCACGACGATCCGGTCGGCGCGGCGGACGGTCGAGAGGCGGTGCGCGATCACGATCACGGTCGCGCGACCATGCAGGCGGTCGATGGCGGCGCCGATTGCGTTCTCGGTCTCGGTGTCGAGCGCACTCGTCGCCTCGTCGAGGATGAGGAGGGTCGGGCGCCGAATCAGCGCGCGGGCAACGGCCAGGCGCTGGCGCTCGCCGCCGGAAATCCGCGTGCCGCGCTCGCCGACGATGGTGTCGAGTCCCTGCGGCAGCCGCGCGACGAACCGGTCGGCGGCGGCGAGCGCGAGCGCCTGATCGAGGTCCTCCTCGCGCGCCTCGGGCGCGGCCCACAACAGATTGGCACGGATCGTGTCGTGAAACAGGAAATTCTCCTGCGGCACATAGGCGATGCTGCGCCGCCACCGGGCCAGCCCCACCGTATCCAGCGGCACGCCGTCGATCAGCACCTGTCCCGCGTCGGGCGTGATGAGGCCCATCACCAGGTCGGCGAGCGTGCTCTTGCCCGCGCCCGACCGCCCGACGATGGCGGTGATCGATCCCGCCGGTATTGCGAGGTCGATGTCGGACAGCGCCTCCACGTCCCGGTCCTTGTCATAGCGAAAGCGGACGCCGACGAGCCGGATGTCGCGCGCGAGCGAAAGCCGCCCGGCGGGCGACGATGCGAGCGGCTCGGCCGCCGCGGTCGCGCGCGCCTCGAGATCGCGCCACTCGGCGAAGATCGGCAGCATGCCGAGAACCGACCGTGCCGCCGTTTGCATGTCGGGGATGAGGGGCAGGAGGCGCGAGAAGATCGCCACCGTGACGACCAGCGTCGCCGTATCGAGCTGGGCGAACTGCTCCGCGGCGAGGACATAGAGGCCGAGCGCCACGCCGACGCCGATCTGGATCGCCATGCGCGTACCGGTCCCGCCGGCGGCGAAAGCGTAGGTGCGGCGGTGCTGCTCGGCCACGATGCGGTCGAGCGCGGCGATATGCTGGTCCTCGAGATTATGGCTCTTCGACAGTTTGAGTCCGTCCAGCAGCCGCGCGATTTCGGTCGAGGCGCTGCGATTGGCCTTCGCGACCTCGCCGGCGATGCCATAGGCCGTGCCGATGGATCGGCGCAGCAGCAGGAAGGCGACCGCGGCCACCGCCATCGCCGCGAGCGTCAGTCGCGGCGCCAGCCGGAGAGCAATCGCGATCTGAACCAGGGCCACCGTGAGATTGGCCGGCAGGTGGAGGAAGAAACTCGTGCCGGCGCCGATGCGGTCGATATCGATGGTCAGCACCTTGGCGATGTCGGAAACCCGCTCGCGGACGAGCAGCTGCCAGTCGGCGTGCGCCACCGCGCGGTAGAGCCGGCGACGGAGCGCGTCGGTGAAATCGAGCCGCAGCCGGACCAGGGCCAATTCGCGCGCGCGCAGGACGACCGCGCGCAAGCCGACGAGCGCGATGAAGATCGTCACCAGCACGGGCAGCGACAAGGGCAGGCCCACGGCGGCGAAGAGACGCTGCGCCATGCCGGCGCTCCGCGGCGCACTGCCGTCGAAGAATGCGACGATCGGCACCAGCAGAGCGAGCCCGATTCCCTCGGTGAGCGCGCCGGCGAGCACGAGGGCGATGCCGCCGGCGATGCGCGCGCGCGGCACGGCGCGGACGAAGACGAGAAGGTATGCCGAGAGCTGGCGGCGCGCCGAGGCTGCCCCTGTCACGCGGGCATCGTCGCGCGCGCCGACGGCGCCGTCCTGCGGCAAGGGCGGTGCGGTTTCGCCCCGCAGCGCCATCACGCGCCGCCGTCGAGGAAGTGCCGTTCGAGCGCGTCGGCCTGCGCCGCGAAGCGCTCGAAGCCCCAGCCGCGTCCGACCGCGAACATGGGAACCTGCTTCAGCAGCACCGCGCATTGCTGGAAATGCGCCTGCGCGCGGCCCAGCGGCGCAAGCAGGTGCTGGCGATAGGTATGGTTGAGAATGTCATCGAACGCCGCCGCGCCCGACAAGCGCTCGATTCCCTCGCGCTGCGGCAGGCGAGCGACGTGGAGGTTATAGACCCGCATCAGCGGCACAGGCTTGTCCTCGGCACGACCGCCAAGCGGCACGTGATACTTTTGCAGTCCGTCGCGGACGGTCTCGAGATCGCCGGGATCGCGTCCCAGCGCCCTTAGCGCATCGAGCCACAGCTTCATCTTGGGCACGCCGGGCCAGGCGAGCGGCGGTCCCTTCGGCGGGAAGCTCAGCACGCAGATGTCATCGGCCAGGACGGTATAGCCGCGGTCGCCGTAATGGGCCGCCAGCGTCGACTTTCCCGCGCGCGAACGCCCTGCGAAGGCGATGCACCGTCCCGCCACCTCGATGGCGCTGGCATGGAGCGGCAGAAGCCCGCGCTGATGGCACAACACGCCGAACACGGTTCCCAGGAGGAACAGCCGCACGTCGCGTTCCGAGCTTCGTGCATCGGGCTCGACGATGATCTCGGCGCCGCCGCGCACGCGGTAGCGCGCGACGTCACGCACCTCCAGGAGATAGTCGTTGGCCGCCGCCTGGTAGGTCGGGCCGGTATGGCGTGGTTCGGCGACGCCGGATCCGGCCTCGCCGATCCTGATTTCGATTGTCGGCGCGGCTGCATCGTCGCCGGCCAGCGCGAGTCCGGGAAGAGGCAGGTCCGAGCGAAGGTGCAGGCCACAGACGTAATAATCCTCGGCCGAATTCTGCGCCACAGCTCTGCCTCTCCATTTCGTCGCAAGGCATCGCGCCGGTCTTGCCGAGTGTCGCGGTCCCGCGGACGCGGTTTCATCCTTGCCACATCCGCAAGCCCATTTCCATAGGTATGTGCGGCCAGATCAACAACTTACGAGCGCTCTGCCGCCCCGAGATTTGCGTTGCCTTCGGGGAAATCGTGAGATATAGGTATAAATGATCGTTTGAGTGGGGGACGTGTTCCATGACGATGCGTGACGATGTACCCGTGTCGATCCAGGATGGAAACGGCGAGTTCGGTACGGGCGACCGCAAGAAAGCTTGGCACGCCCCATCGATCTCCCGCCTCGACGGGCGCAGCGCCCGAGGCAGTACCGGGGGATCGTCGGACGGTGGCGGCCATTTGACTGAATCGTCGGCCGCTTCCTGACCCATTGGTCGATGATCGGCCAAGCCGATCTGGTTTCCGGTCACCGCTGAGACCGGCTTCTAAAAGCCCAAGCACTGTCCTTTCGGAACGGACACCATGCTGCCCGCCAGCGTCAGCGTCGGCGACACGAAGGTCGGCCCGGCCACGTGCGTGGCGGGCACTGTGTTGAAGTTGCAGGCGACGCCGCCGCTCACGGTGTTCGTCCCGCCGCTCGACTGATTGAAGAACCCGTTCGACGACTGGGTGAGCTTGAGCGCTCCGGTGATGTTCGTGCCGCCGTCGAGGCGGAACGACGAGTTCTGCGCGACATTGATGGCCGCGCCGCTGGTGTTCCAGCTCAGACTCGGAACCAAGGACGGTCCGGAACTCACGAGTCCGAGGCCCAAATCCACCGTGCTCTGCAACAACACCGAGCCGCCGCCAGAGACCGTGTCCGACGCCGACGGGTAGCCCAGGACCTTGCCCGGGACCTGGATCAAGGTCGAGACGTGATCGACGCCCAGCGCGATGCCGCCGCTATTCGCGGTGCAGGTGGCACCGGGGCCGGGCGTGCCGAAGCAGACATTATTGTTGCCGGCCAGCGCGACCACAGAATTGCCGGTACCGTGGATGGTCGGCTCGGAGGCGCCGGGACTCGAGGCGCCGACGCCCGACGAGACCACCGAGCCCTGCAGCAGGAGGGTGCTGGCGTCGAGCGCGATGGCGGCATGCGCCTTGTTGCCGACGATGGCCGCACCCTGCTCGACGTCGAGCGTCGAGGCGCCGCCGGCGAAGATCGCCTGGCAGCAGCCGGCGCTCGGGGCGGTGATGGTGGTCGCGGCCGCGTTCTGGCCGGTGATGAAGCCGCTGCTGGCGCCGAGCAGAAGGACCTGCGCCAGGCCATTGCCGCCCGCTTCCGTCGCATTGCCAGCGATGGTGGCGGCGTTGACGACGAGACTGCTTCCGTCGCTGACGACGACGCCCGAGCCGGCATTGGTCTCGATCGTCGCGGGGCCGGTGCCGTCGCCGTTGCCGAGCACGACCGTGGCGCTGCTGGTGGCGAGAATGCCCATGTTGTTGGCGTTGTCGGTCGCCATGCCGTTGCCGTTGCCGGAGACGGTGGCGTCGATCACGCTCACCGCGCTCGAGCGCGCCACCAGGATGCCGATGAACGGCCCGTTGGCGACCTGCGAATTCTTGAGCGCGACCGACGCCCCGTCGTGAACATAGAGATTGGCGATGTCCGCCGCGCCGAGGGCGAACGGTCCCGAATCATTGCCGATCAGGATGCCGTCGATGACGGTGTTGCCGACGCCGGCGAACTCGAGCTGGCCCTGGATGCCGTCGCCGACGGTCAAGGTGTCGGGACTGCCGCTGTCGTTGGTGATGGTCAGGCCCGGAATCCGGACCAGGATGTCCTCGGAGCAGATCGAATTGATCTGGATGACGTCGCCGGCGACCGGCGGCGGCTGGAACAGCGGCGGCGAAATGGGCGTGCCGAGCACGGTGCCGAGCGCGTTCTGGGGCGTGAGGCCCGTCATCATCGTCGTGCCGTTCGAAGCGGTGCTGTTGCTCAAGCTGCTGCAATCGACCGTCCAAGTCGTGGCGCCGGCGGGCGTGGCGAGCACGGCGAGCGCCAGGATCGCGGCGGCTCGGGCGCAGCCCGAGAGTGTCATCATCGGTCTCCACCTCGCTCGCGGGTCGCGTGGCGTCAGAATGGCAGGCATTGGTTCGCGGTCGCGCTCAAGAAACCGATGGCGAGGTCGGGCGTCGGGCTGAGGGCGCTCGCGTTGGGGGCGACGACATGGGCCGCCGGCATCGCCGTGAACGGACAGCTCACGCCGCCCGTGACCGTGTTGGTGCCGCCGTTCGCGACGTTGAAGAATCCGTTCGACCCTTGGCTCAGTTTCACCTTGCCGGTGACGGTCGCGCCGCCGTCGAGGCGGAACGACGAGTTCTGGGAGATCGCAATGGCGCCGCTGCCGGTGTTCCAGGCGAGACTGGGGGTACTGCCGCCGACGGTTCCGAGGCCGAGATCGACGGTGCTTTGCAGCTGGACGGTGCCGCCGCCGAAGACCGCGTCCTGACCGGCGGTATAGCCGAAATCCTCGGGCGGGACGTCGATCAAGGTCGAGACGTGATCGATCTGGAACGCCGTGCCCGTGCTGTCGATGCAGGTCGAGCCGTTGAAGCTCCCGTTGCAGATCGTGTTGCCGCCCGCGAGCGCGACCACGCTGTTGTAGGAAGCCTCGATCGTCGCCGCGCCGGCCGGGACGATCATGAGCGTGCCGGACGCGAGCAGCGTGCTGCTGCCGCTCAACGTGACCGCGCTTTGCCCGGCGACCGCGCCGATGGAGGTCAAGCCGTCGAGCCGCAAGCTCGAGGCGCCGACCGCCTCGATGCTGCTGCCGCAGTGGGTATCGCACTCGTCGCCGCCGACATGCGTACCCGTGAGGCGAGCGCTGCTGCCCCCGGTAAGGAAGAGTTGCCGTCCGTCATTGGCATGGATGATTTCGGTGCTGACGACGGCCGATGTCGAGACCAGCGAGCTGCCGTTGAAGAGGGCGATGCCGCCGCCATGGTTGGAAACGATTTCGGTGGTGGTCGGATTCGAATCCGGCGAATCGATGACCAGGGACGAGCCGTCGATCGCGAGCGCGCCGACGCCGAACTCGAAATCGGGCACGCTCGCCCCGCTGCCGCCGATGAAGGTGTCGAGCAGCAACACTTGCGACGCATTCGCGGCAAAGGCGCCGACCCGGGGCGAGTTCGCCAGGCTCGAATTCTGCACAATGGCGGACGCGCCGTCATGGGCGTAGACCAGCGCCTGATCGGCAGCCGACGCGAAGCTGCCCGAATTCATGTTCGGGCCGACGAGCAGGCCGTTGATCACGGTCTGCCGCGCGCCGGCGACCTCGATCTGCCCTTGAACGCCGTCGCTTCCGGAGCCGGTCGCATTGGTGATGCGCAGCCCCGGCGTCGTAATGGTGACGTCCTGCTGGCAGCTGCCGGTGATCTTGACGGTATCGCCGGTGCTCAAGGTCACGCCGAAGCTCGTCGCGATCGTCGACGCGGTGCGTTGGGCGGGCGTTCCGAGCAAGGCGCCGAGCGCGTCGAGCGCCGCATCGGTGCCGTCGTCGGCGGCAAAGTCGAGCATCGACGACGTCGTCCCGTCCATCGCCCCGCCAACATAGGTCACGCTGAGCGTGGTGGCGCCGGCGCCGGGGCAGCCCACGTTCCACGTGTTCGCGAGCGCCTGCTGCGTAGCCCCCAGCGCGGCGGTGGCGAACACGGCGCAGAGCCCGCCTGTTCTCATGCCGGCCTCTGCGTCGCCGATGTCAGAACGACAGGCATTGGCTGGTGCTTTTGTTGGTGGCGAGAAAATTCGTGCTCGGATTGGGGAAGGGCAAGACGAACGGGGCGCCGGCCGTACCGGCGGCAACGTGAGACGCGGGAATGGAGGTGAAGGGACAGAGGATCGCCGTCACGGCGTTCCCCCCGCCCTGCGACAGGTTGAAGAACCCGTTCGACGATTGGCTGATCTTGAGCTGGCCCGAGATCGTCACGCCGCCGTCGAGGCGGAAGGACGAATTCTGCGCCACCGAAATGGCGCCGGAACCCATGGTCCAGGTCAGGCTCGGCGACGATGCGACGATGCCGCGGCCGAGATCGATCGTGCTTTGCAGGATCGCGGTGCCCGTGCCGGTCACCGACTCCGGCGCCGCCGTGTAGCCGAAATCGGCGGGATTGACCTGCACCAGGCTCGCGACATGGTCGATCTCGATCGCCATGCCCGCGCCCGCATTGCAGGTCGCACCGCTAAAGCTGCCGTTGCAGATCTTGTTGCCGCCGGCGAGCGCGATGACGCTGCCGGACGACGCCTCGATCACCGGCCCGGCGCCCGGCGCCGACACGTTGGAGCCTTGCAGCAGGAGGGCGCTGCCGCCCTGCACCGAGATCGCCTCGGCACCCGTGGCGCCGACGATGGCGACGCCGTTGTCGATGCGCAGCGTCGAGGTTCCGATCGCCTGGATCGCGGTCGGCGCGCCGCCGGGCGCGGTGATCGTGGTGGTGGGAAGCCCGTCGTTCGGGACCACGGTGATGAAGGCGGCGCTGGCGCTCATCACCGTGATCTGATGCGCGGCGTTGCCGCTCAACGCGGCGTTGTAGATGACGATGCCGCTGTTGCGGTAGGCGGCGACCGCGTCGAAGGGGTTGTTGCTGACCGTGACGGGCGCCGAGCCGTCGGCGGCGCCGAGCGTGACCGTGCCGTTGTCGCGCGCCTCGATCCCGCCATTGTCGCGCGGCAGGGTGTCCGACAAAGCACCGCCGCCGTTGTTGCTGACCTGATCGTTCTGGAGCGCGACCACCGCCGACCGCTCCGCCAGCACGCCGAGCAGCGGGCTGAACTCGACATGGGCGTTGGACAGGGTCACCGATGCGCCGTCATGGGCGTGGAGCAACGCCACGTCCGCGGCCGCCAGGGTGACGGGCGCGGTGTCGCCGAGCAGGAGTCCGTCGATCACGATGCCGGTCGCGCCGCTGACCTCGAACTGTCCCTTGACCCCGTCGCCGCTGTTGAAGCCGGAGCCGAGACCGCCGTCATTGGCGATCGTCAGGCCCGACACGGTCACGGCCACGTCCTCGGCGCAGATGCCGGTGATCTCGACGACGTCGCCGCTGGCCGGCGCGGGCCTTACGGTGGCGAGCGCGCCCGGCGTGCCGAGGACCGCGCCGAGCACCGTTCCCGCGGTCAGGGATTGCGACGCTGCGTTGCTGACCACGCCCGTGTTGCAGTTGACGTTGTAGGTGGCGGCGGCGGCTTCCGTCGCGAGCGACCCCAGCACGGGCGCCAGCACCGCGATGCCCAGCCGCAAAAGCCTCATGCCCGCCCCCGACCAACCCGCACGCGCGCCATCATCGGGCAAGGTTTTCCGGATGGGAAGCGGTTTGGTGGCGGGACGCTAGCGCGGCGGGCGCGTCAGAAGCCGAGGCACTGGCTGGCGGTCGTGCTCTGGGCCAGCGGGCTGGAGCTGAGCACGAGCGTCGGCGAAACGAAGGTCGGCCCCGCGACATGCGCGGACGGGATCTGGGTCCAGGGGCAGGAAACGCCCCCGGTGACATTGTTCGAGCCGGTGGAGAGGTTGAAAAACCCGTTCGACCCCTGGGTCAGCTTGATCGCGCCGTAGAGCTGAACGCCGCCATTGAGGCGCAGCGACGAGTTCTGCGAGGCGGTGATGGAGCCGCCGGCCTTGGTGGTCCAGGTGATCGATTGTTGCCCGCCTGGCGTCCCGGCCCCCAGATCCATCGAGCTTTGCAACTGGATCGTGCCGTTGCCGTAGATCGTGTCGCCGAGCGCGGCAAAGTTGTACCCGGTGATGCCGATGGCCTCGACGAAGGCGGAGACGTGATCGATCGAGATCGCCGCCGTCGCGAACGGCGTGCTGCAGGTCGATCCGCTGAGCGACCCGTTGCAGATGATGTTGCCGCCCGCGAGCGCGATGGTGCTGGTTCCGGTCGCCTCGATGGTGATGGTGCCGCCGGAGAAGTTGGAGCCCTGGAGCAGCGCGCCGCTGCCGGCTTCGAGGCTAATCGCGGAGCCGCCGCTGCCGGCCTGGACGCTTGCGCCCGCTTCGACTAGGAGCCCGCCGGCTATGACCCCGATCGCATCTTCGGTGCTGCCGCCCGGCGCTGTGATCGTCGCAACGCCGGCATTGTTGCCGGTGATGCTGGCCGCCGAGCCGACGATGCGCACCTGCTTCTGCAAATTGCCGGTGATCGTGCCCGCCCACATCTTCATTGAAGAGCCGCTATTGAGATAAACGCCGTCGCCGGCATTGTTGCTGATCAGCGGTGCGTAGGTGTTGGCGCTGGACCCCGGCGCGGCGGACGAACCGAGTATGAGCGACGCCGTATCGGTGGCTGCGACCCCGCTATTGGTTCGTTCGTTGCCATCGCCTGTCCCGTTATTGGTCACGGTGGTGCTGAACAGGTAGATGGAGGATGTATCGTACACGTCGATGCCCCGAACCGGGCTGTTCTGGATCAGACAGTTCTCGAGCAGGACGTTGGCGTTTTCCCTCACGAGGAGCAGAGCGAGGTCGGCATCGGGATAGCCGCTCGTGGCTAGGGTGGCGGTGCCGGAGGTGGTGCCGAAAAGGATGTCGTTGAACTCGACGCGGCTCGCGCCGACGACTTGAACCTCGCCCGTGATGCCATCGGTCGGGAGCCCGCTCGCGAGAGCCTGGGCGGCGGCGCTTTGATAGAGCGCGATGTTGCCGAGATGTCCGGTGATCGTGATGCCGAAGGTCCGCACATAGATGTCCTGGACGCAAATGCCGGTGATTTCGACCAGATCGCCCCCTGCGAGGGTCGCGCCGAAATCGGTCTGGATCGCGGCCTCGGTGCCCTGGGTCGGCGTGCCGAGCAGCGCTCCCAGCGCATCGGGGGTGGACAATCCGCCGGGATCGGCGCCGAACGCGGTCCCGCTGCCGCCGTTCAGCGCCAAGGTCGGCGGCGACTGGGTGCAGTCGACGTGCCACGTGTTGGCCCAGGCGCCGGGGCTCGCGCACAGGAACGCGAGCGCAACCACGGCGCCGCCCGGCCGCAAGAAGTTCATCGGTCACCCTCCCCCGAGGATTGCCTTTCCTCTCAAGTAAAGCATGCCGTAACGTGCTCTTTGGGTCAATATAACCGCGATTTTCTCCTGACATCGCGGTGCCGCGGTCCCGTTCACTCCGCCGCCACACCTTGGCTCCAGCGCTTGACGATGAAGGGCGAGCCTTGGGGATCGCGCAGCAGGACCAGCGCCTCGCGCACATAGGCGGCGCCAGTGTCGGTAGTGGCCGCGGCCCGGATCGTCACGCTCGCGACCGCGCCCGACGCGAGATAGGGCGCGAGGCTCGCCGGCGGCGCGGCCGGCACCGGCGCGCCTTGCGCCTGCTGCGCGCGGTCGGCGAGAAAGGCGTCGATCTCGGCCGCATCGGCATTGGGGAGCGCCAGCAGCACCTCGCGCGGCGCCAGGCTCGGATCGACCGTCGGGCGCAGGCTCGACACCGTCACCAGCGGCAGCGCCGCGTGCAGGAGCGGCGCGGTCATGCCCTCGAGCTGGCCCAGATCCTCGATCGCGGCGAAGGCCGGCGCATTGGCATCGATGGTCGCCGCGCCAGGCTCGAGATTGGGCTGGGCCGCGATCCGCGCCGCGCGGCGGTCGAGCACACCTTGCGTCAGGCGCGCGCTCAGCTCGTCGCCGGCGCCGAGATGGCGGAACAGGCTCGAGAGCATTTCCGGGGGCGCCGCGTTGAGGTCGATCTTGCCGCCTTCGCCGACGATCGAGACCGCGATCGTCCCGCCGCCGAACGTCCAGCGATATTCGCTTCCGTCGGCGTGCCAGCGCGTGGCCGGATCGCCCAGGTTCATGGCGAGCGCGGCGCGCGCGATGCCGGCATCGGCGAGCGCCCGCGCGCGCGCGCTTTCGACGTCGTTGCGCGCGATCTCGAGATCGGCCCGGCTGGTGCTGACGAAGGACGCCGCGAGCAGCGACATGAGCAGCAGCATCCACAGCACCATGAGGAACGCGGCGCCGCGCTCGCGCCGGCAGCCTCGGCGTCTCATCCTAAAGCGGCCCCGCCAGGATCGGCCGCACGTCCTGCATGCGGCGCTTGAGCTCCTCGGTGGCGGCGCGGGCGTCGTCCGTGCCGGCGATGATCCGCGGCTCGATCAGCACCAGGAGCTCGTCGCGCACCGTCGTGTTGTCGTCGTTGCGGAAGAGCGCGCCGATCACCGGGATCTCGCCCAGGAGCGGAATCGCCGAGCGTGCCTTGGTCACGCTGTTCCTGATGAGGCCGCCCAAGGCGATGCTCTCGCCGGACTGGACCGAGACCGTGCTCTTGACCCGGCGCTCGTCGATGGTTGGCGCGTTGAGGCCGGCGGTCGTGGTCGTCGCCACGTCGCTCACCTCCTGCTCGATGTCGAGCGTCACCTCGCCGGTGGCGTTGGCGCGCGGCGTCACCGACAGGATCACGCCGGTATTGAGATAGTTGATGGTGTTGACCAGCGGCGCACCGGGCGTGAGGGTGCTCTGCTGCTGTTCCACCGGCACCGGCACCTGCTGCCCGACCTGAAGCTGCGCCGTCTGGTTGTTCAACACCATGAGCTGCGGCGACGAGATCACGTTGACCTTGGTGATCGATGACAGCGCGTTGAGCACCACCTGCAGGTTGGAGTCGGTGAAGATGTAGGAAAAGCCGGCGGCGGCCTGGGCCGGCGCACCGAACGGGAGCGCGGTGACCGCGTTGGAGAAGCCGGTGGTCCCCTTGCCGGAGCGGAAGAACCATTGCAGCCCGTACTGGAGCTCGTCGTTGAGCGTGACCTCGGCGATGGTCGCCTCGATCACCACCTGCAGCGGCTTCACGTCGAGCCGGTGGAGCGCCTCCTCGACGCGCCGGTACTCGTGCGGCGTGGTCACGATCACGATGGCGTTGTTGCGCTCGTCGGTGACGATGTTGATGGGCACGCGGCCCGGCGCGGTCTGCGGCGCGGCGGCGCCCGGCGTCGCGGACGATGGCGTTGCCGGCGACGGTGAGGCAGTGGCGCCCTGCGTCTGCCCCAGCACGTTGGCGAGCGGGGCGGCGGCGGCGAGCCCGCCCGAAGGCGCGCCCCCGGCAAGCCCGCCCGACGGCGCGGCGCCGCCGGCCGCGGCGCCCCCCGCGGTCGCGCCGCCTGTCGTCGCCCCCGCCGTCGCGCCCGCCGCCATCGACCCGGTCGAGAACGACGACGGCTGGAGATAGCTCGAGGTCGTGCTCGCCGGTTTCGCCGCCGGCGCCGCTCCGGTCGCGCCGAACACCCGTCCCAGCACGTCGGCGAGGTCGGCCGCGCGCCCGAATTGCACATGATAGATGTAGGTGTGCTCGGCGCCGTCCTCGCTGCCGGCATCGAGGATCGCGATCTGCTGCCGCGCCCAATCGAGATAGCGCGGCTGCGCGGAGATGACGAGAACGGCGTTGAGCCGCTCGACCGGGAGGAGGCGAAGCGCGCTGGCCGCCCCTTCCGCGCCGCCCGAGGCCCCGGCGATGATCGCCTGCATCTCGGCGATGATGGTTTCGGCCGTCGCGGCGCGCAGCGGCACCAGCGCGAACGACATGCGCGACAGCCAATCGGCATCGAAGCTGCGCGCGAGTTCGCCGATCGCATCCATGTCCTCGCGCGTGCCCGAGAGCACGAGAACGTTGTGCGCGCTGTCGACCTGGAGCACGGCGCCCGCCGGCACGAACGGATCGAGCACCTTGCTGAGCTCCGCCGCGGCGACATATTGCAGCGGCAGTATGCGCACGCCGTAACCGAGGCTGCTTGCGCCCTTCGCCGCCACGCCCTTGGCGGCGGCGTCGAGCGGCGTCACGCGGATCATGCCGCCTTCTTCGGTGAGGGCCGCTCCGTTGGCGCGCAGCACGCGCCCCAATGTCGCCAGCACGGCGGCGCGCGGCAGCGGCTTCATGGTCTGCACCGTGACGGTGCCCTGGACCTTGGCGTCGATCGTGTAATTGAGGCCGAGCATGTCGCCGACCACGGCGCGCACGACCTCGCGGATGTCGGCGTCGGTGAAGTTGAGCGTGACGTCGCCGCCCGGCGTCACCGCGACCGGCGGCGCGGCGCCGGCGGCCGGAGGCGGCGCGGGCGCGGCGCCGCGATGCTCGAACGGCTGCGACGGCGCCGGGAGCGGCAGCGCCTCGCTGACGGGGCCGGTCACGAGATGCGTCGGGGCGGGAAGCGCCGCGGGCGGCGGCGCGGGCGCCTTGGGCGCGGCGCATGTCGCGAGCGCGAATATCATCGCGAGGACGAGCGCGGGACGAGGCCGGCACGGCGCCGCGATCGCAACGATGTCTCGACGCCTCGGCATGAGATTAAGGTCCCCCGCAATCTCGGCCCACTTTATAATCGCAATGGAGGGCGAAGCGGTAGGAGGTTGTCTCTGCGCCGCTTTCGGGTCGGGGCAGGGCGAGCGTGCGGGGCGACGGACATCCAACGAGCGCGCGTGCGGCGGGGCTGCTCGAAGGGGCCATTCTCGCCGGACTCTTCGCGCTGCCGTTCCTCGCGCTCTTCCTCACGCCGCGGCTTTATTTCCCTTACGTGACAGCGCGGGGGTTCGCGTTTCGTGCCATCGTCGCGCTGACGGCCGCATGCTGGGCCGGTCTCGCGCTCATCGAGCCGCGCTTCCGCCCGCGCCGCTCGGCCATCCTCTGGTGCTTCGCCGCCGCGCTGGCGGCGATGGCGGCGGCGGACGCGCTGAGCGACGACCCGGCGCGCAGCCTGTTCGGCAATTTCGTGCGCATGGAGGGGTATTGGACGCTCCTTCATCTCTTCGCGATCTTTGTCGTGGCCAGCGCGGTGCTGTCCACCGAGCGCCGGTGGACCCGTTACTTCGCGACCTCGGTGGCGGCGAGCGTGCTGGTCGCCGCGTTCGGGCTGGCGCAGCGCTGGGGCTACCTCGCGGCGCCGTGGGGCACCGGGCGCATCGATGCGACATTCGGCAATCCGGCCTATCTCGCGGCCTACCTGCTGATGCATGCGTTCCTCGCAGGATTTCTCTTGGTGCGCGCGGGCGGGATTTTCGCCCGCGCCGCGCTCGCCTGCGCGTGTGCGCTCGATCTCGCGGTGCTGTGGCTGACGGCGACGCGCGGCGCGGCGGTCGGGCTGGCCGCCGGCATCGTCGTCGCCGCGCTCGCGATCGCATCGAGCGCGGGCGAGCGGGCGTCGGCGCGGCGCCTGGCGGCGCTGGCCGCGGCGCTGGTGATACTGGGAAGCGCCGGCTTCGTCGTCATCCGCCACGCGCCGCTGGTGGCCAGGAGCGCAATGCTGGAGCGCTTCGCCGCGATCGGCCCGGGCGACGCCACGGTCGATCTGCGCTTCCGCATCTGGCGGATCGCGTGGCAGGCCATTCGCGACCGCCCGGTCCTGGGCTGGGGACAGGAGAATTTCGTCCTCGCCGTCGATCGCCATTTCGATCCGGCGATCGCGCACGATTCCGAATGGGTCGATCGCGCGCACAATCTGGTGCTCGACTGGCTGGTCGCGGGCGGCGCGGTCGGCGGCTTGGCCTATCTCTCGCTCTTCGCCGCCGCCGCGTGGCTGTTGTGGCGCGGCCCGCGCGCGCCGGGCGACGCGCTGCTGGGCGGGCTGCTGGCGGGATATTTCGTCGCCACGCTGTTCCTGTTCGACGGCACGATGAGCTATCTCCTGTTCGCGTCGGTGCTGGCCTATCTCCATGCGCGGGCCGTGCGCGAGCGCGGGCATCGCCGCGCCGCTGCCGTCACGCCCGCGCTGCTCGGGCTCGGCGCGGTTTCTGCCGCGCTCGTGCTGGGCGGAGCGCTGTGGCTCGATCTGCGCGGGCTCGTCGCCGCGGCGGCGATGGAGCGCGCGCTCACCGCCCATGCCGAGCCCGTCTCGGTCAGCGCCGGGCGCGAAGGCAGCGTGACGTTGGCGGCGCCCGCGCGCTCCAACGATGCCTTGATCGAAAAGCGCGACTGGTTCCGGCGCGCGATCGACGAGGGCTCGTTCGGCACGCGCGAGGCGCGGGAGTCGCTCGCGCTCTCGGCCTACGAGATCCTGTCCGCGGGCGACGATCCGTGGGTGCGGGAGAATTTCGCGCCCGCCGCAATTGCGGCCATGACAGCGCAGGTGCGCGAGCATCCCGAGGCGCGCGACTGGCTGTTCCTCGGCAGCCTGCTCGTGGTGATGGGGCGCTATGACGAGGCGATCGCGGCGCTCGACGCGGCGAAGGCGCTGGCGCCGCGGCGGCAGTCGATCCACCTGGTGCTGGCCGCTGCCTTTCGGCGCAAGGGCGAGCCGGCCAAGGCGCTCGCCGCCGACCAGGATGCGTTCGAGCTCGATCCCACCTACGACGCGGCGCGGCTCGATTACGCCGCCGCCGCCATCGCCGCGGGCGACGAGGAGCGGGGGCGGCAGCTCCTGGTCGCGCGCTATGGCACCGACATGGTGCCCGACGACCGGGTGATCGCCGCTTATGGCGCAGCGAAGCGCGACGACAAGGTGATCGCGCTGTGGCGCCTCAGGGTCGCGAGCGAGCCCGACAACGCGAATTACCGCATCCAGCTTTCAGGCGCGCTGATGCGGGCGGGACGGGGGCTCGACGCGGTGAAGGAGCTGGGCGGCCTCAACCGCATCCTGACGCGGCCGCAGGGAGCGCAGTGAGGCGCCGCTTCGACAGCGTGCGTCCTTCGACTACGCGCTCTGACGCGCGCTCCGCTCAGGATAAGGTAAAATTTTTCCTCATCCTGAGCGGAGCGAAGCGTAGTCGAAGGACGCACGGCGGTAACATCCGAACGGGCGACCCCTAATCGTCCGGATCGACGACGCGCGGCGGTCGCGCCGGTCGCGCCTGCGCCGGCGCGGGTTTGGCGGTGCCGGTCTTGCCCACGGCGAATTCGAGCGTCGCGCTTCCGGCGCGCAGCGCGATGCGGTCGCGGGCGATGCTCTCGACCGTCCAGCCGTCGATCGTCTCGCCCTCGGAGACGCTGTCGAGCCGGGGCGGGTTGCCGTGCTTGATCACGGCGTAGTGCCGCTCCGGCGCGAGCACGACGCCCTGCACCAGCAGCGCTGGCGGCGTCGGCGGTGGCGTGGGCTTGGCCGGCTCCACATCCTGCTGCGGGCGGCGCTCGGGGATGAAAAGCGGGCGCTCGGCGATCTCGTTGAAGCGCTCGGCCGGAGGAGGCTCATAGCTGGCGAGGCGCGGGGCCACCGACGGCGCCGCTGCGGGCGGCGGGGCTGGCGCATCGGCGGCGGGCGCGGTGCCGAATTGCAGCCATTCGACGCCCAGCAGCAGCGCCACCGCGGCCGAGCAGCACAAGAGCGTCCAGGGCGGCCGCAGCCGGGGCCCGAGCGGGCGCGTCAAGGTGCCGCGCCCCGCGCATAGGCGGTGATCTCGAAGCGCACGTCGAGCGTGATGAGCGGCGGCTGGGTGCGGTCCTTGCGCGGCGTCTGCCGTGCCGCGATGTCGAAATTGTCGATGAAGAGGAAGGGCAGGCCCGATTCCATCTCGTACCAGATGCGCTCGAGCGCGTCGGCGGCGCCCACCACCTCGACCCGCGCCGCGACCCGGCGGAAGCCGTTCTCGTCGCGGGCCGGCACGATCTGCGTGCTCTTGAGCTGGCCGCCGGCGCGGTCGACCACCGACTTGATCCGCCCCTGCATCTCCGCCGCGATGAGTGGATCGCTGGTCGCCTTGAGGAAGCCGTCCTGCGCCGCGAGCGCGACCTTGAGCCCGGCGCGCTCGGCCTCGAGCCGCGGCAGGCGCGCCGCCACCTGCTGGAAGCGCTGCAGTGCGCCCTCGTTCTCGGCGATGCCGCTCTCGAGCGCGGTGTAGCGCTCGACCGTCGGCAGCACGATCCCCGCCACCAGGACGGCGGCGACGGCCGCCACCAGCGCCAGGGCGAGGATGCGCCGCAGCGGCTGCGAATTGGCGAGGCTGGTCGCGTCGAAGCTCACGGCGGCGCGCTCCCGCGTCCCACCAGCGCCGAGATCGCGAAATGCTCGCGCCCGGTCGTCTGGTCCGGCGTCACCGGCGAGCGGAACTCGGCCTTGTGCAGGATGTCCGATTTCTCGAACCGGCCAATGAGTCCCGAGGACGAGCTGGAAAGCCCGGCGATCTGCACCTGGGTTCCGGAATATTGCGCGCTGGTGAGCCAGGTGTCGTCGGGGGCGAGCCGCGTCAGCTCGGCCAGGACGTCGAGCGCCGAGATGCGGCCGCGCTTGCGGTCGACCAGGAAATTGGCTTCCAGCTTCTGCGCCTCGATCTCCTTCTCGAGGCGCTGCGCCGCCTCGGCCTTGCCGCGCGCGGCCGCGAGTTGCTGGCGCAGGGCATCGGCGCGCGCCTCCTCGCGGTCGAACGGCAGCACGATGGCGGCGGCGCTCAAGGCCACGAGCAGGACGATTGCGGCTGCGGCGAGCGCGAGCTGGCCCAGCGAGCGGGCGCGAAGCTCGGGCACCGGCAGCATGTCGGCCGCCTTGTCGCGCGGCGACGGCCGCGCCTCGCCGCGTCCGACCTCTACCGAGGCGACGGTGAAGCCGAGGCGCTGCGCCTGGGCGACGGCATCGGCAACCGCCTGGCGCTCCACCACGGTGGCGGCGACCGCGACCGTGTCCGATCCGGCGGCGCGCTCGCCCGCCTCGCACGCGATATAGACCTGCTCCGGCAGGAACGGGGTGTAGCGGTCGAGCTGGAACGCGACCGCCTCATCGAGATTCTCGAGCGCCGCTTGCGGCAGCTGAATGGTCAGGCGCAAGGCGGCGTCGGCAGCGAGGCGCAGCCGCACCGAGGCGCCGCGGTCGCGCGCGATGCGGCCCGGCCCGGCCGGGAGCGCCAGTCGCTCCTCCAGCTCGAACCGCCCGTCGCCGCGGTCATGGCCGAGGACCGCCTCGCGCGGCCCCAGCTGCAGAATTAGATCGTCGCGTGCCCATGGCGTCTCGATCCGCAGGCGCGCGGGAATGCACGCCGCGAGCTCGGCGCCCCACCAGTGGAAGAAGCGCTGCGTCACAAGAAGGGCGGAACGAACCAGGCGATCGGGGGTCATCGCATTGCGCTGCACGGTCTCGCTAGACTGCCCTCCAAGTCTAGCACAGGGCGCCCGAGGGTCGCCGGGGTTTCATCCGAACCCGGCCGGCGAGCGCTGGACCTGCGCTCGCCGGCCGGACCGGATTGTCGTCGGCGTCAGTGACGAGGCGCCGTTACCACGGGAAGAAATTCCACCACTGATGGGCCTCCGCGATCTCCGTCGCACGCTCGCCGGGGTCGTCGCCGCCGGTCGAGTTGAACAGAAGGATGCAGGGACCAGCGGCGCCGCACAGGCCGTTAGGGTTGGCTCCGGTGCCGGCGGCGGCGGGAACGAAATCGGTGACCGTTATGGGATCGGCGGCCACGGAATGCGCGCCCTTGGTGTTGGTGTCGATCGCCTGATCGAAGCTAATGGGATCGGCGTCGCTGATGTCGAGATTGTCGGAACTGTCGGCATTGCTGTCCGTGCAAGCGCCGAGGAAGTGATTGTCGCCGGCGTTGTATGCGACCTCGTCGCAGCCGCCGCTGGTGCTGGCGATCGAGGTCCGCTTGGTCACGTGGCCGTCGATGACGTTGAGGACCTGTTCGGGTCCGCCGCTGCAGCCAAGCAGCAACTCGTTGTCCGGGCCGAACACGGCGCCGTTCGGACTGCAATTCATGACCGGGATGATGTGCTTGACATGGATATTGTTGGGGTTGGTCGGATCGATCACGGCGACGTAGCCGTTATTGGGGGCCGAGCTGATGCCCGGAATCGCGACGTAGAAGAGGCCGGTATTCCTGTTATAGGCCGCCTGCTCGATGCCGCCGTCGGCATGCACCGTGCCGTGCGTGCCGTCGAAGTTGATCTGCGCCAGGATCGCGTGATGGACGCCTGGAGCGGTCGGCCGCGTCGAGATGAAGGTCAGGAACGCGCTATCGTTGAGGGGATGCACGCCATGAAGGATGCCGGGCTGCTCCGACGGGTTGGCGAAGACCGCGATCTGGTCGACCGGGTCGAACGCCCCTTCGTCGGTCCGGAAGCAGCCGCCCACGTTGATGTGGTCGGTTTGCTGCCGCGAAGAGATGTCGAAGACGCGGACCGAGCTGTTGCACAGGTCGCTGTTATAGTCCGAGGCCGTACCCGTATAGGTGCAGGTAACGCCGGCGACGCCGCAGGTTCCCGCGGCCGACATGGTCACCGTGCCGTCACCCTGACCGGGCTGGAACTGCGACGGGCCGTCGCCGACCCAAACCTCGGCGTGATTGACGGTGAAGGCGCCATTGGGGCCGGTGATCTCGTTGCGCCCGACGCCGGCGGTGCCGCCGAAGGCGGTGTTCTGGTCGCAGGCGATCCCCGCCATCGGATCGGTCGAGGGCGGCGTCATGAAGCTGATGCCGGCCGGAGTGAGGTTGTTGAGGTCGAGCATCAGGACGTCGCCGCCGGCCTTGGTCGGATCGGGGGTTGTGCCGGTGAAGCCGCCGTGCGAGCGGTCCGCCAGGAAATAGGCGCGCACGAACGGATCGACCCAGCTGATGTCGAACGAGAAAGAGGACGGGGTCCAGGGAGCGCCCGCCACCACCACGGACGAACAAGTGACGAGGTTGCCGGGGTGTCCGGCGATGGTGACCTTGCCGGAATTGATGATGCCGTCGGCAGGATTACTGTCGACGTCGGCGGCGGTGGCCGCCCCGAGCATGGCAAACGACGCCACGGCGGCGCCGATGGCGAAACGCGCGCTTAACCGGCGCCATCTTGTGCTGATGGAATGCATTGGCTGTCCTCCACTATTTTCGCGGTGTCTGGATATTGCGGACGCAATGATCTTTCGCATTGCTTCTCCGCACACTCAGACTGTTTCAAGCCGCCTCAGAGTATTAAAATTCATTTACCCTATCAACGTTCTATTTATGATACATCAATCGATAATAGTTATAATTATCAATGTCTCGTTGCAGTAACAGTCGTTGCCGGGCACGCCGCCGTCGTCAGCACTGGAAGGCACCGCCGCGCCGGCACAACGGGCCTCCCGGCAGCAGGCCCGTATCGACCGGCCGGCCGAGGCGCGGCGTTACGATCAGGTCGGGCCAGGCCTGCGCGCCACCCGCTATGGCCAGGCGGATGAGGGCGGGCAGCGAGGTCCGGTCGTGCCATTCCTGTTGCCATTGCGGATCGGCGTCGGGCCGGTCGCGCCCGAAATAGGCGAGCGCCGCGCTTGCGGCATCGTCGACCAGCACGACCGTCTGCATCGCGGCGGGATCGAGCGTGGGCGGCCACAGATCGTGCGCGCGGTCGAGCGGGCGAAAGCGCAAGACGATGCGGACGCCGCTCTTGCCGCGCTCGATCGCGAGCCAGGTGACCTCCTCGCCGCCGAGCGCGAGATAGGCTCCGGGCGGCGCGATGAAGACGGCGCCGGCGGCGTCGCCCGCGAAGGCGACTTGCGGCGGGTTGACGCCGCCCAGCGGCAACGGGTCGGCGCGCTCGAGCTGGCGGCGGATGACGGTGAGCGCGAGCTCGGTGCGCAGCAGCTTCTCGCTCGCGGCCTCGCTGCCCATGACGGCGCCGCGGCTCAGGCGCAGTCCGCCGACCAGCAGCGCGGACAGGAGCGCCAACAGCGCCATGGCGACCAGCAGCTCGACCAGCGTGAAGCCGGCATGCGCGCGCGCTGTCATTGTTGCTGCTGGCGCTGCGGCGGCGGCGCGAGCCGCAGGGTCGCGAGCGTCACGTCGCGCATGCGGCCGCGCTCCGGCCATGACACGGTGAGCGTCACCGCGTAGGGCATCAGCGGCCCGAGCTGCGGCGGCAAGGTCGCGTCGGCATAAAGTGCCACCGTGCGGCGCCAGTGATAGCCGCCCGGCAGGTCGCCGTCCTCGACGCCTTCCTCCAGCGGCAGCTCGCCGTCGCGCGCCTCGAGCACGCTCTCGGCCCAGAGTGCGGCGGTGGCGGCGCGGTCGGCGCGCATCAGGCCGCCGATCCCGCCGGAGAAGATGCGCAGCAGCGGCACCAGCAGCAGCGCCGCGACCGCGAAGGCGACCAGCACTTCGATCAGGGTGAAGCCGCGCGCGGGCTCAGCGCCGCGCCGCACGAATGTCCTGTGCGCCCGCATGCCCGGTGAACCAGTCGACGTGCACGGCGGCGCTCGCCGGACCGGCGGCGAAGTCGATCTCGCCGCCGCTCGAGCTGCCGTCGGGAAAGAAATAGATGGCGCCGGCGCCGGCGGCCAGCGGCACGACGCCGCTGAACGCGACCGCGAGGCGGGGCGGGACAAGGTGCTCGCGCCGCGGCTCGCGGTAGTGGCGCGCATCGGCGGCGATCACCACCGCGGTGACGCGGTTGCCGGCGATCGCGAGGCTCCTCGTCTCGGCGAGCGCCGCGGTCATCTCGCGCGTCGCCGCGCGCAGCTCGGCGCTGTTGGTGCCGGTGGTCACTTTGGTCAGGAACAGCGTCGTCACCGCCGCCATGATCGCCATCACGAGCAGCAGCTCGACGAGCGTGAAGCCGTGGCTAGAGCGCGAGGTCATAGATGCTGAAGAGCGCGGAGAGGATCGAGCCGACCACGCCGGCCACGATCACGCCCATGACGATGGTGAGGCCCGGCACCAGGACCGCGAGCATGCGGTCGAGCGAGCGCCGCATCTCCCAGTCATAGATGTCGGCGACCTTGGCCAGGATCTCGGCGAGCCGCGCCGTCTCCTCGCCGACCTTGATGAGCTGGCCCGCCAGCTCGGGCAGGATGCCGGTGCGCCGCAGCGGCTCGGCGAAGCCCTTGCCCTCGCGCACGCTCACCGCCACCCGGTCGAGCGCGTCGCGCATCACCGCGTTGGTCATGGTGCCGCGCGCGATGCCGAGCGCCGCCGACAATGTCACGCCGCTCTGCAACAGCAGCCCGAGCGTGCGCGCGAACCGGGCGACGATGGTCTTGCGCACCAGCGAACCGATCCAGGGGAGCGCGAGGATGGCGCGGTCGGCGGCGCGGCGGCCCTCCGGACGCTGCAACCAGCGCTGCCCCCAATAGGCCGCCCCGGCGACGACCAGCGCGATGAGCCACCACCAGCCGGCGATGAAGCGCACGATCCCCAGCATCACGCTCACGCCCATGGGCACGGCGACGCCGGCATCGCGCAGGATGCCCTCGAATTGCGGCAGCACGAAGCCGATGAAGACGGCGAGCGAGCCGAGACAGGTGATGCCGACCAGGCTCGGATAAATGAGTGCCGAGCGCAGATTCTCGGCGAGGCGCGCCATGCTCTCGAGATATTCGGCGAGGCGCCGCAGCACCGATTCGAGATCGCCGCTCGCCTCGCCGGCCTCGACCATGCCGGAATAGAACGGCGGGAACCCGCCCGCCTCGTTGAGCGCGTGCGCCAAGGTTGCGCCGCCCTGCACCCGCTCGAGCACGCGGTCGATGCGCCACAGCGCGCCCTCTTGTCCCAGATCGAGCGTCGCGCGCAGGGCGCGGTCGAGCGGCAGCCCGGCATCGAGCAGCATCGCCAGCTCGCGCGTCAAGGTCGCGAGGCTCATCAGCGACGGTGCGCGCTTGCGCTTCAACTCGAAGCGGATGGGGCGCGTCCACAGGCTGGCGCGCGCTTCCTCGGCGCGGATGGGCGTCAGGCCCGAGCCGTTGAGTTGCAGCACCGCCGCGCGCTGGGTCGGCGCGTCCATCGTCCCCTCGACGATCTCGCCGGCGCCGTTGACGGCCTTGTAGCGGAATTGCGGCATGGCGCCTCAGGCGGTGCGCGTGACGCGCAGCACTTCCTCGACCGTGGTGGTGCCGGCCAGCGCGAGGTCGAGGCCGCTCCGGAACATGGTGTGCATGCCCTCGGCGATGGCGGTCGCCTCGATCTCCTGCGTCTCGGCATGGGCCAGGATGTGGCGCCTTATCGCGGCCGTGACCGGCATCAGCTCGACGACGCAGACGCGGCCGCGGAAGCCGGTGCCGTTGCACTGGGCGCAGCCGCGCCCGCGATGGAAGGTCGCGTCCTTGGCCGCGTCGCCCGCGAAGCCGAGCTGGGCCAGGAACTCGGGCAGCGGCGCGTACGCCTCGCGGCAATTCACGCACAGCCGCCGCACCAGCCGCTGCGCCAGGATGCCGTTGATGGTCGAGGTCAGGAGATAGTCGGGGACGCCCATGTCCAAAAGCCGCGTCACCGTGCCGGCGGCGCTGTTGGTGTGCAAGGTCGACAGCACGAGATGCCCCGTAAGCGCGGCCTGAATCGCGATCTCGGCGGTCTCGACGTCGCGGATCTCGCCAATCATGACGATGTCGGGGTCCTGGCGCAGGATCGAGCGCAGCACATGCGCGAAGTTGAGCCCGATCTGCGGCTTGATCTCGATCTGACTCACCCCATCGAGCTGGTACTCGACCGGGTCCTCGACGGTGAAGAGCTTCTTGTCGGGCGCGTTCAAGTGGCGCAGCGCGGTGTAGAGCGTAGTCGTCTTGCCGCTGCCGGTGGGGCCGGTCACGAGCAGGATGCCGTTGGGCTGGTCCACCAGCGCAAGGAACCGCCGCTCCAGCGCGTCGTCGAAGCCGAGCTTGGCGAACTCGAGCTCGATCGCCGAGCGGTCGAGCACGCGCATCACCACGTTCTCGCCGAAGATGGTCGGCACGGTCGAGATGCGCATGTCGATCTGGCGCCCGCGCACCGGGATGCGGATGCGCCCGTCTTGCGGCAGGCGGCGCTCGGCGATGTCGAGCCGCGCCATGATCTTGACGCGCGAGACGAGCGCCGGCCCCAGCGCCGCCGGCGGCGCCTCCATGTCCTGGAGCGCGCCGTCGATGCGGTAGCGGATCGCGAGCTTGTGCTCGCGCGGCTCGATATGGATGTCGGAGGCGCGCATCTCGACGGCCCGCGCGATCAGCTGATTGGCGAGGCGGATGACCGGCGCTCCGCTGGCGAGGTCCTTCAAGCGCTCGACGTCGTGATGCGCGTCGGCGGTGGCCTCGTGCGCAGGCTCGGACGGGTGCCGCGCCGCCGGGAAGAGCCGCTCGTGCGCCGCCTCGATGTCGCTCAAGGTGGCGATGAGCGGCGCGACGCGCTTCCTCGTGCGCAGCTCGATGGCGCGGATCGTCACCTCGTCGAGCGGATCGGCCATGGCGAGGGTGACGCACTCGGCCTCGTCCGCCAGCGGCACGATCTTGGCGTGGCGCAGGAAATTGGCGCCCAATTCCTCCTCGAGGAGCGGCAGCTCGGGCAGCTCGTCGGCGGCCGCGATGGCGAGGCCGAGCCGCGCCGCCAGCGCCTCGGCCACGTCGCGCTCCGACACCAGGCCGAGCTTGGTGAGAAGCGCCAGGAAATGGTCGCTCCCCGCGCCGCGCAGGCGCAGCGCCCGGTCGAGCCCGGCCGAGCTGAGCTTGCCGCTCGCCACCAGCGCCTCGCCGATGGCAATCTCGACCGACTCTCTCTCGGCAAGGGCGGGCGCATCCGGCATGACGGCGACGATAAGCCATCGCCCGACCCAAGCCAAGCGGTGGACCGGTCGTGCGCCCATTCGACTACGCCCTTCGGGCTCCGCTCAGGGTGAGGACTTTCCTTTGTGCCACAACGAATTTCCCTCATCCTGAGCGAAGTCGAAGGACGCTGGATGATTTTGCCGCCCCCTGCGGCTAGGCTTGCCGTTGGTTAACGAGAGGGGCGGGCGATGCGAAAGATGGTTGCGGCCGGGGGGCTGGCGGCGCTGCTCGCGCTGGGGCAGCAGGCGAACGCGGCGAGCGACGAGCAGAAGCAGTTCGCCTTCTCCGTCGTCGAGCGCAATGCCGAGCCGATGGCCCAGATCGGCGACAGCCTCTTCTACTTCGGCGAGCTCGGCATGCAAGAGGTCGAGAGCACCAAGCTGATGAAGGAGACGCTCGAGGCGGCCGGCATCACGGTCGAGCTGGGCGGCGCCGGCATGCCGACCAATCTGTGGGCCAAATGGGGCAGCGGCCGCCCCGCCATCGCCATCGTCAGCGAGATCGACGCGCTGCCCGGCGGCTCGCAGAAGCCGATGGAATTGGAGCGCCACCCGCTGGTTCCCGGCGGCCCGGGTCACATGGAGGGCCACAACACCCATGGCGGCCTCACCGCCGGCGCCATCTTCGCGGTCAAGGCGGCGATGGAGCGCTACAACATCCCGGGCACGGTGGCGCTGTCATTGGGGCCCGCCGAGGAGCAGCTCATCAGCCGCCCCTACATCGTGCGCGCGGGCTATTTCAAGGACATCGACGCGATCATCTATCTCCATATCGGCGACGGGTTCGCCACCGGCTACGGGCTCGCCAACTATGCCTCGATCAGCGCCGACTTCGCCTTCCACGGCAAGACCGCGCACGGCGCCGTCGATCCGTGGGACGCCAAGGACGCGCTCGACGCGCTCGAGCTGATGGATGTCGGCACCGCCTTCCTGCGCCAGCAGCTTCGTCCGACCTATCGCATCCACCGCGTCATCACCAACGGCGGCATCCAGCCCAATATCATCCCCGATCTAGGCCAGGCGTGGTGGTGGGTGCGCGACGCCAACATGCCGGACGCCAAGGTGACGTTCGACAAGCTGGTCAACATCGCCAAGGGCGCGGCGCTGATGACCGCGACCACCATGGACTACCAGATCAAGGCCGCCGGCTGGCCGCAGCTCGGCAACAAGGCGATCGCCGAGGCGATCCAGAAGAACATCGAGCTGGTCGGCATGCCCAAATGGAGCGACGAGGAGCAGCGCTTCGCGCGCGAGTTCCAGCGCTCGGACGGGCAGAAGGAAGTGGGGCTCGCCACCGCGGTGACGCCGCTCGGCGGCCGGCCGCAATCCTATGCGTCCAACGACAGCGGCGACATCTCGTGGGTGGTGCCGGCGGGCCTGCTGTCGTTCCCGGCGAGCGTGCCAGGCATCCAGTACCACGAATGGCATGCGGCCATCACGTCCACCAGCACCATCGCCCACAAGGGCATGGTCGCGGGCGCCAAGGTGATGGCGGCCTCGGTGCTCGACCTGATGACGTCGCCTGAGTTGCTCGCCAAGGCGCAGGCGGAGTTCAAGCAGGTGACGACGGCCTCGCCCTATTTCCCGGTGCTGCCCGAGGACGCCAAGCCGCCGCTCGACTTGAACCAGGCGGCGATGGCCAAGTTCCGCCCGGCGATGGCCCAATTCTATCTGCACCTTCAACCGCGCCTGCAATAAGGGGGAGATCGGCCATGACGACATCGAGACGCGCATTGATGCAGGCCTTCGGCGCCGGCGCCGCGGCGCTCGCGACGGCAGGGGGCAGCCTGCCCGCATTGGCGCAGCAGCCGGTGGCGCCGGAATTCGGCAGCGCCAGCAGCGCCGACGCCGAGCTCAAGATCGTGAGCTGCGCCCGCCTCGAGGACGACGCGCGCAAGATCCTCTCGCCCGGCCGCTTCGCCATCATGGGCTGGCAGGGCGACGGCTGGACCTATCACGAGAACCTGCGCGCCTTCGGCGACTATCCGATCATGCCGCGCCGCCTGCACGGCGTGAGCGAGGAGGCGATCGACCTCAGCGCCTCGATCCTGGGCCACGCGCTGCCGCTGCCGATGATCACCTGCCCGATGGGCGGGCACGGCAGCTTCCATGTCGATGCCGAGCTCGCCACGGCCGGCGGCACCGGCGCGGCGGGGACGCTCTATGTCTCGTCGGGGGCCTCCAACAAGACGATGGAGGAAATCGCCAACGCGACGCCGGGACCGAAATGGTTCCAGATCTATATGAACCGCGACATGGAGATCAATCGCTGGCTGGTGCAGCGCGCCAAGGCGGCGGGATACTCCGCCATCGTGCTCACCGCGGACGCGCTGGGCGCGGGGCAGAGCGACGACTACATCGCATTGGGCCGCCCCAGGGACGCCAATCTCCAGCCCGGCAATCACGATCCGGCGCGCGGCGGGCGCGGCAATTTCGCCAACATGAAGCGCGACCTGAGCTTCAGCGATATCGGCTTCCTGCACGAGGCCTCGGGCCTGCCGGTCATCACCAAGGGCGTCGTCGAGCCCGCCGATGTCCGCGAGGCGATCGCCTCGGGCGCGGCGGCGATCTGGGTGTCGAACCATGGCGGACGGCAGATCGACGGCGTGCCCGGGTCGATCACCATGCTGCGGCCGGCCGCCGACGCGGTCGAGGGCCGCGTGCCGGTGATCTTCGACAGCGGCATAAGGCGCGGCATCGACATCTTCAAGGCCAGGGCGATGGGCGCGACCGTCGTCGCGGTCGGACGGCCGGTGCTGTGGGGCCTCGCCTGCGGCGGCGCCAAGGGCGTGAAGAGCGTCTACGCCCAGCTCGCGGGCGAGCTCAAGGCCACGATGCTGCTGGCGGGCGTCGCCAAGGTGGCGGACTTGAAGCGCGAGAACATCGTGCTGGCGAAGGCGTGAGGCCTCGATGCAGGGCGTTTTCCAAGTAACCCTTCTCGGCACGTCGTGCCCCATACCGCTGCCGGATCGGTTCGGCCCCAGCACGCTCGTCGAGGCCGGGAGCCAAAAGCTTCTCTTCGATGCTGGGCGGGGCGTGCCGATCAGGCTCTGGCAGTTGCGGCTCTCGATGGCGAGCGTGAACGTTCTGTTCCTGACCCATTTTCATTCCGATCACACCGTCGGGATTCCGGACGTGTGGCTGACCGGATGGCTCCCGCCGGCCTGGGGGCACCGAGTGAAACCCTTTCACGTCATCGGTCCGATCGGGACGAAGGACCTGATGAGCAACCTCGAACGCGCTTACGCGTTGGACATCAAGATACGCGAAGCGGACGAGAAGCTGCCGCCGGAGGGGGTCGCCGTCATAGCGGAGGAATTCGCCAAAGACGGCGTCGCCTATGAGAAAGACGGCGTGCGCGTCACCGCCTTCGAAGTCGATCATGGCGACCTCATTAAGCCGGCCTATGGCTATCGCGTCGATTATGACGGCCGGTCTGTCGTAATCTCGGGCGACACGCGCTTCAACGAGAACGTCATCAAACACGGCACGGGCAGCGATCTCATGCTGCACGAGGTCTGCATTGCCAAGCCGGAGTTGCTGAAGATCCCCGCATTTCAGCGGATCATCGACCACCATACGCAACCGGAAGAGGCCGGCATCGTGTTCACGCGCGCCCAGCCGAGGCTTGCCGCCTATACGCATCTCGCGCCGCTCGGGACCCCATCCATTCCCGAGCCCACCATCGCCGACCTCGTGGCGGAGACGCGCAAGACCTATCGGGGATCGCTCGTGGTCGGCGAGGACTTGATGACGTTCGACATCGGCGAGAACGGTGTCTCGGTGTTCAAGCGCGGGGCGTAGCCGGTCTGGCGTTCGGCGGGGACCAAGTCCGCGCCGCCGTCAGCGCCGCGTCTCCGGCAGGAACGCCTCGGTATAAAGCGGCGCCATGTCGGGCTCCGTGTCGAGCAATCCGAGCTCGACCGTGGCCTTGCGCACGACCTCGAGCGCGGCGGGATCGAAACGGCCGTCGCGCGAGAACATCGGCATCACGTCGTCGTAGGTGAGGCTCGCGATCTCGGCGTCGGCGATGCCGTCGGCCTTCATGTCGATCCGCACGGTCTCGGCCTTGTTGGCGTGCATGTAGTTGATGGTCGCGAACCAGGCTTGCAGGAACCGGCGCAGCACCTCGGGCCGCGTGGCGATCAGCGTGTCGCTCGCATAGATCGCGTGCGTCAAGTAGAGCGTGACGTATTGGCCGTAGTTCGCCAGCACCTTGCCCAGATGCTGCTTCTCGAGCAGGCGCTGGCCGTCGAGCCCGCCGGTCAGCCCGTCGACCTGCTTCGTCCTCAGCATCGCGATGTTGGCGGCATTGCCGCCGCTGACATAGACGGTCTGGATCCCGTCGAGGCCCCAGCCGAGCCGGTCCGACAGATGCCGCGTCAGCCAATAGACCAGCGAATTGGGCGACGCCACCGCGATCTTGCGGCCCTTCAGGTCCTGAACCGTGTCGATGCCGCTCTCCGCCCCCGCGAAGATCGAGTACGCCAAGGGCGGCCCCGCCATCGCTGCGACCGCCTTGCACGGCGCGCCCTTCTTGACGAAGGCCATGTCGGTGCCCGAGCCGAGCCCGATATCGACATCGCCGGCGGTGATCCCCTGTTGCAGCTTGGGCGCGCCCTCGAAGCCGACGATGGCCACGTCGAGCCCGTATTTCGCCATGATGCCGGACTCGACGCCGACATTGATGGGGATGAAGCCGAACGAGGTCGGAAACGCCTTGCCGACGACGAGCTTGTCGGAAGCCGAGGCATCGCCGCACCAGAGCGCGAAGAAGGCGGCGCCGAAACTCGCAGCGATGAGATCGCGCCGTATCATCGCCCCGGCCGTCTGCCGGCGTTGCGGTCGTGCTGCACGGTTTCCCTCAACTATGACCTGCCGGACTCTAGCACGGCCAAGCCGGACCCGGGCCACAAGACCGTCCCGTCACGACATCGCCCTGTGATAGCGTCCCCATTTAGAGGGGTTCCGCGGCCGCGCCGCACCTTCGTGGGGGCACGAATGACAAGGACATTGCGAGGAATTGCCGCGCTGTGCGTGATCGCAGCGGTGACGCTGATCGCCCGGCCGGCGGCGGCGCTGTCGATCGATTGCGGGACCGGCATGGTCAGCGGCCAACTCAACACCTTTCTCCAGGCCAATCCCGGCACATCGGTGCAGGTTACGGGAACCTGCTTCGGCAACGTCTCGGTGCCGGCGAACACCGCTCTCACCGCGACATCGCTCGGCGGCACGGAAATTTTGGGCCAGATCACGGCCCAGGGCCGCAACATCTCCCTGTTCGGCTTCCTGCTCGACGGCACGCAATTCGTGAACACGCCTCTGGTCGTCGTGCCTGACAACACCGACATGACGCTGTCGAGCGTCACGATTCAAAACGCGAGCTGCAGCAACACCGGCACCAACCCGCAGGGCGCCATTCTCGTCCTCAACGGCGGCGTCCTCTTCATGACGGGCGGCACGATCATTGGCACCAACGGGATTAGCGGCCATCCCTGCCCGCCGATCCATGCCACCGGCAACAGCTTCATCTCGCTCAGCGGCGTCGCGATCAACGGCAACAACGGCGGCGTGCAGGTGGGCGAGATCCGGGTGGTCGAGAGCAGGGCCAATCTGAGCGGCGTTCAAATCCTCAATAGCGACGAGCCTGCCGTCGACGCCATTCAGAGCGACGTTCGGATTTCGGGCGGCAACATCACCGGGTTCTCGAACAACGCCGCCGGCGTCACCGACGCGCCGACGATCGCTCTCAGCAACTCCTCCCTGACCTTGTTTTCGAGCGCGGTCCTCGTCGGCTCCAACCGCGGGAACGTCATCTACGCGATGCCGGGCTCCACCGTCAAATTGGCCGGATCAAGCGTGACCAGCAACGACGCGACCGATGCGACCATCCTGGCCGGGGCGGGCAGCGCGCTGTTCTCCATCGGCGGCAATACCATCTCCAACAGCGTGACCAACGGCACGGCGATTTCGCTCTTGGACGCCTCGACCTTCCGGCAGCAGAACGAGGCGGTGTTCGGCTCGCCGGTCGCCGGCGACGCAATCACCGGCAACGGCTCGATCCAGATCGAGAGCAGCATGGAGCTCGGCACCGGCACCGCGACGCCCACGAGTTGGACCGGCAACATCACGGTGGCGCAGAACTCGGCGCTGCGCATGGATGGCGGCATCACCGTCACCGGCCAGGTGAAGCTGACCCAAGGCTCGAACGGTTTCTTCAATGTGGCGAACACCGGCCAGAACATCGTGACCGGCAGCGTACTCTGTCCCTTCACGACCAACCCGGCCGCTCACATCGCCGGGCCTGCCGCCGTGCTGCTCACCATGTCCGGGGCAAGCGCCGTCGCGACGCCGACCGCAACCAACAACTGCCTGGCGTTCTGAAGACCCGTCACTGGCCCGTGCCCGGCCATCTTGGCGCGGCGCGCGCTCACACCATGCGGACGGTGTTCGGCAGTTGCGCGGGGTCGTCCCAGAACGCGTCGCGCTCGAAGCGGGCGAAGAGATCGGGCGGCAGCACGGTCGGGCGGATGCGCGCCCGCACCGCGCTGCCGACATCGTGCAGGCCGGGTGTGCCCACCCGGATGTCGAACTCGACCATGTCGTAGCACGGCTCGATATGCTCGGGATCGTGGCCGAAGAGCGGCTCGCCGATGAAATTGTAGATCGCGTTGAGCGTGCCCAGCGGGTTCGCCGCCAGGCTCTCGTAGCGCAGCAGCAGCAGCCGGTCGCCATACTCGCTGTAGACCGCCTCGCGCAGGGCGTTGTGCGCGTAGCCGACCATGCCGGTAGGGCTGCACAGCCCCTCGACCCGTGAATAGACCGTGCTGGTCGGCTCGTAGTTGAAGATGCCCGATAGCTCGAAGATGTTGCGGCGGATCAGGCTCTCGATGCTGTCCACCACCCAGGCCGGATTGCGCACGCAGCAGATGACCTTGGCCTGGGGAAAGAGATGCATGAGCGCCGGCAGCTTGGTGGTCCATTGCCGGTTGGTGTCGAACACCACCTGGCGCGGATGAATCTCGGCGTAGTAGGCCTCGAACACCGCGCGCAGCAGGCGCTCGCGCAGCGCGTCGTCGATGAAGACGGCGGCTTCGTTGCGCTGGCTGGTCTCGCGCAGCATGGCGTTGAACAGGCTGCCGACGGCGCTGGTCATGCCGGCGGAGAAGCGCGGGTTTTGCCGCAGCAGCGCCGCGAGCAGGGTCGAGCCCGCGCGCGGCAGGCCGGAGATGAAGTGGATGCCGTTCTGCATGTCCGGTTCCGGCGTGGTTCGCTCAAGCGAAGGGCGGCACCTTCGCAGGCGCCGCCCTCGGACGCAAACCCCGGCTTGGCTCAGCCGCGCCGGCGGCGCCGGAACAGCCGGAGCCCCAGGAGTCCCGAGCCGAACAACGCCAGAGAGGCCGGCTCGGGCACGGCGCTTCCCTCTTCGACGATCGTCACATAGCCGTTGCCGGTCTGCGCGTCGGCGGTCTCGACCAGCAGGGACGCGGTATCGAGGAGGAAAGAGCCGCCTCCGCCTGCGCCACCTTCGTCAGCGCCGCCGCCGCCGCTGTAGCCGCCGCCGCCGCCGCCGCCGCCGTTGAAGTCGCCGCCGCCGCCGCCGCCGCCGAAGCCGCCAGCGCCGCCGCCGCCGAATCCCGAGGGGCCGCCGCCGGCGAGAACGCCCGAGAAGGTGGCGCCGTTACCGCCGTCGCCGCCGCCGCCGGCGCCGATGGTGCTCCCGCCGCCGGCACTCATGAAGCCGCCGCCGCCGGCGCCCCGAACGCCCCCGACGCCGCCGTTGCCACCGGTCCCGCCGGTCCCGGCGCCGTCGTTGCCGTTACTGCCTGCTGTTCCGGTATTGCCCCCACCGCCGGCGCTGCTTCCGCCGATGTTGGTGCCGCCGCCGCCGCCGCCGCCGGCGATCACTAAGGGCGTGTAAGTGAACGGTCCCGTTCCCAGCCTCTCGACCACGAAGCTGCCGCCGCCGCCGCCGCCGGCACTGCTCGATACGCCTGCACCGCCTACTGCGATTTCCAACACGGTGGAGGCGGTCAATGAAATTCCGCCGCCAACGATGGCGCCTTCGCCACCGGCACCGTCGCTACCGGCGCCGCCCTGCGCGCCGGCGGCCGTGATGTCGTAAATTCCCGTCGTCGGCGCGACGAATTGGACAACAGTCCCGGAGTAGTTGATCGTCGTTGCCTCGGCTCCGGTTGCGGCGATCATGATCGCGAGAAGGGACGTGCCGGCGAGGAATTTTGCTTTCATAGTATGTCCTCTCTGTTGCCGAGCGTAAACCCAGCGCAACGCGGACCGGGGATCAGTACGGTTGTTACGCAACACCCGTGCCAATCTTTCAATTACGTAATATCAATAACTTGGCTTATTAACTTTTTGTGATTGTAAAATTCTAGGACGCCCGCTGACGGCCACCGCGTAAGCCTCGGGGGTAACGGCAACCTCCCCCGGGCACGTGACGGCGCCGGTGGAACCCCTTTCCCTCAAGGGGAGAGGGCGCCATCCTCAATAAAGGCCAGATCTTATTCTGTTAAGGTTAATGTAAATCTTCCTTTTTACACAAATACGGCCAAGTTTTTCTTGAAATTCGTGGCGGTTTTGACGAGTATTCTCTCCGGAAACGCGGCTGGGCGAGAAGGACACCAAACAATGCTGGCTCACGAACAGATGCGCTGGGGCTCCCAGATCATGGCCGCGATGTTCGGCGGGCCCGGCATCTTCTACATCCTCGAGAGCTTCAGCGACGCCGGCAACGCGCTCAACGGCATCGTCTATCTCGCCCTGGCGACGGCGCTGATCGTGGTGGGCCAGGGCAAGGCGGAAAAGACCGCGGCCGCCGCCGGCGCGTTGGCCCGCGTCCGGGCCGCATTGCAGACCAAAAAGCCCCGCCGCTAGACCGAATCCGGACAAAAATCCGGGGCCGGCGTACATTTCCCGAGGGGGTGCGGACATTCCTGGCCGGGTCTTTCGGCCTGTGGCAGTGTGACCCCGGCGCGCGCCCGCGCGCCGCGTTCGGGGGACCCGCGTGATCCGGCGGCTGCGTCTCGGTTCCGGCGTCATAATGCTGGCCTATGTGTTGACCCATCTGGTCAACCACATGCTCGGCCTCGCCTCGGTCAAGACGATGGACGAGGCGCTGTCGCACATTTACCCGGTCTGGACCAGCACGGCCGGCACGGTCGCGCTCTACGGCGCCTTCTCCATCCACTACGCGCTGGCGCTGTGGGCGCTGTGGCAGCGGCGCACGCTGCGCATGTCGGGCGGCGAGGCGCTGCAGCTCGTGATGGGCTTCGCGATCCCGTTCATGCTGGTCGAGCATGTCGTTTCGACCCGCGTCGCCGACACCTATTTCGGCGCCAATTACGGCTATTACATCAGCGTGCTGGCGACATATTGGGTGGTGAACCCGGGGCGCGGCGCGAACCAGCTCGCGGTGCTGCTGGTGGCCTGGATCCATGCCATGATCGGGCTGCGCTACAACCTGGTGCTCCGGCCGTGGTACGGGCGCTGGCAGCCCTATTTCTACGCCGCCGCGCTCTTGGTGCCGGTGCTCGCCATCCTCGGCGCCATCGAGGGCGGCCGCCAGGTCCTGGCGCTGGCCCAGGACCCGGCCTACCTGTCCCAGCTTCTGGCCGACCATCCGCATGCCGACACGGCGCAGGGCGTGGCCCGGCTCCAGGCGATGACCGTGGGGATCAGGCTCGGCTTCCTCTTCGCGCTGATCGCGGTGCTGGCGGCGCGGGTGCTGCGCTGGCAGTGGCAGCGCTGGCGCGGCATCGTGCGCCTGACCTATCCCAGCGGCAAGGTGGTGGAGATCGTGCCCGGCCTGTCGGTGCTGGAGGCCAGCCGTTTCGCGGGCATTCCCCACGCCTCGGTCTGCGGCGGGCGCGGGCGGTGCTCGACCTGCCGCATCCGGGTCGCCGGCGACCGGGCGCGCCTGCCGGCCGCCTCGCCCGAGGAGCGCAAGGTGCTGGACCGCGTCGGCGCCGCGCCCGACGTGCGCCTCGCCTGCCAGCTCCGCCCGCTGGGCGATCTCCGCGTCACGCCGCTGCTGCCGCCCAACGCCCAGGCCAGCGACGGGTTCCGCCGCCCCGATTATCTCCAGGGCATGGAAAAGGAAATCGCGATCCTGTTCGTCGACATCCGCGCCTTCACCCAATTGTCCGAGCAGAAGCTGCCCTATGACGTGGTGTTCCTGCTCAACCGTTATTTCGCCGAGATGGGCGTGGCGGTGGAGCGCGCCGGCGGGCGCATCGACAAGTTCATCGGCGACGGCGTCATGGCGCTGTTCGGTCTCGACAGCGGGCCCGAAGCCGGCAGCCGCGAGGCGCTCGCCGCCGCGCGCGCCATGGCCGAGCGCCTGGTCGAGCTCAACCGCGCGCTGGAGCACGACCTGACCGAGCCGCTGCGCATCGGCATCGGCATCCATGTCGGCCCGGCGATCGTCGGCGAGATGGGCTACGGCAAGGCGGTGTCGGTGACCGCGGTCGGCGACAGCGTCAACACCGCGAGCCGGCTCGAGGCGCTGACCAAGACCTATGGCGCGCAGCTCGTTGTGTCCGAGACCTTGGCCGTGCATGCCGGGATCGACCTCGGCTTCGTGCCGCGGCACGAGATCGAGATTCGCGGCCGGGTCGAGCGCATGCGCATCCTGGCGCTGGCGAGCGCCCTCGACCTGCCATAGCTCGACATTTTCGTGCGCCGCGGATACGATTTCCTACCGAAGATTGCGCCGCCTTTGCCATGACTCCCAAACCCTGTCTTTTGCGTACCTTCGCCCGCGCCCGAAGCGCCGCCGCCGCCGTCGAGATGGCTTTGCTCGCGCCGGTGCTCGTCCTGATGGCCGCCGGCCTCATCGATTTCGGCCTCGGCATCTACACCAAGATGATGGTCGCCGACGCGGCCCAGTCGGGCGCCGCCTACGCCCAGCTCAACGCCGTCAATTACCTCCAGACGCCGTGCGCTTCGAACGCGAACCCGGCGTGCGCCTGGGACCAGAGCATCGTCGCGGCCGCGACCAAGTCGCACGGCGCCAGCACCCTCTTCAGCACGGCGATCACCGCGACGGCCAACGTGCTGTTTTGCTGCATCGCCAGCGGCAGCGTCGATGTCTCCAACTGCACGCAGCCGCCCGCCGCCGCGCCGAGCTGCTCGCCCGCCGCCGGCATCTACGTGCAGGTCGTGGCATCGTCGCAATACAACACGCTGCTGCCCTACCACCTCGCCAGCGGGCTCCTCAATTACACCATCCCCAGAGCCATCCCGATGCAGTCGATCTATCTCGTGCGCATCCACTAGGCGAGCGGACCGCACGACATGGCGCAAGGCTCGATCCCGGCGTCGCCCCCGCGAAGCGGCATGCCGCCGCGCCGGCGGCGCGAGCAGTCCGGCGTGACGGTGATCGAGTTCGCCATTCTGCTACCGTTCTTCGTCGTGCTGATCTTCGGCCTCATTGAGTTCGCTCAGGTGGTGTTCTTGCAGGCCGCGCTGCAGCACGCGGTCACCGCCGCCGCCCGCTGCGCCAGCGAGTTCGCGCAGACCAACGCGCTCGGCGCCGGCGCCACCCCGCCGGATTGCAGCAGCATCGGCAATATCAAGCTCGTCGCGGTGCAGGGCGCCTACGGGCTGAGCGTCCCCCAGAGCGCCTTCACGCCCGCGCTGGCAAGCAACGGGTTCAACTGCGTCAGCGCGAACTACCCCTTCAGCTTCGGCGTCCCGTTCATGCCGCGCTTCAACATCCCGCTGACGGCCAATTCCTGCTATCCGGCCGCGCCGGCGTCGACGCGATAGGCGCCGCTCACGCGTCGGGCTCGGTGCGCCGCGCCGCGTCGACCAGGCGTTCCGCCATCTTCAGCACCAGCCGCTGCTGGTGGTCCGAGAGGGTAAGGTAATGATCGAGATCGAAGCCGGCGCGGCGAATGAGCTCGTGCTCGGCGACGATGTCCTCGTCCCGCCGAATCCTTGCCGCGGAGAGCGTGCCTTGAGGGTCGCTCACCCGTTCGGCGGCTTCGCGTAGGGGGCGGCAGGCTGAGCGCCTCCGGCGGGCTGCTGTTGCGGTGCGCCCTGGCCCGATGGAGGAGCGCCGGCGCCCGCGGCAGCGGCGGTCGGCGGCGGCGTCGGCAGCGAGCCGCCTTGCTCGTGCTCATAGAAGACGCACTGCGGCTCGCAATAGTAATCGGTGACGTCGGTCTCGCGCGTGATCGCCACCATGCCGCCCTGCTCCGGCACGACCTCGATGTCGCGGCCGAGGAGGCGCCGTCCGGCATCGTCATAGACCAGCAGGTTGGTCACGCCCGGCTTGCGCCCGAGCACGAAGATCAGGTTGTTGCGCTCGTTGATCAGGTCGGCGATGTCGGGGTTGGCGATCAGCGCCACCGCGGCGTTGGCGCGCAAGGTCAACGCCTCGGCATGGTTGACCGTCACCTTGAGCGGCGCGGTCTGTACGGCCGGAGTCGCGGGGGCGGCCGATTGGGCGAAACCGGCGCTGTGCGCGCCGAGCAGCATCGCGGCCGCGACCGCGATCCTGCCTGCACTCTTCCGGCGATGCTGTAGGAGTCCCTGCCGCGCCATTGCCACTCCGTCCCGCGCCCCCCGAATCATTAGCAAAATCCTCGAAAAAATCATAGGCATAAGCAACCGCGCCCGATTCGGGCGCGGCCAAGTTTGCCATTGGCCCGGGGGCGACATAGAATTGCCCCGGGTCTACAAGCTCGTCCGCGGCGATGGGGCGCGTCCGGCGGATTTGTGCGGCGGGGGAACACATGGCGCCAGGCTTGAGCCGGCAACTCGGCGCATTGGTCGCGATTTCGCTTCTCCTCGGCGGCTGCGCCGGCGATGGTGACAAGACCGCCGATAACCGCGAGAAATCCGAGCTCACCCGAACCCTGGTCGACGCCGCGGCCGCGGCGCAGTCCCAGAACGACGCCACCACCGCGGCGACCTATTACCGCAGCGCGCTGACGCGCGACCCCGGCAACGCGGCCGCCGCAATTGGCCTGATGCAGAGCCTCAGGGTCATCGGCGGACTCGACGAGGCCCGTGCGGTAGCCGAGAAGTCCCTCTCGCTCCACCCGAACGATCCTGCGGTGCTCGCCGAGGGCGCCAAGGTCAAGCTCGCCACCGGCCAGATCGACGACGCGATCAAACTGCTGAAGCGGGCGGTGACGGACGACGGCAAGGACTGGAAATCGCGCTCGGCGCTCGGCCTCGCCTATGACCGGGTCGGCGACTATGCTCGCGCTGACGAGAGCTACCAGGAGGCGCTCACGATCTCGCCTGAGAACGCGACAGTGCTCAACAACTATGCCTTGTCGCGGGCGATGGCGAACGATCTCGACGGCGCGCGCGCGCTGCTGGTTCGCGCCATCGCCTCGCCCAACGCCGACATGCGCGTGCGCCAGAACCTTGCGCTGGTCTATGCGCTGAGCGGCGACATGGGCAAGGCCGAGGAGCTGACGCGGCACGATCTGCCGCCGGCGCTGGCGAGCGAAGCGCTCGATTTCTACCGTCGCCTGGCGGAAGCGGCGGCGACGCAGCGGCAATAGCGCGCTCAGCCGCCGCGGAAAGCCGCCATCACCTGGATGATGGTCGGGCCGATCAGCACCATGAACAGCACGGGCAGGAAGAACGTCACCATCGGCACGGTGAGCTTCGCCGGCAGCGACGCAGCCTTTTCCTCGGCCCGCGCCATGCGCGCCTCGCGGCTTTCCTGCGACACGACGCGGAGCGCAGCACCCAGGGGCGTCCCGTATTTCTCTGACTGGATCAGCGACGTGACCAGCGACTTGACCGCCGGCGACCCGGTTCGCTCGGCGAAGTTCTCGAGCGCGGTGCGCCGGTCGGCAAGGAAGGCGAGCTCGGCCGTAGTGATCGCGACTTCTTCCGACAGAGCCGGCGCGTCGGCGGCCATCTCCTCGCTGACGCGGGAGAACGCGGCCTCGAGCGACGTTCCGGATTCGATGCAGATGACCATCAGGTCGAGCGCGTCGGGAAAGGTCTTCTGGATCTCCTGCTGGCGCTTGGCGATCGCGTTCGACACCATGATGCCCGGCAGCAAGAAGGCGACCAGCACGACGCCGGTGCAGATCAGCACCTTGAACGACGCCGCCATGTGCACGTTGCCGCCGAACAGGAGGAGCGCTGCGAAACCGGTAAGGCCCAGGGGCAGCGCCAGCCTAAGGAAGGTGAAGGTGATGATCGCCTGTGGGCTGCGATAGCCGGCGCGGATCATCTTCTTTCTGAGCGCCGGCTGCTCGGTGATGTTCTTGACGTTGAGCTTCTCGAGCACGATGCGCATGAAATTGTCGCGCCCTGACGTCATGCGCCGCAATGACGGCCGCGCTTGGTCGAGCCGCTGCTTGCGCTGCTGGCTCAGCTCGCCGCGGCGCTGGTTGATGATCTTGAGCCGGCTCTTGAAGATGTCGGGCTCGAGCCACGGCAACCCCAAGCCGATGACGGTCAGGAACGCCAGCACGGCGAAGATAAGCGGGATCAGCGTTTCGGGGTGGTCGAACATTGGCGGCGCCGCTCCCTCAGATCTCGAACGAGATCATCTGTTTCATGATGAACACGCCCAACGACATCCAGGCGAGCCCGCCATAGAAGATCTTCTTGCCCGCGCTCGTCGTCCACAAGAGCGAGATGTAGTCGGGATTGATGACGTAGATCAGGATCGAGATGATGAACGGCATCGAGCCGATGATGGTCGCCGTCATGCGCGCCTCGGATGACATGGCGCGGACCTTGTCGGCCATGCGCTTGCGCTGGCGCAGCACGTCGGAGAGGCCGGCGAGCGTTTCGGCCAGGTTGCCGCCCGTCTGCTGCTGCAGGTTGATGACGATGGCAAAGAACTTCATGTCCGCGGTCGGCATGTGCCGCACGCTGCGCTCGAGCGCCTGCTTCAGAGTCATGCCCAGCCGCTGGCCCTCGACCAGGAGCTTGAACTCGGTGCCGACGGGCTCGGGCGATTCGCGGGCGACGATGTTGAGGCATTCGCCGACCGGCAGGCCCGAGCGGATGCCGCGGACGATGACGTCGATCGCGTCGGCGAAATGCTGGGTGAAGTGGTACTGGCGCTTGCCCGCGCGCCGCTTCAGCCACCGCCGCGGAAGTCCCACGCCCATGGCGATGAGCACGAACGGCGTCCAGATCCACGAGAATCCCATCAGGAGAAAGAGGCCGGTGAAGACGACGCCCGAGACCGCGCTGATGATGTAGTATGTGCGCGTCGAGATGGTGAGGCCGGCGCGCTCGATCATGAGCCGCAATTCGACGCCGCGGCTCGGCTTGCCGGTCTCGGCCGCCTCGTCGAGCTTGGTCTTGAGCTGGCGTGAGCGGCGCAGGTTCGACTGGCCCTTCTTCGCGGCCGCGCCCGGCTTGACGCCGCCGCCGATCGCGGCGAGGCGCATCTTCATGCGCGCCCGCGAGCCCGTGTTCTGGGCGATGACGTAGCCGAGCGCGGACGTGATCGCCAGCAGCATCACCGCCACGACCGTGATCGTCATCGGCGTCATGCCGCGTGCTCCGCCGCCTCCAGCGCCGCGACCAGCTCGCGCTCCTTGCCGAAATAGCGTGCTCGATCGTAGAGTTTGGGCCTGAGGCCGCTGTATTTATGCCGGCCGATGAGCTTGCCGTTCTTCTCCTCGCCGACGATCTCGTAGATGAAGAGGTCCTGCAAGGTCACGACCTCGCCTTCCATGCCGATCACCTCGGTGACGTGGGTGATCTTGCGCGAGCCGTCGCGCAGGCGCTGCGCCTGGACGATGACCTGGACCGCGCCGGCGATCTGCTCGCGCACCGTCTTGGCCGGCAGCGTGAAGCCGCCCATCGCGATCATGTTCTCGATGCGGCTTATGGCCTCGCGCGGGTTGTTGGCGTGGACCGTGCCCATCGAGCCGTCGTGGCCGGTGTTCATCGCCTGCAGCAGGTCGAACGCCTCGGGCCCGCGCACCTCGCCGACGATGATGCGCTCGGGCCGCATGCGCAGGCAGTTGCGCACCAAGTCGCGCATCGTGATCTGGCCCACGCCCTCGAGATTGGGGGGCCGCGTCTCGAGCCGGACCACGTGCGGCTGCTGGAGCTGCAATTCGGCCGCGTCCTCGCAGGTGATGATGCGCTCGTCCTCGTCGATGTAGCGGGTGAGGCAGTTGAGGAGTGTCGTCTTGCCCGAGCCCGTGCCGCCCGAGATGAGGACGTTGACGCGGCAGTTGCCGATGATCTTCAGCACGTCGGCCATCGGCGGCGGACAGGTGCCGTATTCGACCAACTTCTCGAGGGTGAGCTTGTCGCGCTTGAACTTGCGGATGGTGAGCGCGGCGCCGTCGATCGCCAGCGGCGGCGCGATGACGTTGACGCGGCTGCCGTCGGCCAGGCGCGCATCGCAGATGGGGCTGGCCTCGTCGACGCGGCGCCCGACCGCGCTGACGATGCGCTGGCAGATGTTCATGAGCTGCGCGTTGTCGCGGAACTTGACGTCGGTGAGGGTGATCTTGCCGCCGGTCTCGATGTAGACCTTGTTGGCCCCGTTCACCATGATGTCGGCGATGTCGTCGCGCGCGATCAAGGGCTCCAGCGGCCCCAGGCCGAGGATGTCGTTGCAGATGTCGTCGATGAGATGCTGCTGCTCGGCCGCGCTCAGCACGTAGCGCTTGATGTTGACGATCTCGCTGATGATGTCGGTGAGCTCGTTGCGCACCGCCTCGGGCGCGAGCTTCGACAGCTCCTTGAGGTCGACGGCGTCGAGGAGCGCGTTGAAGACGCCGACCTTGATCTCGTTGAAGCGCGCCTCGTCGTGGCCGGATTGCTTGGGGGCGGGCGGCGGCACCGGCGCGGGCTTGGCCTCGGCGACGGGCGCTGCCGGACCCGGCGCCGCGTTCGGCTTCTCGGGCAGGACGGTGGTCGAATCGCGCTTTCCGAACATGGGATCCTCAAGCCTTTGCGCGTGCCGCCAACTTGCCGGCGGCCGAAGGCAGGAGCTTGTCGAGGAACCCCGGCTTCTTGGCCGCCGCGCCGCGTTTCTCCGTCACCTGGCGTCCGCTGACCAGCGTTGCGAGCGTGTTCAGGGGCTCGATTGCGCCCTTGGCCTTCGACGCCTCGCCGACCATGTGCCCGGTGTTGGCCGCCTGGCCGAATATAGCCGGTTCGTGCGGCACGGTCACCGTCAATGCCGCGCCCAGCGCGGTCGCGAAGTCCCTGGCCGAGATCTCGGTCTTGGGATGCTGGCCGAGATGGTTGAGCACGACCCGCACCGGCGCGTCGTTCTTGCGCTTGGCGTTGAGCGTGTCGATGACGCTCTTGGCGTTGCGCAGGCTGGCGAGGGTCGGCACCGCGGTCAGCACCACCTCGTCGGAGAGATCGAGCACGTGCCGCACCCAGTTGCCCCAGTAATGCGGCAGGTCCGCGGCGACCCAGGCGGCGTCGTGGCGCAGCCGCTTGAGCATCTCCTCGATCGCCTGCGGGTCGATGTCGGCCGCCCGCCCGCATTCGCCGGGGGCGGTGAGCACGCCGAGATTGTCGTTGTATTTGCCGATGATACGGGCGAGGAGCTGGTCGTCGAGACGGTCCGCCTGGGCCAGCGCCTGGGCCGAGTTCTCAGGCGATTCCAGGTTGAAGTCCATGGCGACGGTGCCGAAAGCGAGATCGAGATCGACCAGCAGGGCCTCGCTGTCGAACAGCTTGCCTAGGCACCACGCCACGTTGTTGGCCATGGTGGTCGAGCCCGCGCCGCCGCTCGCGCCGATGAACGAGATGAGCCGCCCCTGCTTCAAATCCTGCGGATCAGCGCACACCGCCACCACAGCCTCGAGGAGCGCGTGCGGATCGACCGGCACCGGCAGATACTCGCGCACGCCCTGCTTGGTCAGCGCGCGATAGAGCCCGACATCGTTGTGAGCGCCGATGAGGACCAGGTTCGTCTCCGGCCGGCACACTTGGCTTAGCTGTTCCAGCTGGTTGAAGATGGTGGCCGGCGTCTCGCGCGACTCGATCACCAGCAGGTCGGCGCTCGGGGAGGACTCGTATTGATGGGCCGCGGCCTCGATGCCGCCGTCGTGGAAGGTCGAGCGCGTCTTCGCCAGGCGGCGGTCAGACAAGACCTGCTCGACCGCGGCGCGGACCCCGGGATCCCTGGTGAAAACATGGATGTCGAACCGTTGAATGGCTGATCTCCCTTCATCCCATGGGATGGATGGCGCTAGCGCGCGCTGGTCGCTCCGGTGGCGCCGGTGCCGACCGTGCTGCCCGAGGCCGCGTTCTGGTCCCCGGCGCTCTGAAGCGAGTTCTTGTTCGACTCGGTCGCGACCGGCTGCCCCCCCAGGCCGAGGCCGACGCCGCGATATTCGCGGATCACGCGCTCGGTGTTGGCGGTGTCCGAGGGCGCCGGCCGGCGCATGGTCGCGAGGTCGGCTGGATCGGCGACCATGACGCCGAGATTGCGCTGCTGGGCGCAGCCGAAGCCGGCATAGTCGGTATTGAGGGGATTGAAGTCCATCCGCGTGCTCCAGTCGCCGCAGGTCGGCAGCACCGCGGTATAGCGCTCGTAGCTCAGCGTGACGGTGTCGGGCTGGCCCTCGGAGGCGAGCTGCAGGTGGATCATGCTTGCCGGCACGCCGGCGGCGACAAGGCGCTGGCGCAGCGCCTCCATGCGCGCCGGGGCGGCGCTGTTGCCGCGCGCCGCGGGGGCGCGGGCGGCGATGGTGATGGGGCCGTGGCCGCGGTCGAGATAGCCCTCGACGAGCGTGTTGAAGCTCTCGGCGGCCGAACCGGCGAAGGGATCGGCGGTGCCGACGAAGCGGGCCGGCACGCTCACCGTCTCGGGCTGGGTTCCGAGCGGAAAGCGCTGGGTGTAGTCCTGGTACACCGGCTCGGCGCAGGTCGCGAGCAAACCGACCCCCACGAAGGCCCAGAGAACGGGGCCGATGCGGGCGCGGACCGGGGGATCGGACATGGCGCTCACTCCAGGATGAAGCCGAAGGGACCCTTCGGCTGGCGCGGCGTCTCGGGCGTGGGCTTGGTGTAGGTCGCGTTGAGCCGGCCCAGGAAATACATGTTGAAGTCGCTGGCCGGGCCGAACCCGTCGGACGGGAACACGATCGAGTTGGGATCGACCGGCTTGATCAGGAAGGCGGTGACGGCGATGACGAGGTCGGTCTCGTTGTGTTGGAACTCTTTACTGGAGAACAGCGTGCCCAGGACCGGTATGTCCATGATGCCGGGCAGCCCCTTGATCGTGTTGTTGAGGTCGTTCTGCAACAGGCCGGCGATGGCGACGCTGCCGCCCGAAGGCAGCTCGACCGTAGTGGTGGCGCTGCGCTCGGTGAGGGAGGGGACAGTGGTGCCGGAGATCGTCGTCGGGGTCGATGTCTCGCTCACCGTGGTGGCGATGCGGAGGCTGATGAGGCCGCTCGACAGCACCACCGGCGTGAAGGTGAGCTGGACGCCGAACGGATAGAAGGTCGGAACGATTTGCGAGCTGGAGCCGACGCCGACCACGCTCGGCAGCGGGAACTTGCCGCCCACCAGGAACGACGCGGTCTCGCCCGAGACGGCGGTGAGATTGGGCTCGGCCAGGGTCTTGACCATGCCGTTCTGCTCGAGCGCCTGCAGCAGCGCCGTGAACCGGGTCGCCGGGCCGGCGATCGCGCCGGGGAAAGGTGTCAGGCCCGGCGCCGGGGTCAGGCCGAATGGCGAGCCGCCGGTCGGCGCCGGGTTCAGCGACGCCGAGCCATAGGGCGTCGTCCCGAACGTGGTCTGATTGCCGGCGAAGTTGAAGTTGAACCCGCCGATGGTGAAGGACAGCGGCGCGGGAAATCCCGGGGTGATGCCGAGCTCCTTCACCGTGTTGCGCTGCATCTCGGTGACGCGGACCCGGATCAGGACCTGGTTCTTGTCGTGGACGGTGAGGAGATTGACGATCGCCTTGTCGTCGGTGACGAACTGGCGCACGATCTGCTGCGCGTTCTCGATCTCCTGCTGCATCGCGACCGAGCCGGACAGCACGATCGCCTGGTTGGCGGTCGAGACGGAAATGTCCTCAGTCGGGAGCGCGCGCCTCAAGGCGGCGGTGACGGCTTCGGAATCGAACGTCACGGTGATGTCCACCGCGTCGATCTGGCGGCCCTCGGCGTCGAAGAAGAAGACGTTGGTCTCGCCGACCTTCTTGCCGATCACGAACGCCAGGTCGGTGGAGCGCAGCACCACGTCGGCGATGGTCGAGTTGGCGACCAGTACGTCGCGCGCCGGTCGGCCGAGCCGGATCACTTGCGACTTGCCGATGTCGAGCGCCACCGCGCGCCCCACGGAAGCGCGCGCCGGTTGCGCGCCGGGGGCATCGGCGGCCCGGGCCGCCTGCGTCCATCCCGCCAGCCCGGCGAGGAGGGCGAGGACCAGGACCCGATGCGGCCAGCGCGGCCTCACGCGCGCACCTACTGCCTGGCTCCGGCAAGGGCGGCGCCGTGATAGACGCGCAGCATTCCGCCCTGTCCGCCCTGGGGCGGCGGCGCCCCGACGGTCCTCGCCTGCTGCGCGCCCAGGATGCCCAGCGCTTCCTGCAGCACCGCGGCGCGGAACGGGCTGACGTCGAAATCCTCGACCACTGATTTGGCGCCCACGGTCTCGGTCTCGGGCGGGGTCGCCGGCGTGTGGCTGCGCAGCACCAACGTCAGGCTGCCGAGTTGCGTTGCCAGTCCGATCTTCTGCGCATCCTGGGAATCGACCTCGAGCGTCGCGGTGTTGCCGACCCTGGGCTTGCTGTCGATGTCCTGCATGGTCTGGTCGATGGCGAGCACTTTCACGTCGCGCAGGATGACGGTCGAGACGTCCTTGGTGGTGACCTGCGGCGGGCTCGGGCCGCCTTGCGGCGGCGGCGGCGGCGTCACGGAGTAATGCTCGTTGAGCACGACGTCGACCCGGTCGAGCGGGTTGATGAAGCCGCCGGCAGAGGTCACGGCGCTGACCTGAATCGTCACGGCCCGCTTGCCTGGCGTCAGCGCCGCCGCGAGGAAGCCGGCCTCGCCCGGCTTCAGCAGGCGAAAGGCCGTCACCGGCTCGCCCTGCTCGATGCCGCGCAGGACAATGAGCCCGACCGCGTCCTTTTGCGGATCGGCGCCCTTCTCGCGCACCAGGAACGAGGGATCGATCCCGTCCAGCGGCCAGCGTTGCCAGCGCAGATCGTCGGATTTGAGGACCGTTCCCGCCGGCAGGCTGTGGGCCGCCACCAGCACGTCCTGCCCCGCCGCCTGGACGACCTGCGCCTGGCCCTGCTGCGCCACCTGTGCGTTGCGGTTCATCAGCCGGGGCACGGCAAAGAACACCACCCCTGCGAGCACCAGGGCGAAGACCACGATGATGATGCTAACGAGCCGCATCCGTCACCACACGTGCGTTTCAGGCCCGAGAGGCAAAAGCGCAAAGTCGCAAGCCCCGATCCGTGACGCTTATTTTGCCGGATTCTGCCGTAAATCCAAGTCTTTTGACGGCGCCGCTCAGAAATCGGACCGGGCGCGGCCGGCTCACTGCAGGAGGGCCGGGCTCAAGCGCGGCAGCAGTGCGAGTCCGGCCAGCGCGATCGCGAGCCCATAGGGGACGCCCTCGTCCCGCGCCAGCACGCGGCTGTACCAGCGACCCGGCGCCACCGGATCGGGCGCGAAGCGGCGCGCCACCAGCACGACCAGCCCCAAGACTCCGCCGGCAAGTACCATCAGGACCAGGAACGGCATGAGGTTGCGCCAGCCCAGCCACAGCGCGGTCGCGGCGATCAGCTTGGCGTCGCCGCCGCCCATCAGCCGCAGCGCGAATCCTGCCGCGGTCGCGGCCAGGACCGCGAGCCCGGTGGCGAGGTGCCAAGCCGTAACGGCAAGCGGCAGGGCCGGGGCGAACAGCACGAAGGCGAGCACCAGCGCGACGCTGAGTCCGTTGGGGATCTGAAAGCGCACCACATCGCCGACGCCGGCGGCGGCGAGGGCGACCGCGTAGACCGCGAGCGCGACCGATGCGAGCATCAGGTCGCGCCGCGCCCGTTCACAGCGACGAGCCGCCCGCCGAGCTCAACGCGCTGCCGGTGGTGGCGAACAGGTTCGAGATGTCGCCGCCGAGCGCGATCACGGTGGCGATGATGGCGACCGCGATGGCGCCGGCAATGAGGCCGTATTCGATCGCGGTAACGCCGGCGGCATCGCGCCTAAGCGCTCGCAGCAGGGTTGACGCAAAGTCCATTGGAAACCTCTCCGATCAAGCCGTTCGCTTGCGCGCAGCGCTATTGCTTATCGCTCTATTCGGAAACGAGGCGGGAAATCATGCCGCAGCATAACCGGTCCAAAGCAGGACGTCGCCCGGAACGCCGGCGACGTCCCGCTCGTCGCGGTCAAGCCGACGCGTCAGAGCGACGAGCCGGCGGTCGAGCTCAACGCGCTGCCAGTGACGGCGAACAGGTTCTTGATGTCGCCGCCGAGCGCGATCACGGTGGCGATGATGGCGACCGCGATAGCGCCGGCGATGAGGCCGTACTCGATCGCGGTGACGCCCGAAGTGTCGCCGCGAAGACGGCGCAGCGCTTCGACCGCCGTGTGCCTTACGTTCGTACCCGCAACATAAAGGCGCAGCATTGCATCCCTCCGTCGTTTGCTGCCTCGCGGCCATTCGCCTTGGCATGTTGGAAGCCGGACGAGCGATGCCGCATGACAAGTCTTCCAGAGACAATCTCAGGCGAGAATTCAATCCCCCAACACAACCAAATGATAAAGGAGAGTTTGGCGCCGCGCAATAATTTGCTGAAAACGCCGACTGTTAGGCTTTCCGCGCAACGTCCTTCTCGCTGCCCCAAGGATACGAGCGATTGACGGCCGGTGGATCATTCGAATTAACCGTGGCATCGGCGCGGTCGGCGCGGCTTGACAGACGCGGTAAACGAAGATTAGCTAAGTCTCCGAGGGCGAGCCTAGGCGGAAAACCATGTCTCAGAACACCGACGGCGCCAAGCCCGGCTTCGTGTCGCTGGCCGGCATCCAGCTCCTGCGCGAAATTCCCGAGTCGGAATTGAAATTGCTCGAAGAGAAGTGCATCGTCCGCCGCTTCGCCCCGGGCGAGGTGATGGTCGCACGTTTCAGCGCGGGCAGCTCGGTCTACTTCATCCTGTCGGGGACGGCGCGAGTCGTGCATTACCTGCCCGGCGAGGACGAGATCACCATCGCCACCGTCTCGGCCGGGGATACGGTCGGCGAGATCGCGGCCATCGACGGGCTCGGCCGCTCGGCCACCATCATCGCCGACGAGGACGTCACCACCGCCGAGCTGAACCGCGGCGAGTTCCGCGAGCTCGTCGTCCGCAACGGCTGCGTCGCATTCGAGCTGCTCTATCGCTGGGCCAGCATCATCCGCGAGCTCGACGACAAGTTCAGCTACGTCTCGACCATCAGCCCCGACCAGCGGGTCTATTCCCAGATCGTCCGGCTGGCACGCCAGGAATCGCCCGGCGATCAACGCTGGACCATCCGCGAGCTGCCGAGCCATCAGGATCTGGCGGAATGGGCGCAGACGAGCCGCGAGTCGGTCGCGGCCGCGATCGCCGAGCTCTACCGCCGCGGCATCGCCGAGCGCCGCCACAAATCGCTCCACATCCGCGATTACGGCATGCTCAAGAGCCTGGTGATGAGCGGCCGGACCGAGGTCACCAAGGCGCAGGCGGAGAATAGCTGACCGGACATGGCCGAAGACAAGGAACGGGCGGCCTCCGGCTTCTCCCTGGCCGGCGTCAAGATCCTGCAAACCGTTCCCGAGGAGGAACGGCGCTTCCTCGAGACTCGCTGCACCTTCCGCCGCGTCGCCGCGGGCAATGCGCTGATGCAGCGTTTCAGCGTCGGCGCGGCGGTGTATTTCCTCATCTCCGGACAGGCCCGCGTCGTCCACTTCGTCGAAGGGCAGGACGAAATCACGATCGCCAACGTCTCGCACGGCGACGCGATCGGCGAGATTTCCGCGATCGACGGCGGCGGCGCCTCGGCCACCGTCATCGCCGAGGAGGATTGTACCATCGCCGTGCTGCCGAAGGAGGATTTCCACGCGCTGATCATGCGCCGGGGCGAGGTGGCGCTGTCGCTGTTGCAGCGCTGGGCCGCGGTCATCCGCGATCTCGACGACAAGGTGAGCCTCGTCTCCAGCATCGGTCCCGAGCAGCGCATCTATTCCGAGATCATCCGCCTCGCCCGCGTGGAGAAGCCGGGCAGCGACCAATGGCTCGTGCCGGAAATGCCGGGTCACCAGGACCTCGCGATCCGAGCGCAGACGACGCGCGAGGCGGTGGCGCGGGCGATTGCAGAATTGGCGAGCCGCGGCATCGTCGAACGCCGCACCCGCACGCTCTATATCAACGACTACAAGGCGCTCAAGGACATGGTGCGGCAGGGCCAAGGGCTGCCGCTGCCGGCCGCGCGGGCGAGCGGCGCGTAGGCCCGGCGTCGCCCACGTCAGTTTCGCGTCGCGCCGCAGAGAAGGTTGAGCGCGTCGGCCTCTTCGGTGGTCAAGGCGATGTCCGCGATGTCGTCCCGCAACAGCGCGAACGAGACGTGGAATCCGTCGGGCGTCCGCAGCGTAAGAATGAGACGGCTCGGCTCGGTGCTGGCCTCGAGGTCCCAGGAGTCCACGGGGTAGACGAGGCGTAGGTTCGGGTCCTGGTATCGCCGGGACAGCGACTGCCGCATCATCTCCGGCAAGGTCATGACGAGCGGCTTCAAACATTCGGCCGGCAGCACCAGTGCGCAGTGCGCGCCGTCCGCGCTGGCGAACCCGAGCGAAACGGTCGCCCCGTCCGCCGCCACGGAGAATTTCGTCAGATGCTTGCCGTGTATGACGGACATGGCTTCGCCTTTCGTTATATACATTTGGAAATATCGATAAGCGCCAGTGCCGTGGCTAACGCAACTCGATATGGATCAGGTCGCGGACATCCCGGGCGCCGTGAATGTCGCCCGGAACGACGAGCCGAAGGGCGCCGTCCCCGATCGGGTGTCCGTCCTGTTCATAGGCGATGATGACCGGCGCATTGCCGAAATTGGGATCGATTTCGCCGAGCGAGAACATGACGAGATATGCGTCCTTGCCGGTGACTGCCATCACGTGGCGAAGCTCGCCCCACTTTGCCGGATCGTCGACACCGGCGTGTTGGATGACGTCCCAGAGAAGCGCCCCGACATAGCTCGCTTTCCGGTCGCCGTGATCCGTGCGGAACGAGATTTCGCGCCGCACGGCGGGCAGTGAGCGGAGCTCCGCGACGGTCAGGTGCAGGCTGCGCTTGACCAGACCATCGATCAGCAGGGCCGGCGCCGCGCTCTCGTCCGCCCGTGCGCTCGCCATTATTCCCGCTGACACCAGGCATAAGGCGAGGGCCACGGAGAAACGCAATTCGGCGATCCATTTCGACCCGCGCATCGACCGGCTCCGTCCTTGCGACCGGAATATACCGATTAATATAGCGCTAAGTCGGGCGGGAGGGAATGGCGACGTTCGCGCCGGTCATTACACCGTGCGTCTCCCCGCCGCCTCAATCGCGTGGCGAGGCCGGCATCGAGGCAACGAGTTCGCGAATCTCGGCGACCGCGGCGGCGATTTTGAACTCGAGCAGCTTTTCGCCGATCGCTGCGGTCGCGCGGCTCGGATCGCCGGAGGCGCCGGTGCGGCCTTCGGGCCAACCCTTGGGCGACAGCAGCGCGCCGCGCACCGCGCCGGGCTCGATCGCCATCAGCTCGGCGGTATCGAGGAGCCCGGCATGCAGCCCGATCTCGGCGTCGCTGTAGCCGTTGGTCTTGAGCCACTCGCGCTCGCCGTCGGCCGCGTAGTAGCGGTCGATGGTGGCGACGCGGACGCCGCTCTTGCGCCACTGCCGGGTCAAGGCCGCGGCGACATGCGCCTGCGAGGCTTGGCTCAGCCCATGATCGCCGATGAAGCAAATGAGCCTGAAGCCGGCGAGGGCGAGGCTCTGCGCCGCCTCGCGCAGGACCGCGGCGAAGGTGGGTTCGCTCACGCCGATCGTGCCGGGCAGCGCCATGTTGTCGGTCGGCGGCTCGAAATTGCCCTCGGGCACGTAAGCGACCACCGGCGCCACCAGTGCGTTGCCGACGCGGCGCGCGATCTCCCCGGCGCAATGATGGACGATGAAATTGTGCTTGCCGATCGCCATGTGCGGCCCGTTCTCCTCGCTGCCGCCGGTCGGCACGATGGCGATATTGGCGCCCGCGTGGACGGCGTCGCGCACCTCGATCCAGGTCAGGTCGTCGATGAAGGGGCTGCGCGTCGCCGCCGCGGCGGGGCGCGTCGCCGGCAGCGACAACCCGGCCGCGGCGAGGGCCAGAAATCGGCGGCGGTCCATGGCGGCGATCCTCCCAGGCGGGCGCGCGACGAAATCGACAATAGCCGCGCGCGCTGGTAGATAATACCGGCGTGAGCCCCGATCTCTCCCAGCACGTCGTTTCCCAGGCCGCGCGGCTACTGGCGCTCCTGGTCGATCCCTACGTGCAGTTCCTGTTCTACGGCTCGCTGTTCTGGTGGCCCTATCTCCTCAGCGCGCTCGCGGTGGCGCTGTTCGGGTTCTGGCTCGGCCATGGCGAGGGCTGGCGGACGCTCGGCGAATTCCGCCGCCGCTTCCTCTCGCGCCGCATCTGGGCGCACCCGTCGGCGCAGGCCGATTACGCCTACTACATCGTCAACGCGATCCTCCATCCGGTGATTGTCGTGCCGCTCGTCGTCACCGGCGGGGCGGTCGCGCTCTGGGTCGAGGACGGGCTCGCGCTTCTGTTCGGTCCGGCGCCGGCGCCGCTTCTCGGCGTCACCGCCGCACGCGTGCTCTACACCGTACTGTTCTTCATCGCCTATGACTTCGCCCGCTTCCTCGCCCACGCCATACTGCACGACCTGCCGTTCCTATGGCAGTTCCATAAGCTGCACCACTCGGCCGAGGTGCTGACGCCGATCACCAACTACCGCGCCCATCCGGTCGAGTTGTTCATCATGGCGGCAGTGCCAAATCTCGCGACCGGCCTCGTCAGCGGCGTCGTGTGGTACCTCGCGGCGGGCGAGATCGGCTTCTACGCGTTCCTCGGCGCCCACGTGCTCATGGTCGGATTCAACACCTTCGCCAATCTGCGTCACTCGCATGTCTGGATCTCGTTCGGCCCGAGGCTCAACGCGTGGCTGATCAGCCCGGCGCACCACCAGATTCACCACAGCGCGCATCCGCGCCATTTCGGCAAGAATCGCGGGTTCGAGCTGGCGGTCTGGGACCGGCTCGCCGGTACGCTCTACGTGCCGATTGCGGAGGAGGAGCTGCGTCTCGGCCTCGGCGACGGCACCGACGGCGCTTGGCACGGCGTCGGGCGGATGTACGGCTGGCCGTGCCGCTACGCGCTCGCGCTGTGCGGCATCGGCCGGGCGCCGGCGCCGCCGGACCCGGCCGCCGCCGACCGGGCCCAGGTGCGGAGTTGAAAATCCGGCGCCTGTTGCGCATCGTATGATGCGATCAGATGCGCGAGGAGCCATGCCTCGGCCCCATTCCATGCTGAGCCCGCTATGGCGCCGCCTGTGGCGCGACCGGCGCGGCAATTATTCGATGATCGTCGTGCTGCTGCTGCCGGTGCTGACGGGCTTCGTCGGCGTCGGCACCGAGGCGGGACTGTGGCTTTATGATCAGCAGTCGCAGCAGACCGCGACCGACTCCGCCGCCTTCAGCGCCGCCATCTATTACAAGGCGCAGGAGCCGGTGTCGGGCTCCGACACCACCTCCGGCCCCAACGGCCAGGCCCAGGCGCTTGCCGTCGTCGCCAATTACGGCTTCGCCGGGACCGCGAGCTGTGCCAGCTCGGGCAATGTCAGGACCTGCACCGCGCCGGCCAATTGCAACGTTAACGCCCCCGGGGTCGGCACCCCCTGCGTCCTGGTCAACAATCCGCCGGTCGCCGGCTCCCAGGCGGGCAACACGGCCGCCTTCGAGGTCATTATCAGCCAGTCGCCGCAGCAGCTCTTCTCCAAGGTGCTGATGAGCACGCCGGTGGTGATCAAGGCGCGCACGGTCGGCTGGGTGAACGCGACGCAGCAGCAAACCCAGACCCAGGGCAACAGCCCCTGCACCGGCCCCCAATGCGTCTGCGTCAAGGTCACCGCCACCGTCAACGTCGCCGACGCCGGAAACTTCTCCGGCACCGCGGCGCTGAACCTCAACGGCTGCAGCATCGAGGTCGACGATCCCAACAGCGCCGGGCTGAACCTAAGCGGCACGGCGCGCGTCTCTGCGGCCGACGTCTATCTCGCCAACGCCAATCTCCAATACACCTCGAGCGGCACCTTGTGCGGCGGCGCGAACCAGGCGGTGAATCCGTGCAACGCGGTCACGGGAACGCTCGCCGCGCCGGCGGCGGGGGGCTATGCCGATCCCTACCAGGCGCAACTGGCCAATGCCACGCTCCCGAACGGATCGCCGGCGATTCCGACCATCACCTCGGCCGCCGCCGGCGGCTGCCAGGGCGCCTCGATCGGCATCGGCGCCTCGATCGGCCCCGCCACGGCCGGCGGCACCATCTATTACTCGCAGGTCCGCATCACCTCGAATGCGACGCTCAAGCCGGGGATCTATTACATCTGCCCCAGCGGCAGCTTCTCGATCAGCGGCTCCAGCACCACCACCGTCCAGACGGCGCCGTTCCCGCTCCCCAGCGGCTGCGCGACGCCCTATTCGTTGTGCCTCAACGGCAACACGACGATGCCGTTCGTCTCCCCCGACGGCGTGACGATCGTGCTGCTCGGCCTCACCGGCGCCGGCAACACGGTCACCAACTGCGCCTCGTTCAGCCTCAGCGGCGGCGCCAATCTCAATCTGGTGCCGCCCAATACCGGCCCCTTCTCGGGCATCGTGATCACCAGCTCGATCGGCTGCACGCCGCCCGCGATCGGGGCGCAGAACGCGCTCGGCACCGCCAACATCTCCGGCGGCACCACGACCCAGCTCTATGGCGCGGTCGATCTGGCGAACTACTCGGTCAACTATTCCGGCACCACCAGCGCGACCAGCGGCTGCCTCAACATCGTCGCCTACTCGTTCACCTCGAGCGGCACCTCCTCGCTCAGCAACAACTGCACGAGCGTCGGCACCACCGGCATCGGCCCGCCGTCGAGCTCCAGCATGTCCTCGACGATCACCGTCTACACCGCCGCGCTGGCGAACTGAGCGTCACTTCGCACCGTCGCGGACATGGGCGGCCGCGATCTTGTCGGCATAGAGCCGGTGCCATCCCGGCATGCGGTCCATCAGTGCTGCCGCGCGCGAATCGGCGGGGAACAGGGTCCAGGCGATCTTGTACTCGGCGAGCAGCGCCGGCAGCTCGTCGCTCGTCCCGTGCACCGCTTCGTAATAGCGCTTGATGAACGGGTCGCCGAACATATCGGCGCGGCCGTCGACGAAGGTCTTGATGCCCTGGAACATCAGGTAGTCGCCGAAATTATAGTCGTTGAGCACCGGACCCTCGACCCCGGCCGCGATGACGGCGCGGACCGCCGCGGCGGGGGCGTAGCGGTCGGTGGGCGCGACCGGAAAGGCCAGCGCCGCCGCCTCGCCGGCGATGACGAGCCCGGCCGCGAATGCCCATCCGCGCAGGTCCGCCGGCCGCGCCATGCGCTCGAGCCAATCGCCGCGGGGCGCGAGGGGCGCGAGTTGCGCGCCTGCCCACGGGCCCGCCAGCAGCGGCGCGATGAAGGCGATGAGATCGCCGTTGCGCGCGTGCTGCAGGCTCATCGCCAGCAGCAGCAGCATGAGCAGCACGCGGCTCGCCGGCAGCCTGATGCCGCGCAGCAGCACCACGCCGAGCGCCAGCACCAGCCAAATCTCGAAGGTCGAGACATGCTGGAAATCGATGCTCTTCCATTCGAGCAGCTGCGACAGCGCGAACTTCATGTCGAGGAGGCGCAGCGGCAGCAGATAGGCCTCGATGAAGTTGGGCGTCACCAGGGTCGCGACCAGCGATGCCGCGGTGAAGACCGCCCAGTCCTTGGCCGCCTTGAGCCGGGCCGCCTCGCCTCGCGTCAGCAGCACGGCCTCGACCGCGAACAGGCCGGTAAAGCCGATGCCGACCAGGAACGTGCCGTGGAGATTGACCCACAACACCATCAAGAGCGCGGCCGCCAAGGGTGGGGCGCGGTTCTCCTGCCGCGCGGCGACGAGCCACGCCAGCCACAGCACCAGCAGGGGCAGCGCCAATATGTGCGGCCGCGCCAGCCAGTGCGGGGTCATCTCGATCCAGGCGGCGCAGGCGATCAGGATCGACTGCGCCGGCGTGTACCAGCGCAGCAGCGCGCGCACCAAGACCGCGATCGCGAGGCCAAGCCCGAGGCTCGCCATCGCCACCAGCCCGTGCCAGCCCAGCGCGTCGAAGAACAGGGTGGACACCACACCGCCCAGCCACTCATGGGCAACCCACGGCGTGCCGGGAACGCTGTGGGTGAGGAAATCGGCGTGCGGCACCGCACGATGGGCGATCACCCAGCGGCCGATCACCACGTGCAGCATCGTGTCCGGATCGTCGAGCCGCGCCGAGCGCGAGGCAAGCCCGAGGAGATAGGCCAAGAGCCCCATCGAAAGCGGCAGCGACACGCCGAGGCGGGGCGGTGCCGCGACGAATTTTTCCATCCGATCCGCCGTCCTTCGCCGGCCGCGCCCGGGTCTCGTCCCAGGTTCCGCGAATTCGCTGAAGCGATGGTTAACACGAAGCGGCACGAGCCGCACCCCGCGCGCGGTGATCCTGGCGGCGGAAGCCGACGTATTTCCTGGGAGGATCGGCGCCGGGCCCGGTTTGGCAAGGCGTGACTAATGGTTGGTAAGGTTATTGGAGATTGCGCGTTCGTTAATAATACTCGGCGACGATTCGGTAATTTCTACAGGATACGTAATACAAGTGTCGAATTGGCGCAGATTAATCTTGGTGGTGCTGGATCTCCGGTGTATGTCTGATCGTGCCGAGCGGCGAGACCGCTTTGTCGAATCCTTGTGAGCGAGGCGAACATGAGCGACGGTGGCTGGGGCGGTTCTTGCGGCGGTAACAGCGGCGGCTACGGCGGGTACGGCGGCGGCTATGGCTATGGCTGCGGCCAAGGCTACGGCGGCTATGGCGGCAATAGTTGCGCGCTTCCGTCCTGGGTGCAGGCGATGATCAACGATGCCGGCTCGAGCGACTGCAATGTCGGCAGCGGCGTCAGCGAAAACGCGTGCATGAATGGCACCGACGGCTGCGACAACCATCACGCCGGCGCCAACCTGTCGAAGGTCGGCAGCGGCGTGAGCTGGTCGAGCCGGGGCTCCAGCAACGCCAGCCCCACCGCGTGTGACGTCACCACCGGCAATGACTGTCGCAAGTCGTTCATTCTCGGCAACGGCGCCGGCGATACGATCGGCGACGGATCCGGCACCTACGACACGTTCGTCGCCGGCAACGGCGGCGGCGATCATCTCTACGATAGCGGCGCAGGCAGCAACAACTCGCTGTTCGACGGCAACGGCAACGGCGACAAACTGAGCATCGAATACGGCAACAACAACTGGCTGCAGGCGGGCAACGGCGCCGGCGACGTGGCGTACATGGGCTACGTCACGTTCACCGGGCCTCAGTACGTCCCTCCCGCCATTGGCTCCGGTAGCACGATGAACGTGTCCGCCGGTGGCACCACGACGAACAACTTGCTCCAGCTCGGCAACGGCGCCGGCGACGTCATCTCCCTTGGCGACCTCAACGCCGACGCCACCCCCTCCACCGCCATCGCGAACAACCCGGACAACAACAATTCGCTCATCGTCGGCACCGGCCAAGTCACTAACAACAACCCGGCCCTCGGGCCAGTCATCACCCAGACTGGCGGCGACAATGTCAGCGTGCTCAACGGCAACAACAATTTCCTGTCGAGCGCCGACGTGGCGGGCAACCAGCTCGGCGCCACGCTCTTCGTGGGGCAAGGCGACGGCAACGTGCTCCAGGCCGGAAACAGCAGCTACGATACGCTCTATGTCAGCACCGGCTCCAACAATTACATGACTGCCGGCAACGGCTGCTACGACACGATCCTCAACGACAGCGCCGATCCTGCGACGATCACGTCCGTCAATCCTACCGGGTCGAACACGAGCGCGGACGGGATCGGCAACAACACCATGATCCTCGGCAACGGCTCGCACGATAGCGTGTCGTTCAGCTCGGGCGACGGCAACTGCATTACCATCGGCGACGGCTGCAGCGCCTCCGTCAACTGGGGCACCGGCAACATGACCTCGGTCGGCGTCGGCGACGGCAACAACGACATCGTCAATTTCGCCACTGGAAGCAGCAATTCGATCTTCACCGGCAACGGCTGCTCCGACACCGTGATTTGGGGTACTGGCAGCTCCAATCTCGTCTGCATGGGCAACGGCAGCAACGACGCCGCACTCTTCGGCACCGGCTCGTGCAACGCGATCACCCTCGGCGACGGCTGCAACGACTCGATCAACTTCAATGCCCCCGGCGGCGAAGGCAATTACAATTCGCTGACCGTCGGCAACGGCAACAACGACATCGTGGCGGTTATTGGCGACAACAACCTGGTCCAGGGCGGCAACGGCAATTGCGACGTGCTGGGCATCGGCGTGGCCTTCAACGAAGGCCCTGGCACCGCCAATTTCTTTGTGAGCCAATTCGGCGTCGGGTACGGCAACAACAATGTGATCGAGTCCGGCAGCGGCATCGGCAACGCGCTGTTCGGCGGCGACGGCAACGACACGCTGGTCGCCGGCGGCGGCCTCGGCAGCGTCTCCTTCACTGGTGCCGTGGGGGCGGGCTCTTGGGCCGGCAGCATCTGGGCCGACACGCTGACCGGCAATGGCGACTATCTCGACCAAACCGGCCTCACCGGATTCGACCCCTTAAACGGTAACACCGATCCCTCACCAGTCGCGGCCGTCCTCAACCCGTACGACAACGGCTTGGCGAGCGACACCTACGTGCTCAACTGTCAGGGTGGCGACCTCATCCAGGACACCAGCGCCGACCTCAACAACTCGGTGGTGGTGAACTTCGCCGGCGCCTCGAACGGCTCGTCCTATTGCGGCAGCACGCAGGCCCCGGCCTTCAACGCGATCGACGTCACCGACATCGCCTACAACAGCGTCGGTTACGCCAACGGCAGTGCCGGCGGCCCGGACTGGAGCGTCACCAACAACTCGAACGGCACCACCACGCTCGAGCTCGGCATCGGCTCGGCCGAAGATACCAAGATCACTCTGTTCGGCAATTTCATGGCGGCCGGGTTCAGCTTCAACACCGACAACGGCATCGTGAACCAGGAAGCGACGGACTCAGTCTTCACCGGCCCCGGGTTCGGCGCGAATGCGGTCGGCGTCCCGGTCACCCAGTCGGGCGACCTGCTCGTCACCTACAGCGCGCCGCAGGGCAGCGGCGGGTCGTGCGGTGGCCAGTCCAACAACGGCTGCGGCGGCGGTTCCTCCGGCGGCGGATCGTGCGGCGGCGACGACAATTCCTGCGACAACAACAACCCGTGCGGCGGCCAGTCTTCCGGCGGCAGCAGCCCCTGCGGCGGCAGCTCGGGCGGCTCGTCCGGCGGCAGCTCGTGCGGCTCCTCGGGGTCGGGCAGCGGGTCCTATGGCGGCGGCGGCTCGTGCGGCGGCCAGTCCTATGGCGGCGGCGTCGACTGCAACCAGTGGTTCACGGGCGGCGGCTGCTCGTGATGTGATTGAGCGCGCCGGCCGCGCCAGGCCGGCCGCGTTCCAGCGACTTCGGGGCCGGCTTTCCGCTGGGGAGGCCGGCCCCGTTGCTGTCGAATCGGGGCAGGCCGTGGCGCCACGTTTAAGGTATACTTAATGCGGCTTCGTCACTCTCACGGTCGAAACAGGAAGCGATTCCACGCTCGAGCGGTATGACGGCAGAGCCCGAAAGACGCGGCCAGGACGATAGCGGACTTGGCGCCCTGGTGATGCTGCTGCGCTTCCAGGGCATCGGCGCCGACGCGGAACAGATTCGCCACAGCGTCGGCGGGCTGCGCATCGGCGTCGCCGAGATGATGCGCTGCGCCAAGGAGCTGGGGCTCAAGGCGCGCACCTTCACGACGACATGGAAGCGGCTCGCCGACACGCCGCTCCCCGGCATCGCCGTCATGAAGGACGGCAGCTTCCTGGTCCTTGGCCGGGTCGGCGAGGGCAAGCTCATCATCCAGGCGCCGGGCTCGCCCCGCCCGCAGCTCATGTCCGAGGCGGAATTCACCGCCGTCTGGGACGGGCGCGTCGTGCTGATGACGCGGCGCGCGCCGTTGAGCGACTTGACGCGGCGCTTCGACATTACCTGGTTCCTGGGCGCCATCCACAAATACCGCGCCCTCCTGCGCGAGGTGCTGGTCGCGTCGTTCTTCCTCCAGCTCTTCGCGTTGGTGACGCCGCTGTTCTTCCAGGTGATCATCGACAAGGTGCTGGTCCATCGCGGCATCAGCACGCTCGACGTGCTGATCATCGGCATGGTGACGATCACGGTGTTCGAGGCCGTCCTGACGACGCTTCGCACGTATCTCTTCGCGCACACCACCAACCGCATCGACGTCGAGCTGGGCGCGCGCCTCTTCCGCCATCTGCTCGGCCTGCCCTTGGCCTATTTCCAGGCGCGGCGCGCGGGCGACAGCGTGGCGCGGGTGCGCGAGCTCGAGAACATCCGTAACTTCCTGACCAGCTCGGCGCTAACGCTCGTCATCGACCTGTTCTTCACCTTCGTCTTCCTGGCGGTGATGTTCGTCTATTCGCCGCTCCTGACCTTCGTCGTCTTGGGCGCGTTCCCGTTCTATATCGGCATCTCCGCCGGCGTGACGCCGCTGTTCCGCCGCCGCCTCGACGAGAAGTTCCGGCGCAGCGCCGAGAACCAGGCCTTCCTGGTCGAAAGCGTCTCCGGGGTCGAGACCCTGAAGGCGATGGCGGTCGAGCCGCAGATGCAGCGCCGCTGGGAAGAGCAGCTCGCGGGCTATGTCGCCGCCAGCTTCCGCGTCCTCAGCCTCGGCAACACCGCCTCCAACGCGGTCCAGCTCGTCAGCAAGCTGGTCACCTGCGCCGTCCTCTATTTCGGCGCGCGGCTCGTCATCAACCAGAGCCTGTCGGTGGGCGAGCTGGTGGCCTTCAACATCATGGCGGGCCGCGTCTCGCAGCCGGTGCTGCGCCTGGCGCAGTTGTGGCAGGACTTCCACCAGGCGCGGCTCTCGGTGCTGCGGCTGGGCGACATCCTCAACACGCCGGCCGAGCCCACCTATTCGCCGACACGCGCCGCCTTGCCGGCGATCCGCGGCGATATCGGCTTCGACCACGCCACCTTCCGCTACCGCCTCGACGGGCCCGAGATCCTGCACGATGTCAGCTTCTTCGTGCCGGCGGGGCAGGTGGTCGGCATCGTCGGCCCCTCGGGCTCGGGCAAGAGCACGCTGGCCAAGCTGGTGCAGCGCCTCTACGTGCCCGAGAGCGGCCGCATCCTGATCGACGGCGTCGATCTCGCGATGGTGGAGATCGCTTGGCTGAGGCGCCAGATCGGCGTGGTGCTGCAGGAGAACGTGCTGTTCAACCGCACCATCCGCGACAACATCGCGCTCGCCGATCCGGGCATGCACATGAGCCGCGTCATCAACGCGGCCGAGCTCGCGGGCGCGCACGAATTCATCCTCGAGCTGTCCGAGGGCTACGACACGATCGTCGGCGAGCGCGGCAGCACCCTCTCGGGCGGGCAGCGTCAGCGCGTCGCCATTGCCCGCGCCCTCGTGATGGACCCGCGCATCCTCATCTTCGACGAGGCCACCAGCGCGCTCGACTACGAGAGCGAGCGCGTCATCCAGAGCAACATGCAGCGCATCGCCCACGGCCGCACCGTCATTATCATCGCGCACCGGCTCTCGACCGTGCGCCGCTGCGACCGCATCATCACCATCGAACGCGGCCGCATCGTCGAGGACGGCACGCATGACGAGCTGATCGTCACCGGCGGGCGCTATGCCTCGCTCCATCGCCTGCAGGCGGGCATCCATGAAGTCGGGTAAGGCGATCGTGCCGCAGGCCGCCGGCGGCGTCCCGGCGATCCGCGAGCTGCGCTCCAAGGACGAGCTCGCTTTCCTGCCCGCCGCGCTCGAGATCGTCGAGACGCCGCCCTCGCCATTGGGCCGTTGGATCTCGATCACCATCATGGCGCTGTTCTGCTTCGCGCTCGCCTGGGCGTCGCTGGGCCAGGTCGACATCGTCGTGTCCTCGACCGGCAAGATCGTCCCCAGCGGCCGCACCAAGGTGGTGCAGCCGTTCGAGACCGGCATCGTCCGCGCGATCCACGTCCAGGACGGCAGCCGCGTGACCGCGGGCGAGGTGCTGGTCGAGCTCGACCCCACTCTCGGCAACGCCGACCGCGAGCATTACGCCAGCGATCTCATGGCCTCGCGGGTCGATATCGCGCGGCTCAAGGCGTCTGTGGCGCCGGGCGACGACCCGCTCGCCGCCTTCGCGCCGCCGTCCGACGCGCCGCCCGCGATGCTCGCCACCGCGCGCCAGCTTCTCCTCAACCAGGATGCAGAGCAGCGCGCCAAGGTCGCGACGCTCGACCGTCAGCAGATGCAGAAGGCCGCCGAACGCGACAGCTTCGCGGCCACGGTGGCGAAGCTGCAGGCGACCGTTCCCATCCTCCAGCAGCGCGTCGACATCCGCAAATATCTTGCCGACAAGGAATACGGCTCGAAGCTGACCTATCTCGAGACGCTCACCGACCTGGTGCAGCAGCAGAAGGAGCTTCCCGTCGACGAGGGCCATCTGCGCGCCGCAGAGGCGGAGCTTCAGGCGATCGCCCAGACGCGCGACGCGACCGTCTCCGAATACCGCAGTGCGCGCCTCGCCGAGCTCGCCACGGCCGAGCAGAAGGCGTCGGGCTTGGCCCAGGACTTGGTCAAGGCGGACGAGCGCACGCGCCTCCAAATCCTCACCGCGCCGGTCGACGGTACCGTGCAGCAGCTCGCCGTCCATACGGTGGGCGGCGTCGTGACCCCGGCCCAGCCGCTGCTCGAGGTGGTGCCGCTCGACAGCCGGCTCGAGATCGAGGCGATGGTGTCGAACCACGATGTCGGCTTCGTCCATGCCGGGCAGGACGCCGAGATCAAGGTCGACACCTTCAACTTCACCAAGTACGGGCTGCTCCACGGCACCGTGCTCGGGGTCTCGGCCGACGCGATCCCGACAAACAGCGCGACAGGCGGCGCGGCTGCGGGCAAGGCGCCCGGCGCGGACACGCAGAGCCAGCAGCCGGGACAGGATCTGCTCTATGCCGCGCGCGTCTCGCTCGATCAGACGCAGATGGACATCGACGGCGAGCCGGTGAAGCTTTCGCCCGGCATGGCCGTGACCGTCGAGATCAAGACCGGCTCGCGCCGGGTGATCAGCTATCTCCTGTCGCCGCTGATGCGCTTCCGCCAGGAAAGCCTGCGCGAGAGATAGGCCTCAATCGCCGCGTCCCGACGCCTGGCGGCGGGCGAATTCCTCGGTCGCGGCGGCGACCGCGCTCTGGCCCTTCTGGCGGTTCTCGTTCTGGTTCTCGGCCGCCCATTGGTAGCTGGCGCGCCGCGCCGCGTTGACCTTGCTGAAATGCGGCTTCACGAACTCGGCCAAGAGCTCGAAGCTGCGGCGCTGCGCGGGCCAGGGCGCGAGGTCGTTGCCGAACACCAGGACCGCGCCCATACCGCCCAGCGTGTTGCGGATGCGCTCGATCTCGCGGATGGCGTCGTCGGGCGTGCCGATGATGCCGAGCTGGTGGTCGTTGCAGAATTGCGCCGGGTTGGGAACGCCGCGCGGGAAGGCCGCCACCGCCGGGATCACGTCGTGGGTGTAGTCGATCCATTCGGGAAAGCCGAACTCGGTGTCGGCGAAGGCCTGCGCCCGCGTCTCGGCGATGTGCATGACGAGGGTCACGCGCCATTTGGCGCGGTCGGCGACGTGGCCGTGCTTCTTGCATTCCGCCTCGTGGATGCCCCAGTTCTCGACATGGTGCAGGAGCGCCGCGTCGGTGGTCGGCCCCAAGGTCAGCACGCCGAGTCCGTGGCGTCCCGCCGCCGCCACGCCCGCGGGCGAGCGCACCGAGGTGACCGCCAGCTCCATCATCGGCTTTCTGTAGCAGCCGACATGGAGCCGCGCCTCGCGCAGATGGTACCACTCGGTCTTGAGCGTCACGGTCTCGCCCTTCATCAGCGCGACGATAGTGTCGAGGCTCTCGTCCATGCGGTGGCGGATGTCCTTCATCTCGATGCCGAGCATGTGGACGTCGGTCGGCAGCGCGCCGGGCCCGACGCCGAACATCGCCCGCCCGCGCGTCATGTGGTCGAGCTGGGCCATCGCCTCGGCCAGCATGAACGGGTTGTGGAACGGCAGCGACTTCACGCCGGTGCCGAGGCGGATGTACTTGGTGCGCTGCGCCGCCGCGGCGACCATCAGCTCGGGCGCGGCGATCATCTCCATCGCACCCGAATGATGCTCGCCGAACCACAGCTCGTCGAAGCCGATGCGGTCGAGATGCTCGGCCAGCAGCAAGTCGCGCTCGAAGGCATAGGTCGGGTCGAGCTTGGCCGAGTGGAACGGCGCGAGGAAAAGGCCGAACCGCAACGGTTCGTCGTAGTGAAGCTGCGCCATCGCCTCCGCCTCGCGTCTTGAATGAGCCCGGAGCGGATGTTAATGCGGGGAACGATCTCGGTCACCACCCTCGCGCGGAAGGATGTCGCGATGCTCGACCTCTATTACTGGCCCACCCCCAACGGCAAGAAGGTCTCGATCCTGCTCGAGGAGCTGGGCGTTCCTTACAAGGTCGTCCCCCTCGCGATCGGCCGCGGCGATCAGTTCGCCAAGGACTTCCTCAAGATCAATCCCAACCACCGCATGCCCGCGCTGGTGGACCACGAGCCGATGGGCGGCGGCGCGCCGCTGTCGATCTTCGAATCCGGCGCCATCATGATGTACCTCGCCGAGAAATACGGCCGCTTCTGGCCCCAGGACCCGCGCGGCAAGTACGAGGTCACGCAGTGGGTGATGTGGCAGATGGCGAACCAGGGGCCGAAGCTCGGCGAGGCCGGCCATTTCCGCCGCACGACCGATCAGGGCGATCTGTCCTATTCGGTGCGCCGCTTCACCGACGAGGCGAACCGGCTCTACGGCGTGATGAATTACCGTCTTTATGACCGGCGCTATCTCGCCGGCGACGACTACACCATCGCCGACATGATCTGCTATCCCTGGACCATGGCCGCCAAGGCGCAAGGCCAGGACATCGACGAGTTCACGCATTTCAAGCGCTGGCACGACGAGGTCGGCAGCCGCCCGGCGGTAAAGCGCGGCATGGCGGTGGGCGCCGATCTGCAGCAGGACCCTTCGAAGCTGCCCAAGGAAGAGCAGGAGCGCCGCCGCAAGATCCTTTACAACCAGCGCGCCATCCAGCCGCCGGGGTGAGCGAGGACTACCGCCCGACCTTCACTACCTTCTGGTCGATCGCGCCGAAGATCGAGACGCCGTCCGCGTCGAACATCTCGATCCGCACCCGGTCGCCGAAGCGCAGGAACGGCGTCTTCGGCGCGCCGTGCTCGAGGGTTTCGATCACGCGCTGCTCGGCGAGGCAGCTCACGCCGCGCGCCTGGTCGAGGCTCGAGACCGTGCCGCTGCCGATGATGGAGCCGGGCGAGAGCGGCCGCGTCTTGGCCACGTGCGCGATGAGCCGGTCGAAGCCGTGCGTCATCTCGCCCGCGTCGGGATCGCCGAACTTGGCGCCGTTGACGTGCGAGACGAGCGGCCGGTGCAGCCGGCATTCGCGCCACGCGTCGCCCAGCTCGTCCGGCGTCGCCGCCACCGGCGAGAACGCGCTCGCGGGCTTCGTTTGCACGAAGCCGAAGCCTTTCGACAGCTCGGCTCCCATGAGGTTCCTCAGCGACACGTCGTTCGCCAGCATGACCAGCGCGACATGGCGGCCTGCGTCTTCCTTGGACGTGCCGTAGGGCACGGCGTCGGTGACGATGGCGATCTCGCCCTCGTAGTCGATGCCCCAGTCCTCGCTTACGCCTGGGATGTCCTCGGTGGGCGCGAGGAAGCAGTCCGATGCGCCCTGGTACATCCACGGCTCGTCGAACCAGCGCGGATCGACCGGGCGCTTCACCCACTTCGCCATGCGCTCGCTGTGGCCGCGATAGACGCTCCCGTCGCACCACTGATAGGCGCGCGGCAGGGGCGACAGGGCGCTGCCCTGGTCGAACGGCTCGGCGTTCCTGGCGCGGCCCGCGTTGAGCGCGAGGGAGCGCTCCTGGAGACGCGGCCGGACCGAAGCCCAGTCGTCGAGCGCGGCCTGCAAGGTGGGCGCGATGTCGCCGACGCGCTCCATGCGGCGGAGATCGCGCGCGACCACCACCACCTCGCCATCGGGCCGCCCGTTGCGCAGCGTCGCCAGCTTCATGTCCCGCCTCCCGTCCGCTTTATCGCGGCGTCATCGCACAGGCGCGGGCCGCCGGCAAGATGCCGGCCCCCCAAACGCAAGCGGCGCGGCCATCGCTGGCCGCGCCGCTGACGGAAAAGGGTCGAGCGTTTAGGCGCAGTGCTGCTTGCGCCGGCGCCGGGCCGCGCCCAAGCCGACGAGCGCGGTGGTGAGGAGGGCGAGCGAGCCGGGCTCCGGAACCGGGCTCGTCGGACCGTTAGCCGACGCGTCCCAGTTCACGTCCCGGCCGTTGCAGAAGCCGAACAGCTCCTCGAGACCTTCGATGATGAGGTTCGGGCTGCACGATGTGAGGGTCGGGTCGCCGGACGAAACCATCCCGATCGGGTTCTCGCCCGAGAGGCTCGAGAGAACCGTGAGGTTCATGCCGTCGGGGATGGTGCCGTCGAAGAAGCCGGCGGCGGCGTTGATCGATCCGTCCGCGTTCAAGAGCGCGTTGATAGCGAATTGCTCGCTCGCGTCGTCTTCGTCCCGCGGGTCGAGGTTGACCGTCAGATTGCTGGCGTTGGTCGAGCTGCCGCTGGCCAGCAGGACGCAGTTGGAGACGAGCGCGGCATCGACGCAGGCCGGGTCGCCCAGACCGGAGAAGAACGGCAGGCTGCCGACGACGCCGGCGCCGAAGCTTCCCATGGTTCCGTTGGTCACGCTGCCCGAAGTCGGGACGGTGGTGCTGGATTGCAGCGGATCGATGAAGAAGATCGAGACCGGCAGGTACGAGCCACCCACGTTGTTCACGCCGTAGAGCTGCAGGTTCACGGCGCTCGACGTGGCGGAGAAGGTGGTGTTGCTGTTGCTCCAGCTCCCGGCGCCTGTGATCGACACCAGGGCGAACAGCGACCAGTCGTTGCCCGCGGAGCCGAGGCCGTTGCTGGTGTGCGATGCCTCGGTGCCGAAGCTGGTGAGGTTGATCAGCATGTCGCCGCTGTATGTCGTCGAGCCGATCGAGAGATTCTGATAGACGCTGCCGAGACCGCCCGTCACCGTGAATGGGCCCTGCGCGGAATCGAGTCCGTTCGACAGCGGCAACGTGCCGATGCCGTTGCTCGACGACGGATCGAATGTCAGCGTGCCGGCGAGCGCGGCCGAACCGCAGCCGAATGCGATGGCCCCGGCCAGAGCGGCGACACGCGCCTGAGTGCGAACCTTCATTTTCTTATACCCTTCACGAGCAGTCCTGAATCGTCCCGGTGACCCTTCGGGGTCATCGATGCAAGAACGAGACCGCCTTTGGTAAACTCCGTGATACCAACCGCTTAAAGGAAAAAGTGTGAATCGGCGCGAAAGACGTGTAAAGAACGCCAACGAATCGTGGGCCTGCGTTAACCATGCGCCGGCGCGCCGCGTCCCGGTCGCCGCGTTTTATTAATTGATCTCCGGGTCCACGCGCCGTGAGATGCGTGCCTATAAACCGGTGGGGGCAGGGAGTAGGTTCGATGAAGATCCCGCGGCTCGTTGCCTCCGCGCTCTCGCTGGCGCTCGTCATGGGTGCGGCGCAGGCGCAGATGCCCTATCCGCCGCCCGGCTACCCGCCGCCAGGCGCTGCGATGGTCTACGCGCCGCCGCAGCTCGACCAGATGCTGGCCGCGCTGGCGCTTTATCCCGACCCGCTCCTTACCGAGATCCTGACCGCAGCGACTTATCCATACGAAATCGATGCGGCGGCGCGCTGGCTGCAGGTCCCGCCGAACGCCTCGCTCACCGACGGACCGCTTTTCGCGACATTGCAGACCATCGACTGGGATCCGAGCGTGAAGTCGCTGTTGCCGTTCCCGCAGATACTGATGATGCTCGATCAGCATCTCGACTGGACCCAGGCGATCGGCAACGCCTTCCTGGCGCAGCCGGCCGACGTGATGGACTCGATCCAGCGGTTGCGGCAAGAGGCGCTCGCCGCCGGAAGCCTGGTCTCGAGCCCTTACGTCAACGTGGTCCAGGACGGACCCTATATCGAGATCCTGCCGGCAAGCCCGCAGCTCGTCTACGTGCCGATCTACGATCCGCGCGCCTTGTTCCGCGCTTGGCCTTATCCCGGCTATCCGCCGTTCTATTACGGCCCGCCGCCGGGGCTTGGCGCGCGCGGCGCGGTCGCCGGCATCGGCTTCAGCATCGGCATCGGCATCGTCGACGCGCTGTGGAACTGGGGCGACTGGGATTGGCGCGACCACGACGTCCGGGTCGATCCGCAGCGCTTCAACCGGATCAATGCCGGCCACCCGCCGATCGCCGCGCCGACGTGGCAGCACGATCCCGCCCATCGCCAGGGCGTCCCCTATGTCGATCCGAAGAGCCGCGCGGCCTATCAGGCGCCGGTACCGGGCTCGGCCGACCAGCGCCGCCAGTACCGCTTCTATCAGCCGCAAACGACGAGCCCGGCGCCGGCGCAAGAGCGCGCCGCGCCGCCACAGCAAGAGCGCGCCGCGCCGCCACAGCAAGGGCGCGCCGCGCCGCCACAGCAAGAGCGCGCCGCGCCGCCACAGCAAGGGCGCGCCGCGCCGCCACAGCTAGAACGCCCGGCGCAGCCACAAGAGCGGCCGGCGCTGCAGCAAGAGCGCGCCGCGGCGCCGCCGCCGCAAGCACGTGCGCAACCGCAGATGCCGGTGGTGACGTCGGGCCCGCGCGCCGTGTCCGGGCCGCCGCCGACCGCATTCCAGGGCTTCAACCGTGGCGCCGCGCCGCAAGCCGAAGCGCAGCGTGGGCAACAGAGCCGGCAAGCGCCGGTAATGCCGTCCACGGCTCCGGCACGCGCCGCGCCCGCGGCCGCGCCGCGTCCGCAAGCTCCTCAAGCGCAACGCCCGCCACAGCAAAGGCAGGCGCCGCAACAGCAGCAACGGCCGGGCAATCCGCGCCAGCAGGAGCGCTAGACATGACCAGCGCAGCGAACCGCATCCTCGCCCTTGCCGCGTTCGGGTTTCTCTGGCTCGGCGGCGCCGCGCTCGCGGCAAGCGCGCCGCCCTTCGCATCGGCGGACCAGGCGGTCGACGCATTGATTGCCGCCGTGCGCAGCGACGATGCCGCCGCGATCGAGCGCGTCCTCGGACGCGGCAGCGCGAAATTGGTGAATTCGGGCGATGATGTCGCCGACAAGACCGATCGCGCCGCCTTCATCGCCGCCTATGACGCCAAGCACAGCCTCGCGCCGCAGGGCGAGGCCGCTTCGCTCACGGTCGGCGCGGCCGACATTCCGTTCCCGATCCCGCTGCGCAAGGAGGCGGCCGGCTGGCGCTTCGACCCGCGCGCCGGCGCCGAGCGCATCCTCGAGCGCCGCATCGGCCGCAACGAGCTCGACGCCATCGAGACCTGCCGCGCCATCGTCGATGCCGAGCGCGACTACGCGAGCGACCTCCGCGCCGGCGCCGGCTTCGCAGAATACGCGCGCCACTTCATGAGCCGCCCGGGCAAGACCGACGGGCTCTATTGGCCGGTCGCCGCGGGCGCGCCGGCGAGTCCGCTGGGGCCGCTCGTCGCCGAGGCGCGCGCGCAGGGCTATAGCGGCCGCCACGCGCCCTATCACGGCTATTACTACAAGCTGCTGCTGCGCCAGGGTCCGCACGCTCCGGGCGGCGCGCGCGATTACATCGTCAAGGGCCACATGATCGGCGGCTTCGCGGTGGTGGCCTATCCCGCCAAGTGGAACGATTCCGGCGTGATGACCTTCATCGTCAACCAGGACGGGACCGTGATGCAGCGCAATCTCGGACCCGACACGGCGCGGGTCGCGGCGCAGATGACGCGCTATGATCCCGACCCGGCCTGGACGGCCGCCGCACGCTGAGGAGGACGGAGCACGGCATGGTGGCGTTGAAGGGCATGGCGCATTTCAGCATCGCGGTGAGCGATCTCGAGCGCAGCAAGGCGTTCTATTGCGACATCGTCGGCTGCCGGCACGTGATGACGACGCCGGACAAGAAGCTCGCCTTCATCGACGCGGGCGGCGACTGCCTCATCCTGGTGCGGCATCCGGGGCCGATCAATCCGCAGCTCGACGATCACAACGGCGTGCATCATTCCTTCATGGTGGACGCCAAGGACTACAAGCCGGCGCTCGACAATCTCCGCGCCCACGGCATCGAGGTGTTCTTCGAGGAGGATCGGCAGGGCGGCGTGGTCAACGGACCGCGCGCCTATTTCCGCGATCCCGACGGCACCGTGCTCGAATATATCGACCGCACCAGCTATGCCGGCGACAAGCGCGCCGGCTGAGCCTTCACTTCGGCGCGGCCGCCGAGGGATGGAAGAGCTGCGCGTCCTTGACGCGATAGGCGCCGATCGCTTCTTGCCCCGCCGGCGACAACAGCCATAGGGCAAGTGTCTGTGCCGCGGCGATGGTCTCGGCGGAATGCCGCTTGGGGTCGAGCTCGATCACGTCGTAGCGGTTGATGAGGTGCGGGTCGCCCTCGATCGCGACGACCAGGTCGCGCGGGTTCTGGAACGAAAGCCACGTGCCGCGGTCGGACACGGTATAGGCATCCATCGCCGCCGCCGCGTTGAGCGCCGCGCCCATGCCGCCGCCGATGTCGCGATACCAGCCGTTGGGGACTTGGGGCGGCGCGATGCCGGCTTGCTTCCACAGCCTCAGCTCGAGCGCATTCGTGCCGCTACGGTCGCCGCGCGAGACGAAGGGCGCCGATGCCTCCGCGATGGCCTTCAGCGCGGCGACGGCGTCGTGGCCGCCCAGGACGTGCGCCGGATCGCGTTTCGGGCCGACGATGACGAAATCGTTCCACGCCACCTGCCGCCGCGTCACGCCGAAGCCTTGCGTCATGAAGGCCTGCTCGGCGTCGGGATCGTGCACCAGCACGAGATCGGCGTCGCCCCGCCGCGCGGTGTCGAGCGCTTGGCCGGTGCCTTGCGCGACGACATGGACGGCGATCCCCGTGGCGCTGGTGAATTTCGGCAAGAGGTAGGTGAGGAGCCCCGAATCCTCGACCGAAGTGGTCGAGGCCAGCACGATCGTTTGCGCATCGGCCGGCGCCGCCACCGGCGCCCCCGTCATGAGCGCGGCGCCGGCGGCGAGGCTTGGGAACATGGCAGGTCGCATGGCATTCCTCCTCAATGCGACGCGCGCCCGGCGAACGCGAATCCGACCGTGCTGACCAGCATGCTGATGCCGATGAGCACCAGCCCCAGCCCCATCGCGAGGTTGAGATCGCCACGGCTCGTCTCGAGCGTGATCGCCGTCGTCATGGTGCGCGTATAGCCCGCGATGTTGCCGCCGACAATGATGATGGCGCCCACTTCCGAGATGGTGCGGCCGAACCCGGCGAGGATCGCGGTCAAGACATGCAGCCGCCCGATCGCGAGGATTTGCGGCAGGCAGCGCGCCTTGGTCGCGCCCAGGTCCATCAGCGCCTCGCCATAGATGCGCCACAGCTCTTCGGCCATGCGATGGACCAGCGCGGTGACGATCGGCAGCGCCAGGATCGCCTGCGCGATCACCATCGCCAGCGGCGTGAACAGGATGCCGAGGAACCCGAACGCCCCCGACCGCGACAGCGCGAGATAGAGCGCGAGCCCCGCCACCACCGGCGGCAGGCCCAGGAGCGCGTTCGACGTGAGGATCAGCACCCTGCGCCCGGGAAAGCGCCAGATCGCCAGCGCCACGCCCAGCGGCAATCCCAGCACGGACGCCCACGCGGTCGCGCTGAGGCTGACGCCGAGCGACAGGAAGACGATGTGCCAGAAGGACGCGTCCATCGCGAGGCCGGCGCTACACGGTCATCGGCGCGGCGTCAAGGCGCTGGGCCGTGCTTGAAGCGCGCCGCCGCAGCGGGCACTCTCACACGCGTCACTGAGCAGGACGGACCATGCCGGAGGGAAACGGCTTCAAGGCGATCGGACGGCCGCTCACACGCAAGGAGGATTGGCGCCTCCTCACCGGGGAGGGACGCTTCAGCGACGATGTCGCGGCGCCGGGCGCGGCGCATGCGGCGATGGTGCGCTCGCCTCATCCCCATGCGCGCATCATGGCGATCGACGCGCGCGCGGCGCGCGCGATGCCGGGCGTGCTCGGCGTGTTCACCGGCGCCGATTGCCGTGCCGACGGGCTCGCGCCCATTCCGCACGAGCCGGTGCCCTCGACCAAGTACGACTTGAAGCTGACCGCGCCGGGCGGAGGCCCGGTCTTCATCGGGCCGCACGCGCTCCTGCCGTGGGACAAGGCGCGCCATGTCGGCGAGGCGGTGGCGATGGTGGTGGCGGAGACGCTGGCGCAAGCGCTCGACGCAGCCGAGGCGGTTGCGGTCGAATACGAGGCGCTGCCCTTCGTCCTCGACGCGGCGGCCGCGCTTGCGCCCGGCGCGCAAGCGGTGTGGGACGAGCTGCCGGGGAACCTCGCGGTCGAGACCTTTTTCGGCAACGAGGAGGCGACCCAACGCGCGTTTGCCGCCGCCGACCGGGTGGTGCGCTTCGCGCATCACGTCGGCCGCGTCACCGCGGTCGCGCTTGAGCCGCGCGCGGCGGTCGCGTTTTACGACGCGGCGAGCGGCCGCTCGACCCTCTACGCGCCCACCGGCGGCGCGGTGCGCCAGAAGCGCGAGCTGGCGACCGTGCTCCGGCTGACACCGGAGCAGCTTCGCGTCGTGTCGTGCGACGTGGGCGGCAATTTCGGCTCCAAGAACCGCCCCTACGTCGAATACGCACTGGTGCTGTGGGCGGCGCGCAAGCTGGCGCGGGCGGTGCGCTATGCCGCCACGCGCAACGAGGCGATGCTGACCGACTACCAGGGCCGCGACCTCGTCACCGAGGTCGAGCTGGCGCTCAAGAGCGATGGCCGCTTCCTCGCGCTCAAGGCGTCCAACGTCAGCAATGTCGGCGCGCGCTGCGTGTCGCTGTCGCCGCTGGGCAAGGGCTCGGCGCTGGTCACCGGCTCTTACGACATCCCGGCCGCGCGCTTGCGCGCCCGCGCCGTCTTCACCAACACCATGCCGACGCAAGCCTATCGCAGCTCCGGCCGGCCCGAGGTCACGTTCGCGATCGAGCGCGTCGTCGACAAGGCGGCGGACGCGCTCGGCATCGACCGGATCGCGCTGCGCCGCCGCAATCTGGTGCGCGCCGACGCCATGCCCTACACCAACGCGATCGGCGCGCGCTACGACAGCGGCACCTACGAAGCCAATCTCGACCTCATCATGCGCATCGCCGACTGGCCGGGCTTCGCGGCAAGGCGCACTGAGGCGGAGGCGCGCGGGCGTCTCCTCGGGCGCGGGCTCGCGGATTACGTCGAGTCCTCGATCGGCGCCCCCAAGGAGCGCGCCGAGATCGCGGTCAAGCCCGGGCGCAGGGTCGAGGTCGTGATCGGCACGCAGCCGAGCGGGCAGGGGCACGAGACCAGCTTCGCGCAGGTGATCTCCGACATGCTCGCCGTGCCGGTCGAGACTGTCGCCATCATCATGGGCGACACCGACATCGTCAGCGTCGGCGGCGGCTCGCATTCCGGGCGCTCGATGCGCCACGCCGCCACCGTGTTCGCGCTCGCCGCCGAGAAGCTCATCGCGCGGGCCAAGCGCATCGCCGCCATCCTGCTCGAGGCCGCGCCCGCTGACGTGGCCTTCGCCGACGGCCGCTTCGCCGCGCCGCGCAGCAACCGCAGCTTCGATGTCCTCGAGCTCGCCGAGGCCGCCGCGCGTGTTACCTTGCCCGCCGATCTCGCCGACGGCGTCGCGGCGTCCGCCGACAACGAGATGCACGAGCCGGTGTTCCCCAACGGCGCCGCCGCGTGCGAGGTCGAGATCGATCCCGAGACCGGCGCGCTCGCCTTGACGCGCTATGCCGCGGTCGACGATGTCGGGCGCTGCATCAATCCGCTCATCGTCCACGGCCAGACGCATGGCGCGATCGCCCAGGGCGTGGGCCAGGCGCTGCTCGAAGAGTGCGCGATCGATCCCGGCACGGGCCAAGTGCTGGCCGGCTCGCTCATGGATTACGCCATGCCGCGCGCCGGAGACCTGCCGTCCTTCGGCACCGAAATCGTCGAGGTGCTGTCGCCGACCAATCCGCTCGGCATCAAGGCCGGCGGCGAGGGCGGCACCACGCCGGCGCTCGCCGTGGTGACGAGCGCCATTCTCGATGCGCTGGCACCGCTCGGCGTTCGCGACATCCCGATGCCGGCGACTCCCTTCACGATCTGGCGCGCCATCAAAGACGCGGCAGCATCGCGCTGATGGACCCAGTCCCTTCGGCGCGGTTCGCCGTGGCGCTGGCCGCGGTGACCCTGATCGGGCCGCTCGCGGTCCATCTCTTTCTGCCGGTGGTGCCGGCGGTCAAGGGCGAGTTCGGCGTCTCCGACGCGCTCGCCGAACTGAGCTTCAGCGTCACGCTCGCCGCCATGGCCTTCGCGACCCTGGTCTATGGCACCTTGTCCGACCGGTTCGGGCGGCGCCACGCGCTGCTCTCCGGCCTCGGCCTGTTTCTCGCGGGCAGCGTCACCGCGGCGCTCTCCGGCTCGGTCGCGGTGCTGATCGCGGGGCGGCTGGTGCAGGCGGTGGGCGCCGGTTGCAGCATCACGCTCACCCGCGCCATCGCGCGCGACGCCTATGGCGCCGAGCATCTGGTCAAGGCGATCGCCTATCTCACCATGGCCTATACGCTGGGGCCGATGGTGGCGCCGGCGGTGGGGGGATATCTCGCCGATCATCTCGGCTGGCGCAGCGTGTTCTGGTTCGCGCTCGCGTCCGGCGGCGCGATCACCGTCGCGGCCGCCTTGGTGCTGCACGAGACGCGGCGCGGCGCCGGTCCGCGGCGCAGCGGCATCCTGCGCGACTATGGCGTGCTGCTGGCCGATCCGCGCTTCGCCGCCTTCGTGCTGCAATCGGGCTTCTGCTCCGGCACGTTCTTCGCGATGGCGGCGGCGTCGCCCTTCCTGATGCAAGGAGCGCTGGGCCGCTCGGCGACCGCGTTCGGGCTTTATTTCTTCTGCTATCCGGCGGGTTACTGCATCGGCAATCTGATCTCGAGCCGGGTCGCCGGACGCGTGTCGATCGAGACGATGGTGCTCACCGGCTCGCTCGTCAATCTCGCGGCGGTGGGCGTGCAGGCGGGGTTCGTGGTCGGCGGCACGCTGTCGCCGCTGGTGATCTTCCTGCCCGGCGCCTTCGTGACATTCGCGCAAGGCCTGGCGCTCCCCAATGCGCAGGCCGGGGCGATGCAGGTGCGGCCCGATCTCGCCGGTACCGCGGCGGGAATGGGCGTGTTCGTCCAGACGCTGTTCATGGCGCTCTTCGCCCAGCTCTATGGCAGCCTGGCCGACGGCACCGCCTATCCCATGGTCGCCGTCGCCGCGCTCGCGGCGGTGTCGAGCGCAGTGTGCGGCGCGGTGCCGCTGCTCCTACAGCGGCGGCCCGTTCCCGACCGCATTTGAGGGATTGACGAATCGTCAACCGGCTTGCCAGAGAATCGGCAGCGGTGTCATCCTGACGCCCTTGAGGAGAAGCCCGCGTGCGCGCCATCGCCTCGTTGACCGTGCTGATCGTTCTCGCGCTTTCCGGCGGCCGGGCGGCCGCGCTGGAGCTGGTGGTGGCGGAGGCGCACGGCATCCGCCTTGCGCCCGGCCAGACCGTCGACGGCGCCAAGCCTCTCTCCCTTGCCGACGGCCAGAGCGTGACGCTCCTGTCCTCGAGCGGCCAGATCGTGCGGCTCGAGGGCCCGTCCGACGCGGCGCCGGAGAGCGGCCTCAAGCATGCCGAGAGCCAGGACATGCAGACCGCCATGACCGCGCTCATCACCGAGCGCAACGCGCGCACCAGCGACATCGGCATCGTGCGCGGCGACAACGACGTGAAGCTGCCCGATCCATGGGTCGTGGACATCACCCATCCCGGCACGAGCTGCGTGCAGCCGGGCAAGTCGGTGGTGCTGTGGCGCAGCCAGGACATGGGCGCGACGCCGGTCGCGTTCGCGCCCAAGGACCGGAGCTGGACCGTCTCCGGCACTTGGCCCGCGTCGGCGGACCGCCTGGCCCTGCCGGCGACCATGCCGCTGCGCGACCACACCGACTATGTCGTCGAGCTGGGCGAGAAGGTGGCGCCGGTGACGGTCCGCCTCATCCCGCAATCGGTGAACAACGACGCCATGCGCGCGGGCTTCATGGCCGCGGTCGGCTGCGGCAACCAGGTCAGCGCGCTCCTGGCGGCGTGGCAGAAGTAGACGCTACTCGCGTCCCTCCATCCCGCGCGCGCTCAACAGGAACCGGCGCCAGGCGACGAGTTGCGCGTCGGTGGGCGCCAGATATTCCGGCCGGTCGTAATAGGCATTGATCGCGGCCGGCGCGTCCTGGGCCGAGAAGTTCCGGTCCATCACCCAGTGATGGAACAGGTGATAGGACAGGAATTCGTAGGCGCGGCCCAGTGGCGTGCGCCGCACGGCGGTGTGGACGTAGAACATGCGCGTGGTGTTGGCGTCGATCGGCACCGCCCAGCGCGTCCACATGTAGGTGTGGTAATTGATCCGCACCATGCAGGGGAGATGCTGGCCCATCTCCCAATCCGCGCTCGCCTTGTAGCGCGGCAGGCGGTCGAACGGCTTCCTCAGCAGGTTGAAGAGCCACACCCAGGATTTGCGCAGCCGCCGCCGCGGCCAATAGGCGCCGAGGCCCGGGTAATATTCCTGGTCCGTGTCGCTACGCTTGTGGACCGCCATCGACGGCGTCAATCGGTGCGGGCCGACGCGCACCGGCCGGCCCGGCGGATAGGCGGGCGGGTACATCGGCTTGACCAGCAGCATCACCGAGTTGCGGTGGAGATAGCGCACGTGGCTGTCGAACGAGTTCTCGAAACACGGCCGCCAGTTCGCGTTCCACACCGTGTTCCAGGCGAGCACCATCGTCTCGTCCGGCTGGAAGAACTCCTCGGGGATGTGGTCCCGGATCGGCACCGGCGCGCCCTTGCCCATCCACACGAAGACGATGCCCTTCCACGTCTCGGTCGGATAGACCCGCGCCCTGATCTTGCCGGGCATGGGCGAATTGGGACCCTCGCCCAAGGCCGCGACGCACTCGCCGCGTTCGTCGAAGACGAAGCCGTGATAGAAGCACGCGATATGGCCGCGGAACTCGCAGTTGCCGTGCGCCAGCATCGCGCCCCTGTGCGGGCAGGCATTGTCGAGCGCCGCGACTTTGCCGCTCTTGCCGCGGAAGAAGCACAGATCCTCGCCCAGCATGCGCAGGAACACGGGCTTCTTCCAGCCGACGCGGTGCGCCTTCAGCGCCGGATACCAGTATTCCTTGAGGCCCAGCACCGGAATCTTGTCGCGCAGATCGTTGGGGCCGAGCGGCAGGTCGGTCGTGTCTTGCGTGTCCGGCATGTTGCCTCCGCGGTCGCTTCGCCATTATAGGCAAGATTGTGAGGGCCGGCATTTCTGATATTGTGGCGGCACAGTTGTGGAGGGCGGGAAAATGAAAGTCGCCGACGCGATCGCGCGCGTGCTCGTGGCCGAGGGGGTCGAGTACCTGGTGTGCTATCCGCGCCAGATGCTGATCGATCCCTGCATCGAGGCGGGATTGAAGCCGGTGATCTGCCGCCAGGAGCGTGTCGGGGTCGGCATCGCCGACGGCATCAGCCGCTCCACGGACGGCGCCAAGATCGGCGTGTTCTCGATGCAGGGCGGACCCGGGATCGAGAACTCATTTCCGGGCGCGGCGCAGGTCTATGGCGACAACGTGCCGGTGCTGTTGATGCCGGGCGGCGCCAACCTCAACCGCGCCTACACGCCGCCGACCTTCAGCGCGGTCGACAATTTCCGCAACGTCACCAAATGGGCCGCCACCGTCAACCAGGGCGAGCGCGTGTCCGAGCTGATGCGCCGCGCGTTCCATCTGATGCGCAACGGTAAGCCCGGCCCGGTGCTGCTCGAGGTGCCGGGCGACATGGTCGACGCCGAATCCGGCGCGCTTGACTACGCGCCGCCCGCGAAGCATCGCTCCGGTCCCGATCAGGCCGACATCAAGCATGTCGCCGAAGTGCTGCTCAAGTCCACGGCGCCCGTGATCCATGCCGGGCAGGGCGTGCTCTATGCCGGCGCCACCAAGGAGCTGGTGCGATTGGCCGAGCTGCTCGACGCGCCGGTGCTCACCACCAACACCGGCAAGAGCGCCTTTCCCGAGAACCATCCGCTGTCCTTGGGCGCGGCGGTGGTGTCGGCGCCGAAGATGGTCAACCACTTCCTCAAGAAGGCCGACCGCGTCGTCGCCATCGGCTCGAGCCTGACGCGCACGCCGTGGGGTCCCAAGGTCGCCGCCAACAAGAAGATCGTGCATCTCACCAACGATTCCTCCGACATCGGCAAGGAATTCCCGGCCGAGGCGGCGGCGGTGGGCGACGCGAAGCTGGTGCTCGAGGCGCTCATTGCCGAGATCGGCAACCGCAAGCACGCCAACGGCACCGCCAAAGAAGTCCGCGCGGTCAAGGAGGAATGGCTCAAGGATTGGATGGCCGAGCTCAACTCCGCCGAGGTGCCGATCAACCAGTACCGCGTGATCCACGATCTGATGCACGCGGTCGAGCGCGAGAACACCATCATCACCCATGATTCGGGCGGGCCGCGCGAGCAGCTCGTGCCGTTCTGGGAAACGCTGGTGCCGCGCGGTTATCTCGGCTGGGGCAAGTCGACGCAACTGGGCCACGGGCTGGGCCTCATCATGGGGGCGAAGCTCGCCAATCCCGGCAAGCTCTGCATCAACCTGATGGGCGACGCGTCGATCGGCATGGTGGGCATGGACCTCGAGACCGCGGTCCGGAACCGCATCGGCATCCTCACCATCGTCTTCAACAACGGCATCATGGCGGGCGAGCGCGATTCGATGCCGCGCGGCATCGAGAAGCACAACACCCTCGATCTCGGCGGCAATTACGCCGACGTGGCCAAGGCCCTGGGCTCGTGGTCGCGCCGCGTGGTCGAGCCGCAGGCGTTCCTGCCCGCGCTGAAGCAGGCGATCGAGGTGACGCAGTCGCGCGAGCCGGCGGTCATCGAGTGCATCGTCAAGGAGGGCACGCGGTTCTCGCGGTATTGAGCGGTAGGGGTCGGCCGATGAAAGCGACGGCGAGGCTGCTCGCGGGCGCGGTCCTGCTGCTCGCCGCCGCGCGAGCGCAAGCGCTCGATACGGCCATGGTCGGATGGGCGCCGTCGACGCCGATGGCGCCGGCGCTCATCGCGGTCGACAAGGGCTATTTCGAGACGCTCGGCATCAAGCCTGATCTCGACGCGATCCGCGGCACGATGGATGCGCTGCCGGCGCTGGCGACGGGACGGCTCGACGTCGTGCTCGGCGGCGTGACCGCGGGCGTCCTGAACGCCATCGCCAGCGGCCTCGATCTGCGCGTGGTGGCGCCGCTTTCGATCCAGCCGCCGGCGCCGAGCTCGACGCCGCTGGTCGCGCGCAAGGATTTGTGGGACGCGGGCACGATCCGGTCGGCCGCCGACCTCAGAGGCCGGAAGGTCGCGGTCAACGGCTCGGGCAACGGCATCGATTACCGGCTCAGCCTCATTCTCGAGACCGCGGGAATGACCTTGAAGGACGTGGACCTCACCAAGATCAACTTTCCCGAAATGGTGACCGCGCTCGCGTCGCGCGGCATCGACGCCGGGATGGTCACTGAGCCCTACGCCAGCGTGGCCATACAGCAGGAGACCGGCGTCGTCATGATGAAGGAGTCGGGAGCGGGCGCCGGCGAGGTCACAACCTTCGTCCTGTTCAGCGGCAAGTTCATCCGCGAGCGCCGCGCCGTCGCGGTGCGCTTCCTCGAGGGCGTGCGCCAAGGCATGCTCGACCTCGCGGGCGAGAAATGGCGGTCGCCCGAGAACGCGGCCATCGTTGCCAAATATCTCAAGATGGACCCGGCGACCTACATCGCGAGCGGGATTCCCGGATTCGATCCGACGCTCGACATCGCTCGCTGTGCCGACAGCATACGCCAGCAGGAGGCGATGCACCGCAAGAACGGCTTCCTGCAATACCCCAACCCGCTCGCCCCCGCGCAGATGTTCGACGCCTCCCTCGCCAAGGAAGCGGTGAAGTGAATCTCTAACCTCGTTCATCCGGACGAAGGCGAGGATCAGGTTGCGGCCTTTGTGCCGGCGCGAGAAACACGTTCGTTGATAAGCCGTACCATTCGTGGAAATGTATAAATGTCGCGGATGAAGGCCCGGATCGCGTCAGCCACGAGGGGATACAGACATGCTCGCGCGGCAGATCGCAGTAGGTTTCGGCATCGCCGTGGTTTTTCCGTTGCTCGTCTACTATGCCGTCGCAATCTTTTCGCCGCCGCCGGAATTCAATTATGCGGCCCTGGCGGTCGGGCCGAATGCATCGCCGGAGCAGCGCCAACAGGGATTTGAGCGGCAACAGGAGGCGCAGAAGGCTTACGCTGAAAATGCGCGCCGCTTTAGTCGGACGCTGTACTTCATCGCCGTGCCGCTGGGCATTGCCGCGATTGTCGGTGGCTTGTGGGTGCGGCCCCACGCGATCGGAACCGGCTTTCTTCTGGGCGGCATCTTCACTGTGGGACAAGGCTGCTATTTCCACTGGGCGTATCTCGACAACTCGCTTCGCTTCGCCTCGCTGCTTCTCGCCTTGCTCGCGCTGCTCTACGCGGGGCGCCGCGTGGTTACGCCGGCTACAGGCGTTACGGCCGCGCCGTAGCCGCGCGGAGCGTCCTCGGCCTTAAAGGGGGACGAGTCACGCACTCGCGCCGATCTTCTCGCGCAGGCGCTTCAAGCTCCCGCCCTTCATCACCGAGCCCGGGAGTGCGTGGCCGACCACGTCCTCGGCGAGCCTGGCGCATTCGCTGAGCGCCTCGAGGTCGACGCCGGTCGATATTCCGATCTCGTCGCACATGAAGACCAGATCCTCGGTGCAGACATTGCCGGCGGCGCCCTTGTGGCCGGCAAAGGGACAGCCGCCCAATCCCGCGACCGAGCTGTCGAAATGCCGCACCCCCATCTCGAGCCCGGCATAGGCGTTGGCGATCCCCATGCCGCGCGTGTCGTGGAGATGGAGCGAGACCTCGAGCGCGGGAAATTCGTCCTGCACCGCGCTCACGAGCCGCTTCACCGCCAGCGGCGTCGCCCACGCCATGGTATCGGCGAGGCCGACGCGCTTCAGGGCGACGCCGTGGTCTTCGGCCATCGCCACCTGCTGGGCGATGAGGTCGAGGACGCGCTCGTGCGCGATGTCGCCGGCGAAGTTGCAGCCGAACGCCGCCATCACGCCGCAGCGCTCGACCGGGACGCCGTGCGCCTTGTACAGCTCGAGGATGGCGTGCTGGTCGGCGGCCTGGCGCTCCGGCGTGCGGTGCTGGTTCAACATCAGGAACGGATCGGACGCCACCAGCACGATCGAGCCGGTGATGGAAAGCCGCTCCGTCGCGAGCGCGCGCTCGAAGCCTTTGTCGTTGAGCCACAGCGCGGTGTAGGCGACGCCCGGCTCGGCGGTGATGCCTTTCACCACCTCTTCCGCGTCGGCCATCCCCGGCACCGCCCTGGGATTGACGAAGGACACGATCTGGATGTGGTCGAGCCCGGTCTTGGACAGCGCGTCGATCAGCTCGATCTTGCGCGCCGTGGCGATCGGCCCCTTCTCGAACTGGAAGCCCTCGCGCGGGCCTTCCTCGCTGATGTGGATGGCGTCCGGGAAGTCCAATGCGGCCTCCTCTCCAACGAGTGCGTTTTATTCATTATAGTGCAATCGGCGTACGCACGGGAGGTGACGATGCAGGCCTTGACCAGGCTCGCCGGCGAGTTCGTCGAGCGCATGGATTTCGCAGCGCTGCCGGGGGACGCGGTGGCGGCGGCAAAAAACGGCGTCACCGATCTCGCCGCGGTCACCATCCTCGGCCGCGACGCGCCGATCGCGCACGTATTGCGTTCGATGGTGCGGGTGACGGCGAAGGGCGGCGAGGCGCGGCTCACGTTCGGCAGCGACGGCGCCAGCGCCACCGACGCGGCGCTGGTCAACGGCGCCGCGGGCCACGCGCTCGACTACGACGATATCGGCATCGGCGTCCATCCGGCGCATCCCTCGGTGGTGCTGGGGACGGCGGCGCTGGCCGAAGGCGAGGCGGTGGGGGCGCCTGGTAGCGCCGTCGTCGCGGCGTACGTGACGGGCTACGAGGTTTGGGTCGAGCTCGGGCGGCGCCTCGCCACGCCGCCCCACGTCAAGGGCTGGCATCCGACCGCGACCTTCGGCGCCGTGGCCGCGGCCGCCGCGGCGGCGAAGCTGCGCCGGCTCGACGCGCGGCGCGCGTCCCATGCGCTGGCGATCGCGGCGTCGCAGGCGGGCGGGCTCGTGGCCAATTACGGCTCGATGACCAAGCCATTCCATGCCGGCCGCGCGGCCCAGGTCGGCGTGCTGTCGGCGCGGCTCGCCGAAGGCGGCATGACCGGCGCCGCCGACGCGCTCGAAAGCGCCAAGGGCTTCCTCCACGCGGTCTCGCCCGACGGCAAGGTCGATGTCGAGACGCCGCCCGAGTTCGGGCATAGCTGGTGGCTCCTGAAGCACGGGCTCGGCTTCAAGCTCTATCCGATGTGCTACGGCAACCACCGCGCGCTCGACGGCATGCTCGATCTCGTCGCCGCCCACGATGTCGCGCCGCAATCGATCGAGCGAATCGAGGTCGAGATGGGGCCGGTGCAGCTCGTCTCGCTGGTCAATCACGATCCCAAGACCGCGCTCGAAGGCAAGTTCAGCCTCGAATTCGCGATGGCGATGGCGGCGATCGCGCGCCGCGCCACCTTGGCCGAGGTCACCGACGAATTCGTCGCGCGCGAGGATGTGCGCGCGATGATGAAGCGCGTGGCGATCCGCGTCACGCCCGGCGCCGACCCCAAGGGCCCGGACGATCAGCCGCGCGACATACTCACGCTCATTCTCAAGGACGGCTCCAGGCTCGAGCGCAAGCTCGACTTCCCGCGCGGCCATCCCTCGCGGCCGATCTCATCGGACGTGCTGTGGCAGAAATTCGCCGACTGCGTGCGGGGCGCCATGAAGGCGTCCGACGCGCAACGCCTGTTCGAGCGCTTGCAGACACTCGAGCGCATGGACTCCTTCACCGAGCTGCCGCGCGTCGCGGCTTAAAGCAGCCGCGCTGGCGCGCCGTCAGCCATCGCGGCGCATCGGGCCGAGCCCGGGCCGGAATGACTTCTCGTCGAGGAACTGCTGCAATCCCTTGGCGCGTCCCTGCTCGGGATCGAGGTAGCGCGCCTGGTGGCCCTTGGCCATCAGGTACTCGTCCGATTGCTCCCACGCCATGCCCTGGACGTGACGCACCGCCTGCTTGGCCGCGCGCAGCACCGCCGGGTTCTTCGTCAGCAGCACCTTGGCGAGCTCGCGCGTGCGCTCCCTGAGTTTGGCGCGCGGCACCGATTCGTTGACGACGTGCATCGCCGCCGCCTGCTTGCCGGTGAAGGTCTCGCCGGTCATGACATAGTACATCGCCTCGCGCAGGCTCATGGCGCCGACCAGCGAGCGCGTGACGTTGCCGCCCGGGATGATACCCCAGTTGATCTCCGACACGCCGAACACGGCCTCGTCGGCGGCGATGGCGAGGTCGCACGCCGCGAGCGGCGTGAACGCGCCGCCGAAGCACCAGCCGTTGACCATGGCGATGGTCGGCTTGCAGAATGCCATCATGTGCTTCCACTGCCACTGCCAGGCCGAGCGCCGGCCCTTGAGCTGCTGCTCGTAGGGAAGCCCGTCGAGGGCGCGGAAATACTCGCGCAAATCCATGCCCGCCGAGAACGAATCACCGGCGCCGGTCAGCACCATCACGCCGCAGCGCTCGTCGACCTCGACCGCCTCGAGAACTTTCACCATCTCGTCGTTGAGGCCCGGGCTCATGGCGTTGCGCTTCTCGGGGCGGTTGAGCGTCACCCACGCGATGCGGTCCTCGAACTCGACCAGCACGTTCCTGCCCCAAGGTTCCTTGTCGTCAGCCATGGTCCTCTCCTTTGAAACTCATTTTGCACGGCATAGCGGAATAGTTGTGCGTCCTTCGACTACGCTTCGCTCCGCTCAGGATGAGGTAAAGTTTTCGCCTCATCCTGAGCGGAGCGGCGCAGAGCGCCGCGCAGTCGAAGGACGCACGACGGTTCCGTTTAGGCGGCTTACGCCTTGTTTTTCAATTCCGCGATGGCGCCGGGGCCAGCGGGTCGAGGGGGACTTCGGCGCCGGCGACCTCGGTCGCGTTGATGCCCATCGCCGCTAGGAAGGCGTTGCGCACCTCCGCGGGCTGGCCGACCTGGAAGATATAGCCTTGCAGCGAGCGCCGGTTGAACGGGTCGCGCATGAGCTGCTCGCGGGTGAAGCCATCGACCAAGGACGCGCGCTCGGCCACCGGCAGCATGATGCACTGGTTGACCGCCTCGTCGCGCACGATCGCCTTGGGGTCCTTGCCCTGCGCGATCGCCTCGAGATCGGCGAGGAAGCGGCGCCGCACCATGACCACGCCGCGGTCGCTCGGCGCCAGCGTCTCCTTGGTGCGGTCGGCGATGCCGCCTTGTCCGACCCAGGTGACGAAATCCTGGTTCATCACGTGGCTGGTGACCCAGCGCCCGGTTTGGGGATCGGCGATCGGCCCGCGCCAGGCCGGCACCTTGTCCTGGACATAGGGCTCGCGGTCCCGCGGCACGCGGCTGAAATGCCAGGTTATCGACAGCGTGTTGTGGTCGTCGATCGGCACGCGGAACTCGCAATGGTTGCCGGTGAAGAGCGCGTTCGGCCACAGGCAGACGCGGCCGATGGTCCACAGCCGGTCCTCGGCGCTGGTGTCGGTGCGGATGCGCTTGTACTGAAAGCCCCAGTCGAATTCGTTGAAGTCGACCTTCACGTGCTGCGGCGAATAGGGGCCGGTGGCGCCCTTCAAGCGCACGCTCCAGTTCGAATGGGTCCATTCGAAATGCACCGGGTCGATCGAGTTCTCCTGGCACTGGAACCAGTTGCACGGAATCTCCGCCGTCACGATCTGGCGAAACCCGTTCTTCCAGGTGAAGAACTCCCAGTTTGGGACCAGCGGCGCCGGCGCCGGGCCGAGATAGGCCCAGAGCAGCCCGCCCAGCTCGCGCACCGGATAGGCGGTGATGCGCACCTGGTCCTTGAAGCGCGATTCGGGATGCGCCATGTCCTCATAGGGCTGCTCGGCGCAGCGCCCGGTGTGGTCATAGAGCCAGCCGTGATAGTTGCAGCGCAGCCCGCACTTCTCGACATAGCCATAGCTGAGATCGGCGCGGCGATGCTTGCAGTGCCGGTCGATCAGCCCGTAATTGCCGCTCAAATCCTTGTAGAGAACGAGGTTCTCGCCCATGAGCCGCACCGGCTTGGTGGGCGAGGCGTCGAGCTCGCTGGCGCCGGCGATGGGCCACCAATAGCGGCGCAGCAGCTCGCCCATCGGCGTGCCCGCGCCGGTCGTCGTCAGAACGTCCCAGCGGCTGCGGGATTCGGGAATTGCGTCGTCGGCCATTTCGGTCCTGCCCCAAGCGTCGTGTTGGGACGAGTATATCGGAGGGTGGGCCGCTTGACACCACATCCCCCTCGCCGCACCATCGCGGGCACCGCGGCATGGAGGTAAAGACGTGGCACGCCCTGTCATTTGTATCGGGACCTCGCACGGGCCTCAGCTCATCACCGAGCCGCGCGACTGGCCCGCGCGGGTGATCGCCGACAAGCGCAACCGGCATTTCCATCGCGGCACCGAATACGATTTCGACGGGCTGGTGGCGCTGCGCGCGAAGGACCGCGACTGGGCGCCGCAGATCGCGTTCGAGATGTGGCAGCGCCGCCATGGCCTGTGCCAGGAGGCGATCGGCGCGCTGGCCGACCGCTTTCGCGCGGCGCGGCCGGACGTGGCGGTGATCTTCGGCAACGACCAGTCGGAGATCTTCACCGACGCCAATATCCCTGCCTTCGCCGTCTATAGCGGCGAGACCATCGCCAACATCCCGAAGAGCACCGAGCAGCGTGCCGATCTCCCGCCCGGCGTGGCCGAGGCCGAGCTGGGATACTGCCCGCCCGTCAAGGCGGTCTATCCGTGCCAGCCCGAGCTCGCCCGCCACCTCATCACGTCGCTGATCGCCGACGAGTTCGACGTGGCGCAGATGAACAGCCTGCCGACCGGCCCGCGCGGCCATAACGGCGTGCCGCATGCCTTCGGCTTCGTCTATCGCAAGATCATGCGCGACGACGTGATCCCGCACGTGCCGCTGATCGTCAACAACTACTACGAGCCCAACAAGCCGACGGTGAAGCGCTGCGCCGCGTTCGGCCGCGCCGTCGCGCGCGCGCTGCGCTCGGCCCCGGGCGAATCGCGGGTCGCGCTCATCGCGTCGGGCGGGCTCACCCATTTCGCCATCGACGAGGAGCTCGACCGCACCGTGCTCGACGCGTTCGCGGCGGGCGATCTCGAGCGGGTCGAGCGCATCCCCGAGGCGATGTTCCGCTCGCCCGGCACCGGCGAGATCAAGAACTGGATCCCGCTCGCCGCCGCGGCGCTCGAGCTCGGCATGAAGATGACGCTGATCGACTACGTGCCGTGCTACCGCTCGGAAGCCGGCACCGGGACCGCCATGGCCTTCGCCTATTGGGCGGCGTGAACGGCACTTTGCGACAAAGAGGGGGAAGCGCGATGAGGACGACGGCTCTGCTCGGCGGCTTGGCGGCGATGGCGCTGGCGTCCCTTCCGGCCCAGGCGGGCGACACGGTGGTGAAGGTCGGCGTCCTCACCGATCTCACCAGTTTCGCCTCGACCTCGATGGGCGAGGGCTCGGTGGTGGCCTCGCGCTTGGCGGCCCAGAATTTCGGCGGCACCGTGATCGGCAAGAAGATCGAGGTGCTCTCCGCCGATATGCAGTCGAAGCCCGACCTCGCGGTCCAGCTCGCGCAGCAATGGTACGATGTCGAGGGCGTCGACGTGATCGTCGACGTGCCGGCCTCGGCGGCGGCGATCACCATCCAGCGCATGGCTTTCGAAAAGCACCGGCTGTTCCTCGCCACGGTGGCGGCGACGACCGAGCTCACCGGCAAGAGCTGCTCGCCGACCGGCGTGCAATGGGGCGTCGACACCGCGGCCGAGTCGGGCACCCTCATCAACGCGGTGACGCAAGAGGGCGCCAGGAGCTGGTTCTTCATCATGCCCGACTTCGCGGTCGGCAAGTCCTTGGCCGCGGTGGGCGAGGTGATGGTGAAGCGCAGCGGCGCCAAGCTGATCGAGACGGTCTATCACCCGACCAACAGCACCGATTACGCGCAGTATCTCTTGCGCGCGCAACAATCCGGCGCGGATGCGATCGGCGTCGGCTCCATCGGCCTCGACCTCACCACCCTCATCAAGCAGGCGAACGAATTCGCCATCCTGCCGAAGCAGAAGCTCGGCGCGTTCCTGATGCAGCTGACGGACATCGACTCTGTCGGGCTCCAGACGACGCAGGGCGTCTATGTCGATTCCGACTTCTATTGGGACGACAACGACCAGACGCGCGCCTTCGCCAAGCAGTTCTTCGAGATCCGCCACAAGATGCCGAACGCGACCCAGGCCGCGAACTATTCCGGCGTGACCGCCTATCTCACCGCCATCAAGGAGGCCGGCAGCGACGATCCGGTCAAGGTCGTCGCCAAGATGCGCGAGCATCCGATGTCGAAATTCGGCGCCAAGGCGACCTTGCGCGAGGACGGCCGCATCATCAACGATGTCGGGCTCTACCAGGTGAAGTCGCCGGCGGAGTCGAAGGCGCCGTGGGATTACATGAAGCGGGTGCGCACGATCCCCGGCGACAAGGTCTTCCTCACGCTCGAGGAAGGCGGTTGCCCGCTGATCAAGAAGTGACGCGGGGCTAAGAGAACGCCATGGCCGACGAGGTTCGACGTTCCGAGCGCCTTCCGGTCCTCTCGCCCGCCGACTGGAAGAGCGCCGATCTTGCGGCGCGGGCGGATTGGCTCTGCCGGCTCGATGAGGCGGACATCGCCGAGATCGACGCCGCGCACCGCTTCTGGAAGGCGAGCGGCGCCGCGCTCAAGGACATGAATGCCGGGGATTTCCCGGCGCCGCGCTTCGCCGCCATCGCTGGGCGCGCGCTTGAGGCGCTGGAACATGGCCCCGGCACGTTCATGATCCGCGGCTTTCCCATCGAGCGCTACGGGATCGACGACGCGCGCGCCATTTATTGGGGCCTCGGCAAGCATCTCGGCACCGCCATGTCGCAGAGCGACGAGGGCGACGTGCTGGGCGACGTGCGCGACATCCGCGTGCCCCCCGACAGCCCGCGCTTCCGCGCCTACAAAACGAGCGGCGCAGCCGCCTTCCACACCGACAGTTGCGACGTGGCCGCCCTCTTCGTCCTGCGCGCGGCCAAAAGCGGCGGCGTCTCGATGGTGGCGAGCTCGGTTGCGGTCCACAACGAGATCCTGCGCACGAGGCCCGACCTGCTCGAGGCGCTCTACCGCCCCTTCGCCTGGAGCATGCAGGGGCAGGAGCGCGCCGGCGAGGAGCCGTTTTATCCGCAGCCGATCTTCACCGCGCACGAGGGGTTCTTCTCGTGCCGCTACATCCGCGGCCAGATCAAGAACGGCCAGCGCTTCGCCGCCGCGCCGCGCCTGACCAAGGAACAGATCGAGGCGATGGACCTGCTCGACCGCATCGCCGCCAATCCCGCTTTCCATTTCGTCACCAACTTCCAGCCCGGCGATTTGCAGCTCTGCAACAACCACGTTGTGATGCACGCGCGCTCGGCCTTCGAGGATCATCCCGAGCCCGAGCGTCAGCGCCATCTCTTGCGTATGTGGCTCTCGGTGCCCAACAGCCGCCCGCTTTCGCCGCTCTTGGGCCGGATCTACCGCGACCGCCGCCCCGGCGCCGTGCGCGGCGGCTTTCCGGCCAAGATCCCGGGCCAGGTCGTGTTCGAGACCAGCGCCGAATGGGAGAACCGCATGAACGCGACGCATTAACGCCATGCGCGGCGCGGCCCTATCGCCCGCCGCCCTGCCGCCCTAAAATGCTTCGCACAAAATGAAGAGTTCGCCGTCCCGTTCCAGTTCGATGGTGGTGCCGCTGATCGTGGCGTGCGCCCTCTTCATGCAGAATCTCGACACCTCGATCATCAACACGGCGCTCCCGTCGATCGCGCTCTCGTTCCACGACAGCCCGGTGCGATTGAGCCTCGCCGTCACCGCCTACATGCTGAGCCTCGCCGTGTTCATCCCGGTGAGCGGCTGGATGGCCGACCGATTCGGCGCAGCGAGCGTGTTCCGCGCCGCCATCGCGCTCTTCACGCTCTCCTCGATGGCGTGCGGCCTGTGCAATTCCAGCATGGAGCTGACCGCCGCGCGCATCGTCCAGGGCATCGGCGGCGCGATGATGGTGCCGGTGGGGCGGCTCGTCCTCCTGCGCAGCATCGACCGGTCCGAGCTGGTGCGCGCCATCTCCTACCTCACCACGCCGGCGATCCTGGGACCGATCCTGGGACCGCCCATCGGCGGCCTGATCACCACCTATCTGTCGTGGCGCTGGGTGTTCTATCTCAACGTGCCGGTGGGCGTGCTCGGCATCGTGCTGGTGACCATGCTGATCGAGGACACCAAGCCCGAATCGAACCCGCCGCTCGACTGGCGCGGCTTCGTGCTGACCGGCGTCGCGCTCACCTGCCTCATGTACGGGTTCGATTTGATCGCGCACCCGACTGCGGGCGGCGTGGTCATCGCGCTGGTGCTCCTGGTCGGCGCGCTCACCGGCACCGCCGCCATCCTGCACGCGCGCCGGCATGATCAGCCCCTGATTGATCTCTCGCTGCTGCGCATCTCGACCTTCCGCACCAACATCACCGGCGGCAGCGTCTTCCGGCTCACCGCGGGCGCGATGCCGTTCCTCATGCCGATGATGCTGCAGGTAGGCTTCGGCATGAGCGCCTTCGCCTCGGGCCTCATCACCTTCGCCGGCGGGCTCGGCAGTTTCTTCAACAAGATGTCGACCGGGCCGATCCTGCGGCGCTTCGGCTACCGCACCGTGTTCATCGTCAATTGCGCCATCGCCGCGGGGTCGATCGCGCTGTGCGCGCTCTTCACGGCAGCGACGCCGATGGTGCTCATGTTCGCGGTGCTGGCGATCGGCGGGTTCTTCCGCTCGCTCCAATTCACCGCGCTCAACTCGATGGTGTTCGCCGACATCCCGTCCGAGAAGATGAGCGCCGCGACCAGCTTCTCCAGCATGATCCAGCAGCTCACCAACGGCATGGGCATCGCGCTGGCCGCCATCACCGTCCATCTCATCCATGTCGGGTTGGCGGGCGGCGACGCGCCGCTCGGGCCGATGGAGTTCCGCCTCTCGTTCCTGACGGTGGCGCTGCTCTCGCTCGGCTCGATCTACTATTTCCGCAAGATGTCGCCCTCGGCCGGCGCCGACATTACCGGCCACCGCCAAGTCGCGCGCGCCGCGACGCTCGAGGAATCGGCGGCGGATTGACGGCGCATTGCACGACCGCCGTGCGTCCTTCGACTTCGCTCAGGATGAGGAAAATTCTTTATGGCACAAAGAACGGGCCTCACCCTGAGCGGAGCGCAGCGTAGTCGAAGGGCGCAGTGAGTTTGTCCCGTTCTAATGCGTCGTGGCGCTCGGTAGGAATTTCTCGGTGATGAGCGTCTGCATGTCGGGCTCCTTCGGCAGCAGCTCCATCTCGACATAGGACCGCGCCAGCACCTTGAGCGCCTCCGGGTCGAATTTGCCGTCGCGCGAGAAGGTCGGCATCAGCTCGTCATAGGCACGCGCGGCCAATTCCGGCTTGACGCCCATGATCGGCGCGGCGATGCGCACGACGTCGTCCTTGTGGCTTTCCATGTAGGCGATGGTCTCGAACCAGCCCGCGAGGAAACGGCGGATGGCGTCGGGATCGTCGGCGATGAGCGCCTTCCGCGCATATATGACGTGGATGATGAAATGCGGCGCGATGTCGCCGAAGCGGTAGATGATCTTGGCGACGCCTTCCTCCTCGAGCCGGTAGCCGCTGGCGATCTGGATGGTGACGCCCTGCACGTCGCCGGTCCTGAGCGCCGCCACTTGCGGCCCTTCCTCGCCGAGGAAGGCGAGCTTGATGCCGTCCGGTCCCCAACCTTGCTGGCGCGACAATTCGCGCACCAGCCACGTGGTGAGCGATCCGGTGGTGGAGCTGCTGACGATCTTGCCCTTGAGATCCGCGACCGTCTTCACCGGCCCGTTCTGCGCCACCACGACGCAGAGGAGAGCGGGCTTTCCTGCCATCGCCGCGACGCCCAGCACCGGTGCGCCCTTGGCGACGAACGACAGCTCCGGCCCCGAGCCGATGCCGATATCGATGCTATTCGACGCCATGCCCTGCTGCAGCTTGGCGCTGCCGCCGAAGCCATAGGCTTCGATGTCGAGCCCGTGGTGCTTGAAGATGCCGGCATCGACGCCGACGTCGAGCGGCACGAAGGTGAAGGCATTGGGCACCGCCTTGCCGACGCGCAGCTTCTGCTCCGCCGCCGCACTGCTGCCCGCTCCGATCGCAAAGAGTGCAACCGCAATTGCCGCCGCAAACAGGCTGCGCCCCGTCATCATCGCCCTGGTCCTCCCATTAAGGCAGTATAACGCGGCGGCGCGCGATGCTGCATGGGCATCCTGCGGCCTTCGACTACGCTCAGGCTGAGGATGATATTTGATGGCCCTACGAAAAGCTCCTCGTCCTGAGCGGAGCGCGAAGCGCGTAGTCGAAGGACGCGCGGCCCCTAACCCATAAAGTCGTTGCGCGGCGGCGCCAAATCGCCATAGTCAGCCGCGCAAAGAGGAGCCTCGCAATCGTGGTTTTCGTCGCCGTCGACATCGGTGGCACCTTCACCGACCTCATCGCCTTCGATGCCGAGGCGGGCCGCATCCATCACGCCAAGACGCTGACCACGCCGCGCGAGCCCGTCAACGGCGTCATCGACTGCATCCGCAAGACGACGCTCGACACGGCCGCGCTTTCGACCCTCATTCACGGCTCGACCATCGCCATCAACACGCTGATCGAGCGCAACGGCGCCAAGGTCGGACTCCTGGTCACGCACGGCACGCGCGACGTTTACATCATCGGCCGCGGCAACCGGCCCGAGGCGTATAATCTGTTCTTCCACCGCGCCCGCCCGCTGGTGCCGCGCCACCTGACGCTCGAGATCGACGAGCGGCTCTACGCCACCGGCGAAGTGCGCGAGCGCCTCAACCGCGAAAGCGTGCGCGCCGCCTGCGCCGCGCTCGCCGCCGAGGGCGTCGACGCCGTCGCGGTGTGCTTCCTCCACTCCTACGCCAATCCCGAGCACGAGCGCATCGCCGGCGAGATGGTCGAGGCCGCGCTGCCCGGCCGCTTCGTCTCGGTGTCGCACGAGATCCTGCGCGAGTATCGCGAGTACGAGCGCATGTCGACGACGGTGGTGAACGCCTATATCGGCCCGCGGGTCGGCGGCTATGTGCGCGATCTGCAGTCGCGCTTGGCGCAGGCGGGCTTTCGCGGCGACCTCGCCATCATGCAGTCGAACGGCGGCGTGATGACGCCCGAGGCGGCGATCCGCAAGCCGGTGATGATGATGGAATCGGGCCCAGTAGGCGGCATCATCGCCTCGGCCGAGATCGGCAAGGCGCTCGGCATCGACAACGTGGTGTCGTTCGACATGGGCGGCACCACGGCCAAGGCGGCGCTGGTGCGCGAAGGCGAGCCCACCACCGCCGAGGGCTATTACGTCGGCGGCTATGCCAACGGCCATCCGGTGATGGTCCCGGTGGTGGATGTCGTCGAGGTCGGCGCGGGCGGCGGCAGCATCGCCTGGATCGACGATGTCGGCGCGCTCAAGGTCGGACCGCACAGCGCCGGCGCAGATCCCGGCCCTATCGCCTATGGCAATGGCGGCACCGAGCCCACCATCACCGACGCCAACGTGGTCCTGGGCCGCATCGGCGCCGGCGACTTCCTCGGCGGCGAGATGCAGCTCGACCGCGCCGCCGCTGCCGCCGGCATCGCCGCGCGCGTCGGCAAAAGGCTCGGCATGGACACGGCCGACGCGGCGCGCGCCATTATCGCCATCGCAGTCGCCAAGATGTCGCTCGCGGTGCGCGAGGTCTCGGTCGCCAAGGGCTATGACCCGCGCGACTTCGCGCTCGTGGCCTCGGGAGGGGCGGGGCCGCCGCACGCGCTGGCGATCGCGCGCGAGCTGCACATCCCGACCGTGATCGTGCCGCGCTTCCCCTCGCATTTCTCCGCACTCGGCATGCTCATGGCCGATGAGCGCCATGATTTCAGCCGCACCTTCTATGCCGAACTGGCCGAGGCCGACTTCGCGCGACTGGCCGCGATCCATGACGAGATGGCGCAAGCGGCGGGGCGCGTGCTGACCGCGGGCAACGAGGTCGTGCTGCAGCTTCTGTTCGACCTGCGCTATGTCGGGCAGGAGTTCGCGCTCTCGGTGCCGGTGACGCCGGCACAGCTAGCATCCTCCGACCGCGCCGCGATCCGCGCCGCCTTCGATGCGCTGCACGAGCAGCGCTTCGCCCATCACGCCGCCGACGAGCCGGTCGAGATCATCAATCTCCGCTTGGTCGCGCGCGGCCGGCGCGCCAAGCTGGTGATGCCGCCTCTGCCGCGCGAGGGCCGCGCCAGCGCCAAGGAACAGCGCCAGGTCTGGTTCACCGAGGGCGGCCCGGTCGATTGCCCGGTCTACGCCCGCGACGAATTGCCGGCGGGTGCTAAGCTGGTGGGGCCGGCGCTGGTCAGCGAATACGGCTCGACCACGGTGATCTTTCCCGGCGACCGGCTCGCGGTCAGCGCGACCGGCGAACTCATCATCTCGGTGGAGAGCGAATGATGGCGACGAAGCTCAATCCGGTGACGCTCGAGGTGGTGCGCAACGCGCTTCCGGCGATCGCCAACGAGATGGCGGCCGACCTCCACCGCACCTCCTACAACATGATGATCTACGAGGTGCGCGATTTCTGCACCGCGCTGGTCGCGCCCGACGGCGCGCTGGTCTCGCAGAACGTCGGCGGCGTGTCGCATTTCGTCGCCGATCTCGGCGTCATCATCACCGACGGCATGGCGCAGCACGGCAACGGCGCCGGCTTCAAGCCCGAGGACGTGCTCATCACCAACCACCAGCGCGTCGCCGGGCAGCATCTCAACAATGTCGTCATCTATATGCCGTACTTCTATCAGGGCGAGCTCCTGATGTTCTCGATCGTGCGCGCGCACTGGATCGACGTGGGCGGATTGAGCACCGGATTCGGCGGCGGCTCCGGCGTCCCCGACCCGTGGATGGAGGGGCTGCAGCTCGATCAACTCAAGGTCTACGAGGCGGGCAAGCCCAACGACATCTTGCTCAAGGTGATCCGCGACAACATCCGCTTCCCCGATTCGTCGCTCGGCGACATGCGCTCGCAGATCGCGGCCTGCCGCCTGGCGCTCAGGCGGCTCGACGAGCTCTTCGCCAAGTTCGGCCGCGACACCATGCTCGAGGCGATCAAGCAGATCTTCGCCGAGACCGAGCAGCGCTGCCGCGCCGTCGTCTCCACCATCCCCGACGGCGTCTACGAGGCGAGCGCCATCTACGACGTCCCCAGCGGCGGCCTCAAGCTGCCGGTCCATGCCCGCGTCACCATCGACCACGGCGCCATGACCATCGACCTCTCGGGCTGCGCTGGCGAACAAAAACTTTCGATCAATTCGCGTACATTCGCCGGCGCCCGCGTCGCCTACAAGAACCTGACCGCGCCGCTCGAGCCGGTGAACGAGGGCTCGTTCTCCGCCCTCATGGTCATCATCCCCGAAGGCAACATCATGATGGCGCGCTATCCCGCCGGGATGGCGAATTGGAGCGGCCTCATCCCGACCGTGGTCGACACCATCATCACCGCGCTGGCGCCGGCCATTCCCGACCGTATCCCGGCGGCGCATCACGCGCTCTTGGGCGGCTCGGTCGTGTTCTTCGGCGTCAACCCGGCCACCGGCAAGCGCTTCGTGGTGCAGAGCCTCGAAGGCGGCGGCTGGGGCGGGCGGCCGCACGAGGATGGCGAGTCCGGCTCGGTCTCGATCTGCCAGGGCGACGTGCGAAACGGCACACTGGAAGGCATCGAATTGAAGAACCCGGTGCTGGTCGAGGAGCGCGTCCTACGCCAGGATTCAGGCGGCGCCGGCAAGTTCCGCGGCGGTCTCGGCATCGATCTCAAGGTGCTCAACCTGGTCGAGGGCCGCTGGAATCTCGGCGGCAAGAGCCGCGAGACGACGCCGCCCTGGGGCATCCTCAAGGGCAAGCCGGGCGATACGGCGTGCTATCTGCTGAAGACGCCGGGCGACAACGATTTCGCGGTGAAGAACGCCTATCGCCATCCCGTGCCGCAGGACAGCGAGGTGATCGTCCGCACCGGCGGCGGCGGCGGCTGGGGCGATCCGCTCGATCGCGATCCCGCCGCGGTGCGCTGGGACGTGATCGAGGGCTATGTCAGCCGCGACGCCGCGCGCGAGGACTACGGCGTCGTGCTCGACGGCAAGGAGCTCGCGATCGATACGGCGGCGACGGAAGCGCTGCGCGCCGCGCGCAAGGCGACGGCCGAGGCGGCGGAGTAGGAGATCCCCCTCTAGGGCGAGGGAATTGCGCATCGCGGGAGGAGACTGCCCATGGATCGCACGGCGAGGCTCGAGCGGGTGCGGCGGCGGATGGCAGCAGACGGCGTCGACACGCTGGTCGCGCTGTCGAGCGCGCGCCATTCGATGGCCCGGCCCGACCTCGCGACCCATCTGAGCGGCTTCCGCTCGCTTAGAGAGAGCGCGTTCGTGCTCCACGGCGACGGCGGCGCTCGCCTTGTCGTCACGCCATCTTATGACGAGGAACGCGCTCTCGCGCGCCGCGCCGATACCGCCATCGTCGCCACCGACGATCTCGCCGCCGCGCTGGCCCAGCTTCTCGCCGAGCGCGGCGCGAAGACGGGGAAGGTCGCGACCAGCGGGCTTGCCAGCCTGCCCTTTGCGCTCGCCGCGCGTGTGATCGGCGCGATCGGCGCCGACGCGGTCGCTTTCGACGAGGCCTTGGCCGCAGCGACGGCGCCCAAGACCGGCGACGAGATCGCCCACGCGCGCAAGGCCGCTGAGATCGCCGAGCTCGGCTTCGCGCGGCTTCTCGAGATCGGGCGCGCCGGCATGCGCGAATGCGACCTCGCGGTCGAGCTCAACCTCTACACGAAGTCCTTGGGCGCCGACGACAATTTCCTGATGATGAGCGCGCTGCCGCACGGCTATGGCGTGGCTGCCTCGAGCAACCGCCCGCTCGCGCGCGGCGATGTGCTGGTGGCCGAGTTCACGCCCAGCTTCGAGGGCCAGTTCGCGCAGATCTGCCGTACCGTGTCGGTCGGCGCGCCGTCCAATGTGCTGGCGGAGAAATACGCGCTGGTGGCGCGCTCGATGGAAGCGGGGATCGCGTCGGTGCGGCCCGGCATCCCGGTCTCGGCGGTGGCCGACGCGATCGACGCGGTGCTGACCGAGGCGGGCTATCGCGAGTATTGCCGGCCGCCGCACATGAAGCGGCGCGGCCACGGCATGGGCAGCGGCTCGACCGCGCCGGGCGACATCGCCTACGACAATCCCACCGTGATCGAAGAGGACATGGTGTTCGTGGTCCACCCGAACCAGTACCTGCCGGAGACCGGCTATCTCCTGTGCGGCGAGCCGGTGCGGGTGACCGCGACCGGCGGCGAGGCGCTGACCAAGCGCTGGGCCGCGCTCGGCACGATCCCCGCTTAAGGGCGCGTCGGCGATGCAGGTCCTGCAGACCACCTTGCTGACCGGCCCCTACGACTGGGATGCGTCGCTGCTGCCGCGTGCGGAGTTCGAGGCGCGGCTCCTTCGCGTGCGCGCGGCGCTGGCCCAAGCGGGGGCGGGGGCGCTGCTCGTCCACGGCCATGCCGGCGATTACGGCGCGCTCGCCTATCTCACCGGCTTCGTGCCCAAGCTCGGGCCGGCGCTGGCGCTGGTGCCGATGGAAGGCGGCATCCGCATCATCGTCTCCGGCACCGCGTTGATGCTGCCGCAGGCGAAGCTGCTGACCTGGGTCGAGGACGTGCTTCCGTTCGGCAACGTACCGAAGCTGGTCGGCGAATGGCTCGCCGAGCAGCACGGTGCAACGCTTGCGACCTGGGGCGGGCCGTCGCTGGCGCACGGGCTTCATCGCGGCATCGCCGCCTCTGTACGTCCGCTCGGCGCGATGGTGGCGCTCGACGACGCGCTCGACTTGGTGCGCCGGCAGAAATCACCGCGCGAGCTCGATCTCATGCGCCGCGCCGGCAAGATCCTGGCCGCGTCCGCCGCCGCGTTCACGGCAGCATCGCGCGGCGGCGCAGGCGCGCGCACGGCCGCACTGGCAGCGGAGCGCGCGGCCATCGCGGCGGGCGCGCAGGATGTGCGCACACTCGCGAGTCTACGGCCGGGCGGCGCGCCGCTGCCGCTCGACGGCGCCGAGGACCGCGTCCTCGATCCCCTGCTCGCCGCGATCGCCGTGCAGCACGCGGGCTATTGGGCCGCGGGGCACGTCACGGTCGCAAACGCGCCGGGCGCGGCGCTCGCGCGCGCCGAGGCGGCGCTGGCCGCGGTGTTGCGCGAAGCACGGCCGGGCGCCACCGGCGATACGCTGCTGCGCGTGGCCGAAACGCAACTCCACCCGCTCGGGCCCCATGCGATGATGCGCGGCGCGATCGGACGCGGCATCGGCCTGTCGCTCGAGGAGGGACCGGCGCTGAGCGGCGCGGTGTCCTTGGCAGCGGGCGCGACCTATGCGCTGCTCGTGGGCGCGCAGGGCGCGGCCGCCGATGCCGCCGTGCAGTCGGCGGTGGTCGCGATCACCGGGGCGGGCGCGGAAATCCTGTGGTCGTCGTCGCGCATGACGGGAGGCGTGTGATGCGGATCGTTTCGGCAACCCTTGCGGCGATTCTGCTACTCGCATTGGCGCCTGCTTCAATGGCCGCGGACAAGCTCGTCGTCGGCAAGGCGGCGCCCGGCGCGTTCTCGTTCGTGCCGCTCGACATCGGCATGGAGAAGGGGTTCTTCGCCAAGCGCGGCCTCGAGATCCAGTCGCTGGGGTTCTCGGGCAGCGCCAAGCTGCACCAGGCCATGGCGGCGGGCAATCTCGATATCGGGCTGGGCGCGGGCTCGGACGTGATCTTCCCGATCAAGGGCGACCCGGAAACCGGCGTCGCGAACTTGGCGGGGCCGCCGCTGCTGATGAGCTTCATCGTGCCGTGGAACTCGCCGGTGAAGACGGCAGACGATCTCAAGGGCAAGCGCGTCGGTATTTCGACCGTGAATTCGCTGACCCAATGGCTGGCGCTCGAGCTGGCGCGGCAGAAGGGGTGGGGGCCGGACGGGCTGACTTTCATCACCGTCGGCGCGGAGACGGCGCCGCAGGTCGCGGCGCTGGTCACCGGCCAGATCGACGCGCTGGTGAGCTCGACCGCGCTCGGGCTGAGGCTCGCCCAGGAACAGCGCGGTCGCGACCTGTTTCCCGCCTCGGACGTGGTCAAGGTGTTCATGATCCACGCCATCTACGCGTCGAACCAGCTGCTGCACGACAAGCCCGATGCGGTGCGCCGCTTCCTCGCCGGCTGGTTCGAGACCATCGCCTATATGCGCAAGAACAAGGAAGAGACGGTGCGCATTACCCGCACCGTCACCAACTTCCCCCAGGACGTCGAGGATCAGGAATACGATATCGTCATGCCGATGTTCTCGCTCGACGGCAAGTTCGATCCGGCGGCGCTCGCGGTGCTACGGCGCTCGTTCGTCGACCTGCATCTGCTCGATACCGAGCCGGACCTGACGAAGTATTTCACGGAGGCGTACCTTCCCAACCTTCTGAAATCCTGAGCGGGGCCGGAAGATGGTCTCGGGCGAGGGCAGGCTGGCGGCGACGGCGCGCTATCTCGAGGAGCGCGGGCTCGACGCGTTGGTGGCGTTCAACAACGGGCAGAACTCGTTTCTCGAATCGAATGCGGTCTTCGTCCTGAGCGGCGTGCGGCCCATCGGCGAAAGCGCGGTGCTGGTCGACCGCACGGGGACGGCGAGCCTTATCGTGACGCCGGCCTGGGACGAAGCGCGCGCGGCGGCGCAATCGCGCACGCAGACGGCGATCGGCGCCGACGACCTCCCCGCCGCGCTCGGACATACGCTCAAGGCGCATCGCGTCGATTCGAGCAAACTCGTCACGGTGGGGCTCGGCACGTTGGGCCTGGCATTGGTGCGGCGCATCGAGGCGGCGCTCGGCGGCACGCCCCCGGCACAGGACGATTTCACCCGCAATCTGGCGCGGGTGCGCGCCCCCGAAGAGCTCGAGGCCGCGCGCAAGGCGACCTGGATCGCCGAGCGCGGCTACGAGCGCATGCTCGAATTCGTGCGGCCCGGCATGCGCGAGTTCGAGCTGGCGGCCGAGCTTTATTGCTGCATGAAAGAGCTGGGCGCCGAGGATAATTTCTTGCTGGTGAGCGCCTCGCAGCACAATCTTGCGGTGCGCGCGGCGGGGCGGCGCATGCTCGATGCGGGCGACATCATCCTGTCCGAGATCACGCCGTGCTATCGCGGCCAGTACGCGCAGATCTGCCGCACCACCGTGATCGGCGAGCCAGGCGCGGCGCTGGCCGAGAAATACGCGCTCCTGCAAGATGCGATGCGGCGCGGCCAGGAGGCGGCGCTGCCGGGGGCGCGCGTGCGCGATGTCTGCAAGACTATCGATGATTGCTTCCGCGCCGCGGGATACGGCGACTTTTGCAAGCCGCCGTTCATGCGCGTGCGCGGCCACGGGCTGGGCGTCACCTCTGACCGGCCGGGCGACCTCACCGCCGACAGCGATACCATGCTCGAGGAGGGCATGGTCTTCGTCATGCACCCGAACCAGTATCTGCCGGAGACCGGCTACATGATGTGCGGCGAGCCCGTTGTCATCACGCCCGGCGGCGCCGAGGCGCTGTCGCAGCGCATGGCGACGCTCGATGCCGTGCCCGCCTGAGCGCCGGGCCGATGCGCAGCGTCCATCCCGCGATCATCATCGGCTCCTATGGCTGGGACGCCGATCGCCTGCCGCGCGACGAGTTCCAGCTTCGGATATCCGAGCTCAACCGCCTCATGGACGAGCGCGGCTGGAAGGCGATGCTGATTCACGGCGATGCGCGCGATCACGGGCTCCTCGCCTACTTCACCAATTTCATTCCGCGCCTGCGCTGGGCGATGGCGCTGGTGCCGCGCCACGGCGAGCCGCGGCTTCTCATCTCGATGAGCTCGCGCGACATGCCGGCGATGAAGCCGATGACCTGGATCGCCGACGTGCGCACCGGATGGGATTGGGCCGGCGGCTTCGACCAATGGCTCGCCGGGCTTGCGGACGAGGGGGATGTCGGGCTCGGCACGATCGGCTTTGACGTGATCTCGGCCGATCTTTTTCGCGCGGTCGAGCGCAGCCTGGGCAACCGCTTCCATCTCGACGACGCCACGCCGCTGCTGCCGCGCGAGCGGAGGTTGCGGCCGCGCGAATTGTCGCTGACACGCGACGCGGCGCTCGCGGTCGAAGGCGCGGCGGCGGCAATCCTGCGGACATGGCGGGCGGGCGGCGGCAACGAGGCGGCTGCGCTCGCGGGGGAGCGAGAGGCGCGCGCGAAGGCGGCGCAGGACGTGCGTACGCTCACCAGCCTCGATCGCGGTCTGTCCGTGTCGCCGTTCCAGGGCCGGCTCGCCGAGCGGGTCGATCCGCTCCTCGCTTATGTCGCTGTTCAGGACAGCGGCTTCTGGGGCGAGCTGTTCGTGTCCGCGAGCGTACGGCCGAACCCGCTGCGAGAGCGCGCCGAGGCCGGCCTTGCGGCGGCGCTGGCAGCGATGGTGCCGGGTGCCCTGGCGCGCGACATCTTCGCGCGTGCCACGGGAGCGATGGCGCCTTATCCGCTTCATCCGGTTCTGAGCGCGAGCATCGGCAGGCGCATCGGCGTCTCGCTCGATGAGGGCGGTGTGCTCCAATCCGCGTCGGACGCGCGCCTCGAGCCGGGCAGTGTCTACGCGCTGCATGTCGGCGGAATCGATCCGGCACAAGGCGGCGCGATCGTCTCGGCGATGGTCGCGCTGACGCCGCGCGGCGCTGAGATTCTGTGCCGCTCGCCCTCCGATCAGAGCGGATAGATCAGGCTGTTCGGCACCAGCAAGCTGTCGAAGACGATGACCTTCTCGCGGAACTTGAGCACGCCGTCGGCGGCGACGATGCGGTCGCGGTGCTCGCCGACGATGAAGACGCGGGTCAGCTCGTCGATCAGCGTCTCGAAGGCGGCGAAGCTCGCGCGCGTCTCGAGCGCGTCGCCGTTCCAGCCGATGATTCGAATGCCCGAGACGATTCGGCGGATGCGGCGCGGCGCATAGACCGACGTCTTGCGGATGCCGGTGACGCGGTCGAGGAGATAGCCTTGGCTCTCGCACAGCCAGGTCGCGAGCGGCAGGCCGCGCTCGAAATTGTCGCGCGGCACGATCTTGTAGAGGCAGGGCTCGGTGAAGAACGCAGGCCAGTCCTCGAACCGCTCCTCGTCGAGACAGCCGGTATAGTCGGCGTAAAGCGCCTCGAGCTCGAGCCGCAGCTCGCGCGGCGGCAGCGCGCGGAACGTCTCGGCGCCCCTCACGTCACAGATCCATCACCGTGCGGTAATAGTCGTAGAAGGCGCGGATCTCCGATTCGGTGACGCCGTGCGCCTGCTCCTCGCGCCAGCCCGGACCGTCGAGCTCGACGACGGCCGAAGCTTCCGAGGCATGCGCGATGCCCTGTTGCGCCAGCGCCATCACCTCGCTGTCGTCGATCGAGACATAGCCCGACGGCCCCATCAGATTGGCCTGGCGCAAGCGGCGCTGGGTCATCGCCTCGTCGTCGTCGTCATAGCCGAAGAAGGTCCACGCCAGCTCGAACGAGCCCGGCCCCTTGGTGATGATCTGCCGCGTCGCCAGCGTGTTCGACTGCTGCTGGATGATGAGATTGGGCCACACCGTCGTCATGCACACGGTGTATTGCGGAAACTCGCGCACCGGGTCGAGCATCGCCGGGCCGGCCAGCGTCAAATCCTCGATCAGCGAGCGGATGTCGGCATTGTCCTCGGTGCGCTTCTGCTCGCCGCGCGAGGTCATGGTCGAGGCGTGGCGGCCCAGGCGGTCGATCACGACGCGGTTGGGCTGGTCGACGCGGTTGAGGCCGAACGACACCAGGAACACGTGCAGGATGCTGGCGTGGTAGGGGTCCTTGATGTTCTCGAACATCAGCTTCCAGTTGCCGGGCGTGAGCTGACGCGAATAGCCAAGCACCTTGAGTCCCCGGCCGTCGAACACCCGGTCGAACAGCTCGAGGATGGGCGGCGTCAGATACTCCTCGAAACTCTCGACCGCGTCCGAGAATGAGGCGAAAACGACGCCGTTGCGCCGCGCCACCTTGAGGCGCCGCAGCCCATGCTCGGCCAGCGAGAAATCGGCCGGCATGCCGCCCTGCTGCTTGACGCCGCGCCGGAACGGTACGCCGATGAGCGCGCCGGTGAGATCGTAGGTCCATTGATGATAGGGACACATGATCTCGTCGGCGTGGCCGAGATGAAGCTGGCAGAATTGCAGGCCGCGATGGGCGCAGCGGTTCTCGACGACGGTGACGCCGCCGTCGCCGGCGCGAATCACGACGACCGACTTGTCGCCGATATATGTCCGCTTGTAGTCGCCCGGGTGCGGGATCTCCGCTTCGAGCGCGACGTAGTTCCAGCTCGCCCCCTGGAATATGCGCTCCTGTTCGCGCGCGTAGATCTCAGGATCGCTATAGACCCAGAACGGGATGCGACTGACGCCTCGTTCGGGCCACTGGCGGCTGTTCCTCATGCTGCGCGCCGGGTCAGGCGTGCCAATGGACGAAGCCCATCGCGTTGCCGGTGCCGGCGAGCGAGCGGTAGCACGGAACATAGTCCACGATCTCGGGCGTCATGCGCAGCTCGCCCATCGCGCCCATGAGCGCGACCCAGTTCTTCACCTCCGACGTGCCGGCCTGGAAGATGGGCTCGCCCAGCGCCTCGATCGGGTCGACCTTGCGGCTGCGGATGGCATCGAACACGGTGTTGTCGGCGTCCTCGTCGATGACGAAATGACTGAGGCCGCCCGAGGCGATGAGTGCCACCCGCAAATCGCTCGGCCACGCCTCGATCGCGCGCAGCGCCGCGATGCCGAACTCATAGCAGCGCCGCACTGGCGGCTGGTTCGGCGGATAGAAGGTGTTGATGACGAGCGGCACGTTCGGCACCACCTTGTCGCGCATGATCTGGCGATAGACGAAGCCGTAGGCGTGCGGGATGGCGCCGCGGCCGGGGCGCAGCCGCTTCACCGTCGCGACGTCGTAATGCTCGGCCATGAGACGCTCGATGATGCGCAGGCCGAGCTCGGGCAGGCCGGGATATGTGGCGCCCTCGGGCGGGATGCGGCCGGATTGCGCCACCGCGACGCCGGGCGCCTGGTTGCCGCGCTCTTCCTCGGCGCCGATGCGGTTTTCGATGGTCTCGCCCCAATAGGCGGCGAAGGCCGGGATCGCCGCGTCGGTGAACATCTCCATCTGGTCGTTGCCGAAGATCACCGCCACGTCGGGCTTGGCCGCCGCGAAGACGTCGGCCAGCGCCGAAATCGCGCGCTGGCATTGCGCATGGCGCTCGCGCCACTTCTCCTTGGTGATCTGTCGGTCGAGCCCCTCGCTCTCGCGCAGCTTGACGAGCTGCTCGAAATTGTAGGTTTTGCCCTTGAAGGCGTGCTCGGTGTATTTGCGGTCGAAATTGACGCGCTGGTCCCACATGTCGGGCGGCGTCGTCAGCATCGGCCCGTGCGAGGTCGCCAGTCCCAGAACGATGCGCGCCATGCGATCCTCCAGACGTTAAAAGACTTAGCCGCACGCCACCGCGTAGCAGTCGCCGCAGCCCTCGGGCAGACGGTACTCGCGCCAGCTCGCGCCGCCGTCGGTGGTGCCGATCACCTGGCCGGGGCGGGTCACGCCCCACACCTGTTTGGGATCGCGCGCGTTGAGCGCAAGATTCATCATCGTGCCGGCCGGATGCACGCCGTGATCGATCCGCTCCCACGTCGCGCCGAGGTCGCGCGAGCGGCACAGCGAGCCGGTCTCGCCGGTCGAATGCACGCTGAGGCAGGCATAGAGGGTGCGCGGGTCCTGCGGCGCGGGCCGCACGTCGCGCGCATAAGTGAGCTTCGAGAAGCGTCCGACGCCGATGTCGTTCCAGCTCGTGCCGCCGTCGCCGCTGCGGAAGAGGCCCATGCGGTTGGCGAGGAATACCGCGCCGGGATCGGCCTCGCTCACGCACACCGCATGGCCGTCGAGCATGCCTTCGGCCTCGGTGTCGCTGCCGATCTTGCTCTTGTAGCGCGGCTCTTCGGCGAACTTGACGAGGCCCTGATTGCAGTCGCTCCAGCTCGCGCCGCCGTCGCGGCTGCGCATCACGCCGTTGACCTCGACCGTGGCGAAGACGTCATTGGGCGCCTTGGGATCGAGCGCCAGGCGCATCACCCGGCAGGGGAAGTTCATCTTCACGCGCTCCTCGAGCGCGGGCCGGGATATGAGCCGCCAGCGCTCGCCGCCATCGTCGCTGCGATAGACCGCGACCGGCGACGCGCCGGCCAGGATGGTGCGCGGCGCCGCGGGATGGACCAGGATCGACCAGATCTGCACGCCCTTGTCGGGAAAGTCAGGGCGCTGCCAGTGCTTGCCGCGGTCGGAGCTGACATAGGGCCCGTCCTGCGTGCCGATGAACACGATCTCGGGATCGAGCGGATGGACCGTGATGGTGTGAACGCTGACCGGATCCGGCAGGCCGGTCTTGAGCTGCTCGCAGCCGCTCTCGCCGGCAGTGAAGCGGAACACGCCCGATTTGGAGCCTCCGCGCCACATACCGGCTCCGGCATAGACATGCGTTGCGGCCATGTCGTTTCCCTTTTCCGTCCGCGTCGCGCGCGCGACCTGCGTATTTGACAATATGGGAATGGGCGGGTCAATCGGGGGCGTGAGGCGGTAACCATCACGCCGTGGCATGACGGACGGAAACGCGCTCCGGCGCCGGGGCGTCGAGTCGAAGATCGAGCGATTCCGCCACCAGGCGCATGGCCTGCGGCATCAGCGCCTGGCCGATGTGGCAGCCGTCATAGAGCAGCTCGCGCCGAGTGAGGCCGCGCTCGTCGAGGAGGAGCGGCAGGAGCGTCAGGAACGGCACGCCGATCCCGCGCGCGCGCTCGGCGAGCAATTCGGTGAACAGGATCGTCGCGTCGTTGCGTTCCTTCTCGCTACCGGTGGTGGGGTAGGCCGGGTTGACCGGGGTGCCGGCAGGCTGGCTGGCACCGGGACCCCACAGCGCGATGCGCGAATGGATGCGCCGTGCCTCGGCCGCGAATTCGACATAGCGGTCGACCAGGGTTTCGACTCCGGCGCGCAGACCGCTTTCGGCGGCGTGCTTCAGCACGTGGACGCGAAGATCGATCTCGCCGAAGCACAGCAGCACCCAGCCGCGATAGTCCTGCGCCGCGAGATCGCGCAGCGCGTGCCTGACGCTGTGGCCGGAGCGCGTTTGTGCCGAGCGCTCGATCAGGTTCCAGGCGAGGCCAGGGCCGATATGGCGCGTCACCACGCCGGGGATGCGGTCGGGGCCGGACATGGCATCGATGCCGGACCAGAATTCGCAATGGCTGTCGCCGATGGCAACGAGCCGCGTATCGGCGGCGACGCGCAGGAAGCGCTTGCCGCGAATCACGCGCCGCACCCAGGCCCGCATCAGAAACATCCCGTGCCGCCGCACGCCGTGTATCATAGCGCGGACGACGCAGATACGGAGGCGGAAATGGCGCGCGACGTCCATCTCGTCGGCAGCGTGCCGATGGCGAGCGCCGAAGACGTATTCACCCGCGTGAGCGCCGCGCTCGGTCCGCGCCTGCCGCGCATTCCCGACGGCGAGACCGGCAAGCGCGGCGACTGGATCACCTGGCTCGAGCCGGTGTTCGCCGAGTGCCCGGCGCTCCAGATCAGCGACGAGGTGTTCCAGCTCCATCCCACCGCGCCGCAGCGCCGCCGCTATGGGCTGGGACCGGGACGCACGGCGGCCGATCTGCGCTTCGACGGTCTCTTCTACGCCGGCATCGCCCGCGACTCGTACGCGGTGTTCAAGCGCCTGCGCGACGCCGGCAAGATCGCGGCGGGGACGCGGTTCCAGGTCGATCTGGTGCCGGCGCACTCGGTGCTGTGGCTCTACCTCGCCGAGGCGCTGCAGGAGGCCGCCGATCCGCTCTACAACGCGGCGCTCGGGCGCGAGATCGACAAGATCGCCGCCGCCATCCCCAACCGCGACCTCGCCATCCAGTTCGACGTGGCGTCGGCCGTGTTCGCGCGGCTCCAGCGCGGCGACTACGGCCCCTATGGCGCGACCAAGGAGGAGGCGCTTGCGCGCTTCACCGGTATTCTCGCCGCGCTCGGCGACCGCGTGCCGCGCGAGATCGAGCTGCTCTATCATTTCTGCTACGGCGACTCGAACCATCGCCACGTGGTCGAGCCCAAGGACATGGGCGACATGGTGGCGCTCGCCAACCGTCTCGCCGCGACGGTGCGGCGGCCCATCGAGCTCATCCACATGCCGGTGCCGCGCAACCGCGCCGACGATGCGTATTTCGCGCCCTTGAAGGGGCTCGCCTTGCGGCCGGAGACCAAGCTTTCGCTCGGCCTCGTCCATTACACCGACGGCGTCGAAGGGACGCGGCGCAGGCTGGCGGCGGCGCGGAAGTTCGCGCCTGACTTCTCGATCGCGACCGAATGCGGCTTCGGCCGCCGCGATCCCGCGACCATCCCGGCGCTGCTCGACATTCATGCCGCCGTCGCCGCGCTCGACTGAGGGAGTACGCTTTGAGCATCGCCACGCAAATTTCGCCCACCCGCAACGCGCCGGCCGATCCGGTCCTGACCGAGATCGTGCGTGCCGGCGTCAAGGCGGTGACCAACGAGATGAAGACCAATCTCACCCGCACTGCCTACAACACCATCATCTACGAGGCGCTCGACTTCACGGTCGGGCTGTTCACCGCCGATGGGCGCACGGTGTCGATCGGATTGGGATTGCCGATGTTCATCCGCGGCATGCGCGAGGTGATCGCGGCGAAGCTCGCGCATTTCGGCGCCGACATCCATCCCGGCGACATCCTGGTCACCAACGACGCCTACACCACCGGCAGCCACCTCAACCACATCACGCTCACCCTGCCGATCTTCTTCAAGGGCGAGCTGGTGGGGTTCTCGTGCTGCATGGCGCATTGGCTCGACATCGGCGGCACACTCGGCGGCGTCACCACCGACATCTATTCCGAGGGGCTGCAGATCCCGCTCCTCAAGCTGCAAAGCCGGGGCAAGATCAACCAGGACCTGGTCGACATCATCCGCATGAACGTGCGCTTCCCGGAGAACGCAATCGGCGATCTCCGCGCCCAGATCACCGCCGTCAAGACCGGCGAGAAGCGGTTTCTCGAGCTGGTCGGCCGCTACGGCCCGCGCGAGGTTCGCGCCGCCATCGACCACATCATGGACCTGTCGGAGCAGGCGGCGCGCGCCCGCACTCTGTCGATCCCGGACGGGACTTACGAGGCCGAATCCTACATGGACGACGACGGCGTCGATCTCGGCAAGAAGGTGCCGATCAAGGTCAAGGTGATCGTCGCCGGCGACAGGATGACCATCGACCTCTCGGGCGTCGCGCCACAGGTGAGGGGATTCTACAATTCCGGCCAGACCACCGCCTACGCCTGCGCGCAGGTGGCCTACAAGTGTCTCACCTCGCCGACCGACTATCCCATCAACGACGGCAGCTTCCGCCCGCTCGAGGTGGTGGCGCCCTTGGGCCGCGTGGTGAGCGCGGTCAAGCCGGCGGCGATGCGGCGCTGGATGACCTTCCCGATGACCATCGTCGACACCGTGTTCCGCGCCATGGCGCCGGCCATTCCCGAGCGCGTCGCGGCCGGGCACCACGCCGACCTCATCATCGCGCTGCTGGTCGGGCTCTCGGAGAAGACCAAGCGCGTCATCATCGCCGGCATCAGCCAAACGGGCGGCGGCTGGGGTGCGAAATTGCACGAGGACGGGGTCAGCGCCACCATCGCCATGAACGACGGCGACACCCACAACAGCCCGGTCGAGCTGCTCGAGACCAAGTATCCCTTCGTGGTCGAACGCTACGAGCTGGTGCCGGATTCCTGCGGCGCTGGGCGCAATCGCGGCGGGCTCGGCTGCGAGCGGGTGGTGCGCGTCACCACCGATCTCCGTCTCACCACCCATATCGACCGCTCGCAATGCGCGCCGTGGGGCCTCTTCGGCGGCGGCGACGCGCTCCCCAACCGCATCGCCATCCGCCGCAAGGGCCAGGTGAAGGACGATTTCGGCAACGCCAAGATCTACACGCTCGCGCTCGCCAAGGACGACGCGGTGATCCTGCGCGGCGGCGGCGGCGGCGGTTTCGGCAGCCCGCTCGAGCGCGCGCCCGGCAAGGTGCGCGAGGACGTGTTCCAGGGCTATGTCTCGCGCGAAGCGGCGCGCGATCTCTACGGCGTCGTCATCGACCCCGCGACCGGGGAGGTTGACGAGCCGGCGACCGAGGCGTTGCGCGCGCGCATGCGCGCCGCGGCATAGCGCCATGCACGGCTATGCGTACCGGATCGCCGCGCTTTGCGCACTGATGTGCGCCGGTGCACCGGGCGCGATCGCCGGCCCTCCGTTCCGCACCGACGATCCCGAACCGGTCGATTACCAGCATTGGGAAGTCTATGGCTTCTCGCAGGCGACGCATGTGCAGGGCGACACGGCGGGCATTCTCCTCGGCATCGAGGTGAATTACGGCGCGCTGCCGGACCTGCAGCTTCACGTTATCGCCCCCGTCGCGTTCGACGCGCCAAGCGGAGCCGGCACCCGGTTCGGCTACGGCGACACCGAGCTCGGCGTCAAATACCGCTTCGTCGAGGAAGACGAAGACGGCTGGCGGCCGCAGATCGGCGTGTTTCCACAGTTCGAGGCGCCGACCGGCGATGCTCACCGCGGCCTGGGCGCCGGCCACGCGCGCGAATTCTTTCCCGTGTGGCTGCAGAAGAGCTTCGGTTCGTGGCTGACCTATGGCGGCGGCGGTTATTGGAACAATCCCGGCGCCGGCAACAAGAACTACTGGTTCGCTGGCTGGCTGTTGCAGCGGCAAGTGACGGATGACTTGGCATTGGGCGGCGAGCTGTTCCACCAGACCGCCGACACGGCGGGCGGCCATGACAGCACCGGCTTCAATCTCGGCGGCATCTACGACATCACCGAGAATTACCACCTGCTGTTCTCGGCCGGCCGCGGCCTGCAGGACGTGCCCGATACCAACGAGTTTTCCTATTACGTCGCGATCCAGTGGACGTTCTGAGCCGCCGCGCCATGAACTTGCGTGTGGCTAAAGCGGGATCTCCGCCGCACGCGCGTGGGCGGCCAGCAGGCCCGGAAGCCGCGCGGGATCGCCGCGCGCCATGCCGCACTCGGTGCCGACGCCGTCGACGCGCGCGTGGCGCCGCGCGGCTGCGAGCCGCGCCGCGTCGCCCTTGGCGTCCTCGTGGTGGACGAGGCCGAGATAAAGCTCGGTCTCCGCGCCTAGCTTCAATTTCTCCAGCGGCACGTAGTAGGCGTCGTCGGTGCGCCCCTTGGGCACGGGCAGGTGGAAGAACTGGATGGGCCGCTTGACGCCGGCGGCGACGGCGTTGGTGATCTCGACCATGATGCCGGCATCCTTGGGCTGGACGCAGTGCTCGTCGGCCGGGCTGCCGTAGCACAGGTGATAGCCGAGCTCGATCCCGGGCGGCACCGCGTCGCCGATGGTCTTGAGCACGTCGATCGTCTCGGTGCGGAAATCGACCGGACCCTTGTCGTAATAGCCTTCCCAGGCCAGCACTTCCTGGCATACGTCCCATTGCAGCGCGATGCGGTCGTTGGGCAGCGCGGCCGCGATCTTCGCCACCTCGCCGGTGAAGTGCCGCGTCAGCGCCGGCAGCAGCGCGGGCCGGTCGCCCGGCACCATGTTGTTGTAGGTGGGCGCGATCGGCGTCGGGATGCAGATCTGGAACTTGACCTTGGCCGGGATCGCGCCTGCCTTCTGCAGGCGCTCGAACACCGCCCAGGACTGGATCGCCATGTCGGCATAGCCGGTCGCGAACAGCGCGGCGTCGGGCTTGGCGCCGCGCTTGATGCGGAGGCGCGGGATTTCGCGCAGCAGCTTGCCGTCCCACTGCACGAACTTAAACGGCGGCACGTCGGCGGCAAGCTCGATCGCCGGGTTCTGCGCCAGCACGTCCTGGAGGAAGCGGATCCAGGTCTTGCGGATGCCGGTCTCGCCGTCGGGCAGGCGCACGAGATGCGGTCCCACGGCGCTCGACAATGTCCGGAACACGGTCTCGGAATCGGGCAGCGGAATGCTGCCCACGAAATGCACGATCGGATGGCGGCTGCGGTCTGCGCACATCTTATGGTCCTCCCTTCCGGCAAAATAGCGCCTCGTGCCGGGGCCGCGGAACCGCTATTAACGATGGGCCGGATGCGCCCGATATGGCAAAATCCGGCCAAGATTGAGGAGGCCGCGCCATGGATACGAACCTCGCCACCGTCACGTCCGAGGGTCTCGATCTCGATCGCTTCCGGCTGCGCCGCTTCATCCAGGATTTGCCCGCCGACGAGCTCGACGTGCGCGACGAGAAGCGCGACATCGCCGAGGTCGCGACGGTGCTCGATGGCAATGCCAAGGCGGTGTGGTTCCGCAATCTTGGCCCCGAGGGCGCGGAGCTCGTGGGCAATGTCGCGGCCAGCCGTTCGCGCATCGCCCGCGCCTTCGGCGTCGCGCCGCAGGGATTGCTGCCCGAGCTGCTGCGCCGCCTCAAGCTGCCGCCCCAGATCGTCGAGCTCACGCGCGAGCAGGCGCCGGTGCAGCAGGTGGTCTTGACCGGCGACGCGATCGACCTCACCAAGCTGCCCGTCCATCTCCATCACGGCAGCGATGGCGGGCTCTATATCTCTGCCTCGATCGATTATTCGCACGACCGCCGCACCGGCTGGACCAATGTCGGATTCCGCCGCCTGATGCTGCGCGGGCGCGCCGAGACCGGCGCCGACGTGACCGCGCCGAGCGACTTCAAGGCGATCTACGAGTCCGCCGTCGCCGCCGGAGAGACGCTGCCGGTAAGCTTCGTGGTGGGCTGCTGGCCGACCGACCTTGTCGCCGCGACCATGCGCGTTCCGGTCGACGAACTGGGCCTGGTCGCGTCGCTCCGGGGCGCGCCCTTGCCGGTGGTGAAGTCCGTCACCAACGACATCCGCGTGCCGGCCGACGCCGAATGGGTGATCGAGGGCTATCTCGATCAGCGCGGCCAAGTCGAGGCAGAGGGTCCGTTCGGCGAGTTCCTGGGATATTACGGCGGCGTCAAGCGCAATCCCGTGTTCCATGTCACGGCGATCACCCATCGCAAGGACGCGCTGTTCCAAACCGTCACCATCAGCGGCCGCCACATGGCCAACACCGACACGGCGACGCTCGAGACGGTGCGCACCGAGGTCAATGTCTGGCGCATGCTCGAGGCGGTGGTGCGCGAGCCGGTGGCGGTCTACGCGCCGGTGGCGACGGGCGGCATGCTCACGGCGCGCGTCGCGCTGCGTCAGCGCACCCAGGGCGAGGCGCGCAGCGCCATCATGACCATCCTCGGCGGCACCAACGTCAAGAACGTGTCGGTGGTGGACAGCGACATCGACATCTTCTCCGACGAGCAGATGGAATGGGCAATGGCGACGCGCTTCCAGCCCGACCGCGATCTCGTGGTGATGGAGCGCGTCTCCGCCATCCCGCTCGATCCCTCGACCGGGGGCGCCCATGTCGGCGGCAAATTCGGCTTCGACCTGACCGTGCCCTTCGGCAAGGTCGGCAGCTTCGAATGGTCGGCGCCCGCGCCGCCGCGCTACGAGGGCAGGCGCTTCGCGTCGCTCGGCGCCGCGCTCGCCGACGGGCCTAAGCGGTTCGAGGAGCTGGTGGCCGCGCTCGGCAGCCGCGACGGCCGCGAGGTGGTGCGCGAGATCGAGGATTTGCGCCAGGGCGGCCGCCTCGTGCGCGACGAGCAGGGACGCTACATGATCCCGGCCCGCTGATTGACAGGCCGCGCGCCCGTTGCGAGATTCGCCCGATAAATCTGACCTGAGGATCGCCATGACCGAAGCCGGCCTGAAGAAAGTCACCGTCTCGATGATGAACGCCATTCACGACCTGCCGCTGCTGGTGGCGCGCGACGAGGGGTTCTTCCGCGACCAGGGGCTCGATGTCGAGATCCTGAAGACGCCGGGATCGGGGCAATACACCTCGGACCATCAGGCGCTGCGCGCCAACATCTTCGATCGTACCATGGAGACGCTCTACGACCAGGGCCAGTGCGACCAGTTCCGCATGTGCGAATGGGGCGTGATGAAGCGCGCGGTCGAATCCATGACCGAGACCGGCCACCGCCCGGCCAAGATCGTGGCGCTCGGCTCGGCCATGTCGTCCTTCGCGCTCGTCGCCGATCCCAAGGCGCGCATCTACGAGCCGGAGCAGCTGAAGAACCGGCCAATCGCGGTCAGCCCGTTCAACGGCTCGCACTTCACCACCTTGAAGCTGCTGGACGGATTTCTGAACCGCGACCAGATCAAGACCATTTTCGCCGGCACCATGCGCGAGCGGCTCGAGGCGGTGAAGAAGGGCGAGGTCGCGGCGGCCAGCGTGATGGAGCCTTGGATCAGCGTCGCCGAGAAGCAGGGTCTGCGCGTCATCCTCGAATCCCATTCGACCCGCAGCGAGGCCGCCGGCGACGAGCTCGACGGCCCGACGCTCGCCAAGATGTTCCGCGCCGAGGCTGCCGCCGCCGAGGCGATCGACAAGAACCCCGAGAAATACGCGCACTACCTGATCGAGGAGGCGGGCGGTCTGCTCGAGGCCAGGGATCTGAAGCTCGCGCGCATCGTCAACGCGCCGCCGGAGCCCTACACCCGCGAGCGCTTCGATCACACCTACACCTGGACCCTCAATTGGGGCCTGGTGCCGCCGGGTGCGACCTACGAGAACACTGTCGACAACCGGGCCTGGCAGTAGCGTGACCTCCCGCCGTTCGGTCCTCGCGGGGATCGCCGCATCGCCATTGTTCGCGCGCGGCGCGGTGGCGCAGGGAAAGCCGATCCGCATCGGCCAGTCGCTGTCGCTGACCGGCCCGCTGGGGCAGACCGGGCTGGTGCATAAGATCGTCGGCGAGATATTCACCGCCAAGATCAACGCGGGCGGCGGTCTGCTCGGGCGGCCGATCGAATACGTGCTGCTCGACGACCAGTCGAAGCCCGACACCTCGCGCACGCTCTACGAGCGGCTGATCACCGCCGAGTCCGTCGACCTCATCCTCGGCCCCTACGGCACGTCGGCGGTCCTCGCAGCGATGGCGGTGGCGGCGCGCTATCGCAAGCTCTTCATCCAGAGCAGCCTCGGCTTGCCCGAGCTCGCGACCTACGAGATGCAGTTCGCGGCGACGGTGGGCGGCGCGGATGGCGACAAGACGCTCGCCGCCAAGGTGCTCGACGCCTATGGCAGCGCCGGGCACCAGCCGGTCAAGACCGTCACGATCGCCAGCAGCAAGTTCCCCTCGGCGCAGCGCATGGCGCAGGGCATGCAGACGATCGCCAAGTCCAAGGGCGTCGCGGTGCCGCTCTTTCTTGAATACGATTTCGGGACCCACGAGTTCGGCGCCATCGCAGCGCGGGTCAAGGACACCGATGCCGATCTCCTGTGGGTCGGCGCGCTCGGGGTCGACGGCAATTTGCTGCTTGAGGCGCTGGGCCAGTTGAACTACACGCCGCGGCGGCATTTCTATCTCTATCCCTCGTCGGGGCCGCTCGCGGTGTTCGGTCCGGCCGATCACGGCACCTCGGTCACCAATTTCGAGGACGTGCCGCCCTTCACCGCGTCGCCGGAGGGAGCCGCCTTCGCCGACGCCTTCCGCGCCCAGGCCGAAAAGGCGAACCTGCCCTATCCGCATGCCGACTCGCAGGCCGGCTACGAATACTCGGCGTGGCAGATCCTGGTCGCGGCGGTGAACGCCACCAAGAGCCTCGACGACAAGACGCTCGCCCAATGGCTCGAGCACGCGACCGTCGATACCGTGACGGGACGGCGCAACTTCGCCGGCCCGTACCACACCAGCGGCACGGACCTGCAGATGCTGCGCCAGATACAGGATCAGAAATGGGTCGCGGTGTGGCCGGCGGAAAACGCCACGCCCGGCACGAAACTCATCGCGCCGTAGTCACCCCGCCAGCGAGCCGCCGTCGATGCCAAGCATCGAGCCGGTGATCATGCGGCTCGCGTCGGACGCCAGGAACAGCACCAGGTCCGCGACCTCGTCGGGGAGCACGTAGCGGCCCAACGGGATGCGCCGCACGAAGCGGCGCTTGGCTTCCGCCGGATCGCCGTTGCCGGCGCGGGCGCGCTCCAGCCGCTTGATCATGTCGCTCTCGACGGGCGCGGGATGGATCGAGTTGACCCGGATGCGGCGCGGCGCGGCCTCGAGCGCGGCGGTGCGCATGATGCCGATCACCGCGTGCTTGCTCGCGCAATAGGCCACGAACTCGGCGGCGCCGCGCAGGCCCGCAGTCGACGAGGTGACGATGACGCTGCCGCCATCCGCCATCAGCGGCAGCACGTATTTGAGACCGAGAAAGACGCCGGTGACGTTGACCGCCATGACGGCGGCAAACCCGTCCTCGGGAAAATCCGCGAGCGGCGCGGTCGGTCCCTCGATGCCGGCATTGTTGAAGAAGACATGAATGGGGCCGAAGCGGTCGAACGCGGCCCTGGCATAGCCCGCGACCGAGGGGCCTCGCGTCACGTCGGCGGCGATCCAGCTCGCGCGCGCGGGGCCGAGCGCGGCGGCGGCCTCGGTCAAGCCGCGCTCGTCCTTGTCGACGAGCACGATCCTCGCGCCTTCGTCGGCGAGGCGCTGCGCCGCCGCGCGTCCGATCACGCCCGCGCCGCCGGTGATGAGTGCGACCTTGCCGTCGAGCTGCATCCCTCGTCCTCCTGCCCCCGCATTATGCGAATGCGCCCGGCCGCGGGCAATGTTGCTTGCCGCGCGCCCAGGCGCGATGATCGGGCGCGATCCCGCCGAGGAGGACGATCATGGCCAAAGACGCGCGCAGCAGCCAGCCCGGCGGACCGCCGCCCAATCTCGAATCCTGGTCGCGCGAGGGCTTCACCGGCGAGAGCGCCGCGGTGATCCGGCCGCACTACACGCCGGACTATCTCTCGGTCGAAGGTCCGCACGCGCCGCACCGGCTCGACATTCACAATGTCATGGCGCCCGACCGGACCGATCCTGAGGCGCTGCCGCAAGTGGTCGCCGCTTCGCGCTCGGGCGTGAAGCTCGCGGTCTCGGCGCGGGCAGCGCGCATGCCCTATGTCGTGCGCAACGTCGAGGCCGACGAGATCCATTTCATCCAGGACGGCGCGCTGCGCTTCGAGACCGATTTCGGCGCGCTCGACGCCGGCGCGGGGGATTTCTGCATGATCCCGCGCGCGGTCGGGCACCGTATCGCGCCGCTCCAGGCGCCGACGTGCTCGCTCATCGTCGAGAGCCCGTGGGCGATGCGGCTCGACACGCCGGCGCCGCACGGCATGATCAATCTCGAGCGCGACGTGCGCCGTGCGCGCATCGAGGCGCCGGGACAGAGCGGCGGCGAGACCACGCTCCTGATCAAGACCCGCGACGACGTCACGCGCTACCTGAAGCCGCACGATCCGCTGGCATCGGTCCGGCAGGCGGGAGGCGCGTCGCCGGTGTGGGCGATCGCCCTCTCCAAGATCGCGCCCATGACCTACGTGCCGCATGGCGGGCCGCCCGGGCATTTCGCGCTGTCGCGCGGCAAGGAGGTGCTGCTCTACACCTTGAGCGCGCGCCCCGGCGGACGGCCGCCCATCCACGACAATGCCGATTACGACGAGCTGATCTTCTATGTCCGCGGGCCCGGCGCGTGGGGCAAGGTGTCGGAGCCGGGCACGCTCACCTGGGTCCCCAAGGGCGTAAGCCATCATGGGCCCCCCGAGGACGTGCCTGAAGGCTATCTCGCCTGGCTGCTGGAGACGGCGGACACGCTACGCCTGACGCCGGCCGGCCTTGCGGCGGCGGAGCCGATGGAGACCGGCCTCTATGGCCGGCACCCCACCGCGCGGCGGCGCTAGCGCTTCGGCGGCGACTGGAATTCCCAGGTGTGGCCGGCCGGGTCCTTGACGAAGACCTGGGCGCTGCCAATGAGGTTGCTGACCTCGTCGTAATGAACGCCGAGCGCGCGCATGCGGGCGCGGAAAGCGTCGATGTCCTTCACCATCCAGGCGGTGTGGCGCCCGGCGGGGCTCATCTTGGCCTGGGGGCCCGGGCTGTATTCGTCGTCCTTGGCGATCAGGTGGAACTGGACGCGGTTGTCGGCGTCGCCGATCCAGGCGCCGGGGACGATGTCGTCGAGCGCCTTGGGCCGCGGCAGCATCTTGAGGCCCAGAACCTCGAGATAGAACTTGATGCAGGCATCGAGGTTGGCCCTGGTGCAAGGAACGCCCTCGTGAATGAGGCCGATGAAGTCGAGGGCGGGGACCTCCGCCGTCTGCTCGAGGACCGTTGCCATGCTCATCCTCCTTGGCGTCGCGGGATTGGGGCAACCCTAATCGAGCGCCGGAACCCTTGTCAAAGCCTGAACCGCGGCGCCACCTCGGCCGCGAAGAGGCGCATCGAGCCGAGCACCTTGTCCTGCGCGAAGCCGCCGAAATGGTGGAGCGTCGCAACGTGGGTCGCGCCGAAATATTCCTGCAGGAACGCCACTTGGTCGCGGCAGCGCGCCGGGTCGCCGATGATGGCGCGGGTCTCGCGCATCAAGCGGTCATAGTCGAGACCCTGGAGATACTCGCCGCCGCGCTCGCCGGGCGAGCCGCCGAAGGATTTGAGCCACGCCTCCGCGGCCTCGCGCGCCTCCGCCTCGCTCTGGCGCACCTGGGTGAAATACATCACCAGCAATTCGCGGCTCGCGGGATCGAAACCGGATGCAGCAAGGCTCTCGCGCCACGCTTGGATCAGCGCGCGCGTGCGCGCGTTGCTGGGCGAGAGCCACGGCAGGGTCATCAGGTTGAAGCCCTGGCTTCCGATCCAGCGGAAATGCTCCTCCTCGAAATTGGCGGTCGCCCAGATCGGCGGATGCGGGCGCTGCAGCGGCGGCGGCAGCAGCGTGATGGGCCGCGCGTAATTGTAATGCGTGCCTTGCCACTGGAACGGATCGCCGGTCCAGGCGCGGCGGATGACGGCGATCGCCTCCTCGAGGCGCGCCTGCGAATCCTCCCAGCGCGCGCCGAAAATCTCGTATTCGGCCTGGGGCATGCCGCGCCCAATGCCAAGCTCGAGGCGGCCGCCGCTGATGAGGTCCAGCATCGCCATGTCCTCGGCGATGCGGAGCGGATGATGGAGCGGCAGCACCGTCACCGCCGTGCCGAGCCGGATGCGCCGCGTGCGCGCCGCCATCGCCGCCAGCAGGAGCTGCGGGTTGGGGCACATGCCGCCGAAATTGCGGAAGTGATGCTCGGTGAGCCATAGCGTGTCGTATCCGAGCTGCTCCGCGAGCAGCACTTGCTCGGTCCATTTGTCGTAGAGCATCTGCGGCGGCCCGTCGCGGTCGGGCAGGTAGACGTTGAGGATGTAGTAGTCGAACTTCATTCCTTGAACAGCGCATTGAAGGTCTTCTGCCACGCCTCGTTCTCGGCCGGCGACAGGGCGGCGCGCACGGTCTTCTTGGCCTGGAACGCGGCGAAGATGCCGGGCGGGTTGGTGGCGACGTCGGCGCGCGTCGGGATGCGGCCCCATTTGGTGCGCATCGTTTCGGCCTCGGCGCTGATGAGGTAGTTGAGCAGGAGCTTCGCGGCGTTGGGATGAGGCGCCTGGACGTTCGCCGCGATCTGGCCATAGGTCACCACCACCGGCTCCAGCACCCAGTAATCGACCGGTCCGCCGGCCAGCTTCACGTTGATGGTCAGGTTCACGAAATTGTTGAGCGTGATCCAGTATTCGCCGGACCCCAGCGCGCGCGCCAGCGCCAGGTGCCCCTTGTAGAGCGCCGGGTGAAGCGCCGCGACGATCGACTGCACCAGCGCGTTGCCCTTGTCCTCGCCATAGAATTGGAACATCCCCGCGAGCCAGTCGCGGTCGGTGTAGTCGATCGCGACATGCCCCGCCCATTCCTGATGCTTGGCGAAATCGGCGTAGGTCTGCGGCAGCGATGCAGGCGCGACCTTGGTCGTGTTGTAGCCGGGCGCGTGGAACACGGTGTAGCCGCCGACCCAGCGCTCTTCCGGGTCGCGCGCGCCGGGCATGAGATGCGCCGCCTCGGGCGGCGCGTAGGCGAGGCGCTGCTCCTTGGGGATGCTCTCGGCGGCCTGGATTTCGACCACGTCCCAGGCCGCCTTGCCGGCGCGCGCCTCGATGGCGATGCGCGCCATGATCGCCGTGTCCGAGGCGCGCACGTAATCGACATGGATGCCGGTCGCCTCCTCGAAGCGCTGCAATTGCGGCAGTTCCTCCTCCTCGTTGACCGAGCTGAAGATGACCGCCGCGCCGTCGCCCTTGGCCGCCGCGAGGAGCGCCGGATCGAGCCAATCGGGATCGGCTGCGCGCGCGGACACGATCTGGAAAGCGAGCAAAACCAAGGCGGCCGCGATCAGGCGCATGAACCCCTCCGTCGCGGATATTGACATGCGCCCGCGCCCGACACAATTTGAAGCCAGCTTCGCAAGGAGATCAGGGCATGAGCGCCGATGCTGCCGTTGCCGACAAGCGGTCCGTCACGTCGCCGATCAAGGTCAAGAAGATCGGCCACCTCGTCTACGAGGTCAGCGACGTCGACCGCACGGTCAAGTTCTGGACCGAGATGCTGGGCTTCACCGTGTCCGACAAGAACGAGTTCGGCATGGTGTTCCTGCGCACCGCGTCCGACCATCACACCATCGCGGTGATGAAGGGCAAGGCCGGGGCGCGGCAGGACAACGGCCTGCGCATCGACCATCTGGCGCTCGAGGTGGGATCGATGCAGGAGCTGATCGCCGCGCGCGACTTCCTCAAGGCCAACGGCGTCGACGTGAAATGGGAAGGCCGGCGCGGACCCGGCGGCAATCCCGGCATCCACTGCCTCGACCCCGACGGTTTCGAGTTCGAGCTCTATTGCGACATGGACCAGATCGACCAGCGCGGCGTGAGCCGCCCGCCGGCGCAATGGAACCGTGTCGGCTCGCTCGAGGAAGCCGCCGCCAAGCCGCTGCCGAAGAGCTGGTAGCCTAGGTCTTCACCGTCGGCAGCAGCCGGACCGCGTTGTCGCGCTTGATGGCGCGCAGCGCGGTCGCCGAAAAGCCGCAGGTCGCGAGCCCGTCCATGTGCGCCTTCGCCGTGGTGAACGGATAGTCCGAGCCGAACAGGATCTGCGCGGTCGGCACCAGCTTCGCGAGCGCCTGCATGGTCACCGGATGGGCCGACTGGGCGCAGTCGTAATAGTGCTCGCGCATGGTCGGGACGACGCCCGCCGCCGGCACGGTGTCGCGCGTCGCCGGGTTGCGCGCCTGCGCCTCGAAGCGCCACATGATGTAGGGCGCGGTGCCGCCGGCATGCGAGAAGATGAAGCGCAAATCCGGGCAGCGCTTGAGCGTTCCCCGAAACATCAGGCCCGCGATCGCCCGCGTCGTGTCGGTGTTGTATTCGACCGTCACGTCCATGATCCCCGGAATGAGGTTGCCGCAGCATTTCGCGGTGGTGGGATGGGTATAGATCACCGCCTTGCGGCGATTGAGCTCCTCCATGACCGGCAGGAACGCGGGCTCGCCGAGCCACTTGTCGCCATAGCTCGTCATCATGTGGACGCCGTCGGCCTTCAACTGGTCGAGGCCGTATTCGATCTCCTTGAGCGATGCCTCGACATTCGGCAGCGGCAGCGCGACGAAGCGGCCGAAGCGCCCCTTGTGGTCCTGCGCCATGCGGGCCGCGTAGTCGTTGCAGCGGCGCGCGAGGCGCGCGGCGCGCGCGTCGTCGCCGGCCCACACGTTGTTGAACGAGATCATCGCCGTCGCGATGCCGCCCGCCTCCATGTCGGCGAGCGAGCGTTCGGGCGTCCACCCCTGATAGCCCGGGTTCACCGGTCCGCGCAGCCTCAGGTCCTCCATGAAGAAGTCCGGCGCCGCGTGGTGATGCACGTCGATCGCGCCTTTGCCCTTCGCCCGCGCGTTGGCCGGCGACGCGGTCGCGGTTACCGTCGCGGCCGCCAGAAACGTCCTGCGATCCATCGTCGTCATGGCAAGTCCTCCCGGGTGCATCTTCGTCGCCGCGGCGCGGATCGGCAATATCGCGCCTCAAAGCGAAAGCGCCCCGCCGGTCTCCCGGCGGGGCGCGTCTTCGCAGGTCGAAGCTAGGCGCTCACACGCTGTAATACATCTGGAACTCGATCGGATGCGGCGTGTGCTCGAAGGCGTGGACTTCCTCGTAGCGCAGGTCGATATAGGCGTCGATGAAGTCCTTGGTGAAGACGTCGCCCTTCAACAGGAACGCGTGATCGGCGCGCAGGCATTCGAGCGCTTCGCGCAGGCTGCCGCACACGGTCGGGATGTCTTTCAATTCCTCCGGCGGCAGATCGTAGAGGTTCTTGTCGATCGGATCGCCCGGGTGGATGCGGTTCTGGATGCCGTCGAGCCCGGCCATCAGCATCGCCGCGAAGCCCAGATACGGATTGCATGCCGGATCGGGGAACCGCACCTCGACGCGCTTGCCCTTGGGGCTCGAGACGATCGGGATGCGGCACGAGGCCGAGCGGTTGCGCGCCGAGTAGGCCAGCAGCACCGGCGCCTCGAAGCCGGGAATGAGGCGCTTGTAGCTGTTGGTGGTGGGGTTGGTGAGGGCGTTGATCGCTTTGGCGTGCTTGATGATGCCGCCGATGTAATAAAGCGCCGTGTCGGAAAGGTCGGCATAGCCGGAGCCCGCGAACAGCGGCTTTCCTTCCTTCCAGATCGACTGATGCGTGTGCATGCCCGAGCCGTTGTCGCCCTTGATCGGCTTGGGCATGAAGGTCGCGGTCTTGCCGTACTGGTTGGCGACCTGGGCCACGACGTACTTGTAGATCTGCATCTGGTCGGCGCCCGTGACCAGCGTTTGGAACACGTGGCCCAGCTCGTGCTGCGAGGGCGCGACCTCGTGGTGGTGCTTCTCGACGTTCAAGCCCATCTCGGCCATGGTCGAGAGCATCTCGGCGCGCAGATCGGCGGTGCTGTCCACCGGCGGCACCGGGAAATAGCCGCCCTTGATCGGCGGCCGGTGGCCCGAATTGCCGTCGGGGAACTTCTTGTCGGACGAATCGGGGCTCTCCTCGGCTTCGATCTCGTAGGACGCGCCCTGCATCCCGACCTTGTAGCGCACGTCGTCGAACACGAAGAACTCGGCCTCGGGGCCGAAATAGGCCTTGTCGCCGATGCCGGTCGAGGCGAGGTACTTCTCGGCCTTCTTGCCAATGGAGCGCGGGTCGCGGCCATAAGGCTGGCCGGTGCCGGGCTCGTGGCAGTCGCAGAACAGGATGATCGCGGTCTGCGCCGCGAACGGGTCGAGCACCGCCGTCGTGCAATCGGGCGCAAGCAGCATGTCGCTCTCGTTGATCGCCTTCCACCCGGCGATCGAGGAGCCGTCGAACATCACCCCCTCGGCCAACACGTCGGCGGAGATCGCCTTGATGTGATATGTCAGGTGCTGCCACTTGCCGCGTGGATCGGTGAAGCGGAAGTCGACGAACTTGGCGTCGTGCTCCTTGATCATATCCATGACTTTTGTCTGATCGCTCATCGTCCTTCGTCCCGTGTAATGGTTATTGAAAAGGGGCGCTCGCTTTCGCGGACCCCCGCCCCTGGTTCAGGTCCCGGCCGTCATTTGCCCTAGATCGCGTCCTTCCCCTTCTCGCCGGTGCGGATGCGGATCGCCTCTTCGATGTTGGTGATGAAGATTTTGCCGTCGCCGATCCGGCCGGTATGGGCGGCGTGCTGGATCGCCTCGACGGCGCGCTCGAGCATCGCGTCCTCCATCACCACCTCGATCTTCACCTTGGGCAGGAAATCGACCACGTATTCGGCGCCGCGGTAAAGCTCGGTATGGCCCTTCTGGCGGCCGAAACCCTTGGCCTCGGTGACGGTGATGCCCTGGATGCCGACTTCGTGCAGCGCCTCTTTCACCTCATCGAGTTTGAACGGCTTGATGATGGCTTCCACTTTTTTCATGGGTTCAACGCCTTCTGGCAATTATGGACGGACGCCGGGAGGGCGCTGTCCGCTCCGTAGGGTGGAAAGCATGAGCCGTGCCAGTCTCTCCTCGGTCGGCGGAGGGGCGCTGGCGGCTGAATCCTCGAAAATTAACCACGTCGCCTGTTCAAAAACAAGGCATATTGGCTAATTAGCGGGCATTCTTGAGCCTTGCGCCGCCGTTGACGCGGCGCGGAATCCAGCCTTAGCATCGCCGGCGATGGTTGCCGTTGGGCTGCCGATCGGCCTCGCCCATAACGGGCGGTCGGCCGCAGGGGGATACGCATGGCGCAGATGTCTTCGACACAAGTGGGCGTTCGTGGCGACGCAAGGCGTCTGGCCACGGCGACGGTCGCGTTGGTGCTGGGGCTGTTCTTGCTGTTCGGCGCGGGCTTCGCGCCGATCAGCGCGCTGCACAACGCGGCGCATGACAGCCGGCATTCGTTCTCGTTTCCATGCCATTGACGGCGATGGCGCGAATCCTCGCCACGGCGCTCATGGCCGGCTGCATCGCGGGGCTGTTCTTCTTCGCGGTCCAGTCGGCCAAGCTCACGCCGCTGATCCTCGCCGCCGAGGTCTATGAGGACGCCGCGGCGCATGGCCACGGCGCTGCCGGACATGACCATGACGCCGCCGCGTGGCAGCCCGCGCCCGGCCTGGAGCGCATTGCCTATACCGCGCTCGCCGACGTGATCATCGGCTGCGGCTTCGCCCTGGTGCTGGTGAGCGCGTTCGCCTTTCGCGGCGTCGCGGTCGATGCCGGCCAGGGGCTGCTATGGGGCATCGCCGGCTACGTCGTATTCGCGCTCGCGCCGGCCTTGGGCCTGCCGCCCGAGCTCCCCGGCAGCCTTTCGGCCGAGCTCCTGGCGCGCCAGACCTGGTGGGTCGGAACCGCCGCGGCGACGGCATCCGGGCTGGCGCTGATCGCGTTCGCCCGGCGCCCGGCCTGGAAAGCGGTCGGGGCCGCGATCATGGTCTTCCCCCATGTCATCGGCGCGCCCCATCCGCACGAGATCGGCGGCGCCGTTCCGCCCGAGCTTGCCGCCGAGTTCACCGCCGCTTCGCTGGCCACGACCGCGCTGTTTTGGTGCGCGCTCGGGCTGTTGAGCGGCGGTCTCTATGGCGGCCAGTGGGGTCGTGGCGCGCTCCAGCGTTGACGGACCGCGCCCGCCGATTTAGCGTCGTCAGTGATGGTTCCCCTCGGGGATTGAAAGGGAACGCGGTGCGGGCCTCGCGCCCAACGCCGCGGCTGCCCCCGCAACTGTAAGCGGCGAGCCGTGCGCCACGAAGCCACTGGCGAGAGCCGGGAAGGCGGCGCGAAGGCAGGGACCCGCGAGCCAGGAGACCTGCCATCGCCGTGTCAATCGCGGGCGCGTCGGCCGGGGTGAGCCGACGGGGAGATCGGCTTGGCGTCCGCGCCACGTGTTGTGATTCCGGCCGCTTTCCTTCGTTCGCATTGACCGCCGCGTGACGGCACTGCGTGCGGGGAGCCATGCGACCCAGGATTGCCCTGACCTTCTTAAGCGAGATCGTCATGCTTGCGTGGCATGGTGCCGCGCGGGCGCAAGAGCCGACCCTGCCGGAATTTCCGGTGCCGGAGATCGTGGTCACCGGCAGCACGCTCGGCATTTCCGACACGGCGTCCCAGGGCACCGTGAGCGGCGCGCAGCTCGAGGAGCGGCCGGCCTACCGCGTCGGCGAGCTGCTCGAGAGCGTCCCGGGGCTGATTGTCACGCAGCACAGCGGCGAGGGCAAAGCCAACCAGTATTTCCTGCGCAGCTTCAACCTCGATCACGGCACCGACATCGCGATCACGCTCGACGGCATGCCGGTCAATCTGCGCACCCACGCGCACGGCCAGGGCTATGCCGATCTCAACTTCATGATCCCCGAGCTGGTCGACGCGCTGCGCTACAGCAAGGGACCCTATTTCGCCGACCAGGGCGACTTCGCCACGGCCGGCGCGGTCGCGATCGACTATGTCGATGCGCTGCCGCGCGATCTCGCCTCGATCGGCGTCGGAACCGAGGGCGATTATCGCGGCCTCGCCGCCGCCTCGCGGCTGTGGGGCACGGGCACGCTCCTCATTGGGTTCGAATACGATCACCTCGACGGCCCCTGGCTCATCCCCGACAATTTCAACAAGGGCAACGCCGTCGTGCGCTATAGCCGGGGCACGCGCGAGAACGGCTTCTCGCTTACCGGCATGTACATGAACGACGCCTTCCACGCCACCAACCAGATCGCCACGCGCGCCGTCGCCGAGGGCCTCGTCAGTCGATTCGGGGCCATCGATCCGAGCGACGGCGGCAGCTCCGAGCGCTACAGCCTGTCGGGCCGCTATGCCGTGACCACCGCCGACGCGGCGCTCAAGCTCGACGCCTATGCGGTCGGCTACAGCCTCCAGCTCTTCAACGACTTCGACTATTTCGCGACCTTCCCGCCGCCCCTCGGCGATCAGTTCGTGCAGCAGGACCGGCGCAAGATCTATGGCGGCAACTGGAGCTACGCGCGCTTCGGCAGTTTGTTCGGGTTCGACACCACGTCCACGATCGGCTTGCAGGCGCGCAGCGACGACGTCCACGCCGGCCTCGCCGAGAGCACCGATCGGATGGTGCGCTTCACCGTGCGCGACGACCACGTGGTCGAGACCAGCGCCGGCCTCTATGGCGAGAACCGCATCACCTGGGGCGACACGCTGCGCACCATCGCCGGCGTGCGCGAGGATGTCTTTCACGGCAGCGACGCCAGCACGCTGGCCGCCAATTCGGGCACGCTGACCCGCACCATGACCAGCCCCAAGGGCACCGTGGTCCTGGGACCGTGGCGGGAGACCGAATACTATCTCAGCGTCGGCCAGGGCTTTCACAGCAACGATCTGCGCGGCGCCTTGACCACGGTCGATGCGCTCCAGACCGAGCTCGACCAGCAAAAGGGCGTGGCGGCGGTCGTGCCGCAGGGCAAGACGCCGCTCCTCACCAAGGCCACCGGCTATGAGGTTGGGGTGCGGTCGGAGATCGTGCCGCGCTTGAAGGCCGAGGCGGCGCTGTACGTGCTCGCGCTCGACAGCGAGGCGACCTTCGACGGCGACGAGGCCGTGACCACGCCGGGCCGGCCGAGCCGGCGCCAGGGGATCGAACTCAGCGCCGCCTACGCGCCCTTCGACTGGCTTACGATCGATGGCGATTTCGCCTTCACCCGCGCGCGCTATGCCAACGCGGACGCCGGCGCGGGCGACACCGAGCCCGGCCATCCCGGCAGCTACATCCCCGGCGCCGCCAAGATGGTGGGCTCGGCCGGCGTCATGATCGGCAATCTCGGCCCGTGGTCGGGCGAGGTGCACTTCCGGTATTTCGGCCCGCGGCCGCTGATCGAGGACAACAGCGTCAGCTCGGGACCGACCGCGCTGTTCGACGCCCAGGTGGGGTACCGCCTGTCCGAGCGGGCGAAGCTGCGCCTTGACCTCTACAACCTGTTCAACTCGCGCGCGCACCAGATCGACTACTACTATCCGTCGCAGCTGGCGGGCGAGGCGGCGCCGGTCTACGACATCCACTTCCATCCGGTCGAGCCGCTCTCGGCGCGCTTCACCCTGGCTCTGGAATTCTGAGCCGGGGCGCAGTAGGAAAGGGCAGGGACGGCGGCGCCGTCCACCCCAGCAACGAGGCATGAGCCATGAGCACCTCTCCCGAGCCTTTCGCCATCGGCCATGTCGGTCTCTATGTGCGGGACTTCGACGGCATGACCGCGTTCTACCGCGACGTGCTCGGCTTCGTCGTCACCGACCAGGGCCCGAAGATCCGCTTCATGAGCCGCGATCCGTCGCAGCATCACCAGGTGGTGCTGTGCCCCGGCCGGGCCGAGGGCGGCCCCGAGGTGATCCAGCAGCTCTCCTTCAAGATCGGCTCGCTCGAGGAGGTGAAGGCAATCAACGACCGGCTCCTGGCCTATGGCGCCAAGGGCATGGAGCCGCGCACCCACGGCAACGCCTGGTCGATCTATTTCCGCGACCCCGAGAACAACCGCCTCGAATTCTATTGCGACACGCCGTGGCACATCCCGCAGCCGTTCGGCCGCCCGATCGACTATACCAAGCCGCTCGAGTTGATCCGCGCCGAGACCAAGGCGATGTGCGAGGAGACGCCCGGTTACATGCCGATGGAAGATTACAAGTCCAAGCTCGCGCAGCGCCTGCAGAAGGAGCTGGCGGCAAAGGACCTGATCAAGGCTTGAGGCGGTGCCGCTAATTCCGACTTGCTAGGGTGAGGAACTTTTCTTTGTGCCACAAAGAAACGTCCTCATCCTGAGCGTAGTCGAAGGATGCACGGCGCCAATGCAGTCAATTAAGCTCAGGCGCTACTGGATCGGCAGCTCGGGCGCGTAGCGGTGGTCGATCGCCATGTCGGCGTCGACCGGTCCCTTCAGCATCCCTTGCGACTTGAACCAGTCGATCTGCTTGCCGATGTCCTTGCTGTCGAGGCCACCGTCGGACGGGCAATAGGCGATCGCGTATTTCAGCCGCGCCGGCGTCTCGCCGGTGTACTTGCTGATGATGGCGAGGATGTCCGGCGCGGTCGGCCCGTCGACCCGCGTCTCGTCCGGGCCGGTGAAGGCGTCGTGATAGTCGCGCGCCGCCTTGCGGAAGGCGCGCAGGTAGCGCTCGAGCAGGTCGCGCCGCTCGTTCGCGGTCTTGGTCGCGACGAAGGTTACCGCCGACTGGTAGCGCACCTCGTCGCTGAGCCAACCGATCAGCTTCACGTCGCCCTCCTCGAGCAGCGGCACGAGCTGTGTCGCGGCGTTGATGGTGCCGTCGCCCTGGCCGCCCTTGAGCGACGAGATCACGTTGGGGATCGACTGCACCGCGAGGAGCCGGACGCTGCCAACATCGAAGCCGAATTTAGCCGCCAGCAGCGACAGGCGGTAATGCGCGCTCGAGCCGATCTGCGGAATGACGAGCGAGTGCCCCGGCAGGTCGGCGTAGGATTTCAAGCCCGCCGCGTCGCCGCGCCTCGTCGCGACCAGCGCGAAATTGTGGAACCCCTTGGCCTCGCGGGTCTCGCCGCCGACGATCTTGATGGCGCCTTGGCCGGCCAGCGCGAACAGGCTCGCCGAGGTCGCGGTCTCGCCGATGTCGATGTCGCCCGACACCACGGCGACGCTGATCGGCACCCCGCCGCCCTCGAAGAAGATGAGCTCGGGATCGAGCCCCTCGGCAGCGAAATAGCCGCGCTCCTGGGCGATATAGGTGGGACCGGAATTCGCCACCTTCACCAGCCCGACCTTGACCTTGTCCGCGGCGCCTGCGGCGCCGGCGCCGAAGACGCAGAGGGCCAAGACGATGGCAGTTGCACGATGACCCCGATGCCGCATGTTTGCCTCCGCCCCCGATCCGCGCCCTCTCTAGCGCACGCGGATCGGCGATCCAACTTCCGCGCCAGCCCTATAGCGCGCTGGCGATGATGTTGACGGCGAGCGCGAGCACGCCGGTGTTGAAGATGAACGCGAGCACGCCGTGGGCGAGCGTCATCCGCCGCAGCTTGCGCGACGTCACCTGCACGTCCGAAACCTGGCAGGTCATGCCCACGACCAGCGCGTAATAGAGGAAATCCCAATAGTCGGGCTCTTGGTGGCCGGGGAAGTCGAGCCCGCCATGCTCGCTCGTGCCTTCGGTTTCCGGATCGCCGTAATAGGCATGCGCGTAATGGAGCGCGAACACGGCATGCACCAGGAGCCACGACGCGACCACCGCCAAACCCGCGATGACGAGGCGCGGCACGGTCGGCCCCGCGGCCTTCTGCAGCACGTAGCCGAGGGCGCCGAGGCTCACAGAAGCGGCCGCGACGATGATGACCGAGATGATCCAGGTGCTCTGGTCGAGGCTGCGGGCCCGCGCCCGCGCGCGCTCGGGCGAGCCGTTGCCGATGGCGACGACCGTGAGCGCGAGGAACGCGGCGACGCCCACCACCCAGGCCAGCGTCCCGCGGAGCGCCGCGCCAAAGCCGGATGCCGGAATATAAAGCGCGGCGGCGCCCACGACCGCGGCGAGCGCGAGCCGCGCGGCGGCATGGAGGTCGCGGAACCTCATGCTGCCGCGTGAAGCCGGGCGCCGACGAGGCGCTCCAATGCCTCGATCAGTGCCGCGGGGCTGGCGCGGTTCTGTCCCGCGATGTCGAGCGCGCTGCCGTGCGCGACCGAGGCGAACAGCACCGGCGTGCCGATGGTGAGGGCGGCGGTGCGGTTCTCCGCCACCAGCTTCGCCGCGATATGGCCTTGGTCGTGATACATGACGATGAAGGCATCGAATCCCGGCCGATGCAACATGGTGTCGGCGCCGAACGGTCCCTCGACCCGGATGCCGCGCTCGCGCGCCGCGGCGATCGCCGGCGCGATTTCATCGATCTCCTCGTTGCCGAAGAGCCCGTTCTCGCCGGCATGCGGGTTGAGCCCTGCGACGGCGATGCGGGGCGCCGCGATCCCCATGTGCGGCAGCGCCTCGTGCGTCTTCTCGATGACGCGCAGCACGCGCGGCCTGGTCACCTGCCGCACCGCCTCGGCGAGCGGGCAATGCAGGGTCAAGTGCACGATCCGCGTCGCATCGAAGCACAGCATGAGATAGGCGTCGCCTCGTGCCAAGCCCGTCGCGGCGGCGACCAGGCCGGGATAGCCGTCGAACGCGATGCCGGCCTCCTTGATCGCGATCTCGGTGTGCGGCGCCGCGACCACGGCATCGACATGGCCGGCGAGCGCGGCCTCGATCGCGACCCGGGCCGCTTCGACCGCCGCGCGCCCATGCGCCGCGCGCACCGCGCCGAGGACGGGCGGCGATTCTGCGAACTGGTCGAGCGCCAGGAGCTTGATCCCGTCCTCGTCCCACGCCACGGAAGCGGCGTCACGAAAGAGGCTGATCCGCGGCGTAAGCCCGCAAGTCTTGGCGTGGAGCGCGAGCGCGCGCGGATCGCCGACCAGGAGCGGGCGGCACATGCGCGCGACGCGCGGGTCGAGCGCTGCCTTGAGGGCGATCTCGGGGCCGATGCCGGCGGGATCGCCGAGTGCGATAGCGATCCGGCGCGGGGCCGGCGCCATCACACCGTGACCGGCTCGGTGTCGAGCGCGCGGTAGAGCCCGTGGCGTGCGCCTTCGGTGAAGGCGACGCTCTTGTCGAGCTCGATGGAGCACGAGCGCACGCGCTGCGCCTCGGCATTCAAGGGCGGGATCGGCTTGCCGTCGCGGTTGGCGCGCGCCAGGCGCAGCAGCATGCGGCGGGCGAAGATGACGCCGTTGTCGGCGTTGACCAGGTTCTCGCGCGAGCGGTCGGCGATCGGCCCCATGCTTTCCTGCACCGCCGCGTCCTGCATGGCGAAGCCGGCGACGCCGCTGAAGGTTTGGCCCGCCGCCTGGGCATTGCGGTCGATCAGATAGTCGTTCGACTTGTTGGCGAGCGGGATGAATGTGCCGGGTATGGCGCGCGAATGGATGCCGAGCCCGTCCTCCATCGCCTGGCGCTGGTCGGCGGGAAGCGCCTTGTGCGGCAGGTAATTGAGGCTCCAGGCCCAGCAATGCTCGTCGTCGATCGGGACCCAGGCATGGCCGCCGATGGGATGGCCGGCGCGCGGCGGGATGAGCGTGTACCACGGCACGATCCACGGCGTGATGCGCCAGTAATAGCGGTCGTTGTCGGCGGTGCGCCGCGCGCCGATCAAGAGCCCGCCGTCGAATTCCTTGACCTCGAAGAACGGCTTGCGGTCGCGCTCGGTGTATTCGTTGCCCTTGGCGCCCTTGAACATCGGGTCGCGGTTGAGGTCGGCGGCGTGCAGGAACGGCACGTGGCTCGAATCGATGCCGCCTTCCATCGCCTGGAGGAAGTTGCATTCCTGCAGCCGCTTGGAGATGTAGCGCCGCTCGGGCTGAACATGCGTCCATTCCAGCGCCGGCAATTCGGGCTTCAGCTCGGGCGGCCCCATATAGGCCCAGATCACGCCGCCATGCTCAACGCAAGGATAGGCCTTGAGGCGGATGCGCTGGCGCATGCCGGTCGCTTCCTCCTCGGAGGGGAGGTCGACGCACTGCCCGGTCACGTCGTATTTCCAGCCGTGATAGGGGCAGCGCAGGCCGCACTCCTCGTTGCGCCCGAACCACAGCGACACGCCGCGATGGGCGCAGAACTCCTCGATCAAGGCAATGCGGTCCATGCTGTCGCGGAACGCGACCAGGCGTTCGCCCATGAGCTGGACGCGCACCGGCGGGCAGTCGGGACCCGGCAGCTCCTCGGGCAGCAGCGTCGGGATCCAGAATCGGCGCAGCAAATCGCCCATCAGCGTCCCGGCGCTGGTCCGGGTCAGGAGCTCGTTGTCTTGCTTCGAGAGGGCCATGACGCAACGCCTCGATTCAAAATACTGAATGAAGTCGGCGGCGCGCTCTTGTCCCTCTCCGCGCGAAGTGGGGAGAGGGAAGGGACCCGGCGCGACAGCGACGGGGAGGGTGAGGTGAGCATCGACGGCTTGCTATGCGATCACCGCTGGCACCCACCTCACCCGCTCGCTCCGTTCGCGCCCTCTCCCCCCGCAAGCGGGCGGAGAGGGCTATGGCGATCGGCTTAGGCAAAGCGGGATCCGTTCTAGACCTACTTCGCCAGGTAGCCGAATTTCTGCCGCGCCAGGCGCCGCATCTCGGGCGAGGGCATGTTGACCTTGGGGAACTGCTCGCGCCAATGCCACGGCTTGCACGCGTCGATGATGGCGCGGCTGTTGGTGAAATCCCCCTTGGCCTTGCGCTCGGGATCGATGCGCGGGTCGAGCGGCGTCGACCAGGCGTGGTGGATGATGTCGATCGAGGTCGCCGGGTCGGACCGCGTCAGCATGGCCCAGATCAGCTCGTCGAGATTGCTCGGGTCGATGTCGTCGTCGACCACGATGACATAGCGCCCGGTATAGGCGCCGACATGGCACATCGCCGCGATGTGGCCGGCCTGGGCCGCGTGGCCGGGATAGCGCTGCTTGATCGAGATGCCGAGGAGGAGCCGCGCCGTGCCGGTCTCGTGCGCCCAGGCGGCGACCACGTCGGGCACGCCGGCCTTGGTGATGTTCTCGCGCAGGAGCGCCGAGCGCGTCACCGCGCGATAGCGCGCCAGCTCGTCCGGCGGACGCTGTGGCGGGCAGCCCAGCATGATCGGGTTGTTGCGATAATAGATCGCCTTGATGTCGAGCACCGGCTCGTCGCGCACGTCGCTCGCGTAATAGCCGGTCCACTCGCCGAACGGCCCCTCGGGGGCGACGTTGCCGGGCTGGACGAAGCCCTCGATCACGAGCTCGGCATGGGCGGGGAACGGGAGGCCGGTGTACTTGCCCTTCACCACCTCGACGGGCTTGCCGCGGATGCCGCCGACGATGTCGAACTCGGAGACGCCGTAGGGCACTTCGCTGCAGCCCATGAGGAACGCCATCGGGTCGCCGCCGGCGACGATGCACACCGGCATCGGCTCCTTGCGCGCCATGTATTTGTCGCGCTGGATGCGGCCGTGCTTGCCGGGGGAGATGTAGAACCCGACTCGCTTCTCGTCGTGGATCATGACGCGGTATGTCCCGCAATTGATCCAGCCCTCGTCGGGGTCGCGCGTCACGTTGAAGCTGCCGGTGCCGATATAGCGCCCGCCGTCTTCCTCGTGCCATTTGGGCGTCGGGAATTTGGTCACGTCGATGGCGTCGCCCTCCATGACGTTCTCGAGGATCGGCGCGTCGGTGACGTATTTGGGCGGGATCTGCTTCATCTCCGCCATGTAGTTCTTGCGGAACTCCTCGGTCAGCTCGAGCTTGGCGAGATCGGTCGGGAAGCCCAGGGTCATGTTCTGGCGCTTGCCGCCGAAGAAATTCACCAGCACGCGGCTTCCGGGCAGCGTCCCGGGCACGTCGGTGAACAGCACCGCCGGCGCCTTCTCGTCGTGCAGGATGACCTCGGACGCCATGCCGATGTCCTCCTGCCAGCTCAAGCCCTTGACCTCGCGCAGCTCGCCCAGCTTGCGCGCCTCCTCGATCCATTCGCGCAGGTCGCGATATGCCAAGCGCGGCTCGATGTTGGAGCCTTCGCTCGCGCGCTTGCCGTCGCCCCCGATCGGGTTGGACATGGCATCGGGCTGCTTGCTGTCGTTGGCCATCGTTTCCTCTCGGGCTGAAGATCGAGAGGAATTTAGCGGCTGGGGCCGGCTTCTACAACGTCCGGCTTCGACTGCTTCATGAATCCTTGCTGGCCCGGCGACCGGCGTCACTTGCGATTGACATACCTCAATGCGGCCGCTCCGCATCTGACCAATGAATCGCGGCATGCGTCGCGTCGATCCGAGCCTGTTTTCGAGCATGCTGCCGATCATTATTCTGTTCCGTGCCCAGTGGGCGGTCAGTTTGTCCGTTTTCAGACTGCGCAACTCACAGAGGCGTCCGGTGACTTCAACGCGCGCGAAACTCTCTGGCATCGTCGTTGCGGCATTCTGTCTCATCGCCACCGAGGAGAGCGCTTGGGCGTTCGTATCGGTGCGCTGCGATCTCGCTCCGACGACGGCGCTCGGGACCGCGCTCGTGTCCAACAATACGCCGGGCACGGTTTTCGCGATCACGGGGATGTGTCAGCAGAGTGTTCAGCTTACGCTCACCGTGGTGTCGAGCAGCGCCATCCCATCGGGCATCATCGCGCTGACCAACGAGCTCGGCGATCCGACCGGAGGCTTCATTCCCGGCGACGGCATCGAAGGTCAGCTCACGATCGTCGGCGCGGGGACCGCGCTCATCGACGGCATCTTGTTGTCCGGCACCGGCACCGACACCGGGCTCACGAGCAACGTCCTCGTCGAATTGGGGGCGTCGGCCATATTCACCAATGACCACATCGAAGATGGACAGCGCGTCGGGCTCATCGTCATGGGCAATTCGTCGGCGGTGGTCACCAGCACCTTCATCCAGAACAACGGCATCGCCAACATTGCGGGCCAGAACGACGGGCTTCGCGTGGTCGACGGGTCGACCGCGTTGCTCGGCGGCGTGAACAACGACGGCAGCATCAATTCGAACGCGGCGGCGGTGGTGGCGGGCAATGCCTGCAACGGCATCGTGGTCGTGGCCGGCAGCCGTCTCGTCATGGCCGGCGGGCGCATTGGCGCGAGCGGTTCCGGAATCGGGGTCACGCCGAACACGGGCGACCAGCTTTTTCTCGCCGGCGGATCGGTCGCGGGGCTTTATGACGTCCAGGTCTCGCAAGCCAGCTTTACGCCGTCACCAAGCGGCTTCGCGATCGAGGATCAGGGATCGTCCGCCTTGCTGTTGGCGGACGGAACGACGGTCAATCCCGGCAGCGTGTCCTGCGGCATCGCCGTTCGCGGCGGCTCCAGTCTGACGACGAACGGCTCGACCGTGTTCGCCACCGGCAGCAGCCCATTGATCACGGCGATCCAGGCGAGCGGCGACTCAAGCGTCATCCTGGCAGGCGGCAATTCGATCGGCAGCAGCTTTGGCAGCACGGCCTTTCTCATCGATCATTCGTCGAGCCTGATCCAGACACGTCCCGGCGGATCGCTGGCGACGATCGCCGGCGTGCCGATCGTTGCGTCCACGGCGGCCGAGTCGATCCAGGGTGCCGGATCGATCCAAGTCCAGAGCTCCATGGAGCTTGGGCTGGGAAACATTTCCTTGGCGCCGAGCATAACCTGGACCGGCAGCATCGTCGTGGCGCAGAACTCTTCGCTGCGGCTGTCGGGCGGCGTGTCGATCAGCGGCAGCGTGAAGCTGTCGCGGGCCTCGAACGGGTTCTTCAACGTCGCCAACGGTGGCACCAACAGCGTGACCGGCAATGTCACGTGCCCCTGGACGACCGTTCCTGCGGCGCATGTTTCCGGCCCAGCCGCCGTCATGCCGAGCTTAACTTTGGCGACCAGCTTCGCCAGTGCCAGTCCCGGTCAATGCCTGCCGTTCTGAAGGGCGTCGAGAACTCGCCTCAGCCGAAACCGGTGGCGACCACTTTGCGAATTGCCACCGCATTCTTGCCGGCGAGCCCCATGCGCTCGAGGGTGCGCGCCGAATTCGCATAGTTCGTGCCGGTCAGGATGCAGGCCATGTCGATCAGCGCTTGCGTGGCCGGCATGGCGACCCCGGCGGCTCTGCCGAGCGCCACGATCGGCATCAACCCCACCGGTACGTCCTCCGCGACATAATTGTTGTCGAAGGATTTCGGCGTCGGCGTCCCGCCATAGGGCCCGTCGGCAGTGTATGTCAGCTTCTGGAACGCCTCGACCAGCGTCGCCTCGCGCACCTTGTAGACGCGATCGAACCAATCGACCAGGGTCGGCACCGAGGCGCCGAACGCCGCGGCGGCCTTCACGCGCTCGTCGCTGATCGCTTCCAGGACCCGGGCGACGCCGTTGGTGACGCCTTCGGCGTAGAACTTGAAGGCTTCGCCGCGTTCGATGCGCGCCGCGTTGGCGACGCAGATCGCGACATGGAGCATCGCGTTGGCGTTGGTGAAGCCGGTATGGAGCACGTTCGCGACCGGCACGGCGGTCGGAAACAGTGGCCCCAGAACCGCGAAGGCCGCGTCGATGCGGTTGCCGGGAAAGGCCGCAATCTGCAGCCAGCGCTTGGTGACGATCGGCGTCATCTTCGCCGGGCCGAGTTTCCGCGCGGAATAGGGAAAGTTGTCCATCTCGGCCAGATCGATCGCGGCGCGGCAGCGCGCTTCGTCGAGCACGCGGCGGAACGCCAGAGACCCGCCGGTGTTGCCTTGCACCAGCAGGATGGTCTGACCGTCCGCCAGAACCGGCGCCAGCGCCGTGGCGGCGGACGCCTGACGGTGACCGCCGGTCGCGATGACGATCACATCCGCGCCGCGCACCGCGGCGGCAAGGTCCGTGGTGGCCAGTGCGAGCGGCGCGAAGCCGCTGCCCATCGGCCCGGTCTCGATGCCGCCGCGCGCGACGAACTCGGCCAGCCTGGAAGCGTCGATGTCGTGCAGCCGTATCGTGTGGCCGGCCGCGCCGAGATGGGCGGCGAGATTGAAGCCGCCATTGCCGGCCCCGATGATGGCAATCGTCCTAGCGTCGGTCATGCCCGTCCGGTCCTGCCGCGGAGATGCGGAGCGGCCAAGCCTATCCGATTTTCTTGCTTGGCGCTCGCCCCGGACCTAGCAGGCTGTTGAAGAACCTACCATGGCCGAGCGCGATAGGTGGTTTCATCGCCGTTGTCGAAGGTGATTT
>Ga0209415_10000029_pt1 | contig 190625 bp, 150 predicted proteins | sample PeaSoiSIISIP2007_FD_187696 | JGI IMG/M metagenome (GOLD analysis project Ga0209415, IMG submission 187696) | Peat soil microbial communities from Weissenstadt, Germany - SII-SIP-2007 (SPAdes) (version 2) | ecosystem: Environmental > Terrestrial > Soil > Wetlands > Peat | place: Germany... | reverse complement strand
TCCATTCTCCACAGAGGATGCCTAAAGGGAAGACTATCGGGCAAGATTTATATTAGTTACTTAAGGGACACAACACTTAGAGCTTCAGCCCGTGATGTGTTGCATGCCTCCATTTCCCAACACGCGCGCTATTCGGGTATCATTATGTAGGGAATTCCCCCATAGCTTTTGCATCCCGATCATGAGGAGAGTGGAAGTTGATCCCGCGATACACGCGAGACAATATGGGACGCGTTTGGAGCGAGGCCAACCGCTTTCAGAAGTGGCTCGAGGTGGAGCTGGCCGCGACCGACACGCTGGCCGAAGCGGGTCTGGTGCCGCGCGAAGCGGCGGCGCGCATCCGCGAGCGCGCCAAGATCAACGTGGCGCGCATCAACGAGCTGGAGGCGAAAGTGAAGCACGACGTCATCGCCTTTACCATGTCGGTCACCGAATCCATCAACGATCCGCAGGCCGCGCGATGGCTGCATTACGGCCTGACTTCCAACGACATTGTGGACACCGCGCAGGCGCTGCAAATCCGCGACGCGTCGCGGCTGATCGAGGAAGCGCTCGGGAAGTTCGGCGATGTGCTGTCCAAGCGCGCGCACGAGTTTCAGCACACGCCGCAAATCGGCCGCACGCATGGAGTGCACGCCGAGCCCATCACGTTCGGGCTGAAGATTTTGAATTGGTATGCGGAAAATCGCAGGAATATCGAGCGTTTTCGCGCGTCCGCGGAGCAAATGGCGGTGGGAAAGATTTCGGGGGCGGTGGGCAACGCCGCGCATTTGGGGGCCGAAATCGAGCAAAACATCTGCGCGCGGCTGGGACTGGAAACCGACGCCATCACCTCTCAAGTGATTCAGCGCGACCGCCACGCGCAATATTTATCCACGCTGGCCATCATCGCCGCCACGCTCGAAAAAATCGCGCTGGAAATCCGCCACTTGCAGCGCACCGAGGTGCGCGAAGCCGAAGAGCCGTTTGCCGGCGAGCAGCGCGGCAGCTCAGCCATGCCCCACAAGCGCAACCCGGTGGGATGCGAGCAGGTCGGCGGACTGGCGCGCGTGGTGCGGACCAACTCGCTGGCCGCGCTGGAAAACGTGGCGCTGTGGCACGAGCGCGACATCTCGCACAGTTCCGTCGAGCGCATTATTTTGCCCGACTCCACCATTCTGGTGGACTACATGCTGGCGCGCATGACCGACATCGTTTCCGGGATGCGCGTTTTTCCCGAGCGCATGTTGCGCAACCTGGAGTCCACCGGCGGGCTGGTGTTTTCCGGCCAGCTGCTGCTGGACCTGGTGGAAGCGGGCGCGCCGCGCGATGAAGCCTATAAGTGGGTGCAGGAGCACGCCATGTCCGCGTGGGAAGGCGGCGCGACATTCATTGATCGAGTCAGCAGGGACCCACGGCTCAGCAAGTACCTGAATGCCGAGGGCATTGCGCGGGCGTTTGATTTGCAGCGGCAGCTGCATGCGGTGGACGATATTTTCGCGCGGGTGTTTGTGTAGAGTAGTTCCTTTCTTGCGTCAGGGTGGGTCTGCGACCCGCCCGCCGCTCCATGTGTCATTGCTGTCCACGCTCGTCTTGGCCAGTGCTCGGAGGGTTTCTTCGCCCGCCAAGGCGGACTCAGAATGACAATCCCTGATTTCGTCCCGAAACAGAACTTCCGGTTGCACTGATTTGCAGCGGTTCCGCTCATATCGAATGAGCGGGCCGACGGGGTGCGCCGCGCTGCAGCCCCGCGGCACTAGAAAAATGCTCCCCGCCCTATGTTTTTCGTATGTATTGCTAATACAGGGGTTACAGGCGCGAGTGGCGTATGTGTTGCAACTGCGCGGGTTAAAGTTGATTGTTTTCATGCTCTTGTCCCCCCTCTCGTAACTGCGGATTCCAAAGGATTTATCTGTTATCCATATAGTTACTGTTTGGAGGTTGTCGAGGTTTAAAGTTCGATGTTGGAGGTTAAGCATTCACAGAACCGTCATTCACTATTGTGAATTTCCAGCCGTAGGGCAACCCCAAGGTGGCTACCGAGGGGCTTCCAACCAGCTTCGCGAAAACGGCCGATCCAGCCTCGTTGTACGGAGTGCCTTCCAGTAATGGGCTGCTGCCGCGAATCTTCTTTCGTTCAGTCAGTCCGAGCTGGTAATCCAACGCAAAATCAACCGGCAGGGGAATGTTGTCATTCAACACCGGCTTGCGGTTCTTCTGCGCACCACTCTGGCAGGGCAGCATGAACCATGCAAGGAATACACACACGCGGACAAGCTTTTCTCGAGACATGAACCGACCTTTGCAAGTGCAGAGTAAACTTTTTTTGATGATACTTCGCTCGTATCCACAAAACAAGATACACGAAAGGTACTGACACCTATGAACTACGGGGCATTCGAACAAAAACGCATAACGAAATTCCCCTCACTCCAAAAATATTTTTCCGGGTTTCCGGAGTCCGGTGTGGAGTGCCGGGAATTCGATCGTTAGAGTGGAGGGAAAGACGGGCCTTCAAGGCAAGTGAATGAAATTCCTCGCCCGAGTTTTACGTCCGGGATGTCCTTCGGCCCTTAGGCCGCCTCAGGATGACACCGTTTGGCGGTGAAGTGGCTGGGGGCTGGCCGTGGGTGCGAAGGAAAAAGAGGGAAAGGCAGAAGCAGATCCCTGTTTTTCTTCAGTGCCGCGGGGCTGCAGCGAACTTAATTTGAGCGCTGCGGGGCTCCAGCAAATCGGACCCCGTCAGCAAAGACGACGGCACCCCGTCGGCCCGCTCGCTCCATGCGAGCGGAAATGCGCCCCTCAGTCAGGCTCAGGATGACATTAGGGTGGCGCCGATCCGCGGTTGTTGCTAGGTTTTTTTGGGCTCTTTGCCGGCGGCTTTTTCGGATTTTTGGTGGGCTTCCTGGGATTGCCAGAACGCGTTAATGGCGTACTCCATGGCCTTCTGGGAATGCTCGTGAGCGGTCTGGTGGTCGTTTTTATCGTGACTGGCGGCAGCGGCGCGATGAGCGTGTGCGGCCAGTTCGTGGAGTTCGGCGGCCTTGGCGTGTGAGACTCGGGGCATAAAGGGGGGTCCTCTCCCAAAATGGTATCTCGCCCGCGAGACAAAAGAAAGGGCAGCGGCGGGCAGGAAAGCCTTTCCGGCCGAGTGGCCGGTGCGTCGAAACTGCGTGGCGCTTCGCTTTACGCTTGATGCCCTGCCGCTGCCCAAAATGTAAGGATGGAGGCGAGCCCGACGGTCTGCCGTTGGTTGCTTCCGCACTTCAGGTGCATGCCCCGAAGCGAACTGGGCGGCTCCCCGTAGCCTCCGGATTCATTCGATCCTGTGGGGCCCTTGGGAAGCTCTGCCGCGGCACTCTTCATCCTTGCTGGACCATGAATACACCTTCGGCAGGCGGAAATCAGTGACGGGAGGCACCGCTGCGCGTGTGCGAGGTCACGCGGCCGAGGAGGGGAGGAGAGCGTGAAAGCTTATGCGCCGTGAGTGTGGGCGCCGATTTTGTCGGGGAGGCGGTTGTTTACCGCGGGCTGATCTTTCGTTGCCTTGGCGCGGCTTTTGTCCATCTTCAGGATCCAACGGAATAAACGCGGAGTGGAACGCATGCAAACGCGGGCGAAGGGGAGCAGGTCGTCCCAGGCAAACCAAGCGACTTCTTCCACGCCGCGATAGGATTTGAGCCATTGGCCATAAGTGAGCGAGCCATCGCGATGGTAGGTGGGGAAAGAGAAAAAATCGTTTTCTTCGACCACCCACTTGCGGCCGTCGTGAGTAGAAGAGTCGGGAATGGGCTGGCCGGTCATATCGAGATAGAGAGCGCGGGCCACGTCGAGGCCGTTGTCCTGAGCGAAAAGGCGGAAGGTGGCGCCGACGCGCGGGTTGACGTCGAGCAATTTGTACTGGCCGTCGCGAGCGTCAAAGCGATAGCCGAGATCGAGGACGCCGCGATAGCCGATTTCCTTCATGAAGCGGCGGGTGAGCTGTTCGACGGTGTCGTTGTGTTCGGTGCGGCCCAGAGAAGTCATGCCGACGTAAGGCGGGAACTGGCGGATTTTGCGTCCGATGGCCAGGCAGTGGGCTTCGGAATGGATGTCGAAATAAGCGTTGAGCATCCAGATGGTGTCGGGGCCGCCGGGAATATATTCCTGGAGCATGAGATTGGGATCGGCCGGGTCTTCCATTTTGTCGTATTGGCGAAGCAAATCGGCGGCGTCATAAACGGTGACCATGCGCATGCCGGCGCGCATGAATAAGCGAGAGCTGTCAATGCCCTTGAGCATGACGGGGAAAGAGGCGTGCTCGATAAATTGTTCGACATCGGCGCGGGATTGCGGAAAGGTGACCTCCGGCGTGGGGATGTCATGTTCCTTGCAAAGGAAGTACATGCCCTTCTTGCTGGAGAGATTGTTGGTGACGGCAGCGTCGCGGCGCGGAAAAATAAAAAGATCGGACAATTGATCAGCACAGTCGTCCAAGAAGAGAGCGGTGTGATCGCTGGTGGGGATGAGGATGGCTTTGCGGCCGAGCTTTTGGCTCAAGTCGCGCAGGAAGCGGACGGAATCTTCATACTTTTCGTGCTCGAGATTCCACAAAAAGGTTTTGCGGCAATAGCGGGAGTGAGCGGCGGGAACTTCAAGAGTGTCATTGACACCGTAGACTTCGACGCCCAATCGTCCGAGGCTGCGCGCAATAGCCAAACCGAGGTGCTCGAACAGCTTCAAGATGACGACAGGGGTGGATGTGTCCGCAATGTGGATCATGGTGGTCGGTAGGCTCGCTGGCGCCAGGGAGCGATTTGGTGACCCGTCTGAATGGATTCTAGACGGAGTTGGAGATTTGAGGGCGAAGAAAATGGGGCGGTGTTGCCCAGTCAAATAGCAGCGGGGAGTTAAACGCGGGAATCGGAAATGTAGTGGAAGAGCGATTCCGATGCCGGGCGGGAACAAAAGGATTATTGCAGGTGCAGTCTCCTCGTGGAGACTGCACCCGCAGGCAAGCAACCTGGACCGATCGACTAATTCACTGACTGCTTTTCGCTGGCGACGAATGCGAGCAGCTCAGTCATGGTCGTCGCGATCGAAGGGCTGACCGGTTGTTGGGTTGAGGAAGAGCTTGCGATTGTGTTCCCGGTCGCGATCGCCTCCATCGCGGTCCCAGCCGAAATCGAACATATTGTTGAGGGAGCCGGCGATGGCGTCAAACGAACCGGTGATACGTTCGCTGTCCAGCCAATTGTCTTCGATAAACTTCACGATGGATGAAAGGTCGGTGACGGAGTGATCCACGAAATTGCTCTTGGCGAAAGGAGAGATTAGCAGGAGCGGCATGCGCGGGCCGTAACCACAGCGGCCTTGAACGGGCTTTCCGCTGGAAAGAGGGCCAGGCAGCGCGGTGGTTGTGCCATTGCCGCAATTGCCGGCGCCGGTGAGCTGGTCAAATGAGCTGGTGGACTGATTTACGATGGGCCCCATCACGTGATCGTACCAGCCATCAGAGTCATCGTAGGCAATGATGACCGCAGCGTTGTCCCAGTCTTCCTGCTTCTGAAGGAAGTTGATGGTGTTGACGATAAAGGTCTGCTCGTCGAGCGGATCGCTATAACCGGAATGACCATCCTGAAAGCCCGGCGCCTTGAGGTAACTGACCGCCGGCCAATTTCCGGTGCTTACCGCGTCGAAGAAATCGTGGATGTCATATTGGTGATTAGCGGCGTCACTGTTCTGTCCAATCATGCTGACGGAAGTGGGCCGCTTGTGGGTGGGGTTGGCGGTGGAGGCGTAATACTGGAATGGCTCGTGGTGCGGGATGTAGTCAGCCTTCTTCACGCCAGTGACGGTCGAGGTGGTGCTGCGAGCGCAGCCCGTGGTGCTGTTCGAGTTGGTGATGGTCAAATCGAAACCGCCCTCGAAAAAGCCCCAAGTGATGTTGGCGGCGCTGAGCAGGTCACCGATGTTCTTGCCGGCCATTTGAACAAGAGCCGATCCGGAACAAACGTCGCCGAATGGGTCGGAGTCGTCTACGACGGAGAAATTGCCATTGCCATCGGGATCGGTGGCGAAGCTATCGGCAGAAGCATTGTGCATGGTGAGGCCGTTGGTCTGGCCGGAAACCACGTTTAGCGCGCCTGGAGTGGAGGGACCGAAAGTAGTGTCAAAGGAATTGTCGCTCATGGCGAAATGCTGGGCGTAATTCCAAAGCGCAGTGACGGTGTTGCCGTCGAAATAGCCCATGACCACGCCCTTGGTGGTGTCGCCGGCCGGAGGAGGTCCCGCGGTGCCGACGGAAACCGGGAAGAGGTCCATCAGACCATTGTGGAAGGCCTTCTGTTCATCCTTATAGGTGTGATCCTGATCGGTGGTTGCGGCCTGTGAACGGTCAAAGCGGAAGGGATTGAGGTTGCCGGGCGCGTTGGCGGCGTTCAAGAAATTTGGATTGCTGGTGAGCAAGCCGCCGCTAAGCAAACCATTGACCGACGGAGTGTCCTCTTTGGCGTGGAAAGCGGGTTCGCCGGCGGGATTCGTCGCATTCGGATAGGTGGCGAAGTAATGGTCAAAGGAAACGTTCTCCTGGAAAATAATCACGAGGTGCTTGATGGGAGTCGTGGTCTGAAAATGTTCGGCGTTTTGAGGCAGGGCGCCGAGGATCGCGGGGTTGAGCAGGGCGACCGCGAGTCCGAGGGCAAGAACTTTACGCATCTTTTGTTTCCTCCAAGGAAATTGGGATTCATCGCTTGTGTTGAGGCTGCGAGGACTTGCGGAGGGTATGCGGCAAATATTACGAGTGCATCAATCAGAAGTTTCGGCAGAGTGGACGTTGTGTTAACGCTGTGGATTTTTTTGCAACAAATGCGCGCGGTAATTTAAGGAGGCATTCATACTGTTAAGAAATGAATTGAGGTAATTTGCATCGGGCAAGTGTGACTGCTAGAATTTGAGTGTTGAATATCATGCAACGCGGCACGCAGTTGTTTTACAGCTTCGCTTTTAGTTACCGCTCCTCCGCTTATTACCGCGGGGGAAGCGGGGCGGCGGAGCTTGTGCGCAGCGAGGTAAGCAAGTAGCGAGCTAAGCGACACAAGGAATCATCCACCGGCCGCTTCCCGAACAGGGCGAGCGGCCGGTTTTGTTTTTGTGGCCATTGAAAAATGAGAACAGGAGAAGGAGAAATGGATATTCACGAATGGCGAAGCAGGATTGACAAGGTGGACGAACAGCTTCTGAGATTGCTGAGCGTGCGCGCACAACTGGCCATTGAGATTGGGCGGAGCAAACGGGAGGAGGGCGTTGAGCTGCACGATCCGGTCCGCGAACAGGAAGTGGTGCGGCGTGTGCTGGACGCGAATCCCGGGGTGCTGGATGCAGAGGCGATTTCGCGGCTGTTCCGCGAGATTGTGAACGAATCGAGGCGCGCGGCGGAACAAGCGACGAAAGCGCTGGAAAGCGCCGCGGCCCAACGGACGAAGCCATGAGCACGGAGGTTGGGTATGGTCAGGAACGTGGAGTTGGAGTTCGAGTTGCGTTTCAAGGCGAGCGAGGCGCGTTCAGTGAGGAAGCGGCGGTCCGATTGCTTGGACAAGAGATTGAGTTGGTGCCGCGTCCGACTTTTGATGCGCTCTATGCAGCTATTGATGACGGCGTCGCGGACGTGATTCTGTCGCCCATTGAGAATTCGCTGGCCGGGACGGTGCAACGCTCGTGCGATTTGCTTCTGGCGCGCAAACTGACAATTCAAGGCGAAGTTGTGATTCCCATAATGATGTGCCTGATCGGAGCGTCAGAAGCACGATGGGAAGATATCCATTCCGTCGAATCGCATCCTGTGGCTCTGGCGCAGTGCGAGAACTTCTTGAGCGAGCATCCACACATCCGCAGGATTGTGGCGGAAGATACGGCCGGAAGCGTGCGAAATATTGTGCAAGGAAAGGATGCATCCCGCGCGGCGATTGCAGGCAGATATGCCGCAGAATTTTATGGCGGGGCGGTCCTGCGGGAACATGTGGAGGACAACCGCGAAAACTATACGCGGTTTCTGTTGCTGTCCCGTTCGATGGAGATTCCGCCGGGTGCGAACAAACTTTCGCTGGTGTTGCACCTGGCACACCGGCCGGGGTCCTTACATGCGGGGCTGGAGCCGTTCGCCAAACGAAGGATTGATTTGTTACGGATTGAGAGCCGGCCTATCCAGGGCCGTCCGTGGGAATACCGGTTCTATTTGGACCTGGCGGCTTCGACGCAGGATCCGGAAGTGAGCGCGGCGCTGGAAGAGTTGCGTGCGCGGGGAAACGAAATTGCGGTTCTTGGGTGTTACGTAGCAGCGCAGATTGCGGTGTAAGAATTATTTCCGCCTTTGGACCATACTCAACATCGGATCTTTGCGATTCAATGCGGCAGCGGCGCGGATGAGTTGACTGAGACCGGGGCGGCGCAAATCTTCGGCAGTTCTTATTTTGACATGGCGCAGATTCTTCCCTGTGCCTTCGAGAAGGTCTTCCGGATCCTCTAGCGAAGTTGCGCGGTAAAGGCCGAAGGTGATGTGGCTCTTGCCGATCATGAAATAGCCAAGCGGGCCGTGAGAATCAAATGTCGGAAGCTTCCACGGGTTCACGTATTCCTTCACGCCGGGGATTTCTTTTCGCACCAGGGCGCGCAATTGCCTGGCGATTGCGCTCCATTGAGTGCCGTGATTGCGGACTAGGGCATCCACAGTGGCCGGTTTCTTTTTCTTGGCGGGAGAGTTGGTTTTCATGGATGGGTCTCTTTGACAGATTGAAGCAAGCGCTGGAGACCTTCGCGGAAATCCGGTTCGGGCGTGATGAGGCTGAGGACAAGAAATCCATCGCGCGGGAAATCGAAGAATTGTCCGGGATGAACCAGGATCGACTGTTGCGCGATCAAGTCGACGGCAAGATCGTCTTCGGGGCCGGTGGCGGGAAAGCGCAAGACGGCGTACCAGCCGCCCTGCCGCGCCAACCGGAAAATAAGTGGATGATTGGCGAGCGCGGAATCGAGATGCGCGAGGTTGGCGGAGATTCTGTTTTGCAACTGGCGCTGCATTTCGTGGCGGATGGCGAGAAGTCGCGGCAAGGCGAGTTGGACCGGCGTACCCGGAGAAAGATACGTGTCGGCAATAATTTCGAGGCGTGCTAGCGCGGCGTCCACGATTGTTTTCGGGCCGCTGGCGACAAGCCAGGCGAGCTTCATCTGCGGAAGTGCGGAGATTTTGGAGAGGCCGCTTAGGGTGAAGGTGAGCGCGAGGCCGTCAAAAGCAAAAGTGGAGTGAGGCTTTGAGCCCTCAGCGTAATCGAGAAAAACTTCATCGGTGACGATGGCGATTTCGCGTTGCGCACAGAGTTCATGCAACTCAAAGGCTTCCTTGGGGCTGGTGAAGGAACCTGTGGGGTTGTTGGGATGGACCAGGAGCACGGCCCGAGAACGCGGAGTGAGCGCGGCGCGAAGGGCGGCAAAATCGATTTGCCAGCCGTGATCGTAAAGCAAAGGATAGGGCACAAGCCGGACATCGTTCAGGCTGGCGACATATTCGAGAAGGGGATAACTGGGCGCGGGGCAAAGGATTTCGTCGCCCTGCTCGCAAAGCAAACGAAGAATGTAACTGTAGGCTTCACTGGTGCCCGCGGTGAGGACGATGCGTTCAGGATCCACGCTTCCGGCGCAGAGGTCGAATCCCGGGCGGCCTTCGTAATAGGCGGCGACGGATTCACGAGCGCTGCGCAGGCCCTTGCTTTCGGGTGCGTATTTCAGCGCGTGGGGATCCGCAATCGCTTTCAGTATTTCGCTCTCAGGATATTCAAATCCGCAGGTGGTGGGATTCGAGGCGGTCAGGTCGAGAAGCTCTTTGCCGCTTTGACGGTGCGCGTCTAACGCACGCGCGAAGCGGTTGGTTTGAAGATTCCAGTTGGTGCGCGCGGTGAACACGGACTCCGTCTCAATGGATGAGCCCAAGTTATAACACGCCGGTTCAATCGAAGGCTTGGCCACGCGTTAACCCGCCAGAGATTCCTTACTTTGACGACAAAACAAACTGGTTGCCGTCGGGATCCTTGAAAGTGACGAAAGTGCCCCAGGGCTCCTTCTTGGGCGGAGCAGGGAATTCCACGCCGCGCTGCTTCAGCTCCTGATAGGTGCGGTCGACGTTGTCGCAGAAAAAGCTGATGTGCGAGAACGTTCCGATGTGGCTCTGGTGCTCGTCCGGAGTGAACAGAACAACTCCCGTCTCGGCGCCAGGAATTCCCAACTCAATCCAGCGCTGCGCGCCGAAGGGCTGGTCGGTCAAAATGTTGAAGCCGAGTTTTTCGGTGTAGAAAGCCAGGGCGCGGTCCTGATCGCGCACGGGAACGCTGCCAAACTTGATGCCTTTGATCATGAGCTAACCTCCGAAGCCGGATAAGGTGAAAAGCGAGGCGAATCCTAGCGGGATTGGAAGGACTTGACAATCCCATTTCGTAAGCTACAGTAATGACTGCTATAGTGATTAAAGGTAAGCTAGGGTGAGATCGACGCCGCTCAAACTGGAAAGCTATCTGGTGGACGTGCTGCTGCGCGACCTGGTGGGGCACGACCGGAGCGCGGCGGCGTTTCTGGTGTACCTGCTGCTCTACTCCATGACGCACAGCGCGGCGCGGCGGAGCGTGCGGATCAGCCTGGCGCAGGTTTCGGGGCGGCTGGGGCTGTCGAAGAGTGCGGTGCAGGCGGCGCTGCGGATTTTGACGCGGCGGCAGTTGCTGCGCGTACACAAAGATTCGCGGACGGCCGTGCCGGAATATTTTGTGCAGCGGCCGTGGCTGAGATAACGCACGCCCGCGATATTTCCCCTCAAAATCTGGAGCCATAGAGAAGCTCTCGCCTCCGAGATCGCAGAGCCGATAGAGGGAACAAAAGGCAGAGAGGATTCGTAACATATTCGTTGGGGTTGACGTCTTACCCGAACGAGGGGAAACTGAGGTTAGATGTTTACCCAAGAGCTGAACCGGGGCCTTGGCACGCGAGCCGGGACGGGCTCGGCGGCTATCAAAGGGGGATGGCACCATGTTTCGACACAGGCGGCAGGACAGTGATTTCAGCGCGGAAGTTGAAGCGCACATCGAGCGTGAAAGCGAGCGCTTGCGGGGACAGGGATTGAGTGATGCGGAGGCGCGGGCGGCCGCGAGGCGGGCCTTTGGAAACATCATGCAGGCGGAAGAACGATTTCACGAATCCGGCCGCTGGCAATGGGTGGATCAGTTCCGGCAGGACTTTGGTTTCGCGGTGCGAATGTTGGCCAAGACCCCCGGCTTTGCCGCCGTGGCGGTGATCACGCTGGCCCTGGGAATCGCGGTAAACGCCACGATGTTCAGCATGGTGAGCGCATTCCTGCTGCGGCGTCCGCCGGGGCGCGTGCCGGAGCACGTTATCGTGGTGACCTCCGTGAGTCCATCGCCGGGATTCCAGTCCGACGCCAATCCGATTTCAGCACCCAACTTCCTGGCATGGCGTCAGGCAAGCCGGGTATTCACGGATGCGGCCGCTGCGGACGATTCCCGACGCGTCAGCTTGACTATAGGTGACCAAGCGGAATCACTTCGCGCAGCCGCGATATCCCCGAATTATTTCAATGTGCTGGGAGTTTCGCCCGCGATGGGTCGTGCGTTTGTGAACGGAGAGGATCAGCCGGGGCACGACCATGTGGTTATTCTGAGCCACGAACTTTGGGAACGCCGATTTGGATCTGATCCCTCAATCGTCGGGCGGTCCGTCCGGCTGAATCGCGAGAACTTCGATGTGGTGGGGGTGATGCCGAAGGAATTCCGAATGCTCGGGTTCACACCGCAGCTTTGGACTCCACTGGTACTGAGCGCCACAGACCAAACCACAGCGGCCCGCACGGATCGGTCGTTGTACATGTTCGCGCGGCTGAAACTCGGGACAACCGTGGAACAGGCGCGCGCTGAAGCCGTGGCGCTGGCGCAGCGTGCCGCGGACACGTACCCGGAAAGTGAAAAGGGATGGAGCGTGGCAGTGCGCACGCTGCCCGATTTTCTGATCTACACCTTCGGCATCGCCAGCGCGCTGGCGGTATTGATGACCACGGTGGGATTTGTTTTGCTCATTGCCTGCGCCAATGTTGCCGGACTGTTGTTAGCACGTGCCGCAGGACGCCGGAGAGAGCTGGCGATCCGAATATCGCTGGGCGCCGGGCGTTTTCGCATGGTCAGGCAGCTTTTGACGGAAGGATTGGTGATTGCGCTTCTGGGAGGCGCTGCTGGTCTTCTGCTTTCCTTTTGGGGAATCCATTTTCTACGGGCAAGTTTGACCTTCAATGAAGCGATTAGCGCGGTGGAGCTGGGCCTGGATTGGAATGTCTTGTGGTACGTGCTGGGCGTCTCCGTTGCTTGCGCAGTGATGTGCGGGATGGGACCGGCGCTGAGCGCGGCGCGAACCGACGTCAACACCAGCCTGAAAGATGAAAGCCGGGCGGCGTCCGGGGGCCGGTCCAGGAGCAGGCTGCGAGCCGTGATGGTCATCGGGGAAGTGGCGTTGGCGGTGGCTTTGCTGGTGGGAACGGGGCTGCTGATCAGTGCAATACTTCAGATCGAACATCAAGCCCTCGGCTTTCAGGCTGATTCACTTCTTACGGGTTCTCTGACCTTGGATGACGCGAATTACAAAACCTCCGCTAAACAAATCACATTCGTCAACGATGTAATCCGGCGCGCCGGGCAGATTCCCGGAGCCAGGGCTGTGGCCGTAGCTTCGGATTTGCCCGCAACGGGGGCGTCCAAAGTTACTTTGCGGCTGAAGGGGCAGGAGGAATTGCCGGCGAATCAGCGGCTCAAGGCTGCCGACTTTGTAGTCAGCACTGATTTCTTTGGTACGGCAGGAATCCCTCTGCTTCGGGGCCGGACTTTCTCAGAGACAGACAGCGGGACCTCGCCGCGCGTGATTGTCGTGAATCAGGAATTTGTGCACCGCGATTTGCAGGACCAGGAGCCATTGGGAAAACAGGTCCGCCTGGACGTGATCGGCGGTGCGCCGGTGTGGAGCGAGATCGTGGGAGTCGTGGGCAACGTGAAATATTATTCCGAAGACCCGCGGATGGAGCCCGAAGTGTTCGAGGCATATTTACAGCGGCCGGTGCAGGCGATGTCATTAATGGTGCGGACCAGCTCCGAGCCGACCGGCATGGCCTCCGCTCTGCGAGCTGCGGTTGCGCAGGTGGACGGCGAGCTTCCGCTGTCTGAAGTGATGACCATGCGCCAAGTGATCGAGCGGCAAAAGGCGGGAGATCCACTTTTCTTACAAATGCTGGGAAGCTTCGCTGTTCTGGCCTTGATACTTGCGGCCATCGGGCTCTACGGGCTCATTTCCTATTCCGTGGGGCAGCGAAAACACGAAATGGGGATTCGCCTGGCCCTAGGAGCCACGGATGGAGCCCTGTTGCGGATGGTATTGTGGCAGGGAATCAAAATGACGGTCGTGGGAGCAGCCATCGGCGTAGCGATGGCATTGCCGCTGCCGAAAGTATTCGACTCCTTGTTCTTCGGAATCAATGTAGGCGAACCGTGGCTTTACCTCGCCGTGCCGTTGGCAATCCTGGTGGTGGCAACGTTCGCGACATACATTCCCGCACGACGGGCGCAGAAAGTTGACCCGATGACGGCGTTGCGAGTCGAGTAAGAACTGGATGAGGACTGAAAATCTTTTGCTGGTTTCTTACGGCGATCCCAAGTGTGACTACCCGGGTTCTATGCACACCTCAATCTTGTTTCCCTCCAAGTCGTGAAACAGGAAGAACCGGTTTCCGCCGGAATCGGTCGTAGGCGGCTCGACAACCACCCCACGTCCAGCAAACCATTGGTATGCCTTGTCCAGATTTCTCGTAAAGAAAATGACATGCCGCCTTTCAGAGGAAGCACCTGCCGGCAATTCCACGAGTGAAATCATTGTTTCGTCGTCTTTGGAAATTTGCAGATCGACGAACGGCCGCCCGGAGTCTTCTTCCCGGTGAGTTTGTGACTCGCGCAAAGTGAGTTTTTCCTTGTACCACTCGCGGGCCGCGGTCAGATTTTTCACATCAACGGCGTAGTTGTCCCCAATGAAAAAAGGTGGCTTACCCCACATGTGAAATGGCCTCGCTATCTGCTTGCTCCGCGCTTCCGCGGAATCGTATAAGCGGCGCAATTAGGTGTGAATGCGATTCAGACTATATGGCGAAACCTCAGGTGCCGCAACGGGGAGGCGAACAGATGCGAACAGTGGTCGGACCAAACAAATTCAAACGATCCTAGCTACTTAATCTTCTTGTCCGATTCTACTTTGCCGTCGCGGATGTGGATGACTCGCCAGGAATGTTCGGCGACATCGGGTTCGTGAGTGACGAGGATGATGGTGTTGCCCTGCTGGTGGAGGCGCTCGAAGACACCCATGATTTCCTCGCCGGTTTTGGAGTCGAGGTTGCCGGTGGGCTCATCGGCGAGAAGGATGGAAGGCTTGTTAACCAAGGCGCGGGCAATGGCCACGCGCTGACGCTGACCGCCAGAAAGTTCGTTGGGTTTGTGATACATGCGGTCTTTCAGATCCACGATTTGCAGCGCTTCTTTGGCGCGTTCCAGGCGCTCGGTCGCGGGAGTGCCGTTGTAGATCAAAGGCAGCTCAACGTTGTGAAGCGCGGACGCGCGCGGAAGAAGGTTGAAGGTTTGAAAAACGAAACCGATTTCTTTGTTGCGGATGTAAGCCAGTTCGTCGTCATCGAGTTCGCTGACCAATCTCCCGGCCAGCCAGTATTTTCCGGTGGAGGGTGAATCGAGGCAGCCGATGAGGTTCATCAGGGTCGATTTCCCGGATCCGGAAGGACCCATGATGGCCACGTACTCGCCGCGACGGATTTCAATATCCACCCCACGCAGCGCGTGGACTTCCTCGGTGCCCATCACGTACATCTTGGTCAGGGCTTCGGTCTTGATGGCGAGGCCCTGGTCCACGAGGTCCTGACGGTAGGAATCCGAAGCGATCGCTTCCACTGGCATGCGTGTGTTCCCCTTGTCCTTAGACGCCGGCCAACTCGTGTAGTTGGCCCAAGTTATACCGGGACAAATTAACCAGATGTATCCGTGGGCGTAACGGGAACGGTGTTGTCCACTTTAACGGGTGTGTCCGGGCGCAGAGTGCGAAGCGCTTTATAGCTGCCCGTCACGATCTCGTCGCCCGTTTTCAGACCGCCGGTAATTTCGATATCGGTGATCCCGGAAATTCCGGTCTGTACAGGAACAAATTCCGCTTTGCTGTTGCGAATTACAAACACGCCCTGAATATCGTCCTTCTTGGGGTCACCGCTGGTGTTGGCAGGATCAGGCTTGGCGGCCGCAAGAGTAACACTGGCGCTGCCCTTTCCGGCGGCCTGCTTGGCGGCCTCTTCGAGCTGTTTGCGAGAGCGGACGGCCAGCGCCTGAATCGGAATGGCCAGCGCGTTGTCCTTCTCCGCGGTGACAATCTTGGCGGTCGAGGAAAGTCCGGGCCGCATTCCGGTCGGCGGATTATCGAGGGTCACAACAACTTTGAAATCCTTGGCTTCTTGCGAGCCGGTGGTGGACTGCGTGGAGGCCAAGCCTGAACTGCGCAGCACAGCCTGGTTGCCCACTTCCGTTACCTTGCCCGTGAAAGTTTGTGCGGGCAGAGCATCAATGGTGACCGTAGCCGGCTGGCCGATGCGCACGTTGATGATGTCGGTCTCATCCACCATGACTTCGGATGTGACTACGGACATGTCCGAAATAGTCATCAGGTAACTGCCGGTAGAATTCTGAATGCCGGGGACAACATTTTCCCCTTTGCGGAGGGCGATGTAAGTGACGATACCGTCAATCGGCGCGCGGTAAGTGGTCTTGTCCAGAACGTCATTGGTGTGAGTGAACACGGACTTGGTCTGATCCAGAGAGTGGCGAGCTTGTTCCACTTGGGCCTTGGCCATTGACGCCCTCGCCTGTGTTGCCAAAACAGATGAAACGGCGCCGTCATAAACAGTCTTCCGGGTGTCGTAATCCTGTTTCGGGATCAGGCCATCCTTGAAAAGGCCCTGGCCTCGTTCCCAGGTGATCTTGGCATTGTCCAAATTGGCCTGCTGCGTCTTGACGTCGGTCTGGGCAGCTTGATAAGCAGCCTCGGAAGACTGCAGGGCCGACTCAGCCGTAGCAATGCTATCCTGCTGGGCGCGTGCGTCGGCCGCCGGTTGAATGCTGTCAATATGGAGAAGAATATCGCCGCGCTTGACGTGGTCGCCCTCTTTGACCAGGATTTGAGTGATCGCCCCAAAGCCCTGAGCCAGCACATTGGAGTACGTCTTTGGATTAACCTGTCCCGAAGCGGTCACGATGGTGGTCAAGTGCTCTTGACCTACCTTGGCGCTTTGGACGGTAACAACGTCTTTATTTGCTTGCTTGACGCTGTAAAGAACGATCCCGCCCGCGACAATGACGACTCCGACACCAATCGTTACTTTCTTCCAAGCCTTCATGTGATTTTCTCTCTATTTCGTTTGAATCGTCAGGGGCTCCGAACCCGACCACCCCTCACTTATGATACGTTTTCCTTTAGGCAAAAGTTTCTTTAGGACCTGGCTTGTGGGGGCAAAATTTGACTCAACCTGCGCAACGCCACTGACGCGGAATACAGCGCGGAAGGCCCCAAATAGATAGACGTAACGAACCCCAACCGAGTCTTCATTGTAATTGATTCGTGGGAGAGATTGCAAAGGGGTGCTTGCAGATGAGGAAACCATCACTCACCGGAAGCAACATTGCGGTTAATTCCTCATTCTAAAGGAATTCGTGGCGGCCGGCGTTGGTGGAGGAACGAATGAAGGTGACAGTCTTGTCATCGAAATAAAGGGGCGCGAGTGCGGACTGTTGGGACAAAACTATTGTTGAGGATGGCGAAAGGGCTCGCGCCAATTGGCGTGGTCATCGGGCTGACCTTGGCGGGGCCAGCGGAGCAGAATATGAAGCCCACTCCGAACGCTCCTACCTTTGCGCGGGACATCGCACCCATCCTCTACCAGCACTGTTCAACCTGCCATCGCCCCGGCGAATCCGGCCCATTCTCCCTGCTGAGTTATGCAGATGCAAAAAAGCATGCGCAAAAAATTGCCGTTGCGACCAGCAGCCGTGCGATGCCGCCGTGGCTCCCGGAGCCCGGCTATGGCGAATTCGCAAATGATCCCAGGCTGAGCGATGAGGAGATTCACTTGATCAGTGAATGGGTGAAAGGAGGCGCTCAGGAAGGATCCTCAGCCGATGAGCCACCTGCGCCAAAATTTGCGGAAGGATGGCAGCTCGGGCCTCCGGACATGATTCTTGAGGCGCAGCAGCCAGCAACGGTTCGCGCGTCCGGACCCGACGCGTTCTGGAATTTCATCTTCACGCCTGCGGTAAAAAGCACGCGCTATGTGAGCGCAATTGAAATCCGTCCGGGAGCGCCGGGAGTGGTGCATCACGCAAATGTGTATGTGGATCGGGCAAGATCGGCGCGTCGCCAGGAAGCCCGGCCGGGCGCGGGATTCCCCGGAATGGATTTGAAGCTTGTACGGAGCGCCTTCGATCTGGATACGCACTTTCTTTTCTGGAAACCCGGAAACATGCCGTGGATGGAGCCAGAGGGATTTGCGTGGCGGCTCGAGCCGGGTGACGACCTGGTGCTCAACGCGCACCTGATGACTATGGGAGTACCCGAAACGGTGAAGCCTTCCATCGGCCTCTATTTCACAGACAAACCACCGACTCGATTTCCACTGTTGGTCCAACTGGAACATGACGGGGCCCTGGACATCCCGGCAGGGGAACGCGATTTCGTAGTTACGGATAGACTTCAGCTCCCTATGGATGTGGATGTGCTGGCCGTGTATCCCCACGCGCATTATCTGGGGCACATCATTGAGGGCTATGCGACTCTCCCCAGCGGTGAACGCAAGTGGCTGATTCGCATTCCGCACTGGAATCCAAAGTGGCAAGCGGTGTACCACTACCGCGCGCCGGTGTTTCTGCCGAAGGGAAGTGTGATTTCCATGCGCTGGCATTTCGACAATTCAGAGGAGAATCCTCGGAACCCGAACCGTCCGCCCAAACGCGTGCGAAGTGGGAACCAGTCAACCGATGAGATGGCGCACCTTTCATTTCAAATCTTGCCTCGTGGCGTGGGTGACCGGCGCCGTGAGCTGGAAGAGGCGGTGATGCGGCGCCAAGAGGAAAAATATCCTCACGATTATTTGGCGCATGTGTGGCTGGGCTCGCTGATGCTCTCGCGACTTAATCCGAGCGGGGCCGTGTCGGTGTTGGAAGAAGCGGTACAGATTGACCCCAAGCAGCCAGAGGGTCACAACCAGCTTGCGACTGCGTTTATGGCCGTGGGGCGTACGAAGGAAGCTATGACAGAACTTGGGAAGGCCCTCGAACTTCAACCGGATTACATCACCGCCCGTTACAATTTGGCGAAGGCGCACGCCAAATCGGGGCAGCTCGACAAAGCGCGGGAAGATTACCTGAAAGTTTTGGCCGCATTTCCGGAAAGCGTGCAAGCTCACAACGATTTTGGCGAGTTGCTCATACAAATGGGAGAACCGACGCAAGCCCTGGAGCAATTTGAGAAGGCACTGGCCATTGATCCCACGAATGAACTGGCACGACGGGATCGCGACCTGGCCCTGCGGAAAACTACCGTGCATTGACCTGGCGGGCCCGTTCCAAACCCGGAATCACCTAAAATCGCGGGCAACCCGCCCCTAACCCCCGCAATCTAAGCAAGGTATCCGGGGTAGAACAGTGATATTTCGCTTGTTGACGCCCCTTCCCACAGGGGCTAAAATTTGCGGTCTGAGAGGGGTAGAGGTGTATCTATGAAGAGCCCAGGGCGATTTGCTTTATTGAGCATTGGTGTGGCTATTCTATTAGTTCCAGCTATTGGGGCGCAAAACCCACCTGCAGGGACGGACCAATCCGGCAAAGATAAGACAGCTCAAGCTCAGCAGCCCCTACCCAAGCGACTGACCAAGGCCCAACAGAGGAAAGCGGAGAAGGAGCTGGACAACCCCTACAAAGTTTGGCTCGAAGATGAGGTCGGTTACATCATCACTGATGCGGAGAAGGAAGCGTTCATAAGCCTTACCACCAACGAAGACCGCGAATCATTTATTGAACAATTCTGGCTGCGCCGCGACCCCACACCGGATACTCCCGAGAACGAATTTAAGGAAGAGCACTACCGGCGGATCGCCTATGCCAACGAGCATTTTGCTTCCGGCGTTCCGGGATGGAAGACGGACCGCGGGCGCATTTACATCATTTGGGGCAAACCGGATTCAACTGACACGCACCCCTCCGGCGGATCGTATAACCGCACTCCAGAAGAAGGCGGCGGCGAGACTTCGACATACCCGTTTGAAGTGTGGAACTACCACTACCTCGAGGGAATCGGCCCCAACATTGACATAGAGTTTGTGGACGTTTCCGGCTCGAATGAATACCACCTGGCCACTGATCCGGAAGAAAAGGATGCGCTCCTTTATGTGCCTGGGGCGGGGTTAAGCGATTTGGAGGCGCAAGGGCTGGCTGACAAGACACAACGATTCACGCGTTCGGATGGAACACATATGCCGACGGGCTCCTACGATGCCCCCGGAAATACCGATGAATTTTACCGGTACGAATTGGCAGCGAAACTTTTTAAGGCGCCACCGGTACACGCCAAGGAGCCCGACGAATTGGTGTCTTCACGTATCATCCGGAACCAGCTTCCCTTTGATTACAACTTCTCGTACCTGCGGATCACTTCGGAATCCGTGATGGTGCCGATTACTATCGAATTGCCAAATCGCGAAATGTCCTTCCAGGAGAAGGACGGCGTACATTCGGCCAAACTGAATCTTTACATGCGGATCACTACGCCCAGCGGGCGGATAGTCAATTCGTTTGAGGATGTGCTGCCGAAGGATTTTCCGGACTCCCTTTTCCAACAGTACATGACCAAGAAATCCATCTACGGAAAAACGATCCCGTTGCGTCCCGGTCTATATAAAATCGACATGGTCCTGAAGGATGTACAGAGCGGCAATGTGGGTGTGGTCAGCACGCGGCTGGCGGTTCCGCGGTTTGACGATGAGAAATTGGATGCAGGAACATTGATCCTTGCGGACGATATTCAACATATCGCGCCCAACCAAATAGGAATCGGCCAGTTCGTGTTAGGCGACGTGAAGGTGCGGCCCGCGCTGAAACAGGAATTCGCTTCGGACCAGAAGATGGGGATTTATTTCCAAGTGTACAACTTGAAGGTGGACGACAAGACGCACAAGTCGGATGTATTGGCTCGTTTCCATGTCACCCGCGGCGATCAGACCATGCTCGACGCCACGGAAACCTCGGCGGAATTAAAGCAAGTCGGGAATGAGTTGACGATTGAGACCATGGTCCCACTCGCCTCCTTCCAACCCGGAAAATATAAGCTGGAAATCACCATTAACGACCAGGTGGCCAAACAGACGCTGACGCGTGCACAGGAGTTTACCGTTACCGCTCCGGTGCAGCAGCGCGCAGCCGCGAATTGACGCGCATGAGGGGGGCTACGATGTCTCATGCTTTGCGAACCCGGGGCTTGGCATTCGGCGTGGCTTGGATGCTGGCCTTCGCGGGCGGAACATTCCTGGCGAACGCGGCATCCGCTACCACTAACTATGGGACGCTCTCGGGCGTAGTGGTTGACCCATCCGGGACACCCCAGATGGGCGCAAACGTAAAGCTTGTCGCGGAAAACTTGGGCTTTTCCGTCAGCTCAAAACTGTTCACGAATCAGCATGGTGCATTCAGCGATGCACGGGTTCCGGCCGGTTTTTACGAATTGCAGGTTTCTCTCGCAGGATTCCTTCCCTCAACTCAGCACCACGTCCGAATAGTGCCCAATGTGACCACGCTGGTTAAGGTTGAACTCTCCACGGTGTTCGCATCACTGGACCGGTTGCGGCGCGGGCCCGCGCCATCTACGGCAAATGACGACTGGAAATGGGTGTTGCGGACGTCGGCAGCCACCCGACCCGTGCTGGAATGGACGGATAGCCAACTTGCCGCTTCCAATGCCTCCTCGGATTCCAACGGCCAGCGTCGCGCGCACGCTCAACTGGAACTGACCAGCGGCTCCGACCGGCCAGGCTCTATTTCCAATCTACCGGAAGCCCCGGCAACCGCGGTCGGATATGACACCCCGGTTGGCGCGACAGGGCGGCTTTTGTTCGCGGGGCAGATGAGTTTTGGGCGCGATGTTCCCGCGGGCGGATTTGCGACTGTGTGGATGCCCTCTGCGGAGTCGGCGGGCGGGCCAGTGACCGAGTTGGTGGTTCGCCAGGCCTGGCTTGGCCCTGATGGAGTGACCTTTCGGGGGGAGCGGCTTTCTCAGCGGAACACACTGGCAATTGGCGACAGGATGTTGGTGCATGTCGGCGCGGACGCCGTGGCCGCGCAAATCGGACGCGGAACGGAATCATTTCGGCCGGGTGTTGACTTGGAAGTTCTGTTTTCGCCGAAATTGACAGCCAATTTCATGGCCGTTTCTGGAACCGCTACGGACCCGATGTTCACTACAGCTCGTCCCACGGCAATGGACCAGCTCAACAATTTTCCAATCTTAATGGAGCGTGGTGGGAGGCCGAAACTCGAGGGCGGGTGGCACGAGGAAGTTGGCGCGCAGTACAAGGTCACAAAACACACAATTTTGGAAGCAGCTGGGTTCCACGATCGATCCGGGGACACAGCGGTATTTGGCCGCGGAGTCATGACCGGGCCTGATTTTTTGCAGGATCCCTATTCGAACGCGTTTGTTTACGATTCCGGGACGATGGAATCCTGGGGAGTCCGGGCTGCCCTGAAACAAAACCTCGGGAATGATTTCGATATGGCGGCAGTCTATGCATGGGCAGGAGCAATGGCGCCCGGATCGGCAGATCCAGCAACAATGACAGTGCTTCGCGACGCTCTACTGATGCAGTATCGTCACAGCTTGGGTTTGCGTCTTTCGGGCAGGAGCCACCGCACGAAAACGCAATTCGCGGTCAGCTATAAATGGTTGAGCGGGCAGGCGCTAAGTCGCCAAGACGCTTACGGCGAAGCCTTGTATGGCATGGACCCCTATCTTTCAGTCACTCTCCGCCAGGCGTTGCCTGGGAGTCTGTGGAGTTGCCGCTGGGAGGCGCTCGCGGACTTTCGGAACATGCTGGCGCAGGGCTACGTGCCCGTAGCAAGCCCCGATGGACAAGTAGTGCTTATGTCGGCTGCGCGATCATTCCGTGGCGGCGTAAGCTTCCAGTTCTGAAGCAAATCCGCAGGGATACCATAAATGGGAAGTCGTCTACCAAATCCGGAAAGAGCAGTCTCGGCGATGACTGAGGGACGTGTAAAAGCATTGTTTTGTTCTATTTATGGACCGGTAATCCCTTCCAGTTTTGGAATAGGACGTGCAGCAGTTGAGAATAAGAGCTACCTCGCGAGCGGTCTATCTTAAGTTGTTGGGCTCGTTTTTTGGTTGGAAGAGTTTAAGTACAAGATGAGTCTTAGAGTTAGATGACCAAGACGGAAAGCCTTCGGGTCCGTGTCGGCGCGGTCACGCTTGTCCTGGTGACGCTGGCTGCGATTGTCTTCTCCTTCTATAACTTCCATCAAAGCACAGTTTTTCAGAGTCCGGATGATGGCGTGACCTGGATGGACACGTTATCCGGACAGGGCGTGGTCGCAACGCATGTGGCGCCCAACTCCGCGGGTGAGCGCGCAGGGATCAAAGAGGGCGATCGGCTGCTGGCCATCAATGATGTGAAAATCGAGCACGTCAAGGAAGTAACCCAGCGGTTGTGGCGCGCGGGGCTTTACAGGGATGTCCGGTATGACCTGGCCCGCGATGGCGCGGAATTTACAGCGCCGTTGGTAACCGCGCCGATGGCGAAATCCTCCACCGATAATTTCCTGCGGTTTGTAGGCGTCGTCTATCTGTTCATCGGAATTTTCATTTTTCTGCGCCGGTGGAGCGCTCCTCGCGCGTTGCATTTCTACATCTTCTGCCTGGTATCCTTCACGCTTTACACCTTTCATTACACCGGAAAATACAACGCGTTTGACCAGGCCATCTATTGGGCAAATATGGGGGCGTGCCTGCTGCAGGCAGCGTTGCTGATGCATTTCGCGCTGGTGTTTCCGGAACGTAGCGGATCGCGGCGAGTCCGCCGGGCGCAACTGGTGGCCGTTTATCTGGTGCCCGCGGCGATTGGGATATTACAGTTATCCGTTTCGCTGGGCCTGCTGGGGTTCCTGCCCTGGCTGGGCTCGCGCATTGTAATGGACCAAATCCGCATGGCTTATGTTGGCACCTACTTCCTGCTGGCTGCGGCGATTTTTTTGAAGAGTTACCGGAGCGCACCGACCGGGATTCTTCGCCAGCAATTGAAATGGGTGTTTGGGGGCACGCTGGCGGTTGTGCCGTTCGTGCTTTTCTATATTGTGCCCTTCCTGATCTCACCCGAGAACGTGCCCGCGTGGGGGAGATACTCCACTCTTTCACTGGCGCTGATTCCGCTTTGTTTTGCGTATGCCATCATTCGCTACCGCCTGATGGACGTGGACATCATCTTCAAGCGCGGCCTGGCGTACACGGCAGCGACGGCGGGCGTGGTGGCGGTGTATTTCCTGGTGGTGGGCGGCATCGCCGAGCTCTCGCATAATTTTTCGTGGGCCCAGGGCGCGACGGGCGGCATGCTGGCGATTGTGCTGGCCGCGTTCTTGCTGCAGCCCTTCCGCGATTGGACGCAGCGCCGGCTGGACCGCTTTTTTTACCGCGACCGGCTGGATTTTCGCCGCACGCTGATTGAATTTGGACGGACGCTGACCAACGAAGTGCACATCGAACCGATGCTTGCTTCGGTGATGGACCGCATTTCACAAACACTGCTGGTGGACCGGATCGCGGTTTTTCTGGTGGATGAACAGGCCAACCAGGTGCGGATGGCGCGGGCCCTGGGAGTGAATGATTCCATCGCACAGGAACCGCTCAATTTGAGCTTCCTCGATCCGGCGCGTCCGGAATTTTCACGCGGTTATGTTTTCTACGAATCTCCGCGGAATCCTCCCGAAAAAGAGCCAACGGTGCGGCAATCGCTGACGCGGCTGGACCTGAATTACTTTATCCCCTGCCGCATTCGTGAACGCACCGTAGCTATGCTGGGATTGGGCAAGACCGTAGACGGCGATTTCCTGTCGTCGGACGACGTGGAGTTGTTGTTTACAATTGCCAGCTACGTGGCCATCGCGCTGGACAACGCGCAGCTGTACAGCTCACTGGAACAGAAAGCCGCGCAGGTCGAGCGCCTGAAGGATTTCAGCGAGAACATCGTGGAATCATTGCACGTGGGCGTGTTCGCGGTGGACCTGGAAGGGCGAATTGAGTCGTGGAATTCGCAGGTTGAGTTTTTAATTGGCGTGCCGCGCGCCGAGGCCATCGGCAGGAACATGGTGGGCGTGCTGCCCGAGGACCTGGTGGCGGAAATTGATGCGCGCGCGGACGAGGAGCACGTTACCAGCATTTATAAATTCCATCTGCGCAACCGCGAAGGGCGCATGCTGGTGGTAAACGTTTCCATCACGCCGTTGCTGGGCAAGGAAAGCCAGCGACTGGGCCGGCTGATCCTGGTGGACGATGTTTCTCAACGCGCGCGATTGGAAGACCAGCTCATGCAGACGGAAAAACTCACGTCACTGGGCTTGCTGGCCGCCGGGGTGGCGCATGAAGTGAACACGCCGCTGGCGGTGATCTCCAATTACATTCAAATGCTGGCCAAGCAATTCCCGAATGATGATCCGCGGAACGTGTTGATCGAAAAGATTGTGAAGCAGACATTCCGCGCCAGTGAAATCGTCAATAACCTGCTGAATTTCTCGCGCGTGGGCTCAGCGCAATTTGCCGAGGTGAACCTGAACCACGTGCTGGAAGAAACGCTTTCGCTGGTGACGCACCCGTTCAAGACCGCGCACGTGGAAGTAGTGCGCCAACTTCAGGGCGATTTGCCGCCGGTGCTGGGGTCCACCAACCGCCTGCAGCAGGTATTTTTGAATTTGTTCATGAATGCGCGTGACGCTATGCCTTCGGGCGGCGTATTAGAAGTAAGGACCATCTGCAACAACGGCTCCGTTGAGGTCGAAGTTGCGGATTCCGGCGTGGGAATACCGAGCGACCACTTGAAGCGGATTTTCGATCCATTCTTTACCACCAAGACTTCCGGGCGCGGCACGGGCCTTGGCCTTTCGGTGAGCTACGGCATTATTAAAGAGCACGCGGGCAAGATTGACGTGCGCTCGACCCCGGGGCGCGGTACGGCGTTCCGTCTGGAATTCCCCGTGTCCCGGAAGGCGGCGCATGTCTAGAGGCGCGATCCTCGTCGTGGACGACGAGGCGGAAATCCGCGAGGGCCTGGAACTCTTGCTGGGGTCGGAAGGATATGGAGTCACCAGCGCGGAAACCGGCGGCGAAGGCCTGGCGCGGCTGGAAGAAAAACCCTACGATTTGCTGCTGTTGGATGTAAGCCTGCCGGACCGCAACGGCCTGGACATTTTGAAGGAAGTCCACCGGCGCGATCCCGACCTCTCCATTGTTCTGATTACCGCATACGGCTCGGTGGACATGGCGCGCGCGGCATTCAAGAGCGGCGCGCAGGATTACATCACCAAGCCATGGTCAAATGACGAGCTACTGGCGCAGGTGGCTCAGGCCGTGGAAGGCCGCCGGCTGCGCGAAGAAAACCTGCAGCTGAAGCGCGCGCTGAAACAGCGGTACAACTTTCCCAACATTATCGGCAAGAGCGAGAAAATGCTCTCGGTATTTGACCTGGTGTCGCAGGTAGCGCCGTCGCGGTCCACAGTGCTCATCTCCGGCGAAAGCGGCACCGGCAAGGAGCTGATCGCCAAGGCGATACATTCGGCATCGCCGCGGGCAGATAAATCGTTTGTGCCGGTGAACACAGGCTCGATTCCCGGCGACCTGCTGGAATCGCAATTGTTCGGGCACGTGAAGGGCGCATTCACCAGCGCTATCGCATCGAAAAAAGGTTTATTTGAAGTTGCCGATCAGGGCACGATTTTCTTTGACGAAATTTCCACCGTCAGCGCCGAAACGCAGGCTAAGCTGCTGCGTGTGATCCAAGAGCGTGAATTCATGCGCCTGGGCGGCACGGAAAACATAAAAGTGGATGTGCGCATTGTGGCGGCGTGCAATCTGGATTTGCTGAGCCTGGTGCGCGAGGGGCGGTTCCGCGAGGACTTATACCACCGCTTGAATGTCATTTCGATTCAGCTTTCTCCGCTGCGCGACCGCAAAGAAGACATCCCGCTGCTGATTGAGCATTTTCTGAAACGCTACTGCGAGGAGAATTCCAAGAAGCCGCTTCGCTTTACCAATGGGGCCCTGAAGCTGATTATGGATTACGACTGGCCCGGCAACGTGCGCGAGTTGGAAAATGTTGTAGAGCGCGCGGTAGTGCTGGCGACCAGCGATCAGCTGGATGCCGACATTTTGCCGGAAAGCCTGCGTGGAAAAGACACTGTGCACGGAATGCGGCTGCGGTTTACCGAATTCATTCCGCCGCTGCCGGGAGAGCCGGGCGCGCGGACCGGAGCGGATAACCCGCACCCCTCGCTCTTCCAGGTGATGGAAGAGGTCGAGCGGCGGATTGTGCTGGACATGCTGGAACGCACGGGATGGAATCAGACGGAAGCGGCGGAGCGGTTTCAGGTTCCGCTCTCCACACTGAACCAGAAAATCAAGCGGCTGGGCATCGAAATCCGGCGCCGCGGGTTTGGGCGCGCGGCCGGGGCCGATTCCGGCGGGAAGTAAATCCTCCAGGTCTTCTGAACTGAAATTCCCTTACGCCGATTTTACGTTGTCGCGGACCACTGCCTTGGTCATGTCCGCGTGATCCAGTTTTGCGGTTGCCAAATCCACTTCGCGCACGCTGGCCAGCGCCATATCCGATCCGGTCAGATCCGTGTTCACCAGTTTGGTTTGCCGCAGGACAGTTCCACGGAGAGTGGCATTCCGCACCACCGCGTCGGTCAGGTCGCCGCGGAAAAGTTCGCAGCCGCTCAGATCCGCTTCGGTAAGGTCGGATCCAACTAATTTAGTTTCCGTTAAATCGCAGTTGTTGATTTTCACCTTGCGCAAATTGGCGCGGCTCAAATCCGCTCCGGCCAATTTTGATTTTTTTATGAATGCGGATTCCAGGTTGCATCCGGCCATCAGTGCATTGGCAAGATTGGCTTCAAACAATTGCACGCGGGAAAGGTCCGCGCCTTCCAGGTTTGCGCGCACGCCACCGGGATCACCGCTGTGATATTTCTGGTGCGCCGCAAGGATTTCGCTCAGGCGCTTGCCGCCGTGCCGAACGCTCGCGGGCGAGCGCAGCCTGGTTCCGCCGCCAAACAAACTATCGAACAGCCCCATCGTTTGCCCTCTCTCTAAAAGGAATGATCCATTCTACTGAAAATGGCTGCGGAGTGCTTCGGGTTATACGCCGTCGGGGAATCTTGTCAGGCGAATTCCCAGCGGCGCGCGATCCTGCGGGCGATGGCGAATAACACGAAACCGACAACGACAAGCACCAGGACCTGGGGCCACAGGTGTGAAATCGGCTCATCGCGCCAGAAAACTTTGGTGAAGCCGTCGATCGCCCAGGCGTTGATGGTCAACAGCCCGGCTTTTTGCATGTCCTCCGGCATAAGAAATCTTGGAAACATGCTTCCACCGACCGAGGACATGATCAGAATTACCAGCGTGGAAAGAGGGCCCAACTGCGCGCGCGTGCGGCAAATGCTGGCGAGCAGCATCCCGAAGGCGCTTACGGCGAATGCCGTCGAAATGCCCATGATCGCAAAACCAAGCAAGTGCGGAATGAACTCGATCTTGAACTGGAGCCAGGCCCAGACAAACATGACTACCAATTGCGCGAACGCCAGCGCGGTACCGTAGCAGAGCTTGCCCGCCAACAACGATCGCATGGTAACGCGACTGCTCAGCACGCGGTCGAGAGTTCCGCTTTCGGCTTCGTCGAGCAGTGAACCGCTTGTGCCGCTGGCGGTGAAGAGCAGAAACATGACGCCGATGGCCGCCGCGTAAAAGGAGACCATAGGGTTGTTCTTGTTTTCGCCGACGACGTCGCGCGAGGTCACGGAAAGGAGCATCCCTCTGCTGCCGGCGTTTTGAGTCGTGGCTGCGCTTCGCCCCACCGATGCGGCTGCTCCGTCTGCCGCGCTCTGTTCCCTGCGCAGGTCGTTCAAGTGGTCCTCTATTATCTTGTGCTGCTGCGGTGTCAATCCGCCGGCATACTCATCAAAATACTTGGTACCCTGCTCGATCATCGAGTCGGGCATCGAAGTCATGGCGACTTTCTGAAGAAGGCCTTCGACGATTTGTGGCGCGATCATGTCACTGCTGTCTTTGAGCAGCTGGATGGTCGAGCCGGTCTGATCCGGGCCGAAAGAGAGCGGATGCGCGCCGAAGCCGCGAGGGATGATGATTGCCACCGACGCCGTTCCCGCTTTTACAGCGAGTTCCGCTGTCTCGGCTGTGTACTCGGGCTGCTCTACGCCGTTCTTTGGTGCGGGCCTGTCGAGCGCGGTGAGCGACCCTTCGGCGTCAAGACCCTTGAGCAGTCTCTGTGAGGTTGGGCTGCGGTCTTCATCCACGACGAGGACCCGTACCTTGGGCGTGCTATCCCGGCGGCCGCCGAAAATGACGGCGAAGATGGTGAAAAACGCCACCGGCAGGATGAAGCTCAAGACCAGTGCGCCCCGATCGCGCTTCAGCGATATGAGTGACGTGCGCACTATGGGAGCAATCAATCGCGCAACTCCCTTCCGGTCAATTTCAGAAATACGGATTCCAAATTCGGCTTTCTCAATGAGACGTCATCCAATTCGTGGCCTGCTTTGGCTGCTGCGTCCAGCAAACCGCTGATTTCAGTGGCGTGCTCGATCGTGAATTGCGCCATGCCGTTTTCAAACTTGCCCCCGCGCTGTTTCACCCACGCGGCCACGCTCTCGTCAGCCTCCCCGAAACGCGCCAGGACCTCGCTGCTCGACCCGAAAGAGCTGTGCACGAGATCGTCCTTGGTTCCCAGAGCGATGATTCGACCGTGATCGATAATGGCGATGCGGTCGCAGAGGCGCTCCGCCTCCTCCATGTAGTGCGTTGTGTAAATGATGGAAATGCCTTCGCTGTGGAGCTTTTCGATCATTTCAAATATGCGGTTGCGCGATTGCGGGTCCACGCCGACGGTTGGTTCATCCATCAAGATGACCTTGGGGCGGTGAATAATTCCAGCGGCCATGTTCAGTCTTCGCTTCATTCCTCCGGAGAGGACTTTGACCAGATCGCCGGCGCGATCGGTGAGCGCAGCCCAGTCCAGGCACCAGGTGATCGCGGATTTCAGGTCGGCGCGACTCATGCCGTGGTAGAGGCCGAAAGCTTCCAGGTTTTCGCGGCAGGTTAACCGGGGGTAGAGCGCCAATTCCTGAGGAACCCATCCCAGGGCCATACGCGCTCCAACCGAGTCGGCGGGATCGCCGAAGACCGTCACCTTGCCCGAGTCAGGGATGACGCGGCCAACGATGCTGCGAATCAACGTGCTCTTGCCAGCACCGTTGGGGCCGAGTAATCCCAGGCATTCGGCGTTTTTCAATTCAATGGAGATGTCGTTGATTGCTGTCAGCGCGGCGAAGCGCTTCACCAAACCCTCAACGCGCAGGGGCGGTGATGAGACGGTGGTCGAAACGGCCGGTGCGGATGCCACGTTGTCTCCTGATTTTGCAGGTGTTCGTCATTATACTTGAAGGGCCGGTTTTCAAATGGAGGATTCGGGCTTTCGCTATCGAGGCAGGCCAACCTTGCGCAGCAACTCAGCAAACCGCGGGTCGGAACGCAAGGGTCCAGAAATCTTGGTTTGCGTATTGGAGGCAAGTCAATGAAGCTAAGCGGTCACTGCAGGTTTTCTTGCCGGAGTGGTCGTGATCACGATTACACTGACCAAAACGAGCAGGGACCCGAGGATCGTTCGCAGGCCGAGCGTTTCCCCGCCGAAGAAATATCCAACCAGCACGGCCACGACCGGATTCACATACGCGTAGGTGCCGACTTTTGTGGGCGATTCGTGATGGAGGAGCCACACATAAGCGGTGAAGGCAATGATGGAGCCGGCGATAATTAGATAAAGCAAAGCCAGCCATGCTTCGCGGGAGACGCTGGAAGGGTTAAAACGGTGAAATTCTCCCAGCACGGCCCCGGCGATTGCGAGTAGCACTCCGCCAACGAACATTTGCGCGCCCGCGCTCATGACTTTGGATGACGGCAGCGGCAGCCTGCGTGTCAGTGCGGCTGCAATCGACCAACTTATCGCTCCAATAATCAATGCCACAGCGCCTGCCCTGTCGATGGACGCGCCGCCGAGGGCGACCGTGTGACTCAATAGCACTGCCACTCCGCCGATACCGATGGCCAGCGCCAGGGCCAGGCGAGGTGTGAGTTTCTGCGTTTGCAGGATGACGATTTCCGACATGGACATGAACACTGGGATCGTGGCCAGTATGACCGCGGCAATTCCCGAGGGCACGCGCTGTTCGGCCCAGAATAACAGTCCGTAGGCGAAGGCGAACATCAGGAGCGCGAGAACGAAAACCGACAGCCATTGGCGGGCGGTTGGTGAATGCTCACCACGCGCGATCCTCCACACATAGAGAACCAGGCCTGCGATCAAAAAGCGTATTGCTGCAAGGAGAAATGGGGGAACTTCGCGAACGCCAACGCGGATGGCGAGAAACGTGGAGCCCCACACAAAATAAATGATCGCGAATGCCAGCCAAATCTTCCACGTGGCGGGATGGGTTTTCGTTTCCAAGGCAGATTCGCGCCAACACTGTACCAACTACGGCGGCCAAGCTCTCCTACCAATATGGCCGCAGCGAATAATATGAATTCTTTTAGCGCCACTTCTTCACTTTCGGCCAGACTTCGGCAAGCGTGCCAAATTTTGGTCCTCTGCAGATGAAGACGTCGATGTTCTTTTCCAGCGCATAAGGATTGTCTGCGGACGTGCCTACGAATTCGACGTGATCCCAAAGTCCTTCGAGAGTTTCTTTCGTGTCGTCCAGAACGATCATGCATTTGCCGCTATATCCTCTGGGCCCCCACAGAAAGTATGTCTGGTGGCCGCTGAGCGCCGGGGGCAAACCATAGCGCCTGCCAAGAAAATCAATAGCGCCGGCCTGCCCATAATCCTGGGCGAAAATTCCGCAATCGGTTCGATCAGCTGCGGGGATCTGATTCCACGCTTGCGCAGTTTCTTGCACTATCTCCTCCCAGCCGAACTGGTCAGAGTACCACTGCGGCAAAACGGCTCTGGCGTGGCTGTGTTCCATCACTGGGATCTTCATGGGAAGGTATCTCATGTAGCTGATGAAGTGGTCGGGGGACAAGATCGGCACAACTACCGGTGCAAAATATGCGCCGCCGGAGAGCAGCAGCGTAACGATTACAGGTTTCAGCCAAGCTCGGCTTGGGCGTTCCAGCGCCGCCGCGATCACCACCGCGCCAGCCGCCAGTAGCATGGGATAAATCGGAGCGAGGTAGTAATTCTTGCCATGGAGAGCGAAGAGAATTGCGTAAGTGATCAGATAACTCAGGCCGAGCGGGCGATAAACCTTGAGTCGTGGTGAGAATAGAAATGCACAGAGCCCGGTAATCCAGATAGGAACTGTCAGAGGATGAACCAGCAGTGTCTGCTGAACGAAATATTGGACAGGGGGCAGGACCACATCGCGGCCTTCGGCCTTGATGGCCCGCATTAATTGCAAGAATGGCCAATCGTAGTGAATGTTCCACAAGAGGTTGGGCAGAAAAACCAAAAAAGCCGCGAGACCGCCCAGCCAGATCCACTTGTTGAAGAAAGCGCGCCGTTGCTCTGTAAGCAGGAGGCCGACGACAATCCCCAAACCGAACAATGCGATGGAATACTTTTCTTCCAGACCGAAGCCGGCGATCAATCCAAACCACAGCCAGTTGCGTGGGTCGGCGCGCTTGATGGCGAGAATCGCGAAATAGGCGCAGCCCATCCACAGATTCGGTTCCAGGCAATTCGTCCCCAAAAGGCTGCCGTTGGAGAGGTACTGCGGTGCAATGACGATGGTGACAGCGCTGAGCACCAGGGCGAATCGCCGGCCGCCGAGTTCGCGGGCAATGACGGCCGTCTGCACGACGAGCAGAGAGGACGCAACCGCCGGAATGAACCGGATGCTGCGAAGCGAATCCCCCAGCACCGCCCGGCAAACATGAATCAGAAATGGAATGAGCGGAGGCTGGTCAACATAGCCCCAGGCGAGGTGATCGCCGCAGGACATATAATCAAATTCGTCGCGAAAATAGCCGTAGCGGTTGTTGAAGTAAATATGAAAAACAAGTTTGGCCAGAGCAATGATCAGGACGACAAGCATGCCGTCGGCTAAATAAGAATGCTGCTCCTGGCGGCCATTGGATGGAATGGATTCAGTACTGGGCATGCGGGCCAAGAATAGCCGAACAGGCGGGCAGATGTCATTGGGTAGTACCAGTCTCGAGGACTAAATCCGCGGGCGCGCTCCTGCGCGCCAGTTGTTCATGGATGTGGTAACGTAGATGGTAGCCGGAGACTTGCGATGCGCCGCGCTTTTCGCTGTTTTTCCACAACCCTCATTTTAGTGGCTGCGGCCGCAGTGTCGCTGCTGTGCGCCCACACACCTCCGGCGGCCGCACAACAGAAACAGGGCGGCGAAGAAATTGTCGCCAATCTGGCTACCGGGCGCGTGGTTTTCTGCGTTTCACGCGATGGGATTATTGTCGGGGCCGTGACCAATGATAAGGCCGAGCCCGGGTCTCATGCGCCGCTCTTCGTTCCGTTGGTTGGCGGACACGTAGCCGTGCTGCTTGGCGCCGTGGAGTGGGTGGAGGTGAATTCCAACAAACCACCCGTGCGCCTGGATCAACTTCTGGCCGACGTCCCCTTCAAAGCCATGCGTTCCGCAGTTTATTCGGAAGCCAACGAAGCAGGCGATATTGAGGGTCTGGGCATGAGGTTTCTCGAAGCGTTTCGCCCGGTCGCTGGATTGCTCCACCACCAGCTGAACATTAAGGAAGATGAGCCCCTGGTCCAGATTCTCGTGATCGGATATGAACAGGACTATGGACCGGAAGCGTGGCTGCTGAATTACCTCGTGCAGCAACGCGAATTGGAGGACAACTATTTTGATACGCTGATCCTGCGGCCAAGTTACACACAGCTTTATCCCCCGGAAAAAGGCGCACCGCGCACGATTGTCGAGCATCGTTATCCGGCGGATATGCCCGGATCAACTCTGGCTGAATTGCTGGGGCGCAATGACTCTCGCCTGATTCCCATCCGCCAGGAGTCGCCGGTGACTGGGAAAGCTGCACAATTTATTCTGGATGGGGCCAGCCAAAAGGCCGCGTCTGAAGGCGTTACTGCATTTATCCGCGGCGCGCTAACGGCCACGTCGCCGCCGGATGCAAAACTAACGCTGGCAATTTTGCGCGAAGGAGACCGGCTCGATTGGATCGTTCCACCGACCGATACGCCGAAGAAACCCACCGAGAAACGCGCCGACGATGCGCCCACTCTGCGCGGCCCGCATCACCAGTGACCGCTCAAACAAAGCCTGCGCGAGAATTTCGGCAACTCAATTAGGGGTGGAAGCCAGCTAGCGCGATTTGCCCGCGTATTGCTGTTTCACGCGCGCACTTTTTTCCGCCACGGATTTGGCCAGCTCTTCTTTGTAGGAGCTCAGGCGGCGCGCAATTTCAACGTCAAATGTGGCGATGATTTCGGCGGCGAAGATGGCTGCGTTGATGGCTCCGGGCTTGTCGATGGCCATTGCCGCCACGGGGACACCTGCGGGCATTTGCACCGTGGAAAGCAGCGAGTCGATGCCGCTGAGTACAGTCGTGGCCATGGGCACGGCGATGATGGGAAGCGTCGTGACCGCGGCAATCACTCCCGCCAGGTGCGCCGCGCCGCCGGCGGCTACAATGATGACCTTCAGCCCGCGAGCTCCAGCCGTGCTGGCATATTCATGGGTTCGCGCCGGCGAGCGGTGCGCCGAGGTAACTTCAATCTCATAAGGGATCCCGAATTTTTCCAGCATCTTGGCGGATTCCGACATTACCGGAAGGTCGGTATCCGATCCCATCAGGATTCCTATCAGTGGCTTATGATCGTTGTGCTCGCTCACGTCTCCTCCACGAATTGATTGCAGGGTATGGTTAATCTCCAGCCGCTGAACCTTGCCCGACCAGCGCCCGGTGCGCAATGTCGGAGCGGAATTGAGCCCCGGCAAAGCGTATCTTATGAACGGCTTGGTAGCAATTGCTGACGGCGACAGAGAGATTTGGGGCACTCGAAGTAACACCCAGGACTCTTCCACTAGTCGTGTAGTAAATGTTGCCCTCTTTTTTGGTCCCGGCGTGGAAAACCTTGGTGTCAGGCAGAGCCTCAGCATCCTTAATTCCGGTAATGCTTTGGCCGATTTGTGGATCTCCCGGATAGCCTTGCGAGGCCATAACCACGCACACGCTTGGGGCAGGACTCCAGCGGATGGCCTTTGTGTCGAGTTGGCCGGCGGCGCAAGACGCCAAGACGGATGCCAGATCGAAATCCATTCGGTAGATGATGGCTTGAGCTTCGGGATCACCCATACGGCAATTGAACTCCAAAACTTTCGGGCCACTAGCGGTTAGCATTAATCCAAAATAAAGGAATCCGCGGTAGGGGCGGCCGTCGGATGACATGCCGCGAATGGACGGTTGGATTATTTCTCCATTAATTCGCGTCGCGATCTCCGGCGGGAGCAAATCATCTGTCGAGTAGGCACCCATGCCTCCCGTGTTGGGACCCTGGTCGCCATCGAAAATGCGTTTGTGATCGCGCGCAGGCGCCATGGGGGCGGTGGACTCGCCATCCGTTATAACAATGAGTGAAAGCTCTTCGCCTTCGAGGGCCTCTTCCATCAGAACATGTGCGCCGCCTTCGCCGAATTCGCGCTTCCGCATCGCTCGTTCGACAAAGGCTGCTGCTTCATTCTGGTTCCGCGCCACCAAAACGCCTTTGCCGGCACAAAGCCCATCCGCCTTTATGACCGTGGGCCAGGTCAGGTTCGCCAAAGCCGCGGCGGCTGTGTCGGCCGAATCGTAAATACCATAAGTCCTTGCGGTGGGGATGTTGTGGCGCTTCAAGAATTCCTTTGCGAAGATCTTGCTTCCCTCAAGCTGTGCCGCAGCTTTGGACGGCCCAAACAAAGCAAGGCCGCGCTGTGCGAATTCGTCGGCGATGCCAGAAACAAGTGGCAACTCCGGACCCACAACCGTCAAGTCCGCGCCAAGCAGCGTGGCCAGTGAAGCCAGGGCGACGACATCTTTCAGCCCCTCTTTCGAGTCAACGCGGACGCATTCCGCCTCGTCCGAAATTCCACCGTTGCCAGGCGCGCACCAGATTTTTTCAACGCTCGGGCTCTGGCGCAATTTCCAGACCAGCGCGTGCTCGCGTCCTCCGCCGCCGATAACCAGAATTTTCATGTCGAGGCAACGATAGACGCTGCGCGCGGAAGTTGTCAAATCTCCGGCCGATTTGCTGGAGCCATAATCTCCCGGCTTGCGCCACACCGATCGCATCCGGCTCCGATCGGATGTCACCCGCTTGCTCTGCGCGGCGACTCGTGTTGTTATCTCAAGTTGTGTTCGGAAGTCGGGAGTGACTCTTATCATGCTGGGAATTTTGTTTCCTTGGGATTTTATTCTCATATTTGCGGCGCTCGCTATTCTGATTCCGTGGCGCGGCGCGGCGCGCATCCGCACTTTGTTGGCGCGGACGCGAATTTCTTCGGCGGACAGACTCGCGATTTACGCCTCTACCATTGCGTTTCAATGGTTCCTCGCGGGATTGGTAGCTTGGCGATCCTTTGTGAGGGGCCTCAATCTTGAACAGCTGGCGCTAAATATACATTCGTGGACACTGACTTCGCTGGTGGCGGCCGGCCTCATTGCGGTGCTCGGAGCCCTTCAATATGTCGGGATCCGCCGGACAGCACTGTTGCCCGCCAACTCAAATTCCCGGATTCGGCAAATCTCCGTAATGTTGATGCCCTCTTCGCTGGTTGAGGCGCTTGTTTTTGCGGCCCTTGCGATTACTGCGTCCCTTTGCGAGGAGTTCCTATACCGCGGTTTCGCCTATGCCGCGCTTGAGAGAGTGTGGCATCCTGTAGCGTTCCCAATTATTGGATCATCATTGTTGTTTTCACTGGCTCATCTCTACCAAGGTCGTCGCGGACTGGTCACCACCTTTGTACTAGGATTGATATTTGCTGCCACCCGCTTCTGGGTCGGAAATCTGGTCCCCGCAGTGGCGGGCCATCTTGCTGTGGATTTGCTGGCAGGCTTGCTTGGACCCCGGTATTTGCGCAAGACTAGTGAAGATAAATCGCCCGAAGGGTAAAGGGTTGATGTGATTTTTTCAGATGGCGTGGCTGGCAGGCATTAGGGATTTCAGGATGAATCCTAATACTACATTTGTAGTTGTAGCGAATTCTAATGTTGAGGTTCCCACCGCCTCCTCAATTTCCGCATGGCTGGAGCCGTACGGCGTTCAATTATCGGATTTGCAGGTCTTACAGATTCAGAACTACCTAGGGATATTAGTCTTTTGGAATCATAAGTTTAACTTGACTTCAGTTGAAGATCCGCAGGAAATCGTTAGTCGACACTTTGGAGAGAGCTTTTTTTGTGCCAAATTCATGCCCGCGGAGAAAAGTCGGCTCGCCGACGTCGGTTCTGGGGCCGGCTTTCCTGGGTTAGCTTTGAAAATTGTGCGACCTGACACTGAAGTGTTTTTGATTGAGCAGGATACGAGAAAGGCAGCTTTCCTGAATGAGGTCGCCAGGACGCTTCATTTGGAATCTGTTAAGGTCCTCAGAACACATTATGAGACCCTGAATCCTGATTTCGGCGACTTTGATGCTGTGATCGCCAGGGCGATCGGTAATCACAAAACTCTCCTAAGATGGGCCTCTCCGAGACTAAGTCCCTCCGGACGAGTGATATTGCTGCTTGGACTCGAAGATGCCACAAAGTTGACGCATCTAAAGGACTGGCATTGGTCGCAGCCGCATCCAATGCCGCAATCCTCTAAGAGGGTTATTATAGTTGGAAATGTAACAAAATAAAGTATTTATGTACACTGTTCCACGTGGAACATTTTCACCGCAGCTAGCGGCAAATTCCTGAATTCCTAACGGGACCAGCGCCCCTTACTTATCCCTAGGGGAAGGGATTGGACTCATCAGATCATGGATCGAAAGACCACCCGACAAAGCTAAGACATCCTCACTTCGAGCAAAGTTAGATTCTCGTAATCTTGTCAATGGTGCGCGGCACTGCGGTGGATTTGTTCCACGTGAAACAATTTCGATTGGGCTACACGGTTTCCGCGATCAAATTGTTTCACGTGAAACATATTGCACTTCACAGACGAAATCTGCTAGATTCGCGAGTGGGGGAAGCGTAATTGGGTCGTATTATAGCAATTGCAAATCAAAAAGGTGGGGTTGGTAAGACAACCACGGCAATAAACCTGTCAACTTCGCTGGCAATTTCTGAGCGACGAACCCTCCTGGTGGACTGCGACCCACAAAGCAATACAACGGGCGGGATAGGGTTCCCCAAGGACCCGGCACGTCGCAGCCTTTACAATGCGCTGATATTGCATGAACCAACCGACCGAATTATCCAGAAAACTCAAGTAGAGGGCCTCGATTTGTTGCCTGCAGACAGAAATCTTGTCGGCGCCTCAGTGGAGCTGGTAAGCGCCTCCGATCGCGAGTTCCAGGTTAAACAACTGCTAAACGAGCTCAGAAATGATTACCAATACATAATCATCGATTGCCCTCCATCGCTGGACCTCCTTACGTTGAACGCCCTGGTCGCAGCTGACTCCGTACTGATTCCGATCCAGTGCGAGTATTATGCCCTGGAGGGGGTCTCCGAGCTTCTCGATACACTGATGCGAATCCGCCGATCATTGAACCCTGAGCTGGCAATCGAAGGAATCCTGCTCACCATGTTTGACGAGCGTACGACGCTTTCACGTCAGGTTTCCGCCGACCTCAGGAGTTTCTTTGGAGCCCAAGTTTTCTCTACTGTGATACCGCGAAACGTGCGACTGGCAGAGGCTCCGAGTCATGGGAAACCAATCGTGTTCTACGACATAAGTAGTAAAGGTGCAGAAAGTTATATCCAACTCGCCAAGGAGGTCATTGCCAATGACCAGAAACGCTCTGGGCAGGGGCTTGGGAGCTCTGATCAGGGAACCCGAGCCGCAGCAGCCGCAGCCGGGACCGGCGCCCATGCCAGCAGTGGAGAGACCACAAGTAGCAGTGGCGGCGCAAACAGCGCCGACGGCTCCAACGGGCTCTTACCAGGTGGACATAGATCTGATTGATCCCAATCCGTACCAGCCTCGCACAAGATTCCGGGAAGAAGCGATTGAAGAGTTGTCCCGGTCCATTCAGACCAGCGGGATTATTCAACCGCTGGTGCTGCGGAGGATGGGTGCGCGCTTTCAGCTTATCGCGGGAGAGCGGCGTTGGCGCGCGGCGCAGCGGGCAGGTTTGCAGCGAGTGCCGGCGGTGTTCCGCGAGGTTCCTGAAGAGCAGGTGCTCGAGCTTACGCTGGTGGAGAATCTTCAACGCGAGGACTTGAATCCCGTGGAAGAAGCCCGCGCTTTCGACCGCTTGCTTAATGAATTCCACTTGACGCAGGAAGAAGTTGGGTCGCGGACTGGTAAGGATCGCGCCACAATTGCAAATGCCGTACGCTTGCTGCGATTGGAAAAATCAATTTTGGAAATGATGGAGGAGGGCCGTTTGACCGGCGGGCACGCCCGCGCGCTTCTCGGCGTCACGGATTCTGCCGAGCGGCAGAAGCTCGCGCACCGAATTGCTCGCGGCGGCCTGACAGTTCGTCAACTCGAACGGTTCATCGTACGTAAAGCGCGCGGGGGCGAAGCGGCCAAGAAGGAAGCAGCAGAGCTCGACGCCAACACCCGTGCTGCGTTGGAAGAGCTTGAGCGGCACCTGGGTACGAAAGTCACACTCCGGCTGAAGGCAAAGAATCGGGCCGGGCAATTGCAGATAGAGTATTACGATGAGGCGCAACTTGCCGGAATCTACGACAAATTAATGCATTAAACTACTTATGTAGTATAAACTCTCACGCTAGTACCTTGTTTCTCTTGACTGCCGGGAAATCACATGCAAAGCTGTCATGAAGAGTGACCCGACCATGGCCTGGCCTTTTTCAGATCGAAAAATGGAGGACTCCCAGAGCGAGTGGTCCGGGTTCCTGGACCGGACAGTTCGCTTTGAAGGGACTCTGGAGTTCTCTGGAACGCTCCGAATTGAAGCCCAGGTCAAGGGAAACATATTGAGCAACCAGACGCTGGTCCTGGGCGAGGGTGCCAAGGTTGAGGGTCAGATTGAAGGTAACCAGGTCATCATTGCCGGGCGCTTTGACGGCGTGATATTCGCTAAGGGGCGAGTCGAAATCCAGGCTAGGGGCGTCGTTTCCGGCGAGATTCACTCTCCCTGTCTGGTCATCGAACCCGGGGGCATTTTTGACGGACGATGCCACATGACAGCTTCCTCACAAGCCACCAAGACCGTCACGATTCCGTTCCGCGCAGCCAATCAGGGTTGACCTTTTCCGTTTCCAGACCAGTTTCGACGAACGCGCCTCCTCTCGCGCTATAATCCTCGGGCCGCATTCTGGGGGGAACAACTTGCCGGAAACTGTGAAACTCACGACCATGGCCAAGGCGGCCGGCTGCGCCGCCAAGCTCAGCCCGAGTATTCTGGATTCGGTGCTGCGCACCCTGCCAAAGCAATTTGACCCGAATGTGCTGGTCGGATATGAGACCAGCGATGATGCCGGGGTGTACCGCCTGTCACCTGACCTGGCGATCGTGCAGACCACGGATTTCTTCACACCCATTGTGGATGACCCGTTTCTCTTCGGGCAGATCGCCGCGGCCAATGCTCTCAGCGACGTTTACGCCATGGGCGGCCGGCCCATTTCCTCGCTTTCCTTGGTAGGTTTTCCGGAGCGTGGCGATGTCGCCGTTCTTGGCGAGATTATGCGCGGCGGACAGGCGAAAATGACCGAAGCGGGCTGCTTCGTAATTGGTGGACATTCCATCCGCGACGACGATTTGAAATTTGGATACGCAGTAACCGGCGTGGTCCATCCTGACAAGATCTGGCGCAACGTGGGCGCCCGTCCCGGCGATGTTCTCTTATTTACGAAGGCGCTTGGGACCGGGGTGATTGCGACCGCGCTCAAGAAGGGAACGGCATCTGAGGAGAGCGTGGCCGCGGCAACCGCTTCCATGACGCAACTCAATCGAGCGGCCGCCGAAGCACTCACAGAATCGGATGCCGGCCGGAAAGGTATTCATGCCGTCACCGACGTAACCGGGTTCAGCTTGCTGGGCCACGCTCGTGAAATGGCGCTGGGGCACGCCGCATCCAATATTCCCGTGGTTTCGTTGGAAATTGACCACGCGCGGATCGAGTATCTCCCCGGTGCTGTGGATTGTGCGCGAGCGGGCAACGCTTCGGGTGGCCTCCACAACAACCGCAATTTCATTGGTGATTGCGTCGTCTTTGCGGATACCGTGCCGGAAGAATTCAGATTGCTCCTGTTTGATCCGCAAACCTCAGGCGGCCTGCTTGTGGCTATCGGTGCAAACGAAGCTCCAGCCGCGCTCGAGGCCCTCTTGCAGCGCGGTATTCCCGCGCGGGAAATTGGGCGCGTGGTCGAAAAACGGTCACCGTTGATTTCAATTTCCTGACCAGGCAGCACAACCAAACCCAATGGATACGATTACTCACGCATTCGCCGGCGCGCTGCTCGGCAAAGGATTATTCACAACGCGCCGCGGGGAAACGCCGGCGGAATTTTCTCCACAATCGCGCGTACTAATTGCCGCCGCCACCATCGGCTCAATTTTTCCAGACATAGATTTTTTCTACCAATTTCTTTCGCGCGATGATCTGGCCATCCTGAAGTATCACCGGTACATCACGCACTCTCTGGTCATGCTTCCGCTGTGGGCCGTGGGAATCGCATGGCTGGTGTGTTGGGCAGCGCGTCGCTTCGGCGCTGCTCCGCCGTCATTTGGATGGACGGCCCTGGCAACCGCCGCAGGAATTGCCAGCCATATTCTCCTGGACGTGGTGACATCGTTCGGCACGATGATTTGGAGTCCACTTTCCCGAGTGCGTGCTCAATGGGACTGGATGTTCGTTATAGATTTCACTCTTTCCGCGCTATTGCTCACACCGCAGATGGCCGCCTGGTCGCACCGCGATCCGGCTCGCAGCACGAAGCGCGCCTCCCGCATGTGGGCCATGTTCACTGTTCTGACGCTCGCTGTTGCCTGGCTCGGCATTTACTCCGGATTCCCTTTTTCGTTATGGGTTGTCCCCATCGCTAGCGCTATTTTTGGCGCACTATTTTTTCTCCCGCTGATCGGCGCGCGCGGCACGCGCATTCGCCGCTCCACCTGGGCGCGTGCGGGCCTGCTCGCCTCATGCGGCTATCTTTTGCTTTGCGCCGCAGCCCACCACATTGCGCTGACTCGCTTGCAGCGCTTCGTCGCCAATCAAAAGCTGAATGTCCAGGCGCTTGCTGCACTTCCGCTCGCACCATCCATTCTTCAGTGGGATGGTTTGATTCGCACACCCGACGGCGCATATCGCCTCCATCAGGATCTTCTGTCGACGGACACCGTGGATTACGATTTCTATCCCGACAATGCGCCCGAGAACCTTGTGGATGCCGCGCGACAGCTTCCTGACACGCAAACCTATCTCTGGTTCGCGCGTTTCCCTATTTACCGCGTGCGACCCGGCGATGGAAATAGTGTTCTGCAAATCTCCGATTTGCGCTTTATGCTGCGGAATCTCCGCCGCAGTCCGGGCTTCTCATTTCGCGTAACATTTGACTCTGCCGGGCGTCCCATAGAAGGAAGAATGGGCCGTTTTGAACCTTAATTCTTCAACGCCATTGAAAACAAACTTGCCGCCGACCTCCTCTTCGCGCATCGCCTCGATGGACATTGTGCGCGGAGTCGTGATGATCCTCATGGCCATTGATCACGTCCGTGTTTACTCGGGCCTTCCCGCGGGCGGCCCGACCTGGGGAATTTTCTTCACCCGTTGGATTACGCACTTCGTCGCGCCTGGATTTGTTTTTCTTGCGGGGACCGCGGCCTACTTGCACGGCCGCAAGCTCGCCAATCGAGCCGCGCTTTCAAAGTTCCTGTTCACACGGGGAGGGTGGCTTGTGCTCCTGGAGCTCACCTTCATCCGCATCTGCTGGACCTTTAATTTCGATTTCGCCCATTATCTGCTGGCAGGAATCATCTGGATGATCGGCATTTGCATGATGATCATGGCCGGCTTGATATACCTTCCGATAAAGCTAACCGGAGCGATTGGCGTCGCCATCATTGCGCTGCACAACCTCACCAATACCAGTGTTTTCCAAGGCCAACTGGAACGCTACTTTGGCGAGAATGGGCCAAACTGGTTCTGGAGCCTGCTCTATTTTGACGGAGGATTTCAGCTTGGCGGTTCCGGTCCGCCGCTGTTCATTCTTTACGTCATCGTGCCGTGGATCGGGGTGATGATGGCCGGATACGCGTTTGGCCTGGTGATGGAAATGCCACTAGACCGCCGCCGGGCGATCTCTCTGAAAATCGGCGTGGCGCTCGTATTTCTTTTCATCGCACTCCGCACCCTGAATGTTTATGGGGATCCACGCCCCTGGGGCAAAGCTCATACCTTGCTCGGATTTCTAAGCACCACCAAGTATCCGGCCTCGCTTTTATTCCTGCTGATGACGCTGGGGCCGATGTTCATCCTTCTGGCGTTCGCGGAACGTTGGCGGGGCAAAATCGCGGGCGTGATAGAAACTTTTGGCCGCGTTCCCATGTTTTATTACTTGCTGCACATTCCTCTCATCCACGCCGCGGCCTGCGTCGTTTCGATAATCCGTGAAGGACATATTGATCCCTGGCTATTCGCCAATCACCCGATGAATCCGGGGCCAGTCCCGGCGGGATATGTGTGGAGTCTCGGCCTGCTCTACCTGGTCTGGGTCCTGTGTGTCGTTGCGCTGTATTTCCCCTGCCGGTGGTATGCGCGAATGCGCGCGACTCGGCGGTCAAAATGGCTCAGCTATATTTGATCTGACACCGGCCCGACTCGCCTCATGTTTCCTGCCGGCTATCCAGCTACGCTACAATAAGAACCGCAACAAAGTGCGAGCACTCTTTTGCGCGAATTGCGGGACACGCAATGTTTGAAAACCTTACCGACAAACTCCAGCGCGCGTTCAAAAATCTCCGCGGCCAGGGAAAACTGACCGAGGAGCATCTGGACGCCGCGCTCGCGCAAATCCGCGAAGCTTTGCTCGAAGGCGACGTGGCGCTGAGCGTCGCGGATGAACTCCTCGCGCACATCCGCGCCAAGGCTCTGGGCTCCGAAGTGTTGCTGCAACTTTCGCCGGATCAGCAGGTAGTGAAAATTGTCCGCGATGAATTGTTGGCGCTGTTGGGCAAGCACGCCAAGCCACTTTTCGCCTCGCGCCCGCCCTCCGTGTGGATGATCGTCGGCCTGCAAGGGTCGGGCAAGACCACCACCACGGGCAAACTCGGCAAATGGCTCGGGCAATCCGGCCATCGCCCCATCACGGTTTCCACCGACGTTTATCGCCCGGCAGCGCGCGAACAGCTCGCGCAAGTTTCCAAAGCGGTTGGAGTGGCCTGCTGGCCAGGCGCAGGCACGGACAAGCCGCTCGAAATTGCCAAGGGCGCGATCCGCGAAGCAAAACTTTCGGCATCGGACGTGATTCTGGTGGACACCGCGGGCCGCCTGCATATTGACGACACGCTAATGGAAGAACTGTCCCAGCTCAAGCGCGAACTGCAGCCCTCCGAAATACTATTCGTCGCCGACGCCATGGTCGGTCAGGACGCCGTGCGCTCCGCCGGCGAATTTCACCGCCGCCTCGGGCTCACGGGCATCATCCTCACCAAGCTCGATGGCGATGCGCGCGGCGGCGCGGCGCTCAGCATCGGCAAGGTCACGGGCGCGGCCGTGAAATTTATCGGCACGGGTGAAAAATACGATGCGCTTGAAGCGTTTTATCCGGAGCGCATCGTCTCGCGCGTGCTCGGTATGGGCGACGTGCTTTCACTCATCGAGCGCGTCGAGCAGGCCGTGGACGAAAAGCAGGCCGCCGCGCTCGAGCGCAAAATGCGCCGCAGTGAGTTTTCGCTCGGCGATTTCCGCGACCAGCTCCGCCAAATCCGCAAAATGGGCCCGCTCGAGCAGGTCATGGACATGCTGCCGAAAATGGGCCCGCTGGCGAACATTCCGCGCGACACGAAAGTGGATGAGGGCCGCTTGAAGCGCGTCGAGGCCATCATCAATTCGATGACCAACGCAGAACGCGACGATCACGATTTACTGGACGGCCGCCGCCGCAAGCGCATCGCCGCCGGCAGCGGCACTTCCGTGCAGGAAGTGAATCAGGTGCTCAAGCAATATCTGCAGATGCGCAAGATGGTGAAGCAGTATGGCGCGATGGCCAGCGCCGGCCGCTTAAAAGGTTTGGGCGCCAAGCTCAAGGGCGGCGCGTAACGCGCTACGACTCGGATTATTTCCCTAGAGATGAAATTAAATCGAGAATCAGGCAGGTCGCTATCGCGTATCGCGCAGCAGCACTACGTCTGAAACCGTATGCCCGCGGTCGATGGCTATTTTCTTCCCATCAGGAGACCAGGCATACCCCCAGATAGTTTCAGAAGTGAAATGTGTCAATGCATGTCCAGAACTGCCGTCGAGTGGTTGGATCCACAAGTTGCCCACGCCGTTTTCGCGTGTCATATAGACGAATGACTTGCCGTCAGGTGTGAACTGGAGATGCCCGCTCACATAGGGGTTCATTTCCAAAAGACGCGGGGCGGTCCCGGCGTCCCCATCCACGGGGGCGAGGGCAATTCTACGCTTATATTCCATTTTCTCAGGATTCCTAACGCTCAGGATACGTGCTGTAAATTTTCCATCTGGGGAAAAACTCACGGAATTCCCAAATTCCAGCGCATCCGGAATCAGTTTCTCAGGAAGCGGTTCCGCCGGGCCACCCGTCAACAGCATGCGATGAATCTTCCTGCTCGGTCCATCTGTAAAATAGAGCCATTTGCCGTCAGGCGAGCACGACGGCCACTCATCGTCCGGTCCATTCGTGAGCTGCGTAACGCCGGACCCGTCCGCGTTCATGCGCCAGATATTGCCTTGATTCTTCCCTCCATGCACAGGCCACTGGACCGCGATGGTTCGGCCTTGTTCACATAGGCCGAAATCCAGGAGCAGGTTGTTCGGATCCACTTGGATTGTTCTTTGCGTTTTCCCGTCTATAGACATGCGCAGGAGACTGCTGCCTTCGGAAATGAAGAATTCGTTATCCGAAGCCCAGTGAAAATCCAGGATGTCAAGTTGCGGGGGAATTCCGGGAATCGGATTGCCTGCCCCAGCCCCAGTGCCCGAATAGATTTCCACTTGGCCGAACACCTGTTGCTGGACAGTGGCCAGCGTCTTCCCATCGGCAGATATGCTTGCAGCAGCATATGTGTTCGTGTCGTTCGTGATGGTCCGAAATTCTCTGCCGGGAAAGCTGACGATCCCTAATTGCGAGAGGTTGGCCTTCAAAACCGAGAAGTAGGAAATCACGATCTCATTGGTGTTCGGAAGCCAGGCTGCCGTCATAATGGCCATATCCAGGGAATGAAAAACTGTCTTCACGTTTCCAGTCTCAACATCCAAGGTCTCAATTTTGGAGAATGCATCCGGGATGCCCGGGGTCGTCAGCACGTAAGGGATGGTTTTCCCATCCGCGGACCACGATACGTCCTGGGGAAAGGGTTGAGCCGGCAGAATCTTGACGATCTTCTCGTCGCCTCCATCCAGGTTCGCAGTCATCACGCGAACCTTCCCCGGCTCGGGGTCATTCGCTCGCATATACGCGATCCGTTTGCCTGCCGGATAGAAAACAGGGCCGCGATCGACATCTCGTTGCACCATGATCGGAGTTCCACCCAGGATCGGTACCCGATACAACGCGTATAGACTTCCCACATTGCCGACTAACTGTCGAAAATAAATGTAGTCGCCGTCTGGAGAAAATGTGACCTCCGCAAAAGTTGGTCCCGGTGGGAGAATCTGTGTATCGCTGCCGGTTGGAATATTGCGGAGCCACAAGCTCCGCAGCCCGTTTTCGTTCACCACGGTCACCACGTATTTTCCATCCGGCGAAATGGCGGTCATCATGGACTTGCCGTTTTCCGTCAGCTTGTTGATGGTGAACGATTGAAACGCAGCCGATTTGTTTCGCTGTAGCAGTGAGTACACCCCAATCCCTGCCGCCGCCAAAATCGCCAGAACGAATACTGTTATTAATCCCACGCCCCACTTGTATTGCCGCGCGACGGCAACAACAGTTGATCCGCTGGACGCATACGACCCCGCAGTCGCGCCTGTAACAGATGCTCCATCCGCCGCGTTTCCGGGCGTGGCAATCAACGCGGCCGCTCTGGAAACCTCTTTTTGGACGCTGCTTGAAGATGTTGCGTCACGCCGCCCCGAATCCGTATCCCGCTTCAGCCGCTTCAAGTCCGCCCGCATGTCGCTAGCGTGCTGATATCGGGTGTCGCGGTCTTTATCCAGCGCCTTGAGGACGATCCTTTCCAGCTCCACGGGCATCTCCGGATTCAACCGGACCGGTGCGGCGGGGGCGCGGTTCAGAATGTTGTCGAAGATCACTCCGGAAGTTTCTCCGCTGAACGGCAGTGCCCCGGTGGACATTTCATAGAGCACCACGCCAAAGCTGAACAGGTCGCTTCTCCGGTCCAACTCCTTGCCGCGCACCTGCTCGGGCGACATGTACGCCACAGTTCCGATAGTTGTCCCCGGACTGGTCAGATGTTCGGCATCCAGCGTCTCGCCCCCTAACTGTGTCGGCAGCACCGAATCCGTCTGGCTGGGTGCGATTGTCTTGGCCAGTCCAAAATCCAGAACCTTCGCGTGGCCGCGGGTGGTGATGAAAATATTCGCGGGCTTGATGTCGCGATGTACGATGCCCCTTTCGTGCGCCGCCTCCAACGCATCGGTCACCTGGATCGCAATGCCCAGCGTGTCCTCGAGCTGCAGCGGCTTGCCCCGCATGGTGTGCTTCAGCGTTTGCCCTCCGAGATACTTCATGGAAATAAACGGCTGGCCGCCGTCTTCCGCGATTTCGTAAATCGTGCAAATGTTGGGATGGTTCAGTGCGGAGGCAGCGCGCGCTTCCCGTTCAAACCGAGTGAGAGCCAGAGTGTCTTTCGCTACATTCTCAGGAAGGAATTTCAGTGCCACGAACCGGCCGAGTTTTATGTCCTCGGCCTTGTAAACCACACCCATCCCTCCACCGCCGATCTTCTCGACCACTCGGTAGTGCGAAATTGTCCGGCCAAGGATGGGGCTGGAATCCGGCATTGGTGGTGAATCTTACGCCACCGCCGTTAGGTCGGGCAATCGCATACCCGCCGGCAGCGGCACTTCCGTGCAGGAAGTGAATCAGGTCCTCAAACAATATCTGCAGATGCGCAAAATGGTGAAGCAGTATGGCGCGATGGCCAACGCCGGCCGCCTGAAAGGTTTGGGCGCCAAGCTGAAGGGCGGCGCGTAGCACCCTACGCCTTCTGTAAACCTCTTTTAACTCTTGTCTCCCACAGCACCAATCTTATTCCCTTGACAGCTAATTGCGCGCGGGCGTATATGCGGGACATCAACTTATAGGTCCTGGAGCATTTCGTCCTGCCTACAAGGGGCTGTACGCGGAACTCACGTGGAGGTGGTTCCGCATGATTGGGATCGAAAGTAGAGCGGCGTTTACGAATTTGCGCCGGAACGCCAGCGCATGTGGCGGATGCCTGTTCTTGGTTGCGAATGCCCCCGAAATCTTTGCAATTTATTCTTCAGCTCTGATTGTGGTTTGCCTTGCGCAAGAATTCCAAGGAAAAGAGGTAACTTAAATGAGAAAAATGAGAATGTTTGTTGTTCTTACTTGCACTCTTATATTGGCCGGCCTCTGCGCCCAAGGCGCTTTCGCCCAAGCGCAGACTACAGGCGACATCAGCGGTGTGGTTAAGGATCCTCAGGGGGTAGCGTCGCGGGCGCGACGGTAACGGTGAAAAACATGAGTACCTCCGCTACGGCCTCAATGAAAACAAATGACGAGGGGATCTTCCGCTTCGCGTTGCTGGAACCGGGTGATTATTCCATCACGGTCGACGCGGAAGGGCTTCAAAGCGCCACAACCAACACCGTGGTGCGCCTTGGGCAGGTTTCCTCTCTGGAGATGAAACTAACCCTGAAGGGCACAACGCAAACGGTCGCGGTTACCGCGGAAGCTCCCATCTTCCAAACGGAAAACGGAAATAACTCCACCAACTTGACCTTGAAGCAAATTCAGGAAGTGCCCAATGGTGGGAATGATATCTACGACATCTTGTGGTACGCAGCCGGCGCGGTCGTGGCCCGAGGAGGGACTTTCCCTTCATTCTTTGGCCTGCCTACTTCGTCCAATATGGTTTCGTTGAACGGCATGCCGGACATTGACCCCGACAACAATGCCACGAACGGAGGCGCGTCCAACCTGCTTCTCGGCTTGAACGAAGTTCAGGAAGCCACCGTCGTGCCCAATGGATATACGGGTGAGTACGGCACGCTCGCCGGATCGAATACCACCATTGTCACAAAATCAGGCACGAATAAATTTCACGGCGATTTGAAATATTATTGGAGCGGCCGGGCCGTTGACGCCAACAGTTACTTCCACAACTCCATAGGCACGCCGCGATCGTTCCAGAATGCCAATCAATATGCCGGCGATGTGGGTGGACCAATCCTGAAGAACAAACTCTTCGTTTACTTCAACACCGAAGGTGTTCGCATCATTCTGCCGGCCTCCAGCAATTTCACATATCTACCCACGAGTGCATTTAAAACCGCAACGATGACTAATCTCACGACGCTGGGCTTGACCAACTCCCTTCCGTTTTACACCTCCATGTTCAATCTTTGGAACAAGGCGCCCGGCGCTTCGTCTGCGTCCTCGGCCGGAATCCCGACCGGCACTGCGGGCAGTTCATTTACAGGCCCTGGGTGCGGAACTTTTACTGGATTGGGAACCGCTATGACCGCCGCTTTGGCTGCTGCTTTGCCCGCATGCAGCGTACGATTTGCTTCCGTTGTGCCGAATTACACTCCGGAAACTATTTACAGTTTCCGTGTGGACTACAACATCAGCTCAAAGGATCACGCCTTCGTCCATTACTTCAGAGACGACGGCGTGCAGGCGACCTCTACGGACACAATTGATCCCAAGGATTTCAATGTGATTAGCCCCCAGCCGAGTTGGAACGCGGAGATTGTGGAAACTCACACCTTCAACTCGAACATGCTGAACCAGGTCACCCTGGGCGCCGAGTGGTATCACGCGCTCTTCGCTCCGCCGAATTTTGCCCAATCCTTGGCCACAATGCCCTACGCTGTTTCCTTCCAGGATGGAAGTCTCAATTCGCTGGGGTCCAGCGTCAGCGGCTTCCCTCAGGGTCGCGCCATCACCAGCGCCGAATTCTCGGATGATTTTTCATGGCAGAAGGGACGGCATTCCTTCAAGTTTGGCGGCGTTTTTGATCGCTACGACATGAGCAACTATTTCAGCACTACGCGGAACATGTCGGTCGCGAACCTGGACGCCTTCTACAACGGCGGTTTCGACCCGGCGAACTCATCCGGCAACAGCACGACCTACACTCAAAGTTTTCCATTGTCGACCGACCAGCCGTTTGCGATGTATCGCCTGGGAGCCTACGTCACGGATACTCTTCGAATTCGAAATAATCTCTCGGTCACTCTCGCATTGAGGGTGGACCATGCATCAAACCCAGTCTGCCGGACCGTTTGTATGGCCAACCTTTCGACTCCATTTCTGGCAGGCGGAGACACTGCTTCCACCCCTTACAACCAAGCCATCTCGACCGGCCTGTTCCAGGGATTCAAAGGATATCAATCCCTGGAATGGCAACCGCGCGTGGGCTTTGCCTGGCAGGCCCGGAGCGGAAATCGTCCGACCGTATTGCGTGGTGGCATCGGATTGTTTGGGGATAACTACGCCTTCAGCCTCGCCACGGCATTTGCGAGCAACGCTCCCAATATTTCAAGCTTCGCTGTGACCTCGCTTGGTTATATCTCTCCTGCGCAGACCACCGGCTCGGGCAATCCCTTGCAGACCGATGCGTTCACGGACTTCACTGCGTTCAAGAGTGGATTCCTTGCCGGGGACAACCTGACTCAACTGCAAGCGGCAGTGAAGGCCGCAGGTGGGAGTTTCGCGCCACCGAGTTTCACAACTGCTGCGCCCTATCTGAATTTACCTCAGTACCAGGAATGGAACATTCAGGTTCAGCAGGGATTGTGGCATAACGCTTCTCTGAACCTGGCTTATAACGGTAACCACGGAATCCACGAACTGCTCAGCGTTGGCGGTTATAACGCGTTCGGTCTGGCGGGTTTTCCAACCACCCCGCTAAATCCCTTGTTCAAGTCCGTGACCTACTTCCAGCCCAGCGGCACTTCACACTACAACGGTATGACGGTCTCGTTCCAATATCGTTTCGGAGGAGGGGCGCTCCAGGCTAACTACATGTGGAGCCACGCTTTTGATATCGGTGAAGGGACTGGGCAAACCAGGACTGTTCTCAATCCCTATTCCCTGGCCAGCTCAATTTCCGTGGCCGATATAGATGTGCGCCACTATATGGACGCCACTTACGTTTGGACAATCCCCATCCAGAAATGGGTTCACACTCAATCAGGAGCGTTCAACCGGGCGATCGAGGGCTGGCAGGTTTCCGGAACCATCATCGCACGCTCCGGCTTCCCGTTGAATTTCACGGATACGTCGCTCAACTCGACATTGACAGCCGACAATTACGGAGGCGCGACACCGTTCGCAAATTGGAGCGGGGCGGCAATTCCGAGTTGCAATGTTCCTGTGTATTCGGGTACGACGGCCGTTTCGTGTTTCCCCAGCGGATTATTTTCCAAGCTCTCAAAGTCGTCTCTGATGTTTGGCAACACTCCTCGGAATGTCCTCATTGGTCCGGGGTACTTCGACACCGATTTCGCCCTCATGAAGAACTTCAAAATCTGGGAGAATTGGACTCTGGGCATCGGAGCGCAAGCATACAATGTGCTGAACCATGTGAATTTCTCGATTCCGGGCACCAACATAAACTCCTCCTCGACATTTGGGCTGATCACCTCAACGGTGGGGCCGTCGAATTCGGTGTATGGCTCAGGACTGGGAGCTGACAGTTCACCGCGACTGTTGCAGATCAAGGCCCAAGTCTCGTTCTAGAAAGTTTCCGAGCGAGTAACAGAGAAACCAATTCCGGACTAAGGAGCGCGGCATGAGGAAGCGTGCAGGGATAACTATTGGAATTTTGGCTTTGGCTGTGGTGCTGTCTCCGGTGAAAACGGCTCGCGCAGCCACGCCGCAATCTTCAGGACCAAAATTCGAGATCTCATTCCCGGCTTCGGTACAAGCAGGTCCGCTCACGGGCCGCGTGTACGTGATGATTTCGCAGCGCGACACGCCCGAGCCCCGCTTGCAGGCCGGCGGGTGGGGCGACACTGCACCGATTTTCGGAATAGACATTGACGCACTCGCTCCCGGTAACGCTGCTGTGATTGACGCCAGCACCTCGGGCTCTCCCGTGCGCAGTCTCCGCGATATTCCGGCCGGCGACTATTACGTCCAGGCGCTGGTCAACATCTATACGGAATTCCATCGCTCCGATGGTCACACCATCTGGGCGCACATGGACCAATGGGAAGGCCAGCACTTCAATCGTTCGCCCGGCAATTTCTACAGCGAAGTACAACGCGTGCATCTCGATCCCTCCGCCGGATACGACATTCACCTCAGCCTGTCGAAAGTGATTCCGCCCGTGGAAGTGCCCTCGGACACGCCGTGGGTGAAGCACGTGAAGATTCAGAGTCAACTACTCACAAAATTCTGGGGACACCCGATGTACATCGGGGCCATCGTCCTGCTGCCAAAGGGTTATGACCAGCACCCGAACTCGTCCTACCCCGTTGTATATGAGGAAGGCCATTTTGGATTGGGCGCGCCAAATGGGTTCTCAACTGAGGATCGGCCTGTCAGTCCGGTGCAGCGCGCGCAAATGAGCGATCTGAACCGCGAGTCAGGTTACGAATTTTATCAGGCCTGGAATTCGGATAATTTTCCGCGCATGATCACCGTGACTTTCCAGCATCCAACGCCATATTTCGATGATTCTTACGCGGTCAACTCAGTGAACAACGGTCCTTATGGCGACGCTCTGACTCATGAGCTCATTCCTTACCTGGAAGCACATTTCCGCATGATTCCCAAACCCTACGCGCGCGTGCTCACCGGCGGCTCGACCGGCGGATGGGAATCACTCGCAGTGCAGGTGTTCTATCCTGACTTTTTCGGAGGCACCTGGACGCTCTACCCGGATCCGATTGATTTCCGCAAGTACCAACTGACAAATATCTATGACGACGACAACGCCTTCTTCGAGCCGGGACACACCTGGACACAGGCTCCCCGGTACATGCAAAGAAAATCGGATGGCCAGCCCGAAGTCACCATGCAGGCGATGTCCCAACTTGAAGACGTCCTGGGAAGCCACGGGCGCTCGGCGCAGCAAATGGAAATTTGGGAGGCTACTTACGGGCCGGTTGGCGACGATGGCTACCCCAAACCCTTGTGGGATAAACAAACTGGGAAGATTGATCACAGCGTCGCCCTCTACATGCGCGATCACGGCTACGATCTCAGCTACAACCTGCGCACAAATTGGGCAACGCTTGGCCCCAAACTCCGCGGAAAAATTCATGTCTTCGTCGGCGATATGGACAACTACTATCTCAATCTCGCCGTGTATCTTCTGCAGGATGCATTGATGGCTGAGAAGGATCCGCCCTGCGATTGCGTCTTCGATTACGGACGGCCCATGAAGGGCCATGGTTGGCAGCCCACTTCGAGCACCAACCTGATTTGCATGATGGCGGATCAAGTTACCAAGAATGCGCCCGCGGGAGAAAACACGGGCGCGTGGCATTATTGAACCCCGTGATTGAACCCAGGTCCTGTGCCCTGGCGGTTCTCCGCGAACGGCAAGAAACTTATGCGGTTTGACCAAGTTTCGGTCAGCGCCAAATTCAAACTTGTCCACAATTGACCTCAGGGATATCTCGTCGTTACAATCGCGCGACGGCAATTTGTTCCACGAGCAGTCTGGCTGGAACAACGATGGAATCTGCATGTCGCGTTGCCGGCTTCTCTTGGGTGGCCGGCATCGAGAATCCTCAGGCCCTAACGCCAGCCTGAGTTACACGAACCGAGGTATGCATCTGCCTGCCACCCAAAAATCCGCCTCGCGCCTCTCGGTTGATCGCATCGCTGCAGCGGTTGACTCTATTGACGCCGTATTCCTGAACAGCCCGCAATTTGAAAGCGATGCGCTGTCCGTCGAATTGGGCATGCGTGTCGTGTTGAAAGTCGAAACCGTCAATCCCATCCGCTCCTTCAAAGGACGCGGCGCCGAATTTTTCGTATCCCAATTGCCCCATGATTCCAGGCAACTGGTTTGCGCTTCCGCTGGAAACTTCGGCCAGGGACTAGCTTTCGCCGCGCGGAAACGGGGAATTGGGTTGGTGGTTTACGCCGCGGAAAACGCAAATGCCGCCAAGGTCGGGCGCATGCGCCAACTGGGCGCGGAAGTCCGGCTCTTCGGCCCGGATTTTGACGCGGCAAAACGCAAAGCCGGCGAGTTTGCCAAGGAAGCGGGAGCCCGCTTTGTGGTGGACGGGCTCGAGCCGGCCGTTTCCGAAGGAGCGGGAACCATTGCCATAGAGTGGTGCCGCTGGCCAGCTCCATTTGATTTCGCGCTGGTGCCCCTTGGCGACGGCGCTCTCCTCGCCGGGATCGCCACCTGGATGAAAGCTCATTCCCCCGCCACGCGGATGATCGGCGTCTGTGCTGCCGGCTCCCCCGCGATGGAACTCTCCTGGCGCAGCCGCGAATTGCGCAGCACCGAATCTGCAAACACCATCGCCGACGGCATCGCCACGCGTGAACCCGTCCCCGAAGCCTTGACCGACTTAAGAAATGTGGTGGATGAAATTTTTCTGGTGGATGACAACGCCATTATAAAGGCCATGCAAATGGCCTTCCGCCATCACGGATTGGTCGTCGAACCGGCGGGTGCCGCGGGCCTGGCCGCCGCATTCACCCACAACGATAAATTCCGCAGCGCAAACGTAGTTGTCCCGCTCACGGGCGGCAACATGACCCCCGAACAAATCCGCAAGTGGCTCTCGTGAACCCGAATGGACTCAGTGCACAGTTTCGGGATGGCGACATCCCCAGCCCCTTCCTTGACCCCATCCCCCATGCCGCATAGACTATGACGTTTGACCTGCCTCCATTGAGGCTTACCAGGGGAGAGCTTCTGTGCCCAAGCGCACTTTTCAGCCCAGAGTTCGGCGGCGCCACAAAACACACGGCTTCCGCGCGCGAATGAAGACCGTAGGAGGGCGCCGTGTGCTGGCCGCGCGGCGAAAGAAGGGACGTCATCGCCTCACGCCCGTCTGATGGCTCCAGCGCCCCGCCCGCCAACAATAGGGCCCGGCGCTTTCCGCGCTCCGTCCGCCTGCTCCACCGCCCCGAATTTGAAGCGGTGTATCGCAACGGCCGGCGGCGCACGAGTTCGCAATTCGTCATTTTCTTCCGCCCAAACGGAGCCGCTCAAAGCCGCTTCGGCGCCAGCGTAAAAAAAGCCCTGGGCGGCGCGGTGGTACGCAACCGGATTCGGCGGCGCATCCGCGAAGTCCTGCGAATCCACATGCCGGAGATACCAAACGGATGGGACATCGTGATTCACCCGCGCGCCACCGTGGCGCGAAGCGAGTTTTCTCCACTGGCCATAGAATTGGTCGGCTTGCTGCGGAGCGCGCTCAAGTGATGCAATCAGAAAAGTGGCCCAGGCTTGAGCCTGTGCATGTTCTTGGAAGTCAAACGCTACAGCCTGCAGGCTGTGCCGCACGCCCCGGCATTCTTGCGCGCGCTGTGCTCTTGCTCATCCGCGTCTATCAAGTCTTCTTTTCTCCGCTGAATTTTTCTTCGTGCAGATATAACCCAACGTGCTCTCACTACACCTATGAAGCCGTGGAGAGATACGGTGCGCGAAGGGGCGCGTGGCTCGGCGTGCGCCGCGTGCTGCGCTGTCATCCCTTTTCGCCCGGCGGATTCGACCCCGTCCCCGATCTGGATTCCGCTTCGCGGGATGGCCACTCCCACGATGAGCATTCACCGGAGGCGCACTTACGTAGCAACTCGCGCGCCCATCACCAGCAAGGGTTCGTATCGTGACCGACAAACCCAAAGGCGAAATGTCTCACGAGTATCGGACTCTGCTCGCCGCGATCCTGTCGCTCGCGGTAATCATCACTTTTTCCTATCTCTATAAGCCGACAACACCGCCGCTAAATCCGAATCAGCCGGTCACCACAAATGCTCCCGGGACAAACCCGTCTCCCGCGGCGCAGGGCGCTGCAACGCCGCCAATCGGTTCGCAGATCACGGGTATTTCTTCCACCACTCCGACTCCCACGCCGCCGATCGGCGCGAACGCTCCGCGCACCATCGCCGTGGAAAGCAATCTCTACCGCGTCGAGCTGTGGAACGCAGGCGCAGTCGCGCACAGTTGGCTGCTCAAGAATTACAAAGACGAAAGCTCGCCGCCCAAGCCGCTCGATTTAATCCACGCCGATGCGTCGCAGCAACTGGGGGGCTGGCCGCTCGCTGTTGTGCTGGACGACCAAAAGCTTGAAGCGCGCGCCAACACGGCGCTCTACGATGTGACTACCACGCCTGAGCCCGTCAACGGCGTTCTGCGGGCCCCTGCCGAAGTGGACTTCACCTGGAGCGACGGCCACCTCGCCATATCCAAGCGGCTGAAATTCGACGCCAGTTATATCGCCAGCGTGCAAGTTAGCGCGCGCCTGGACGGCCAGCCGCTGATTGCCTCCGTGGCCTGGCGCGGCGGATTCGGCGACGCCGCTGCCGAACGGACGGCCTCTTATCTGATGGTCTTTGACAGCTCCAACGGCAAGATCAATCTCGTGGCTCCCAATAAACTCGGCCAGCCCGGCCAATCCGCCGTCCGGTTTTTGCAGACCGGGCCGCTCGATTTTACGGGCATCGAGGACCAGTTCTTCGCCGCGGCTTTTCTGCCGCCATTGCAAACTTCCGGCTCAACCGTGGGCCTGCCCGACACCCTGGGCGCGGCCATGACACTCACGGACTGGTCCATCAACCGCGATGTGGCTGACCCCAAGGGTGGCCCGCTAACGAAGGAATTGGTCCCTGAAATGGCCGTTGGATCGGCGCACGGCGAGTCGCTTGATTTGCGTTTGTTCGTCGGCCCCAAAGTTCTTGACGACCTGAAGCAGATCCGCCCGCCGCTCAATGAGCTGGTGAGATTCGGCTGGATGGCCATCATTGCTGAGCCGTTATTTTATCTGCTTCGCTGGATCCACAACTACGTCCCCAACTGGGGATGGGCCATTTTTGCGATGACCGTCGGCTTGAACATGCTGCTCTATCCGCTCAAGGCCAAGAGCACTCGCTCCATGAAGAAGATGCAGGCGGTGGCCCCGGAAATCCGCCAGATTCAGGACCGCTACAAGAAATATTCCATGCGCGATCCGCGCAAGGCCAAGATGAACGAAGAAGTCATGGCCGTGTACAGCCGCGAGGGGATAAATCCGATTGGCGGGTGCCTGCCGCAACTAATTCAGATGCCCATCTGGTTTGGGCTTTACGAAATGCTCGCCGTCACCATTGAGCTGCGCCAGGCGCCCTGGATCCTGTGGGTCCACGATCTTTCCGCGAAGGATCCCTACTACATTCTTCCGGTGCTTATGGCCATCACCATGTATATCGCCCAGAAAATGACGCCCATGCCCTCCACCGATCCCGCCCAGGCTCGCATGCTGACTCTGATGCCCCTCATGTTTGGCGGCATGTTCATTGTTTTTCCCATTGCCAGTGGACTGGCGCTGTATATTTTTTCCAGCTATCTTGTCAATATGGCCCAGCAGTGGTACTTGAATCGGACCATGCCGGTAACAGTTCCCAAGGGAGTCAAGAAGAAGTCGTAGTACACTGCGGTGCGCCGGGCCCCAGCGGCGCCGCAAGGACTTAGCCGAAAATGCCCCAGTCCTCTCAACAGCAGCCCACCGGAACCTTCGTGCGCGACGGAATCCTGGACCGTAACGCGGTGCTCACCACACTCAAGCGCTGGCTTGATACCGTGATGCCCGCGACAAAATTGAAGCTGAGCTACAAGATTCTCGTCAAGCCTGTGCCCCCCGGCGCGGAAAAAGAACCGCCGGCCGCGGCGTCCGCCCCCGGTGAAGAATTTGAAAAACCGGAAGTACTTGTGGTGTTCAGCGGCCCGGACCAGGAGCTCTTGCTGGAGCGCGGCGCGGAGCTGTTGCTGGCGCTCGAGTATCTGGCGCTTCGCTCGCTGCGCCTCGACCCGCCATTTTTCGACCGCATCCGCTTCGACGCCGGAGATTACCGCGCTCTGCGCATTGCCGAGCTCAAGCTCGCCGCGCAGGTGGCCGCCGACCGCGTTCGCGAATCGCGCCAGCCATTCCGCCTGAATCCCATGCCCGCGCGCGAACGTCGAATTGTGCACCTCGCGCTCAAGGATTTGCCGGGCATCCGCACCACCAGCGAAGGCGTCGGCGAAGAGCGGCAGGTCGTAATCCTTCCCGCCGACAAAAAACCTTAAAAACTTTTTGGGAAATGGCTTTCAGTCGCCAATTCGTCTTTGGCGGACCTTCCTGCAGTGCGCGCATTCTTGTCGCGGTGTCATCCTGAGGGCATCCGACCAGGATGCCCGAAGGATCTGCTTGCTCTGAACGAATTTCGTGAAGGGTGGCCGCCACGACTCACGTGGCAGCCCACTTAAATCTTACTTTCCGCTCTTCGCGTGCAATCCTTCCAGCCACACCACTTCTTCATCCGTAAGCGTCGTCCGCGCCAGTAACTCCGGCCGGTTCCACAGCGTCTTCTCCAGCGCTGCAAACCGCCGCCAGCGGCGAATCTCTTCGTGATTCCCGCTCATCAACTCTTGCGGGATTGGCCACTGGCGAAACTCCGCCGGCCGCGTGTAGTGCGGGCAATCCAGAATTCCGCCAGGAACCGGAGCTGCGCCCCCCGCAAGGGATGCCACCCATTTCCGCGCCGAAGCCGCCGCAGCCATGCCCTTCTTACCCTTCGCTTTTTTCCTCGCCGCCGCGCCTCCGCTCTTCGCTCTCCCCGAACTCTCCAGGCTCGCTTCCATGCTGAACGATTCGTGCACCGATGACGCCTCATTCCCCAACGCGCCGGGCAGCAGCCGTGTCACCGCATCCAAAACTATTGCCGCAGGCAGCTCGCCTCCGCTCAGCACGAAATCCCCCACGGAAATCTCATCGGTAGCCAGGTGTTCCGACACGCGTTCGTCCACGCCTTCGTAGCGCCCGCAAATCAGCACCACGCGCTCCAGCTGGCTTAGCCGCCGCGCCACCTGTTCGCTGAACAATTTCCCCGAAGCCGAAAGCAGCACCACCGCGGTCTTAGCTCCCATATCAAACGTTAACCCCGAAGAAGGCGCTACGCCGCCAAGCGCTTCCACCGCCTCAAACAGCGGATCCGGCTTCAGGACCATCCCCTCGCCTCCGCCAAACGGACGGTCGTCCACCGTGCGGTGCCGGTCGTGTGTGAACTCGCGCAAGTCCTGCAATTTAACTTCGACAATTCCATTCGCGCGCGCCCGCCGCACGATGCCATGGTCCAGCGGCCCGTCAAAAAACTCCGGAAAAATTGTGATGATGTCGAACCGCATGTCCCGCCACCCTCCTGGGTGGCGTCTTTCAAGTTCACCTGCGCCGGCGAGGAGGCCGCCGGTACAAAACGCCGCCTATCTCTTGTTCAGATCGCGCAGCCCTTCCGGGAGCACTACCTCAATTCGCCGAGCGGCCACGTCTATCCGCGTGCAGATCTCTTCGGCCATGGGGACTAGCACTTCGCCGTCAATCGTATCCACCTCAAGGACCGGAGTACCCGTTGTCTGCACTCCGCGCACCACCCCCAGTTTTTCGCCCGCCTCCCACACTTCGCACCCCGTCAGCTCCGAAATATAGTAGCTCCCGACGGGCAGCCTGGTCCGCTGCTCCATCGGCACCTGCACCTGCAGCCCGCGCAACTTCTCCGCGTCGTCAATCGACTCAGCGCCCACGAAGTGGAATATTGCTTGCCCTCCGTGCCCGGGGCTCAGCCAGCAGCGGCGCACCTCGGCCTTGCGCGGCTCAGCCGCCCGGCCATCCCACAGCCACACCTGTTTTAGTTTTGTCAGTCGTTCGGGAAAGTCCGTGAGGATTTCCGCGGCCACTTCGCCTCGCCGCCCGTGCGGACGCAGCACCAATGCCAGTGTCAGCCGCTCAGTTCCGTGGGAGGGCACTGCGCAAGTTTACTATTACTCGAGGATTTCCAGCGTCAGGCGCTTCTTCATTTTCATTCCCGCGGCGCCCAGGATCGTGCGGATGGATTTGGCCGTCCGTCCCTGCCGTCCTATCACCTTGCCCAGGTCGGTGGGGTGAACCCTGAGCTCGAGAACGGTTACCTGTTCGCCTTCCACTGCGTGAACTTGCACCTGATCCGGATTATCCACCAGAGCTTTCGCAATCACTTCAACGAGTTCTTTCATGACGGGGCCTCCCGCGCTTGCTCAAATCGCCCGGACGCCCGTTGCGGGGCGGGCGGCTAGACGATCTTCTGGATGCGGAGGAAACTGCGGACAGTGTCGCTCGGCTGTGCTCCGCACCCTATCCAATACTTGATGCGTTCCGCTTTCAGTTGGATAGCCGCGGGTTTCTTCAACGGGTCGTACGTCCCCACAATTTCCATGGTCCGGCCGTTGCGCGGGCGGCTCTTTTCAATCACCACCACGCGGTAAAACGGCTTCTTCTTCTTGCCAAATCTAGCCAAACGGATTGCCAGCACTCGAAGACACCTCCTCAGGCCGTCCATTATAGCCGCATTACCCTGATTTCACATAATGACATGGGTTCCCGCTCATGCGAAATGAGCGGACAAAATCCTACGGCGTCAACTTAAAGGAGCTGAAAAACTTCTTGGCGGCGACGGAGCAGTTCTGCCCTTTGGAGCAAAGGTTCGCCAGGGTATACACGCGATCCGTGTCAAAGATGGCGCTGCCCCTTACAACGGTTGTGTCGGATTCTCCGGTGAATTCCAGCATGGGGAGACGGTCATTCGGGCCGCGGACGTATTCGCTTTTCGTGCTGGTGAGCAACTTGGCTCCGCCGGTTTGAAGCAGGCCGTTTTGCGCGGTTTTCAGGGCGGCGTCGGCGGAAACTGTCGCTTGGGGATTCAGAGCCATGTAATTAACGAAGAAAATTCCGTTCCCGCTGGATACGGATATGTATGAGAACACTTCGGTGATCAGGCCGCCATCCTTGAGGGTTTGGTGGTCGGGGTTGGGCTCGACGGGAAATTGCACGGTGAAATTTTTCGCGGGCGGCGTGTAGGTGATCCAGGGCTTGGCCGCCTGTCGCCCCGTGAGCGATGCGGCCAGGAACGTTGAAAAGGCCAGTGACAGAATCAAGTACGACGCGAATTTCTTTTTCATGGCGCCCGCTCCTTGGTGAAGCAGCTTATCATCACGCGGCCCAAGGGAAGCCATCGCTGGAGGGGCTTCGCGCGCAGCAAGCAATTGGGCCAGGGACGATCCGGGTAGAATAATGCACGGAAATCGGCTATAGTTGCTGATTGTCCCGGACATGTCGGCCCTGCCTGAGCGGGTCCCATTCTAAATCGCGCTAAGGACGAATAGCCATGAGCACCGTGCTGGATAAGGTCAGTGAGCTTCAACTGCGCAAAGACATCCCCGAATTTCGCGCCGGGGACACCGTGCGCGTCCACGTCCGCCTGAAGGAAGGCGAGGGCGAAAAAGAGCGCATCCAGCCGTATGAGGGCGTGGTGATCGCCCGGAACGGCAAGCAGGCTTCGGCTTCATTCACGGTGCGGCGCGTCAGCTTTGGCGTTGGAGTGGAGCGCATCTTCCCCATTCACTCTCCAATGATCAGCACGATTGAAGTGGTGCGCCGGGGTAAAGTGCGGCGCGCCAAGCTCTATTACCTGCGCGGACGCAAGGGCAAGGCCGCGCGTATCAAGCGCGCCGACCGGGTTGTGCTGCCGGGCGCGGAAACCACGGCGTAATTTTTCCGTTGACTGCCCAGAGTTAGAATTTCTGCTATGCTTTCCGGGCCACCGGAGACGTAAGACCCGCAGTTCGCGTTTCGATTTTCCCCCGTTTTTCCCCAACTATATTTTCAATTGGCTCCTCACGCCGGGCAACGGTGTCCAACAAAGTACCGTCCATTTACGTGTATGCGTCCGCGAGGAGGACACCATGAAATCAGCCCGAAGCATGGAGAAGATGGTTGTACTGTTGTTGGTTACCACCGGGTTCTGCATTTCGGCCTACGCGCAACAGGCCAGCCAGAAGATTGGCGCGGCTGCAATCAAGAGCGCAACTCCATTAACAGCAACTCCGATCGCCTCAACGACTGCGGAGAAGCTGCCGCTGCGCCGCGTGGTGCTCTACAAATCAGGCGTCGGATACTTCGAGCACGACGGTAAAGTGCGCGGCAATGAAGATGTCGAGATTGACCTCACCAGCAGTCAGCTGGACGACGTGCTGAAGTCGCTTACCGCGCTCGACCTGAGCGGCGGACGCGTGGTCGGCGCGAGTTACAACTCACAGGAACCCGCGGGACATCAACTGGAATCGCTTCCCGTGGCTGTTTCGGACAAGACCACTCTAAGTTCGCTGCTGGAGGAATTGCGCGGCGCGCGTCTTGAAGTACGCACGTCAGCCGGCACGTTCACGGGAAGATTGCTCAGCGTGGAGGAGAAATCCCGGAAGGAAGGCACCGCAGAAGTGAAGGTGGATCAAGTTTCGCTGTTGGGTGAATCGGGCGAGGTGCGGCAATTCGCTCTCGAACCCGGCACCAGCGTGCGCTTCGCCGACCACGATCTGGAACTGGAGCTGACGCGCGCGCTGGGATTGCTCGATGCTTCGCACCAAGAAGACACGCGCCACTTAGTGTTGACCACGGCGGGAACTGGCGAGCGGCAGATCCGCGTGAGCTACATCAGCGAAGTGCCGGTGTGGAAGACAACGTATCGCATCGTGCTGCCCGGCGAAGTGAATCCGTCCGGCAGCAAGCCGCTGCTGCAAGGTTGGGCAGTCGTGGACAACACGGTGGGGGAAGACTGGAACGATGTGGAGCTGTCGTTGGCCGCGGGCGCGCCGCAGTCGTTCATCCAGCAGATCTCGCAGCCCTATTATGTGGAGCGGCCGGAAGTTCCCATGCCCGAGGGCGTTCTGCTGAGTCCGCAAACACACGCTGCGGGATTCGGAATTGCTGATAAGACAGAGTCCCTCGCCAAGCTGGCTGGACAGCCAACCATTGTGGGCGGCAGTGGTGGCGGGGCGGCCGGTGGCTCCTTCAGTGGAATGGGCTCCAGCTATGGTGCGGGAATCGGGGCGGCAAACGCCACGCCTAACGCCTTTCTGAGGCTGGAAACGGGCGCGGCGGATTCGGTGGAGCAAAATGCGTTTCTTGCCGCGGCTCGAAACATCAACGCCGCAAAGGGCGGTGCGCTGGGCGATTTGTTCGAGTACAGGCTGAAAGACCGCGTCACCATTCGCAAGAATCAGTCCGCGCTGGTTCCCATTATCCAAACCGATATCACCGCCGAGAAGGTTTCGCTGTGGAATGCGGGGCTGGGCACGCCGCGCCCGTTGCGCGCGCTGTGGCTCACCAATTCCAGTCCGCTGGTGCTGGATGGCGGCGACTTCAGCGTGGTAGATGCAAACGCGTTTGCGGGCGAGGGATTGGTCGAATCGATCCAGCCCGGTGAAAAGCGCTTGATCAGCTACGCGGCAGATTTGACCATGCAAGTCGTCACCAAGCAGGAATTCGCCCCGGAAAAAATCACGCGAATTCGTGTGACGAAGGGTGTGATGATCCGCACGGTCGAATCGCGTCAGAGCATCACCTACACGGTGCGCAACGAAGATATTTCCCCGCGGACGCTTATCCTTGAACATCCTGTGCGCAACGGATGGAAGCTCTCAAACAACCTGAAACCGGAGGAGCAATCGGCCGGTGCATACCGCTTCCGAATCGAGGTGCCCTCCAAGGAGATCAAGACATTCACGGTGGAAGAAACGTCTCCGGTTTCCACTCAGTTCGCGCTGAATAATTTGGATCAAACTACACTGGACATTTTCGTCACGCAACGCGCAATCACTCCAGAGTTGGAGCAGGCGCTGCGGCAAATCCTGGCCCAGAAAGGTGCGCTTGCGAAACTCGATGCGGAACTGAAGGCCAAGCAAGCGGGCGTGGACGTCATCGTGAAGGACCAGGACCGCTTGCGGGAAAACATGAAGGCGCTCAAAGGAACTCCTGAAGAAAAAGCACTCACTCAACGCTACACAAACGAGCTGGACGACCAGGAAACGCAGCTCGCCGCAATGCGCAAGGAAATTTCCTCGCTGGAAGCCGAGCGCAGTCAGGCGCAGCAGGAGCTAAACACAACCATCGAGAGCCTTTCGTTCAATTCGACGATGTAAGCGCGCAAGAAAAATACATCGGCGGGAGACATTGCAGCAGAATGGGTGAAGTTCTGTGTGCTAGAATTTCGCGCCAGTGGGACGCCTTTGTTCATCGCGATACGAGCGCTTCGCGCGACAACGCGGCTGGATGCGCATCGCCGGCGTTGACGAAGCAGGCCGCGGCTCGCTATTTGGCCCCGTGGTGGCCGCAGCGGTCATCCTGAACCCGCGGCGGCGCATTGTGGGCCTAGATGACTCGAAGAAACTGTCGGCCGCGAGGCGGGCTGTGTTGGCCGAGCGCATCAAGCGGTTCGCTCTGGATTTCACCGTTGCGCAGGTGGACGCTTCGCGCATCGACGCGTGGAATATTTATCAGGCCAGCCGCCAGGCCATGCTCTCCGCAGTGAATTCGCTCTCCATGATTCCGGATTATCTTTTGATTGACGCCATGGAGTTGGATGTTTCACTCGAGCAGAAGTCGCTGATCCATGGAGACGCGCGCTCGGTGTCCATTGCGGCTGCCTCTATTCTTGCGAAGACGGAGCGCGATCGCCTGATGGATGAATTTGACGCCATCTATCCTCAATACGGCTTGTGCCACAACCGCGGATACGCCACCGCGGATCATCTGGCGGCGCTGCGCGCGCACGGACCTTGCCCGCTGCACCGCCAATCGTTCGCGCCGGTGCGCGATTCGGTCAGTTGGGCCGCGTCCGCTTCGCAAACGCCGTTGCCACTGCAAATAGCGGAACAGGTTTAAGGGAATGGCTCACTGCGACTAGGAGATCCTTAATTGTGCAGCAGCACACTGGAGGGCGAGGGCAGTTTGAGGGTCAGGTTCATTTGACCGACGCGCAACTATGGGCGGATTTCCGGGTTCGGGTTATTGGGTAGGATTGCTCTTCAGGGGACCTTTCGCGGGGCAATCGTCGCAAAACGAGTTCCAGAAACAGGGGAGGTCTCACCATGAGAATTAATTCAAAGGCGTTGGCAGCGTTGTTGACGATGGCGGCGTGTGCGCCATTGGCTTTTGCGCAGGACTCTGCGCAGGGACAAACACAGACCCTTCCGCCAGCTCAACAGGGTCAGGCACAAGCGCAGCGACCGCAGGGACGCAGCCCGATAGGCGCACCGGGCGGGCAGACGGCGCGGCGATTCAGTCCCGTCGGGCAGATGAACGGGCAAGGGTATGGGGGAATGCGTGGGGCCGGAAACTGGCGCGGACACCGGCATTTCCGCAGACGGCATCACCGCCGGTCCGGATTCGGCGCCGGACGCGGCGCGCGAGGATTTCGAGGCGGGATGAGTTTGGGCCGCGGACCTGCCGGCCCGATGGGATTTCAGGGTGGAGCGGGAGGTGGAATGGGTCCGGGAATGCGCGCAGGTGGGGGGCCGGGGATGGGCCGGGGATTCGGCCCTGGAATGGGTCGCGGCGGAGAAATGGGTCTTGCGCGGTTTGTGAACAACCCTTCGATGCGCCAGCAACTCGGGATCACAGATGAGCAAGTCTCAAAGTTCCATCAGCAAAACGAGGACTTTCAGAAGGCGGGCATCCAGAACCGTGCGACGATGCAAATCAAGAACTTGGAGCTGAATGATTTGCTGCGCGCCGATAAGCCTGACCGCGCGGCAATTGACAAAAAACTCGCGGAGGTGACCGCGGCGCAAGCAGCGTCGGAAAAAGCCAGGATTGATCACCAACTGGCAATGCGTTCGCTTCTGACTCCCGATCAGCAAACCAAGCTCAAACAAATGATGCAGAACCAGCCGGGGATGGGTCCGGGGCGCGGCCCAGGCGGACGGGGCGGCCCGAATGGACCGGGGCGGGGCTAAATTCCGCTTCAGTTGCAAAGAGGGCAGGGGAAGCAACAGGATAGTAGGTCTGTACGGAAGATCCACCACCGGATAAATAGCTAAAATTTTCTCTAATCAAGAATTTCGGGCTAAGAGGTAATTCCATGAGATCAAGCGCTATTCAAAAATTCGTTTTCCCGGCGATGGCCATTTGCGCGTTTTCAGCGCTGGCCAGACCCCAAATCAATGCACCTTACTCGCAAAATGCGCCGCCCCAAACCGCGCAATCACAGGCCGACAAAGAGGAAACAGTCACGGTTGAAGATGTGACCAGAAGTTTCCTGGTCCATCTGCCGAGTGGATATGACGCCCAAAAAAAATATCCCGTGGTGATCGTGATCCATGACCGCGATAACGATGCCGCGGACATGTCCCGAATCTCCGGATTCGACCAAACCGCCGACCAGGCAGGCGCAATTGTCATTTATCCAAAGGCAGTCGGCGGGCGCTGGCTTTCCGGCGGGGACGAAGCTACTCAAAATCGAGGAGGGTATGGCCGCCAGCGAGGAGGCGGCGGAATGGGCGGAGGCGGCGTCTATGGCCGCCCAAGGGGCGGAGGAGGATCCTATCCCGGGGGCGGTGGTTCGGGAGGCAGGAGATCGGCCGCTCAAAGCAGCAATAACCTCGCTTATTTCAATGCGCTGCTGGATCAGGTTCAACTTGAATATTCGGTGGACGCCAGCCGGATATTCGCCACCGGTTTTTCCGAAGGCGCGCTTGTGGATTATCAACTGGGCTGCAACCTATCCAACCGCATTGCCGCCATCGCACCCGTGGGCGCGACCTTGCCAAAATCGGAAGCTGATATTTGCAAGAATTGGAGCACCCGCCCTGTCGCCCTCTTGATGATTGCCGGTACAGCGGATCCGGTGATGCCTTACAAGGGCCGCAGCCAGCCGAGCCCAGCTCTCTCAGCAGAAGACACCATAAAGACCTGGTCGAAGATGGATGGGTGCAACGGAAAACCGCAGCAGACGAAACTTTCCTCAAAGGATAAGAGCGACCTCGAAACACGCGTCGATGACTACTCCGATTGCCAGCAAGGAACGGAGGTTTCCCTGTACAGCATTCAGGAAGGCGGCCATTTCTGGCCCGGCGGCGAACAACCGTATGTTCCCGCCAACCGCATCGGGAAAACGAACGCGAGTTTTAACGCGGATGACGTGATTTGGAAATTTTTCGCGGCGCACCCGATCCCGTCTTCAAAATAATTTTTCATTTCCTTCAGCCGGGGCCCGAGGGCATGCGAGCCCCGGCTCGCCTGGCGTCACTTAAGACTTGAGAAACTGAATGTCCAGCGTGATGGTGACTTCGTCGCCTACGAGGATGCCACCGGTTTCGAGCACGCCATTCCAAGTCAGCCCGAAATCCTTCCGATTGATGCGAGTGGTCGCAGAAAGCCCAATTCTTGTGTTGCCGTAAGGATCCTTGATGGGGGAGCTTGGGCCTTCGACTTCAAACACCACGGGCTGGGAGACACCGTGGATGGAAAGGTCGCCTTCGACCGCGAGTTCGCCGTCTCCGCTCCTCGAGACCCGGGCGGACTTGAAGCTCAGGGTCGGGAACTTTTCTACATCGAAAAAGTCACCGCTCTTGAGGTGAGCATCTCGCTGCGGGTCGCGGGTGCTGATGGAAGCCGCATCGATGTGGGCTTCGGTCCGAGACTTGGTGATGTCCGCCGTGTCGAGGGTTAATGAGCCCTTGACTGCGGTGAATTCGCCCTTCACGTTCGAGATCATCATGTGCTTGACCTTGAACTGGGCGCTGCTGTGGATGGGGTCGATGTTCCAGGTAGTGGTGCTGAGTGCTTCGGTAATGGCCGTCGCGTTCATGGTAAAATCTCCTGTTGTAAGGATGCTTGTTAAAACAACTAAGATGCAAAAAAATTTTAGCTACGCTTCTTTTGTGATCTTTTGCCGCACCTCATCGAGAAGTTCGGTCAACAAATGGAGGCGCCCCCGCCCCAGGTGTCCCAGTTGGGCCCGGTGAGTTTGCCTGACCGGCGCATCGAGTTTCGCCAGAAGCTCCAAACCCTTCGGAGTAATTCGGGTCAGTACCAAGCGCCTGTCCTTCGATTCCCGGGAACGGGAGATCACGCCGCAATGCTCCATGCGATCAAGCAACCGCGTAATGTCGGGATCGCGGGTAATCATCCGGCCTCCGATTTCATTGCAGGGCAACCCCTGGGGTGAGCCGCGGAGGATTCGCAGGACGTTGTACTGGGTCGGCGTCAGGCCGGCGTCTCTCAAGACTTTTTCGGGTCTGCGCGAAAGGGCGTCGGCGGTGATCAGCAGACTGAGGAAGGCATCTTCCTCGGGCGAGCCGGTGCGGCGGCTCGGCTTCCTCTTGGCATTGGGCTTTTCTGACATGGCCCAATAATAGTCGTTATAACGACTAATGTCAACACATATTTTCTTGAACCGGCGGGGCAGCCTCGGCCTCCCAGACCCTGTGCCGCTCCAGGTTGCGGAGACACTCTAAGCGGTCCCCGGAATCTGGCCGTTAGTACCAATTACTGCCACGCAGCGCACCCCTTGACGCATCGTTGACCGCCCCCTACCCGCGTGCTAGCGTGAATTTGCCGCCCCAAGGCCTGCCCCTTGTGGCCTCAGTCGCCACGCCGTACGCGTGTCCCGGAGCCGTCTTCATGCGGAGCAAGGCAGGACGTCGCCGATGGGCTACAGCAAAATCAAACACGTTGAAGCCGCGCAAAAGCACCTCGCTCAGGGCCGGGTGCCGCAGGCCATCACGGAATACCAAAACATTCTGAAGCACGAGCCCTCCGACCAGGTCACATTGATGACCGTGGGAGATTTGTACGTCCGCTCGGGCGAGACCTTTCAGGCCATTGAGTACTTCCAGAGGCTGGCGCAAATTTTTGTGCGCGATGGATTCCTCACCAAAGCGATCGCCATTTACAAAAAGATCGCCAAACTCGCTCCCGAAGAAACCGCGCCGCTGGAAAAACTGGCCGACCTTTACGTGCAGCAGGGAGTTCTGAGCGAAGCGCGTCCGCTTTTTCTGCAGCTGGCTGAAGCGCACATCAAGGCCGGGCGCAGGGAGCCCGCCGCATTGTTGCTGCGCAAGCTTCTGGAAGCCGAGCCGGACAACCTGAGAGTTCAGTTACGCCTGGCGGAAGTGCAACTGGCCATGGGTCAAAAGCAGGATGCCGCGCAGACGTTTTTGGTCTGCGCCGAACGCCAGCTCAGTCACCACGATCCCGAAGAAGCCGTTAAGCTGATTGGCCGCTCCCTGGAATTGGTTCCGGGAAGTGTTCCCGCGCGAATGTTGCAGGCGCGGGCGCTGGCCGCAGCAGGCAAGCATGGCCAGGCGGCCGCGATTCTCGAAGCCATGCCGGACCTGGATTCCGGCAACGAGGCCGCCGAACTCCTGTTGGATAATTATTTGCAGGAGGGCCTCTCCGATCGCGCTCTCAAGCTGGTGGCCAAGGTATTGGCGCGCGACCCGGCGCGCTATGCGATGGCGGGAAAGACGGCCATGGCGCTGCTCGAAAGCGGCCATTCGGATGACGCGCTTGGTCTCCTCGACGCCATCCGGAAAACAATGGCGGACAAGGGCGACGTGGAGCCCCTCGCTCAAATGCTGCATACCGCAGCTTTGCGGCTTTCCGGGCGCATCGAACCCTTGGATTGGCTTGTCCGACTTTACACGCAGGTCAACGACGCTTTCCATCTCCCCGAAGCGCTGGCGCAATTCGCACAGGCCGCTGCCGCCGCGGGACACTTCGATCGCGCGCGCCAGGTTTATGAACAACTGGCAGAGCGCTCGCCCGAAGACTTAACCATCCGCCGCAACCTGGAGCATGTGCGCGCACGGCTGGGTTTGGAGCCAATGGCTCCTGCGGGAGAAGCGCAGGGTCCGGTCGTAGATGAACCGCCTGCTCCAAAAGTATTTGAGGAACCCGCGCTCGATGACGATACACAACAGTACGTGAATCTGGCGCTTACCGACGTGGATTTGTTCTCGAGCTATGGCCTCACGCCGAAAGCAATTGAACTGCTGGAAAGAGTCGTCGAACGCGCGCCGCGGCACACACCATCGCTCGAAAAGCTGTTGGACCTGCATCTCGGTGAAGGGAACAATGATCGCACGGCGCAACTGGCCGGCCTTCTTATGGCCATACACGCCGACCGAGGCGATACGGCCAACTCCGAGCGCTTTGCCGAGCTGCACCGGCGATTTCAGCGGGCGGCGGCTCTCGATCCTCCATCTTCGCCAACCATTCCAGCGTCCACGAATCCCCCGGCTGAGTTTGCGCTGCCAACCCCGGGGACTGTAGCGGAAGCATCACTGAAGCCTCCTCTTGCCGGTGAAGCGGTGGAAGAAGTCGCAGAGAATGCTGAACCTGCAATCGCTGATGAATGGGCTTCCATCTCGGAGCAGGTATTGGGAGCCGAAGCGCGATCCAAATCCGACGATTCAATGGAGCCGGAGCATGCGACGATTGAGGCCAACCAGTCTGCATTCGAGGGTAGGGAGGACCCGGGTGTTCCTGCTCTGCATTCAGTAATGGCCTCAGGATCGCAAAGCGGCGCGTCGCAAGAAGAAGAGATTATCGAATACGAGTTGGAGTTGGTTGAGGAATTGGCCCAGCCCGCCGCGTCTGCCACCGTCTCACCCATTCGTCCAGCGGCGCAACAAGATGGCGGCACGCTGGGAGACCTGGCAACGGAGTTGGGCATGGTGCTGGATGCGGCTCCGCCGGTGGCTCACAGCGCGCCCGGCAATGGCAAATCGAGCCTTTTTGAGCCGCCCGCTCATCCCGCGAAAACGGCCTACCCCCAACCGTCAACGCCCCTGGTTGCGGCTTCCGATCCCGGTGGTCCGCTGAGCGAAATCTTTAACGAATTCCGCGAGGCGCTTGACGAATTGCAAACCGACGAGGACCCGGAGACGCATTACAATTTGGGCATCGCTTATCGTGAGATGGGGCTGCTCGAGGAGGCCATCAGCGAATTTCAGAAGGTGGTGCACTCGCACGACACCGGCAAGGTATTTCGCTATTCCATGCAGTGCTGCACCCTCCTGGCACTGGCATTCATGGACAAAGGCCAGCCGGAGATTGCTTCCTTCTGGTATAAGCGCGCACTGCAAACCCCGGACCTCGACCAGGAATCCATTCTTGCGCTGCGGTACGACCTGGGCGTGGCGCAAGATCTTTCCGGCCACTCCGAGGAGGCCATCAAGAGTTTCCAGCAGGTCTATGCCATGAATATTGACTATCGCGACGTGGCCGAACGCATCGGCTCCCTCCGCCAGCGATAACTCCTATTTGATGTACACTATGCGCTGAAATTTGCCGGTTGAATCTGGACCCATTTGACTGGTTCACAGAGGAAAGGTGTCCCCGATAACCTCTTAAAATGACTCGCCTCCTGCGCGTTCTCGTCGTCCTGATCCTATTCGAGTTGGGAATGCTCCTGATATTCCTGCCCTGGTCGAGCCAGTGGGAACACAACTATTTCCTGAGCCGTTATCCGGATCTCATCCGCATCCTGCTGCATCCTTCCATGCGTGGGCTGATCTCCGGGCTCGGCGTGCTGGATATCATCGTGGCCGTGAGCTTCCTTCGCCGCCCTGCCGATAATCCGGTGCAGCAGTAGAGTTGGAATGGCCCCGTGAAGCATTCAGGTTGCGTTGACCGGTAATGCCCCCGCGAATTTCGCCCCCGCTGCTGTGTTATGTCACCGACAGACGAAGTCTTGGCAATCGTTCCGATTTGGTTGCGCGAATTGCTCTTGCAGCGTCGGCAGGCATTCGGTGGATCCAAATCCGTGAAAAGGATCTTCCCACGCGGGAGTTGCTGGTGCTCGTCCAGGAGGCGGTGGCCCTTGCCGCGAGGGAATCGCCGCCCGATTCGCCCACACGGATTATTGTGAATGACCGCTTGGACGTTGCCTTGGCCGCGCGCGCCGCTGGCGTGCATATGGCGGAGTTGTCTGCTCCCGTCGCGGCAGTTAACGAATGGCTGCGGAACTGCGTCTCTACCAATGCATTCATGGTGGGGACATCCTGCCATTCGGTGGAAGGTGCACAGGCCGCCGAGCGGGATGGCGCGGATTACCTCTTTTTCGGGCCGGTGTTCGCCACACCCAGCAAAGCCATGTTTGGCGCGCCGCAGGGATTAAGACAACTGGAAAATGCATCCCATAGCGTGAAGGTGCCCGTGTTGGCGATTGGCGGAATCACCGCCGAAAACGCACACGAATGCGTGGCAGCGGGAGCCGCGGGAATCGCGGCCATTCGCATGTTCCAGGAGGCCGGCGATTTGCCCGCGCTGGTGGCCAGACTGCGGGCCGCGCCCTAATTTGTGCCGTCTGGCGCGTGAAAATAAAATCGCCTCCCTGTAAATGAATTGGGCGAAACCTGCATCCAAATAACGAGGCTGCATTCACATGCTGCGAAAATTTCTGCTGTTTAATGTACTGATCATCATCATCCTGATTGCCGGTGGATGGTTTGTGTTCGACCGGATGACAATCAGCGCGCTCGACCAGCCCAGCCGGCTGGAAGTATTTTTGGCCACGCAGGCCAAGCACCGGTTGGTGGCCCGCGCCGCCCTGGAATCGCTCCCCACGGAAACGCCGGCCAACGCTGATACCATCGAAGATGGACACACGAGTTACGGTTCGTCCTGCGCGGGCTGCCACGGTTACGACGGCCGCACTCCCACCAAGCTGGGCGCTTCGCTTTACCCCCACGCGCCGTCGCTGGCATCCGCTGAGGTTCAAATGTATAGCGACCGCGAACTCTATGTGATTATTCATAACGGAATTCGCCTGAGCGGCATGCCCGCCTTCGGCAACAACCAGACCAGCGACCAGATCTGGAACCTGGTCAATTACGTCCGCACGCTACCATCCGGCCAACCCGGACGCCGCTGACAGCCGCATACAGAATCCACGCCAAACTGTGATAAATATTTCTTCAAGTGCAGTTCGTTAGGGCTCATCAAAACACAAGAGGCAAGCAGCGGGGTTCGTGAATTACGCGGAACAACAACGTTATCTGGACCGCATCTCATCCCATGCACCTGAATCATCAACTGGATATTCACGGCAACTTACAGTAGAAGGGATTAACGGAAGAACGAAGTTTTTGGCAGAGCCTGCCGTTCGTCAAGCAAGAAAAGTATGTGTTTCGCGCGCCGGAGAAGAATCAACCGAAGAATCGCAGCTGACTATGACGAGCCCAGCCAGCGGCCCACGGGTTCCCATCCCTCCACGTTGTCGCAAATCACTTTCGCTGTGGCGATGATGGGTATCGCCAGAATGAATCCCACCGCGCCCCAGGCCCATCCCCAAAACAATAGCCCAACGGTCAACGCCACCGCGTTCAGGCGGACAGTCCGTCCAATAATTGCGGGGATCAGCACGTTCATGGAAATGATGTGCAGCGCGGTAAGTGTTCCGGCGACTTCCAAATAAGGCGCCAGGACTTTCCACTTGGTGATACCAATCAATATGGGCGGGGCCCACGACAACACCAACCCGATGTAAGGCACCATGTTCAGCAGTCCGGACACCAGCCCGGTCAGAAACGGGTAGTCGAGTCCCATATAGGAGAAGAAAACGTAGCTTGCCAGGATCATGATGACGGCCACCAGCGCATTGCCGGCAACGTAGCCACGCAACATCCGGCTCATTTCATCCAGGATGTTCTTGGCGCGCCCGCGGTGGCCTAACGGAAACAGCTCCAGCGTCACATGCCAGATTTGCCGTTTGGCAGCCAGCATGAAAAAAACCAGGAATGGGACAAAGGTGATCAGCAGCAGGATGGAGTAAAAAGAACCCAATCCTTCAATAAGGAACGCGCGAAGCGGCCGCGGCTCCTCCACGGAAACGGTCCGCGTGTTCTTCGTCTCCACAGGCGTGATTTCCGAGAAGCGCGACTCGAGCTTCTGCATGCTCTTGTCAACTTCCGTGGCGGCATCACGCAGCACCTTGCTATAGCGCGGCCAGTCCTTTGAAAAAGAATCCACGCGGTCGTAGAGAAGGTATCCTGTGCCGCCCACCAGCGAACTGGCCAGCAACAATACAATCAGCGCACCCAGCGCGCGCGGCACACGCATCCGTTCCAGCAAGCTCACCGGCGGGTCCAAAAAATACGCGGCGAGCACAGCAAACAACAAGGTCATGATCACACTGGAGGCCCAGATACAGAAGGCAATGAGCACGCCCGCGGCCAGAATGCGCTGGCTGGGAGTGCTACGCGTGGCGTGGACCGCGAAATCCTGCGGCGGAGTATGCGATTTGGCCTGGTGCTCCGCGAATGATTCACTCAAATCGTCAGCCACAAATCCATCCTTAAGCTTCCTGACTGAGGGAGTTAGACAACAAACTTACCACAAGCATCGCCTGCTCGGAGCCAGTTTGAAAAACTTGTAGTGGAAGGATTACCCTGAGAGGGCAATTCCGGGTCTGTGCCAAGGTACAGTTCCATAGTAGGCACGCGCCCCGGGCATGTTCACTTTTGTCCATTAACTCGTGTGCTAGACTGGCTTACTTCTCGGAGATAAGGGGCCCAGCTCTGAATGGCCAAGAAACTTTTCGGTACTGATGGTATCCGAGGTGTCCCCGGCGTATTCCCGCTGGACGACGCCACTCTGTTCCGCGCGGGACGCTCGCTGGGCGGCTATCTTCGCGGCGGAAATGGCGCCGCGCCCGGCGCTGTCCTGATCGGGATGGATACGCGCGAATCCGGCCCGCACATCGCGGGTGAAATTGCCGCGGGACTGGCCGCGTCGGGAGTATCCGCTGCTTCTGCCGGAGTGATTACCACGCCCGGCATCGCCTGCCTGGTCCGCCAGAAAAAATTCTCGGCCGGGATCGTTATTTCCGCGTCGCACAATCCTTATCACGATAATGGCGTAAAGCTTTTCTCCTCGAAGGGCATGAAGTTTCCCGATGAAATCGAGGAACAACTCGAAGGCGAAATCCTCAATGGCAAATTGGAGCCTGCCGAAGCGCTCTGGCTCAAAGAGGACGCCACTCTCGATGAAGCGTATCTCGAGTTCCTGCGAGGCCGACTCCTGCCCAGCGCAAGTTTGAAAGGCATGAAGATTGTGCTGGATTGTGCGAATGGCGCGGCTTCCTCGCTTGGCCCGCAACTATTTCAATCGCTGGGCGCGAACGTCACTGCCATTAACAATTCTCCCGACGGGCGCAATATCAACAAGAATTGCGGCTCGCTCCATCCGGAATCGCTCCAGAAGCGCGTGGTTGCTGAAAAAGCCGCGCTGGGCGTGGCTTTTGATGGCGACGCTGATCGTGCGCTTTTCGTCTGCGCCTCCGGCAAGCTGGTGGATGGCGACGGCATTCTGCTTGCCGCAGCGCGCTACTTGAAATCTACGGGCAAGCTCAAGTGCGGGCGGGTGGTCGGCACGACCATGGCGAATCTTGGCCTGGAGCGCGTTTTGGCAGCGGAGGGCATAACTCTGGTCCGCACCGACGTCGGCGACCGCTATGTGCTCGAGGAAATGATTCGCGGCGGATGCAACCTGGGCGGCGAGCAGTCCGGCCACATTATTTTCCTCGATGATGCCACCACCGGCGATGGCCTGCTTACCGCAGTGAAGATTGCCAGCCTCGTTGCCTTGCGAGGGCCGCTCGGCCAGTTGGTCAGCGGCCTTAAAGTTTATCCACAAACGATCCTCAATGTGAAAGTTCGCAGCAAACCGCCGCTCGAATCGCTCCCTGAAGTTGCGCGCGCGTTGAAGGAAGCCGCTTCTGCGCTGGGTGACTCTGGCCGAATCGTTCTTCGCTATTCGGGAACTGAACCCAAGGCTCGCGTCATGGTTGAGGCTGAGCATGCCGAGGACGTGGAGCGGTACGCCGCTTCCGTGGCTTCTGCGATCCAGGCTGCATTGGGGGTCTAGAACTCCCAGCGAGACTCGGCCTAAGAACCCAGTATCCGCGAGACCATAGATTCCTTACTTATCTCTGTGAAAAACAGTATTACAGCTGCCTTCCCTCTTTTCGCCTTTCGGTTTATATCATTGCATCTTCCGTGGAATCAATAATTTAGTAGATTTCCACAGGTTGCTCTCGCTCTGGCAAGGCATTTGCACATGTTTATTGCAGAGATTTTTACTTCCCGGGGTAGGCCATTGAGCGCACTGCTCGGTAGGTCCTAAAGGGGTGTTACGAAAGGGGATCCAAACCGGATCCCCTTTTGATTTTTCTGAAGAGCATTCCTTCGATTAAGCGGAAAACTTGTCTTTTTTGCTCGGCCTCAACTGCAGCCGCTTGTGCCGCCGCAATTGCTGCACTTGTAGCAACTGCCATTGGGCGTCATGAGCATGCCGCAATTGCTGCATGTGGGCGCGCTGGCCATCATCGTGCGCGCCGTGAAGTTTGCGCGCGAGTTGGATGGCGGGTTGGAAGCAGCAACCGGCACCGGAGGATCGTTCATCACTGCGCCGTTTGCGGAAAGCGACGGCGCGGCCATCACATCTCCGCCGGTCAACTCGCCCAACTTCAAATAATCCGTGGAGATGAATTTCCCGCCCAGCCAACGCGCGATGTAATCGAGCACCGATGACGCGATGCGAATCTCCTGCGTGTGCGTGAATCCGGAGGGCTCAAAGCGCGTGTTGATCAGTTTGTCCACCAGCGCACGCAGAGGCACGCCGTATTGCAGGCCGATGCTCATGGCCAGCGCGAAGCCGTCCATCACCCCGGAAAGCGTGGAACCTTCCTTGGCCATCTTGATGAAGACTTCGCCGGGGTTGCCATCGTCGTACATCCCCACGGTGATGTAGCCTTCATGCCCATTGATCCAGAACTTGTGGGTGATCGATTTGCGCTCGTCGGGCAGTTTCTTCCGTTGGGCGTTGCTGAACAGCTCCTGTTGTTGCGGCGCAACCAGCGGAGCGGGCTCAGACACCTTTCCCGGCTCCTCTTTCTTTGCGCCGGAAGCGGAAAGGGGCTGGCTGCCCTTCGAGTTGTCGCGGTAAATGGCCACGGCCTTCAGCCCCAGCTTCCACGATTTAATGTAAGCATCCATGACGTCTTCCACCGTGGATTCTTCGGGCATGTTGATTGTCTTACTGATGGCGCCCGAAAGGAACGGCTGCGCGGCTGCCATCATACCCACATGTCCCGTCCACGTAATGGAGCGGCCCCCGCCCGCCGGCGCAAGAGAGCAATCAAACACGGGAAGGTGCTCAGGCTTCAATGCGGGCGCGCCCTCGATGGAGCCGGTCTTATCCACAAACGCCACGATTTTCTCGGTCTCTTCCGGAGTGTAGCCCAGGTGAATCAACGCGCCGGGCACGGTGTTATTCACGATGGTGATCACACCGCCGCCCACCAGCTTCTTGAATTTCACCAACGCCAGGTCGGGTTCAATGCCGGTGGTGTCGCAATCCATCATGAAGCCGATGGTGCCCGTGGGCGCCAACACGCTCACTTGCGAATTGCGGTAGCCATGCTTTTCTCCCAGTTCGAGAGCGTCATCCCAGGCTTGCTGCGCGGCCTTCAGCAATGTGGGCTGCACATTTTCCGGCTTGATGGGCCGCAGCGAATCGCGGTGCAACCGGATCACGTTGAGCATCGGCTCGCGGTTTTTTTCGTAGCCTTCGAATGCGCCCAACCGCTCGGCGATCCGTGCCGACTGCGCGTAAGCCTCGCCGGTCATCAGGGCAGTCACCGCGCCGCACATGTCACGCCCGGCTTCGGAATCGTACGGCAGCGCCAACGACATCAGCAGGGCGCCGAGGTTTGCGTAGCCCAATCCCAGGGGCCGGAAATCGTGTGAATTCTGCGCGATCCTTTCCGTTGGATAGCTGGCATTGTCCACCAGGATTTCCTGCGCCGTGATGGTCACGTCCACTGCATGACGGAATCCGTCCTCATCAAACTGCCCGGAATTTCCCATAAACTTCATCAGGTTCAGTGAAGCCAGGTTGCAGGCGGTGTCGTCCAGGAACATGTACTCCGAGCAGGGGTTGGAGGCGTTGATCCGCGCCGTCTTGCTGCACGTGTGCCATCGGTTGATTGTAGAATCGTATTGCATGCCCGGATCGCCGCAGTGCCAGGCCGAATCGGCGGCCAGGCTTAACAGGTGTCGCGCGCGAAATTGTCCGGCGGGAGAGCCGTCGGTGACGTTGCGCGTCCACCAGTCTTTATCTTCCTCGACAGCGCGCATGAATTCATCCGTGACGCGGATGGAATGGTTGGCATTCTGGAAGAAAACCGAGGAGTAGGCCTCCCCGTCAATCCCCGGATCGTAGCCCTGCTGGATAAGCACCTGGGCCTTCCGCTCTTCCTTCATCTTGCACTCGATGAACTCCACGATGTCGGGGTGATCCATATTCAAGATGACCATCTTCGCGGCCCGGCGCGTTTTCCCGCCGCTCTTGATAACGCCCGCGAAGGCATCAAAACCCTTCATGAAACTGACTGGGCCGCTGGCGATTCCACCGCCCGAAAGCGTTTCGCGGCTGCCGCGTAGCGCCGAAAAATTCGTCCCTGTTCCCGAGCCCCACTTGAAAAGCATTCCCTCGGTTTTCGCCAATCCCATGATGGCGCCCATATCATCTTGAATGGAGTTGATGAAGCACGCCGAGCATTGCGGCTTGGCCTGCACGCCCACGTTAAACCACACGGGCGAATTGAAGGCCATCTTCTGCTCCACAAGCAGGTGAGCCAATTCGTCGCGGAAAGTGTCACGCGATGCGTCCGATGCGAAATACCCGCCCTTTTCTCCCCAGCCGACAATCGTATCCACCACGCGCCCGATCAATTGACGCACGGAGCTTTCACGCTCAGGCGAGTTCGGCTTGCCGTGAAAATATTTCGAGGCCACGATGTTGGTCGCCGTCTGCGACCACGGCTTCGGCACCTCCACATTTTCCTGGCGGAAAATTACCTGCCCCTTCTCATTCCCAATCAGCGCGGTCCTGGTCTCCCACTCGACCGCATCGAAGGGCGAAATTCTCCCGTCCGTAAAATAACGGGAAAAATCCAGCCCTCGCTTCGCACCCGTGACGGGAACATTCCGGGCCGCCGTTTGCAACGTTTCTTTATTGATTGCCATCCTGACTTCCGCCATCATCCGCCTCCGCGCATTTGGGGTTGATCCGCGCGGGTCGCGGTCCCCCCTATTGTACCCCCGCCCAGCGGCTGGGGCGCAGCACCTGCTTCTCCGGGCAGGCGCCACTCGATTTCGGGAGCCATAGAGGCCCCTGCAAAAACAAAAAACGAAAACCTCTCCCCTGCGATTCCCGGGAATTTTAAAAGGGCCGGAATCGCTTTCGACGCCGGGCCGGAAGCTGGGTGAACCGGCGCCGGGAAATTTCACCCGTCGTATGTTTCCGTTTTTTGCCGGGCAGGCTGCGTGTCGCTTCGTCTTGCAGGAGCGTAGGTGTCAGCGATCCTGCACTGCTCCACGGTCCCCCTAATCTGGGGGGGCAGTATCAATCTCTGCGGAAAAGATGTCAAGAGGGAATCGCAAAAAAATCACTAAATGTTAGGCCTATCAGACAACACCTGTCTATTTGTAGTGGTGCTGTTCCAAAAAGGCACCAACGGCCACTAAACACATTTTCAATCGCTCCGATTGACTCCAAAATGCCGCGCGCTTACCATCATTTCAAGGTTCGCCGTGATTTCCAGCATATTTTCGCGCTCATTTTGGTTTCATTCAGCGGCCGTCCGGTTCGCAGGGTGGTTGATCGCTGCCATTTTTGTAATTCTTTTTGTCACATTACTCCTTTCCACGTCGCTCTCATCCGCTCCGCGCGCACCCGGCTCTGCCAGTTCACACGAGACAGCCGCGCCCGAGGGAGCTCCCGCAGTAAAGCTCACCATTGCAAGTCTTCCCAACTCCGCATGCATAACACCCACGCTTTGCCGCGGCGCGCAGCCCAAACGCGAAGGCTACACGGAGCTGAAGAAACTTGGCATCGAGATCGTGCTGGATTTCCGTAACGAGAATGATGAAATACAAACGGAGCAAAGCCATGTGGAATCGCTGGGGATGCGCTTCGTCAGCCTGCCATGGAGTTCATGGCACGATCCCCGGCGCGAAGAGGTCATCTCTTTTTTTTCACTCTTGCGCGAGAATCTCGGGAAAAAAATCTTCGTCCATTGTGAATTCGGCTCTGATCGCACCGGATTGATGATCGCACTATACCGTTTGGTGGTAGACCACTGGACACCGGACCAGGCCGTGGAAGAAATGAGGGCGTTCAACTATCACGCCTTGCTGTATTCGCATCTCGCAAGGTACGTGCGCGCTTTCCCGGCCCGCCTTACCGGGGACCCGGAATTGGCGTTTCTGATTTCCGCCCCAACGCAGCCGCCGGCCTCCGCCAAACAACCTTCCACGGAACATAATCAATAAATCCGATTTTCAACTCAGGAATTATACTCGGAGCTTTAATTTATTGCGGCCGCAGAATTGTGTCCTATTCGTAGCGCAGCGCTTCCACCGGATCCAGGCGTGAGGCTTTCATGGCCGGCCACACCCCGAAGATCAACCCGATGGCCAGCGATACCGTGAGGGCCAGGAGCACGGCCCACAACGGCACGATGGCTTTCATATCTGTCCAAGCGCGGATGGCGGCCACTAGGGATTCCACGCTGATTACCCCGATCACGCCGCCGACTCCAGTAAGAGCCATGGCCTCAAACAAAAACTGCAGTGTAATGTCTTTGCGGCGCGCGCCAATCGCTTTGCGCACCCCGATTTCTCTCGTCCGCTCGGTCACGCTCACCAGCATGATGTTCATCACCCCTACGCCGCCAATCAATAATCCAATAGAGGCGATCACAAATGTGGCCAGCACCACCATTCCGATGATGGAATCAAATTCCTGGATCTGTTGCTGCGAAGTGGTCAACGAAAAACTGTCGGGCTTGTCATAGGCATCGTTGCGGCGCCGCCGGAGCACTTCTCGCGCCTGATCCACGGCCGTATCCAACTGGTCCTGTTTGGCCTGGAATCGGATCGAATTCTCATACGACGCTGGATAAACTTTCTTAAATGTGAGATAGGGAATCACCACCCGGCGGTCTTCATCACTGCCGTTAAATCCGCCTTTGGGCTTATCCAGCACGCCAATCACGCGGAAATCCGCGCCGTCGATGAGCACGTCCCGATTCGTCGCCGGCAGGGATCCGAACAGCGCTTTGGCTGCATCCTCACCCAACACCACCACGTCATCCCGGTGCTGATTCTCGCTTTCCGTAAAAAATCTGCCTTCCCTTAAGGTGGCGTTGGCATAGACGAAGGGATAATTCGATTCAGCGCCGCGAAAATCAATCCCCGTCACCGAATTGCTTTGATACATCACTTTGTGCGCCGTCTCCCACTGCGTTATCCAAACCGTGACGTTGCTGACCGCCGGACACATATCGCGAATGGCGTCGCCATCTTCCATGGTCAAGGGCTTCCGCTCGCGCTCCTCTTTGGGCCGCCGCCCGCTGTGCGGGCCCTGCTCAAACCGGGACACAAATGCGGTATCCGCCCCGAAGGAGCTGATGCTGTCCACCACCTGTTGCCGGAAGCCCTGGATGATTGCGACCACGATCATGACCACTCCGACGCCGATGACGATCCCCAGCACCGCCAGGAAGCTGCGCAACTTGTGCGCCCGGAGCGTTTCCATTCCCAACTTCAAGTTTTCAAGTGATCCCTGTGCCATGGTTCGCTCCTATTGCTTCCTGCTTAGTTCTCCGCGCGTAAGGCTTCAATGGGATCGAGCTTCGCGGCGCGCATCGCCGGATAAATTCCGAAGAATAGTCCCACCGCTGTCGATAACGTCAGTCCGATGATTACGGCGTTCAGCGGAGTGGACATGGGCATGGAGGTGGTCGCGCGCACCAACCAGGTAATTCCTTCCGCCAGTCCGATCCCCATCAGTCCGCCCACGGCGGCAAGCACCGCTGCCTCCACCAGGAATTGCATAATGATATGGGTCCGCCGCGCTCCCAGCGCCTTGCGAATGCCGATCTCGCGCGTCCTCTCGGTAACGCTCGCCAGCATGATGTTCATAATCACGATTCCGCCCACAACCAGAAAAACGGCCGTGAGGTATATCGCCATTCCAAAAATATTTCCGGTGAGCTGTTGCCACAGGCCGGTAATCGAATCCGAGCCAATGATTCCGAAACTGTCGGGATCGTTGTAAGCCTGATGCCGCCGCGCACGCAGGATCACGCGAACTTCGTCCTCCGCCGCGTCAATCAATTCCGGCGAGCGCGCCTGCACAAACATAGTCATTGAATTCTGCGCGGTGTGAAACGATTTTTCCCACGTATGAAACGGCACCAGAATGTAATTGTCCTGGGGCTGGCCAAACACTGTCCCCAGCGGCACCGTTATTCCCACCACCTGATATTCTTCCTGCCCGGCGCGCACAAATTTTCCGATGGGCTCCACGTTGGGAAACAGTTTGGTGACCACATCCATCCCCAGTACGCAAACCGGCGAGCGGTGCTCATCATCCGCGTCGTTGAGCTGGCGGCCGCGCTCCAACCCGATCACGCGCACATCGGTATAATTCGGCGAAACGCCGAATATGTTCACATCTTCATCCAGTTGGCCCGCGCCGCGTACATCCAGCGTGGTTCCCTCCACCACCGCCACCGCGTTTGCCAGTTGCATCCTGTCTACCAACGCCTGGTAATCGTCGTAGGTCACCAGCGGACGTTTTTGAGCCTTCAAAAACTCTTGCTCGTTTGTGATGATGCCAAACCGGTTCACCACGAAGGCATTCGCCCCCAGATTGGCCACCTTGTCGGAAATGTAGAAGTTCAGGCCAGAGACGATCGACATCACTCCCACCAGGGTCGCCACTGCCAGAATAATTCCGAGCAAGGTCAGGAAGCTGCGCAACTTGTGGGCGTTCAGGGCGTCCAGCGCCAGGCGGAACGTCTCCGCCAACGCCACTTTCGATGACTTCCTGCGAGCAGGCGCTCTGGCCACCTGTAAGTTTGCCGGAAGTGCTATTTCGCCTGTTTTGCCCATTCTTCTCCGACCTCGTGGATCCTCACCTTATAAAACGTATAGATGCGCCGGATTGTTTCCGGAATGCCGCAAATGCGCGAAAAGAAGGAGTTTCTGCGGGTACCAGTCGGAAACGCCTGCCCTGCGGGATAACTCCAGACCTCTCTTTAGGATACCATGAGGTGGAGGGGAAATGGATTCTCCCGGGGACCAGTTCCGAATGACTTAACTGCTGATTTTTGGTTGCATGAGGGGCTTAATCTATGGAAATGGTCTTTCGGCCCTCGCAGGAGCAACCTGCCGCCCAATCAGGGAATCCCTATTTATGAGAACTGCTCCATCCCAACGAGCTGCCCGAATGCCACACCGAATCGCAACTTTCGCAATTTTATGCGCCACGCTCGTGGCCATACCCGCGGTCGGACAGCAGCCTCGGTCAAGTCCGCGGCGAAACGACCCTCCCCTGGCGACCACCTCGATACCCACTGAAGCAGAACAGCGCGCGCTTATCGATCGCGTCATCGTCAACCAGCATGCCAACGACCTGGCCCTCCCGCTGTTTCAACGCGTCGAACACCGCCAGGTGCGCGGCCGCGATGGGGATGCCAGCGCCGTGGAGGACAGGACCTCCCGGGTCGTGCCCACCGGCGTCAATTCCGGCCGCATTATTCTGGCGGAAAATGGAAAGCCCTCCGATGCCGCCACGATTCATGAGCAGATGGGCATCGTCGCCCGCGCGCTGCAAGCCGCGCAGGATCCGGCCAACAGGCAAACCAAACTCGACCGCGAAAAATATGAGAAGCACATGCACGACCGCTCCGACTTTGTGAATACCGTCCGCAATGCCTACACCTTCACCTGGGTGGGGCGTGAGGTGCGCGATGGACGCACGCTGGCGAAATTTAAATTGGATCCCAATCCATCCTTCGTGCCAAAAACGCGCGAAGAAGATTTGCTGCGCCACGCCACGGCCGTCGCCTGGATTGATGAAAAGGCCGCCCAGCTTGTCCGCCTGGAAGCCGATCTCAATAGCGAGATTTCGTTTGCCTGGGGCATCGCGGGCAAAGTGAATCGAGGCGCGAAGCTCATCTACGAGCAAAATGAAGTGGAGCCGGGGCTATGGTTCCCCGCGCTCTATCAGTACGATTTCACCGGCCGCAAGTTTCTTTTTTATTTCGAGCTGCACCAGCACACCAAAACCAGCCACTATTTCCGCGCAGGCCCGCCCAGCCAGGCGCTGGCCTCGCTCCGCGCCGAGCTTTCCGGCGGCGCGTCCGCGCGACCGCTGCAGTAGGGATTCTTGGCCGCAGCCAATTTGGAACTTCTCACTGATTCTGCAAGTCCCTAGCATCGTCACCCGTGAATCAAGCGTCCAGTGGCGCGTCACGGGAAACTGAAAAACTCCTCGTATGGCTCAGCCAGCGTGAAGAGGAGATGGCTTCGCTGACATCAGAACTTGTCGCCATTCCAACTGAAAACCCTCCGGGCAAAAATTATCATGTTTGTGCGGGCTTGCTGGAAAAACAATTGCGCGAGTTCGGGCTGAATTGGGAACGCATCTCTGTTCCGAAAAAAACGAACAACGACGGAGATGCTCCGTCCATTCTTCTGGCCAGTTTCGGGGAGGGCGGCCGCGCACTCTATTTCAGCGGACACTACGATGTGGTCCCCGCGCAATCGCCGGAGCAATTTCATAAGGTGCGGAAGGAACAGTTTCTGTTCGGTCGAGGCTCGTGCGACATGAAGAGTGGAATTGTCGCCATGCTGTTCGCGGTTCTCGCGCTCAGGGAAACCGGTGTTCGATTGGGTGGAAAGATCAGCCTGATTCTGGTCCCGGATGAAGAAACGGGGGGCGATTGGGGATCGGGCTGGCTCGCGCGGCAAGGTCGACTTGGAAAAAATGGGATCGGCATGCTCACCGCGGAGCCGACCAGCGGCATTGTATGGAATGCGAATCGGGGAGCGATCTCCTTGCGCGTGAACGTGTTGGGGAAATCCGCGCACGTGGGGTTGCAGCACCAGGGCGAAAACGCTTTTGAGCGCATGATGCCCGTTGTGGCGCGGCTTCAGGAGTTGAAACGCGAAGTAGAGAGGCGCACGACCGCGTGCAACATTGGGGCGAAGCAGGGGCGCAATTCCATTCTCTTGATTGGCGGGCAAAGCGCCGGCGGCGCGAATTTCAATGTCGTCCCGGAGAAATGCTGGTTCACTGTGGACCGCCGCATCAATCCAGAGGAAGATTTCGATGCCGAGAAGTCGCGCCTCATCGGCGTGCTGGAGGAATGCAAACGCGATGGCATTCCGCTCGATTGGGAAATATTGCAGGAGGGCCGCTCGGCTTCGTCGAGTGATACAAGTCCATTAGCTAAAGCGCTTGCTGGAAGCGTGCAGTCCGTAACCGGTGAGGCCGCAAAGTTTGAAATGTGCCCTGGTCTGCTCGAAACGCGGTTTTATGCCTCACAAAATATTCCGGCATACGCCTATGGCCCGGGCCTGTTGTCAGTCGCGCACGGCCCCAACGAGTATGTGGACTTGCGAAAAGTCCGCGACTGCGCCGCGATCTACGCGCAGACGGCATTGAACCTTCTAGGCGCTTGAGGGAGCGGGCACTACACTCTTCCCCAGAACGCGAACGCCACGGCGCCCACCAGAAAGAGAAATGACACCGCGTGGTTCCACCGCGGGCTTTCACCGAGATACGTCCACGCGAAGACCACGAACACGCAGAGCGTGATCACCTCCTGAATGGTCTTCAGCTGGAACGCCGTGAATTCCCCGTACCCGATGCGGTTCGCGGGCACCTGGAAGCAGTATTCCGCAAAGGCGATCAGCCAGCTCACCACAATCGCCGCCACCAGAGGCGCTTTCCGATATTTCAAGTGCCCGTACCACGCGATGGTCATGAAAATGTTCGAGCAAATTAAAAGCAGCACGGTTCTCATAGGACAAAAATAATATCACGCGCTTCTTTGGGTCAGCGCTACCCCGCGTTCTCCGTGCTACCTCCGCGCTCGCTGTGCCCCCTGTGGTGAATCTTTCTTCTTTTGACCCCAGCTTGACCGGCGGCCACGCCCTTGTTAGGTTTAGTGTTTCTCCCCACAACGGGAAAGCCGATGGAGACCATTCACATCTCACTGAAGGACGGCAAGGTCCTCGACCTGCCCCGCGGCACCACCGCCGCCGAGGTCGCCAAAAGTATTTCTCCGCGCCTGGCCAGCGCCGCTCTCGTCGCCCGCGCGGATGGCGAGCTGGTCGATCTCTCCCGGCCAATCGAGCGCGACGCCAAGCTCGAAATCCTCACCGAAAAAGATCCCGACGCCCTGTTTGTCTTCCGCCATTCCGCGGCGCATCTGCTGGCTGCAGCGGTGCTCGAACTTTTTCCTGATGTAAAGCTCGGCATCGGCCCGCCCATCGAAACCGGCTTCTTCTACGAATTTGAGCGCGCCGAATCCTTCACTCCTGAAGATTTGGAGCGCATCGAAAAGCGCATGCATGATATCGCTTCACGCGATGTCCCCAATGAGCGCAAGCTGCTCCCCAAAGCCGAAGCTCTGGAGCTTTACCGCAAGACCAATCAGACCTTCAAGTGTGAACTGGTCGAGGAAAAGGCTATCGAGCCGATGGTTTCCTTTTACACCACCGGAAAATTTATCGATTTCTGCCGCGGCCCTCACATTCCCCGAACTGGAAAAATTCAAGCGTTCAAGCTAATGAACGTTTCCGGCGCCTATTGGAAGGGCAAGGAAACCAATCCTCAGTTGCAGCGCATTTACGGCGCGTGCTTTTTCACTAAGGCCGATCTGGATGACTATCTGCATCGCCTGGAGGAATCCAAGCGCCGCGATCACCGCCGCATCGGCAAAGAGCTGGAATTATTCACCGTCAGTGATTTGGTGGGCACAGGGCTCCCTCTCTGGCTGCCCAAAGGCGCCACGATTCGCCGCCTGCTCGAAGAATATATTCTCGAGCGCGAACGCGAGCTCGGCTACCAGCATGTGAATACACCTGATTTGGCCAAAGTGGATTTGTATAAGCGCTCGGGGCACTGGGCCCATTATCACGAAGACATGTTCCCGGTGATGGAGATGGAGACTGAAGATTTGGTCCTGCGGCCCATGAATTGCCCGCACCATATTTTGATTTATGAATCGAAGAAGCGGAGTTACCGCGATTTGCCCGTGAAGCTCGCGGAACTGGGCACCATGTACCGCTACGAGCGCTCCGGCGTGCTCAGCGGGCTCAGCCGGGTCCGCTGCATGACCCTCAACGATGCGCATATTTTCTGCACTCCCGAACAAATCAAGGAAGAATTCATCAACGTGATGAAATTGGTGGAGCGCGCTTATCGCGATCTGGGCATCACTCAATACAGCTATCGCCTGTCGCTGGGCGACACGAACGACAAAGTAAAATTTGTGGACAACGACGAAATGTGGGCGCACGGCGAACGCGTGCTGCGGGAGGCCATGGATTCGCTCGCCCTTCCTTACACGGTTGCACCCGGCGAAGCGGCCTTCTACGGCCCCAAGCTGGATATTCAGCTCGCCGATGTGATGGGCCATCAAGAGACTTACTCCACCATTCAAATTGACTTCCATTTGCCCAGTCAGTTTGAGCTCGGCTACGTGGGCGCCGACGGCCACGTGCATCGCCCGGTGATGATTCATCGCGGCGTCATCAGCACTATGGAGCGCATGGTTTCCTATCTGATCGAACTCTATGCCGGAGCTTTCCCCGCCTGGCTCGCTCCGGTGCAGGCCATTGTGTTGCCCATCACCGATCGCCAGAATGATTACGCCAAGGAAGTGATGGCCAAACTTTCCACGGCTGGGTTCCGCGTCGAGCTCGACGAACGCAATGAAAAGCTTCAGGCAAAAATTCGCGATGCGCAGTTGCAGAAAATCCCCTACATGCTGGTGGTCGGCGGACGCGAGGCCGAGGCAGGCACTGTGGGCGTTCGCCATCGCAGCAAGGGCGATCAAGGCGCCAAGCCGCTCGGTGAATTTATCGCTGCACTCAAAACCGAAGTGGATTCCCGCGCGGCAAGCTGAGGAACCAAGATATCTGGAGGACAATGGCCATGCCGAAATACGTGATCGAACGCGAAATCCCCGGCGCGGGAAAACTTTCCACCGCCGAACTCCACGGCATCGCCCAGAAATCCTGTAGCGAATTGCGAAAAATGGGGCCGGAAGTCCAATGGCTGCACAGCTACGTGACCGACGACAAGGTCTATTGCGTTTATATCGCGCCCAATGAGGAAGCAGTTCGCCAGCACGCCCAGCAAGGCGGTTTCCCCGCCAATAGCATTTCGGCCGTCCGCCGCATGATTGACCCATCCACGGCGGAATGATGGGCGCCGCCGCCGCGCAACGACATGCACCGGCATCCCGTGGTCCGGCCATCGAATCGGCAGCTCTCGTCGTCCTTGACGAGCAGGGTCACGCGCACGCAATCACCGAGCTTACGCGCCGCGATGAACATCTTGCCGGAGTAGTCGCGCAACACGGCCCGCCTCCGTTTTGGACGCGCGAACCCGGCTTCGCCACGCTGGTCTATCTCATCCTCGAGCAGCAGGTATCGCTCGCCTCCGCAAGAGCCGCTTACGACAAGCTCCTGGCCAAAGTGAAGCGGCTCACGCCGCGACGGTTCCTGAAGCTCACCACGCGTGAGCTGAAGGCCGCAGGTTTCAGCCGCCAGAAAATGTTGTACGCGCGGCTGCTCGCGAAAGAGATGGCAGCGAGGCGGCTCAACCTCCCCGCCCTTCGCGCCATGGACGACGAAGCCGTGCGCGTTCGCCTGACCGCGCTCAAGGGCATCGGTCCGTGGACGGCCGAAAATTACTTGTTGTTCGCGCTGCGCCGCCCGGACGTGTGGCCCGCTCACGACCTCGCATTGCAAATCGCCGTGCAGCAAGTGAAGGGCCTGCGGAAGCGCCCCACGCCGGAAAAACTCCACAAGATGTCCGAGGTCTGGCGCCCCTGGCGTAGCGTGGCCACTTGCATTTTCTGGCACCATTACCTGAGCACGCGAAGGAAAAAGACGTGAGCGCCGCATCTGCGCTTGTGAATCGCCGTGGCGGCGAATAAGCTGCCTGCGACGGACTTGTAAATTGTCTTGGAGGACCCCGTGAAAACAAGACTTTTGAGGATTGTCGCTCTCATTTGCTTGACCTGTTGCGGCGCATTCACCGCGTCAGGCCAAACTGCGCCGCCAGCATCGAAGCCTCCCGTACGCGTGGCCATCCTTGCAGGAAAGCTACTCGATGTGCGTACCGGCAACTACGCGACGAATGTTTATATCGCCATTGAGAACGACCGCATCGCCAGCGTGGGGGCCACCGCGCCTGCGGGAGTGCCGGTAATCGATCTTTCCACCCAAACCATTCTCCCCGGCCTGGCCGATTGCCATGCGCACATCCTCGGCAATATGAAGGACCAGTCACCCACGGGGGGACTGCGCATGTCGTCTCCGATGGCTGCGCTGTGGGGTTTCCATAATTTGCAAACCTGGATGGACCACGGTTTCACATCGCTGCGCGAAGCGGGAGAAGGCGATCCAGCCTACGGACAAATCGCCTTGCGCGATGCCATCCGCAAAGGACTGATCCGTGGCCCGCGCATTCAATCGTCGGGAAATTTCATAAGTCTCACCGGCGGCCACGGCGACAACGACCCTCTCGCACCGGATCATGAAATGCCGCGCGGCACGAACATCGCGAACACGGTGGACGAGGTCAGTGACGCCGTCCGCCATGACATCAAGTACGGCGCCGATTGGATCAAGCTCATGGCCACCGGCGGCGTCGAAGATCCCTTCAGCGATTTCAATGTTCAGGAATTGAGCGAGGCGCAGATGGCCCGCGCCGTGGAAGTTGCCCACCGCGCGGGAAAGCACGTAATGGTTCACGCCGAAGGCACGGAGGGAATCAAGGCCGCCGTTCGCGCGGGGGTGGATTCCATCGAACACGGCACCATGCTGGATGAAGAGGGCGCAGCACTGATGGAGCAGAAAGGCACCTGGCTGGTGCCCACTCTTTACACTTTTCAGCACGGCGCGGAAGAAGGCACGTCGCTCGGCGCCGATCCCATCATGGCGGAAAAGGGTTTGGCGATTCTGGCGGCGCAGCAGCCTGCCTTCACCCGCGCGCTTCGCCATCACCTGAAAATTGCCTATGGTGTGGACGACGACGTGGACTTCGTCTCCAAGGAGTTCAGCGCGTTGGTGCGCGGTGGCATGACCACCCTGGGCGCAATTCAGGCCTCCACGACCAACGCCGCGGATTTGCTGGGCACGGCGAAGGACACTGGCACCGTGGAAGCCGGGAAATTCGCCGACATCATCGCCGTCTCAGGCGATCCATTGAAGGACATCACCATCATGGAGCACGTGACGTTTGTGATGAAGGGCGGCGAGGTAATTAAGGACGAGGTGCACGCGCGGAAGTAGCGCCGCCCATCTCACCCCAGACCGTGCGCGATTTTCTTGGCATCCGGCGCGCGCATCAGGCGCAACATTGCAATCACTCCCAGCGCCGGCCCGGGAGCCAGCGCCGCAAACGCCCACGGCCAACCGTGTGTTTCACGCAACACCGGCACCAGCCAAATCGTCGCGACAGTTAAAGTGAAACCAATCGCTAGCTGCAGCGTCAGCGCCGTGCCCACGTAACTCTGGTCCGCAACTTCCGTAATCATGGTCGAAAATTGCGCCGAATCCGCCACCACCGCGAATCCCCACACAATTCCAATCGCCAGCGCCAGCGGAAATGACCGCTCGGCGACTAAGCCGATCGCCAACGCACACGCCCCACTGATCACCATGGAAGCTGCCGCCGTGCGCGTGCGTCCCCAGCGGTCAGCCAGCACTCCCGCTGCCCAGCATCCGATGGAGCCCGCGCCAATCGATGCGAAGGCCGCCAGCGCCCCTCCGCGCGTCGCATCTCCCGCGGAAATCACCGTGCCCGTTGCCGCCGCCCGCGCGCGTAGGGAATCCGCGAAAAACACCGCGCACCAGGTCCACATGGCGTAAAGCTCCCACATATGCCCGAAATATCCGAACGAAGCCAGTCGCACGCCTCGGTTCGCGAACGCGCGCGCCGCCTGCTTCGGATCGAACACCGCCTTCGGAAATGTAAATGGCCCGTCGTGTCCCGCGAATGCGGCCAGCGCTCCGCCCAGAAGTGTCAGCGCGGAGGTGGTCGCGATCACGCTCGGCCAGCGCACTTGTCCAAATCCATTCAGCAATTGCGGCAGCGCTGAACCCATCGTAAATCCACCCACCATAATTCCCAGCGCCGTGCCGCGGTCGCGCCGGAACCACGTGGCCATCACCTTCATCGCCGGTGGATAGACCAGCGCAATCCCCGCTCCCGTGGCGAATCGCAGCGGTACAGCGCTCGCCATTCCTTGACTTGCAAGTAGCCCTAAATTCGCCAACGCCGCAAACGTCCCTCCATAAAGCATCAGCCTGCGCGGCGCGATGAGGTCCGCCAGATTCAGCGCCGAGGAAATCACCGCGCCGGCCACAAATCCAAGCTGCACGGAAATGGTCAGCCAAGCCCCGGCCGAGGAAGAAACCCTCCATGCCGCGCGCAATTGCGGCAGCACCGCCGACGCCGAAAACCACGTGCTCATTTCCAGGAACGCGGCCGTCGCCAGCAGCGCCAGCGCGCGCCACCTCCCGACTGGCAAGTCGTCGTTCGGAATGATGCCCATTCGATCTTTTGCGGCGCGCATAGATTGGTCTGGCGGCCCATTCTGCCAGAAGGGGTGGTCCCAGCGCACGTGCACTGGCTACGGACGCGGAAACCCGGCCGTTGCGAGGGGTTCGCGCAAGAAAGTAAGGAAGATGAAAATCCCCGCCCAGATGGATCGGGAACTGGTCACTTCGTCTTCACAATGAACTCATGCCCGCCGGAGCAATCGGGGTAAACCGGGGATGCATCTATAAGGACCGACTCCGTCACTTGTGGCAAGTTTTTTACTTCAACATCGAACGCGTCTTGGTCATCTATAGTGAGCGTGTAATAGCCGATCTTAAGAGGTCCAAAATCAAAAACTCCGTTCTTGTCAGTCTCGACAGTTTTCACGATTAATTTGGAGTCAAAAGGTTGTCGGTATTCGTACAACGCCAGTTTTACATACTTTCTGGCAAATGATTGTCTCAACCAGCGAGGGGCAAAAACGTGCGACGTCTCGGTACCTACCACCCTCCCCCTTAGCGCGGTCACTTGATAGAAATACCCAATCGCCCAACTGCATGCACCAAGATGACCCCCAGAAATAAGCAGCAGTGACACAACCGCCACAACTGATCCGATCCGAGACGAAACCGATCCGATTCTCATGCGTGCACCGTGGCTACGCTTATTTTATGCCCATTACGCGAATCAGTTCTAGGATTGTGTTGCCTTCCCGCCATGCTATACTTCTTCCCCCGCCAGTCCACGGGGTACATTTGTCTCCGCGGGCCCGGGGCAGGGGTATCTTCAACGGTGTTTCTGGAGGTGGTTTTATCGCCGAGCGGAGTTTTCGGCCGAATGATCGCATCCGGGTGAATGAACGCATCCGGGCACGCGAAGTTCGCGTCATTGATGAAGAGGGCGGGCAGTTGGGCGTCATGCAGCCGTTTGAGGCCATGAAGCTCGCCCGGGAACGCGGGTTGGATCTTGTGGAGATTTCCCCCACGGCCGATCCGCCCGTTTGCAAGATTACCGATTACGGAAAATATCTCTATCAGGAAAGCAAGAAGAAACACGAGGCCCGCAAGCATCACAAGACCTCGCAGCTCAAGGAAGTAAAATTTCGGCCTTCCACGGCCGAGCACGATTATCAGGTGCGCAAGAACCAGATTGTGCGCTTCCTCGGCGAAGGCCACAAAGTGAAGGCCATGATTTTTCATCGTGGCCGCGAAATGGCTCACCAGGAAGTGAGCCGCAAAAAGATGGATCGCCTGATGAAGGAAGTCGGCGATTATGCGTTGATCGAACTCGGTCCGCGCATGGAAGCAAATATCCTGATGGCGCTGCTCGCGCCGAAGAAGGGCATGCCGGCACCCCCGTCAAGTCCTTCCGCGCCCCAGAAAGCGCGAAGCGAGCAGGCATCCCAAGAAGGAACCGGTGGCTAAACAAAAAGTGAAGAAGCTCAAGATCAAAACGCATCGCGGCGCCGCCAAGCGCTTCAAGATGTCGGCGGGCGGGAAAATTCTGCGGATGCACTCCGGCAAGCGGCACATTTTGGGCACCAAGGGCCCGAACCGCATGCGCCGCATCAAGAAATTGACCAAGGTGAACAAGGCCGACACGCGTAACGTCCGCCTGCTGATCCCTTACGCCTAAAAGTTTTCTATTAGATGTTTTGTTGTTTTCTGTGCCAGGCAGCGCGTAATCCGCCCACGGCGGGCCTGCCGGCCAGCGAAGCCGCAAGCATTCAGCGGCTTCAAGCGCGAGCAACCTGACCGTTAGGGCGCCGCGCATTCCCAACACGCCGTGGAGATGTATCCTCCGCACGTTTTTTGCGAAAGAAATTTCGCCTTCGCGCGCGGGTGTGCGTCTCCCGCAGGAGCAAACAAAATGGCCAGAGTAAAACGTGGAACCAAGCGCCGCGCGCGCCGCAAAAAGTATCTCAAGCGCACCAAGGGTTTCTTCCTCACCAAGAGCAAGCTCTATCAGTCCGCGCAGGAAGCCGCCAACCGCGCGGAGCGTTTCGCATTTCGCGATCGCCGCAACAAGAAGCGCCAGTTTCGCCGCCTGTGGATTCAGCGCGTCGGCGCCGGAGCCCGCCTCGCCGGTCTTTCCTATAGCCAGTTCATGCACGGGTTGAAGGCCGCGGGCATCACGCTGGACCGCAAGGTCATGGCTGACATGGCCGTGAAAGACGCCGCTGGTTTCGCGCATTTGGCCGAACAGGCCAAGGCCGCGCTAAGCACCAAGAAGTCCTAATTCAGTTGAGCGGAAGATTTGCCGCTGTAGCTCGGGGCGCGACGGCGCATTCAACCGGCGGCCCCGAGGCCTCTCCCAGCCAATCACATCACGCGTCGCGGCGTTGTGAATCGCCGACGCTAAAATCTCACTCGTACCTCAGCGCCACCAGTGGATCCACCCGGCTCGCCCGCCGCGCCGGAATGTAACACGCCAACAATCCCACCGCGATCAACAGCACCGCCACGGAAATAAACGTAATCGGGTCCGTCGCCGTCACTCCAAACAGGAAACCGCTCAGCAATCGCATCAACGGCAGCGCTATTGCGATGCCCAAACCAACCCCCAGTATTTGCAGCCAGGCGCCCCGCGCAATCACCATGCGCAACACATCCCCCGGCTGCGCGCCCAGCGCCATGCGAATTCCGATTTCATTCGTCCGCTGCCCCACCAGATAGGAAATCACTCCATAGATCCCCACACACGCAAGCAACAACGCCAACCCGGCGAACACATTCAGCAACGTCATCTCAAAACGGCGGAAGGCTACCGACTCGTCCAGGACCTCGTCCATCGTTTGCACGCCATACATCACCTGCTGATCGTCCAGCGCCTTCACTTGCTCGCGGATCGGTTCAACAATGCTCAGCGGGGGCACCGCCGTGCGCACCACCACTCTGGATTCGCTGGAAAGCAGGGGGAACAGCCGCTCAGGAACCTGTTGGAAGGAAAAGTAGGTTTGGTATTGCCCGTCGTCCGCCGCCGACGTCAATCCATGTTGCTTCACATCTCCCACCACTCCCACGATCTCCACCACTTCGTTGAAGAACGTCAGATGCAATTGTTTTCCGAGCGGGTCTTCCCCCGGGAATAATTTGCGGGCCATTTTTTCATCAATCACCGCCACAGGCGGCGCGGAATTTGTATCGCGGTCGGTAATAAATCGGCCACGCAATAATGGAATTTGTAACGCGGAGAGGTAATCCGGACTCACCGCATACCAAAGCGTATCCGACATATCGTTTTCATTGTCCGGACGCGGTTTGTCCTCCCGCCAGAATGGAAAGTCGGAATCGCCGGTCATGGGCAGGTTTCCAAAGAATGGAGACGCAGCCGACGCGCCGGGCGTCGCCCGCAGTTTTTCAGTCAACTGCGAGTACATCCGTCGAATTTTGGCCGGGTCCTTTGCGTGGGAGGGTGATAGCGAAACGCTGAAGGAGAGCACATTGTGCGGATTGAAACCCGGATCCACGGCCCAGATGAAAGCCAGACTCCGGATCATCAGGCCCGCGCCAACCAGCAGGACCGTGGCCAGCGCGATTTCGGAAACAATAAGCGCGGCCTGCGTGCGTCCGTGCCCGCCGACAGTTCCTCTTCCGCCTTCCTTGAGAATCTTTTGCAAATCGGGCCGTGAAGTTTTCAGCGCCGGAAAAATTCCGAAGAGAATTCCCGTCAACACTGAAATAGCCAGCGTAAATCCCAACACACGAGCGTCGAGACCCGACCCTTCCTCCCCCAACAGGCCCGCGGGAGCAATCCCGCGCATCGCGCTCATGCTCCAGGTAGCCAGCAGCAGGCCCAGCGCGCCTCCTGCAATGGCTAGGAGAACAGTTTCCGTCAGTAGTTGCCGAATGACTCGCCTGCGGCCCGCGCCCATGGTCATCCGGATGGCCAATTCTCGTGTCCTGCCGTTTGACCTGGCCAAAAGCAAGTTTGCGACATTGGCGCAGGCGATCAAAAGCACGAAACCCACAGCCGCGGAAAATAAAATTAGGGTGCTTGGCAAATCGCCAATGCTGGAATCCCTGAAGGAAACCTCGGAGAACTCCAACCCTTTATCTTCTTTTGGATAGGTCGCGGCCAGATTCTGCGCCACCTGGGTAAGGTTGGCTCGCGATTGCGCAATCGACACGCCCGGCTTCAGCCTGGCAACTACGGCCGTCCCGAAGCCCGCTCCGCGCCTCCGAAACGCAGGGGCGGCCCAGTTCCCGATGGGCACATAAATGTCTACCTTGGCGAAGAACTTGGGCAACTCCGGAAAAACTCCGATCACTGCGTAGTCTTGGCCGCTGAGTGTGATGTTTCTTCCTAGGACCTGCGGGTCGGCTGCAAATTTTCTACGCCACAATCCTTCGCTCAAGATTACGGTTGGCGCGGCATTCAAGGTGTCTTCTTCATGCCGAAAATTGCGGCCCAGGATTGGCTGCGTCCCAATAATCGTGAAGAAATCAGCGGAGACCATTCTTCCGACCATGCGCTCTGCATCTCCAGCCCCCGTCAAGTTGAAACTGTCCCGGCGATTGAGCGCCAAATATTGGAAAGTGTTGGTTTGCGCTTGCAAGTCGGCGAATTCAGGATAGGGGACCGAACTGCCTTCACCGCGATGAATCATCATGAGCTGCTCGGACTGTGGAAACGGAAGCTGGTACAGCAACACCGCATCCACAACCGAAAAAATCGCCGTGTTCGCGCCAATGCCCAGCGCCAGCGTCAGTATCACAATCGCCGTGAACCCTGGCGATTTGCGCAGCATCCGCAGCGCGTAGCGCACATCCTGCAATAGATCGGCCAGCATATTTTCCCCTCGATAGGTTCGGAGTTTTTCTTCTCGTGCGGCTTCGCGCCAGTGGTCGGGAACAGTGGCCGCTATCTTTTCATTGATGGGCTGCTCGGCGCGTCGGATTTCCTTGGCTAGCGCCTCCCAATCGGGAATCTGCGCGCCTGCGTGAGCTTCCCCTTCCGTTACACTCGCTCCCCGCGCCAGCGCCTCCTCGTAAGCCTCATCCAGCTGTTGTGCCAGCTCCTCGACGATCTCCTGCTCGCGCGCCCCGCTCAGTCCCAGCGCCGGCAAATGTTCCCGAACGTAATTCTTCCAGTCGCGCATGTCTCCATCCCTCGCTCACTCATACCGCAGCGCGTTCATGGGATCCACTCTCGATGCGCGCCACGCGGGCAGCGCCGCTGCCAGTGCCGCTACGGCCAGCAAAATCGCCGCGCAAACCGCCAGCGTTGCGGGGTCGCGCGCGGTCAGTCCGTAGAGCAAACTCGCCAGCACGCGTGTAGTTGCCAGCGCCGCTCCCAGTCCCGCCACGGTTCCGATTCCCGCCACCACCAGCGCATCCTGCAGAACCAATCGCAGGATTTCAACGCGTTGCGCCCCCAGCGCCATTCGCACGCCAATTTCCCCTGTCCGTCTCGCCACGTTGTAGGAAAGAACGCCATAAAGCCCGATGCATGCCAGCAGCATCGCCACCAGCCCAAAAAATGTCGAAAGCTTCGCGGTCAGCCGGTCGCGCACCAGCCGAAGATCAATCAGTGAGGGGACAGTGCGGAAAACGGGTGGCGAAAGTCCCGCATCAGTTTGGTGGACTAGATCACGAACCGCAGCTGTCACGGCCCCATCATCTCCGGCCGTCCGGATTTCAAAAATGGACACTGAATTTTGAATCGGCCGGTCCGAGAAGGATTGGTAGCATCGCCTGTCAATGTCGTCGCGAATCGAGTTGGGCCTCGCGTCGGCGACCACGCCCACAACGTCATACTCGATGTCGCCAAACGAATAGTGAATCACGATGTGCTGCCCTAGCGGGCTCGTCGCTCCAAAGAAATATTTCGCCAACGACTCGTTCACCCACAGGTGATGGGTTCCCGCGGTGTCCCGGCTTTCCACGTCCCGGCCCATCCGTATCGGAATCCCGATCGTCGAAAAGTACCCCGGCCCGACGGAATCCATGGCAATTCCCATATCCTGGCCGGTTTTTGGAGGAATTCCTACGATGCTGACGTCATCGCCGGAGTCTCCGCCGAAAAAAAGGCCATTCTCTGAAACCGTGGCGCCCCGGACGCCGGGGATTGTGTTTAACCTCGCCAGTAGCTGGTCGACCAGCGGGGAAATCCCCTCTGGCTTATACCCGTCCACTGTCGGAGCCACTCGGAATTGGATCAGGTGATTGGTGTCGTACCCCAACGGCACTGCGGTCAATTTCTGCAGGCTCCGCACAAACAATCCCGCTGTGATCAGCAACAACAGCGATATCGCAACCTGGGCCCCTACCAGAATTTTGCCCATCGGCAGGCGCCCCGCGCCTTGCCCGCCTCCCGAGATATTCCTCGCCGCTCCGCGCAGAACCAGGTTCAGGTCCACGCGCGTCGCGCGCAATGCCGGCGCCAGTCCGAACAAAACTCCGGTCAGCAGCATGACTCCAACTGTAAATGCGAGCACCGTCGCATCCAGATGGACATCGAGCGGAACAGGTGTGGACGTTCCGGAAACCAGTTGCAGCAGCAGGCTGTCTCCCCACTTCGCCAGCAGCAATCCCACAACCGCGCCCAACGCCGAAAGAAAAACGCTCTCCGTCAGCATCTGCCGCACCAGACGTGCGCGGCCCGACCCCAATGCCACTCGCACAGCGAGTTCGCGCTCGCGCCCCGACGCCCGCGCCAGAAATAAATTCGCCACATTCGCGCAGGCCAGCAGAAGCAGCAATCCCACCAGCGCCATCAACACTTCCAATGGTTGTGCATATTCCCCTCGAAGCTCAGAAAGCCCGTGCCGGGCGTCACGTGTCTTTATCCTTGAGTTGGTCAGATCCTGGCGCCGCTTTGCGTCTGCGATTGTGCTGCCATCTGCCTCCAGCAAATTGTGGAACGTGCCGTTCACCGACGCATCCGCCTGCGTCAAGCTCACTCCCGGCTTCATCCGCCCAACAATGTGAAGAAACATGTATCGGCGGATCTGTCCGGGCGGCTGCGTCAGCACATCCACTCCGGGATTCACACCCTGCTGCATCGTCAGGGGAACCCACACCTCCGGCGCGCTTCCCACGACGATTCCCGTGAACCCGGCGGGCATCACGCCGATCACATCGAATGTAGTCTTGCGAATGCGAATCTTCCGCCCGATTACGTTCGGATCCTGCCCCATCCGTTGCTGCCAGAATGCGTAACTCAACACTGCCTGCGGATACCCGCCGCGCCCTTGGTCGACTTCGGTGGAAAACGCGTGACCCATCCCTGGCTCTGCTCCCAGCACGTCGAAGTAACTGCCACTCACCATGAGCACCTGCGCCTGGCTGCCGCCATCGGAGCTGTTCGCCGCAACCGGAGCGGAAACGGGCGAGGAACCAAACGCAATAATTCCTGAAAAAACCTGGTTACCGTCACGCAGTCCCTCAAATTCGTGATAAGTGAACATGCTGCGATCGCCTGTCTGCAGCCCCGCAAATTGTCCCGAGGCTTCCGGGTCGGAGAGCGTAACAAGTTCCTGCGGGTCGTGAACCGGCAGCGTGCGTAGCAGGATCGCATTGATCACACTGAACAGCGCCGTGTTCGCTCCGATCCCCAGCGCCAGTGTCAGCACCGCTATCGCCGAAAATCCCGGATTCTTGCGCATCATGCGCATCGCGTAACGTAAGTCTTGCAGCAGATCCACGATCATGTTTCCTCCCCTGCGCTTGCGAAGATTCTCTTCCTGCACCGCCGCATGCCAATTCTCGGGCGCGCGTTCTGCTAATTTCGCCGCTGCCGATTGTTCCGCGCGCCGGATCTCCCGCGCCAGCGCATTCCAATCCGGAATCTGCGCCAGCGCTCGCCCTTCCGCCTCAGCGACGCTTGCGCCCCTCGCCAGCGCTTCCGAATACGCCTCATCCAGTTGCTGCGCCAGCTCCTCGACAATCTCCTGCTCTCGCGCCCCGCTCAGTCCCAGCACCGGCAAGTGTTCGCGTACGTATTTCTTCCAATCGCGCATCGCCCGATCCATCGCTCACTCGTACCGCAGCGCCACCAACGGATCCACCCGGCTCGCCCGCCATGCAGGCAACCAGCACGCCGTCGCCGCCACCACCGCGAACAATATCGTTACGGCCACCAGCGTCGCCGGGTCATTCGGCTTCACTCCGAATAAAAATGCCGCGAACGACTGCATCACTCGCGTTAGGATCAATGCTCCGGCAAGACCCAGCGCCACGCCCGCTGCCACCAGCCCCATCCCGCGGCTTACCATCAATCGCAGGATCTGCGATGGCTGCGCGCCCAGCGCCATGCGAATTCCAATTTCCTGCGTTTGTTGGGTAACCGTATAGGACATCACTCCGTAAAGTCCGGCGGCCGCAAGCAGTGCCGCCAATCCCGCGAATAGACCCAGCAACACGGTGCGAAAACGGGGCAGCGACACGGATTCACTTACCAGTTCGTCGAAGGACCGGAATCCGATCACCGCCTGTTGCGGATCCACTTCTCGCACCGCGACGCGCGCGGCCGCCGCCAGTCCCGCGCCACTTCCGCTGGTGCGCAAGATCAAGGACATATCAGTCCGTGGAAATTGCGCGAACGGCTCATAAACCTGAAGAGACTTTTCTTCGGCCGGCCCGTATTGATTTACGTACCCTGCAACACCCACGATCTCGCGCACGATATTGAATTGATGCCCGAACTGAATCTTCTGCCCGATGGGATCGCGGCCCGGGAACATGGCCCGTGCGAAAACATCGTTGATGATGCACACGTGCGGCGCGGTGAGGTCGTCGGCGGCCGTGAAATCACGCCCGGCGAGCAACCGTATTCCCATGGTGCGCAGAAAGCCGGGAGTCACGCGATAAGAAAGCGCCGAAGGATTGCTCTCGGAAGAAGGCTGGCCCGCAAGAGCGACTTCGTACATCTCGTCATCGCCGCTGATGGGGATCAGCGAAACCAGCGCCACCGAATCCACTCCGGGTAAGGCAGCCACGCGCTGCTGTACTTGACTGAAGAACTCCAGTTGCTTCTGCGGCGTGGGATAGCGCGTTTGCGGAGCGCTCAAGTCGAATGCGTATCGCCCGGCGGTCTGCAATCCGAGATCAACGGAGGTCAGATGCGTGAAGCTGCGCACCAGCAGCCCCGCTCCCGACAGCAAAACAAATGCCAGCATGACTTCGGCAACCACCAGCAACTTGCGCAGTCCTCCGCGCGCCGCGCCTGCCCTCCCCCCATCCTTCAATGCCCCCGCCAGATCTTCTCGTCCAAGTGTCAGGGCGGGCGCCAGTCCGAACAAAATTCCTGTCACCAACGCCAGGGCCAGCGTAAAAAATAAAACTCGCCCATCCACCGAAACCATCTGGGCTCGGGGCAGAAACCTGGGCGGCAGCGCGGCAATCACCCGCGTGCTCCAGAACGCAATCAGCAAACCCAGCGCCGCACCCGCAAACGAAAGCACCACACTCTCCGTAAGCAGTTGGCGCACCACCCGCGCCCGTCCCGCACCCAGCGCCAGGCGAATCGCGATCTCTCGGTGACGCACGGTCGCTCGCGCCAGCAACATGTTGGCCGCGTTCGCGCAGGCGATCAGCAGCACAAACCCCACCGCACCCAGCAGCACCAGAAGTGCGGGGCGGATTTGCGCCACTCCCCCTCCCTCGGAAAGCGGCACGATGGCCACTGTCCATCCGGAGTTTGACACCGGATATTGTTTCTCCAGCCTCTCTGCGATGGCCGCCATTTCCGACTGCGCCTGCGCCAAGCTGACTCCCGGCCCCAGCCGCGCTATGTCTCCTAGGAAGTGCGCTCCGCGTGCATTCTGGAGTTCGTTGGGAGTGAAGACCAATGGAGCCCAGACCTGTGTGGCTGCACTCAGGAATCGAAATTTCGGGCCCATCACGCCGATCACCGTGTATGACTGTCCATCGAGCGAGACGCTGCGGCCAATCGCCGCGGGATCCCCGGCGAACGCGCTGCGCCACAGCGCATCGCTGATTACCACCACGTGATTCTTTCCGGGTTGGAATTCATCCGGGATAAACAATCGCCCAAGTTCCGGCTGAACCCTCAATGTCTCGAAAAAACCCTCCGTAACCTGCGGTCCCGTCCACCTTTCCGGAACATCTCCGCCCGTGTACGTATAGGCATTGTTTTCGGTGGCCGCCAGCCCTGCGAACGAGTGCGTCTGCGCGCGCCAGTCCAGAAAATTGGGCGGCGAGACAGAAAATGTCGGCCATCCCTTTCCTGGATTGCTTTCCAGTACACGCACAAGTTGTTCGGGCTCGGAATACGGCAGAGGGCGCAGCAGAACTCCGTTGATGACCGAGAAAATTGTCGAGTTTGCGCCGATTCCCAGCGCCAGCGTCAGCACCACCAGCGCGGCGAAACCCGGCGACTTCCGCAGCATCCGCAGCGCGTACTGCACATCCTGAAATAAATCTGCGAACATATTCCCTCCCCGGCGCTTCCTTAGATTTTCCTCACGCATGGCCTCCCGCCAATTTTCCGGAACAGTTGCGGCAATTTTTTCCACCAGAGGCTGCTCCGCGCGCCGAATTTCCAGCGCCAGCGAAGCCCAGTTGGGAATCTGCGCCGCGGCGCGGCCCTCCGCTTCAGCAACACTCTCGCCACGTGCCAGCGCCTCCGAATACGCGCCATCGAGCTGCTGCGCCAGTTCCTCGACAATCTCCTGTTCGCGCGCGCCGCTCAGCCCCAGCGTGGGCAGGCGCTGGCGGACATACCGCTTCCAATCGATTGGTTTCCTTTCACGCATTCCCGACCTGCGCCACGCGCTCAATCGCTCGGATAAATTCCCGCCAGTTCTTCCGCTCTTCGGGCAGCGCACGCCGTCCCGCCGTCGTCAATTTGTAGAATCGCCGCCGCCGCTGCCCTGGCTTTTCCAGCCACCGGCCCTCGATCCATCCTCGCCGCTCCAGCCGATAGAGCATGGGGTAAAGCGAGGCCACGTGGAACTCCAGCACGCCCTCGGAGCGCTTCTCGATCAGCTTCGCGATTTCGTACCCGTGCCGTGGCCGCTGCTCCAGCAAAGAGAGGATCAATACCTCTGCGGTCCCCTTCTTCAATTCAGGTTGCATAGTTGTATGGCCTCCATATGCGGCCACGCTATATATAGACGCGCCCCATGTCAATTCGTCACGTTGATTTTTCCCTGAGTTCTTGGTTGCGCGGAAATGGGGGAAATGGGAGGGTATGCGGTCAATCTAAACCTGGGCCCGCTCTGGAGGGGGGCCTCCTAGCGCCGGCTTCCAGCCGTTCTTTGGTTCTTGCTGAAGGTAACGATGTACCCGAAATCCGAAGCTTTCTTCCGCCTATCGCGGAATCACAGAAGAGGTCGCATCCGCGGGCATCCCATAAGCCTGCCGGATCACATTCGACTGATCTAGGAAGAAATACCATTCTCCGGTAATTCCCGGGCTGATCGGATTTGCATTGACTTGATAGCCGGTGGGCTTAGTGGTTCCCGCGGAAATCAGCGGAACATAAATGAACTGGTATCCGCCGCGTATTCCGCTCGCCAGTATCGAATCGATCAAGTCCGCGTTGGTCGAGGAAGCGGCCGTGCCGGGTGACGACGGGCCAAGCGCGGCCAGCGTAGGAGAATATCCCACGGACCACGACGCATCGTAATTCGCTTCTTCGCTCGCCAGCGTCCGCAACGCTGAAACGGCCGCGGATTCGTTGGCGGCCATCCTGGCGTGCAACAGGCTGGGGATAGCCAGGGCCGCGATAATCACAATCACCGCAACAACAATCATCAGCTCAATCAGTGAGAACCCTGCGTCGCGCAGTGGGCTGCGCCGCATTGCGTTTCGGTTTACCATATCGGTAATTCCTCCGACCTTCGGGGGAAAGAGACACATACTCCTGTAAAAATGCTATCACGCTATAGTCAATCGCAGCGTATATGCCGGGTAACCAGTAAGTATCCTGAAGTACTACCGATTTTCGAGCGAGTCCTATCGTCCTCCCACCTTCCCCGTCGCCCCTCTTCTATTTTCCTCCGGTCTTCCGCGCTGACTCCATCAATTCCCACACGCTATCCGGCAAATCCGCCAGATCATTGAACTCCCCCGCCCCGCGCAGCCATTGCGCGCCGTCAATCACCACGCACTCGCCATTGATGTATCCCGCCGCATCCGAAAGCAGAAACGCCGCCAGGTTCGCCAGTTCCTCGTGTTTCCCAAACCGTTTCATCGGATGCGTGCGCCGCGTGTGCTCCTCAAATTCCTTGCTGGGCATCAGCCGCGACCACGCTCCCTCCGTGGGAAACGGTCCGGGCGCAATCGCGTTCAGCCGGATGTTGTACCGCGCCCACTCCACGGCCAGCGACCGGGTCATCGCCAGCACTCCCGCCTTCGCCACCGCCGATGGCACCACATAGCCCGACCCGCAATTCGCCGCGGCATAGGTCGTAACAATGTTCAATACCGTCCCCGGTTTTCCTGCGGCAATCCACTTCCGCCCCAGCGCCTGCGTGCAGTGAAAGGTTCCGTGCAACACGATGCCTACCACCGCCGCAAACGCATTGGGCGAAATCTTCTCCGTGCGCGCGATGAAATTTCCCGCCGCATTGTTGATCAGTGTGTCCACGCTCCCCAATTCACGTTCCGCTGCGGCCACCGCCGCCTCCACCGCTGCGAAGTCGCGCACGTCCGCGGTCGCATAGCCGCACACTCCTCCAGCCGCGCGAATCGTTTCTGCCGTCTCGCGCAGCGGATCCTCCCGCCGCCCCACCAGGAATAATCTCGCGCCCAACCCCGCGGTCCGCAGAGCCATGGACCGCCCCAGCCCTGTCCCGCCGCCGGTAAGGAATATCGTCCGCCCCGCCAAAAGATTGTTTTGGAACATCGCGCGCCTCTCGCCAAAAAAGTTTCGGCGAGAATACCACGCTTCCCGCGAGCGGAAGCGAAGAGACATCGTTCCACTTCGGGAACTTCTGCTCTTGAGTATGTGTCCGCCTTGATGTCATTCTGCCCACTCGTAACGGTGTCATTCTGAGCGAAGCGAAGAACCCCTCCGAAGACTTTGAAACTAACAAGACAAACGCGAAGAATCCCTCTGCGTGTTTTTCTTGTGGGGTCATTCGTCCGCATGTTCTTCTTGGCCAGGGCCCGGAGGGATTCTTCGCTCAGAATGACACCGTTGGCGTTTGATCCCGAAATGATTGTTTTTCCGTGGATTGCACCTGCGATTGCACTACTTTGCGGCAGTCCCGCTCATGTCGAATGAGCGGCCCGACGGGGTGCCGTCGTCTTTGCTGACCCGCCCCTACTATTGAACGACCGGCGCCGCCGAATTCCGCGCCGCCCCCAAATGGTTTCTCGTCGCCTCCAGCGTAAACCGCAGCGACTCCCTCGGTATACTTTCCACAAATGGCCCTATCAGCCACCCGAATCCCAGCGGAATATCGCGCGTCAGCGAAACCGACTCGCATTGCACATACGTCCCGCCATCGCGCCCCAGAAATCTCCAGTAGCTGTTGATTCGCCACAAATATCCTCCGCCCTCGCCTTCCGGCAAATCCTTTTCATCTTTCGATCCCGCATCACGTACTTCTTGCACGCGAGTGGAAACGCTCCGGCTCGCCGCGCGCGTCGCATCCAGCCGCTGATAATGCACATCGTGCTCGGTATCCAGCACCACGGTCACAATTTTCTTGCGGTGAAATCGCAGGTATACGCGGAAATCATCGCCCGCGCGCGAAATCAGTTTCGACCGCGCCACATCCGGCGCGTAAACTTCCGCGTGATGGTCGTAGTCCTGCACCATTCGTAGCGTTTGCTCCAGCGTCGCTCCGGGCACATAGACGATTCCAACCCAGTGATGAATCAATCCTTTCGGGCACTCGATTTCTTTCCCATGATCCAGCGTTGCCAAATGCTCAATCCGTATCTCCCCGCGCCGCAAGGCTGCATAAGCGCCATCTCGTTCTCCGGCAGGCAGCGTATCCGGCCACAGAAACGGGCCACCCGGCGCAAGTTCCGCGTTAATCCTCTCCTCCGTCAATTTCACATACCGGTCAAACGCCTCCCGCGTCGCCGAACTCTGCTTCACGGCGTCCTCGTCCCCCGCGCGCCCTTCAACCGTGCCGGCGCGAGCCGCGCCACGCACAATTCCCAGGCCCAGCAGCGTCGCCACAGTGAGCGTCAGTGCGCGTTTTCCCGCTCTCAACATTGTCGTCTCGCCCACCCGCATTTTCAGTGTCACCCGATCCTTACATTCCCGCTGCGCCTGTCGTCGCGCCCTGTCATCTCCAGCTCTTCATCTCCGTCGCCTTACCCTCCGTTGCAACAACTTAGATGCACTCACTCGTCCCGGCAACATTAGAAGAGGCAGCTTGCGTTCCAGTCCAACTCAGTCGTGAACGATTATTGCTTGGCGATGCGCCGATAACACTTTCATCCCAAGCACGTCTTTATGACGTCAGGCAAGAATGAGGGATTTGTGTGCGAGCGCAAGTGTCGCCACAAAAAATTCGCGGGCCCTCAGGGGGTCAATCCCCGAAGGCCCGCGACTGAAGCTTTATTTTAAGGAGAGAGAGAACACCCGGTAGGAGGTTCTCGCTGTGAAGCGCCACAAAAGAGTGGCGGGCTGGGTCGCTCGCTTACACCGCCGATCGCTCGGCAGTGGCGTCCCCGCAGCGCGCGCCCAACCCGTCACCACATCCTGACGGCTGCACTCGCTCCTCTCAATGAGCCGGAAGCTTCAATTTTTTCAGTACCCGGGTTGTAGTACTGCCCCTAAATCATTGGAGAAAACGCGCATTTACCGCCGGTCGTCTGATAGAATTCACGCCGCAACCAAATAAGAGGGGGAGCAATAATGATCGCCAATTCCAAAAAAGCAGTTCTATCCGTCACCGTTTTGGCCGCCTCACTGGCTCTGGCCATGGTCGCCGCCCGCGCGCAATCCGGCGGTGCAGCCGCGGCGCCTGCCGCGCCGGCCCAGCAGACTCCTCCACCTAGCATGGCGGGCAAGAAAGCCGGTGAGTATTACAAGAACATCCAGGTCCTGAAGGATCTCGACGCCGAAAAGCTCCGTCCCTCCATGGATTTCATCACTGTTTCGCTCGGCGTGGAATGCGAGTTCTGCCACGTGGGCACCATTGATGGCAAGGAAAACTTTGATAAGGACGACAAGCTCCCCAAAGCCACTGCGCGCAAGATGATGCTCATGACCAACGAAATCAACAAGGCCAACTTTAATGGCAATCGCAACGTCACCTGCAGCACTTGCCATCACGGGTCGCAGACTCCAGTCTCGGTGCCCGCCGTCAGGGATTCCGATTCGCCGCCTCCAGCCCGGGAGGCAGGCCGCGGTGAAGGGGGCCCGCCTCCTGCCGCTCCGCCCACCGCCGATCAAGTCCTCGCCAAATTTGCCCAGGCCGTTGGCGGCGCCGACGCGCTCGCGAAAATTACCACCCGCATTGAAAAAGGGAATCTAATCTTCGGCCCAAATCCCACTCCGATCGATCTGTTTATGAAGGCTCCCGACAAACGCGTGACCGTATCTCACGGCCCGGGCGGCGACAGCTTCACTGCCTTCGACGGCACCTCGGGGTGGCTCTCCGGCCGCCGCGGCTCCACGGACATGAACTCCATCGATTCCCATAGCGCCATGGTGGACGCCATTTTCTCCCCGGCCACCGACCTCAAGAAAGTTTTCCCGCAGATGCGCGGCGCCCGCCCCGATAAGATCGGCAACGAGGACGTGTACATGCTTCTCGCGCGCGGGCCAAACACGCCCACCGTCAGGCTCTATTTCGACCAGCAGACCGGCCTGCTCGTTCGCCTGATTAAATATAATGATGTGGGTTTGGGGCAGATGCCCGTTCAAGTTGATTACGCCGATTACCGCGAGGCCGACGGAATCAAAATCCCGTTCCGCTGGACTCTTTCGCGCCCCAACGGGAGATTCACCATCCAAATCGACAGCGTCCAGCAAAACGTCCCCATCGACGATTCCAAATTCACCAAACCCGCGGCGCCAACTCCCTAGCCGCGTGCAAAATTTTTCTTCTCGCGTTTGAACGCGTAAAATGTTCTCCGTAAGGGCGCTACTGGTTTTCCCTGTGGCGCGAAGCGTTGCGCCCGCCGAAAAAAGGGGGGCCGCCGCCCGCTGAATTCCGGTGGGGAACGCGGACGGCGGCGCTTAGGAGTGTTACCAAAGCCGTCAGCGCCAAGCGGCGCGCGGCCTCAAACAGGAAGCGAAGCGAGTGGTGTTGCCAAGCTCCCTTTCACCTATCCAGACTCACCCTCTCCACAAATTATTCCCATATCTCTCAGCCCGAACCTTGAATCCCCTCCGCGTCCGCTCCGCGCCCGGAGCCTGCCCTGCTTGCCCTGAGCTCGCCGAAGGGAGTGAAGCCGAAGGCCGTCTCTGCGTTACGCAATCCTCACTCATTCCCACCGCCTCGTTGTTTCCTAGCCTCTACTTCTCCTCCACCGGGTCCGCGTAATATCCCTTCCTCGCCTGCACTTTCAGCGCGTGGTTTCTCGTCCTCACGTCAATCCTCCGAAACTTCGAATCGCGCACCACATTCGGCATGTAGTACCCCAAAAAATACTGGCTGTGCAGCTCCTCCGCAATCTCCTCAAACGCCGCCCGCAGTTTGTCGCGCCCCTTCACTTTGATCACCCGCCCTCCGGTCTCCTCCGCCAATCGCGTCACGCTCCCGCTCCCCGGATGAAAAATGTGCAGCACATCGCAATCGTCGTGGGCCGAGTGCTCAAACTCCAGCACGTAAGCAATCGTATTGGTCTCTTGCAGACTCCGCAGCGCGTCCTCCAGCTTTGTTTCGCTTTTCGCGTCATCCGCCAGCGCCAGGATCACCATGGCCTTCCGCCCAATCTCGGGAGCCAGATACCGGTTCGTGCCCACTCCCACCGCGTCAAAAATGTGCGCCTCCCGCAGATTTCTGGCATTGCTTGGCGCCGGATTCCCTACCGTGCTTGGCATGCGATCGATCGGCTCTTCACCCGCCAGCGCCCCTCGCGTGATGCTGAACACTCCGCGCTCCAGCGCCTTCAATTCCTGAGTCGGTTCCTGCAGCACGTTCACCCGCGCGTCAAAACTAAGCACAAACGCCAGATCCGTGGGCCTCACCACTTTGGTCAGAAACAAATTGGCCGCGTCGGCTTCCGCCGCCAGCAGCACCTCCATGCGCGTGCTCGTGTCCAGCAGCACGCCTACATTCAGCGGCACATCGCTCTCATGCGCAAACGTGTCAATCGCCTGCTCTTTCCCATCCTCGTAAACGTGAAACTCGTCCTTCGTAAGATTCGTCACCAGCGCCCGCTTCGCATCTCGCACCGTAAAGTACACCGGCACCAGGTTCACCTCGCGCCTTATCGCAGGCTCCTGCGCCTGCCCCTGTGCGTGCCCGGACGCGGGCGCTGCCCATAATCCGTGGGGCGCAATCGCACCCACCAGCCCCGCACCCGCCGCCACGATTCCGCAAATTTTGGGAATCAAATTATTCCGCAGCGCCACACGAATCCTCCCCCCCACACCTACGGACTCGATGATAGCAGTCCCATGTAGGTTGCACCGTCCTCCGTAGCTCAGGGCGCCCCGGCGTTTTTCCGGGGGCCCTGAGGTCTCTAACCGCCAATTGAGCAACTGAATGCCAATGACACCAATAATTCTCCGTGCCACCTCTGCGACCGGAGCCTGCCCTGAGCGAAGCCGAAGGGTGCCTCTGTGGTGAATCTCTTGCTGTTGCCTTTGCCTCCTGTAGCTCGGTGCGAGCTTCGTCTCCGAACTAATCCAATACATTCGCCTCCCTCCATGAACCTTTCCACCGCCTCCCCGCATCCCAATACTTCCCCCAAATGTCGCCCGCGCACATTCGGGAATAAAGTACCCTCCATCGGAGTCTGGCATTGCGATGCCTGAGGAAAGGCAGCCGGTTCATTGAACGGATCTGTCCAGCGCGAACAATTCACGCAACTGGTGATGCCGCATCTGGACGCGGCCTACAACCTCGCGCGCTGGCTGGTCCGCAATCCGCAGGACGCCGAGGATCTGGCTCAGGAAGCCATGCTCCGCGCCGTGCGCTTTTTCAGCGGCTTCCGCGGAGGCGACCCTCGCTCCTGGCTGCTCACCATCGTCCGCCACACTTGCTATTCGTGGCTGACACGCAACCGCGCCGCCGAACTTGCGGAAGCCTTTGACGAGGAGGCGCACTCTGCGACAACCTCAGAGGCCAGCGTAAACGCGGCTGGCAGCAGTCAATATTATTCGAGTCCCGAAGCGCAAGTAATCGCCCAATCCGAAGCCGGGCGCCTGCGCCGGGGACTCGACTCTCTGCCCGTGGTTTTCCGGGAGGCGGTCGTGCTGCGCGAGTTGGAAGGTATGTCCTACAAGGAAATCGCCGAGATTTCCGGCGTAAGTATCGGCACGGTGATGTCGCGCATCGCGCGAGGCCGCGAACGCCTGCGCGAAGCGCTTGGCGCGCCGCCACCACCGTTGGTGGTCACCGAAGCTCCGGCAAAAGCGGCCGCCAATAAAGGACCAATGCCATGACCTGCGAAGAATCCCGGCGCTTTCTGACAGGTTACGTGGATGGCGAACTCGACCTCGTCCACTCGCTCGAAATCGAAGACCACCTGCGCGGCTGCGCCCCCTGCACGGATATGGTTAAAAGAGATCGCACCCTGCATTCGGCCATGTCGCTGAATAATTTGAAATTCGCCGCGCCCGAAAGCTTGCGCCGCAACGTGGAAGCCGCCGTCGCAAACGCATTCCCCGAAGAAGCACGCTCAACGAAACCAACTGTAATGGAATTCCCGCGCCGTGAGCGCTCCTGGCAGTGGGCCTTCGCCGCCGCGGCCATGTTCTTGTTTGCCGTCCTGGCCTGGAAGCTCGTCCCCCAGCGTCAACCAGTTTTCGATTCCGCTTCCGACGAATTCGTCTCCAACCATATCCGCTCGCTGCTTCCGGGACATCTCGCCGACGTGGAGTCCACCGATCAACACACCGTAAAGCCCTGGTTCAACGGCAAACTCGATTTCTCCCCGCCCGTCCAGAATTTTGAGGCCCAGGGTTTTCCATTGATCGCCGGACGCCTGGAGTATGTGGACCACAAGCCCGCGGCCGCTCTTGTATATCAGCGCCGCAAACACTACATCACCGAGTTCGTCACCAACGCCCGCGGCGAAAAGGACGCCGCCGAAACGCACTCCAGCCAGCAGGGCTACAACGTGATCGCCTGGACGCGCGACTCCCTGCACTTCTGGGTTGTCTCCGACGTAAATCTCACTGACCTCGAAGACTTCGCCCATCTCCTCCGCAACGAAGCCCCCTCGCAGCCCTCAAAACAGTAGCGCCCCACGCTACCGCCCGCCACCTTAATTCTCCGTGTCCGGAGCTTGCCCTGCCGGCCCTGAGCTCGCCGAAGGGAGCGGAGCCGAACGGGCGCCTCTGCGTTGAATCTTCAGGTTTGCCGTTGGTCTTTGATTTACTTCTGTGATGTTGGCTTTGCCGCCGCGACCTTCGCCGGCACAATCTTCAAATCCACATCCATCTCCCGATTCGCCTTCACCACCACGTTTCGCCGCTGCTCCGACCACGAATCATTCGCGTGCGCGCGCAGATCATAGAGTCCTGGGTGAACTTTGGTGAAGCTGTAGTGCCCCTGCTTGTCCGTCAGCAGAGTGTGCGCCGCGTGTCCATTCCCCGGCTGCAAATAAACTCGAGCGTTGGGCACTCCGGTTTTCCCATCCGCCGCCAGCACGTACCCCGAAAGCGTCCCCAGCCCCGTTTGCGCCTGAATCGACACCACAATCAGCAAACAGAGAACCGTGAAAATAAAAGCAGTGCGTCGCAACATGGCAGGCACCTCTCTATGTGAAAAGAGATTCGTTGAGTGCTTCAATTCTATCGAATCCCTGAACCTGCCTCCCTTTTTCTATAGGTCGCGTTTCACCCCAGTCAATAAGCAGTCAACAAGTGGATTCCGCCGTCGCCAATTTGCTCACAGACAAGTCGCTCACAGAAAGGTCGCTGACAGAGTAGTGGAGCAATTCAAATGAAGTGACGCCCGTGGAGCATTCGAACAGAAGGTCATTACAACGCGCATCGCCGGAAGTTTTTCCGCGCGAAAGTTTTTTCAACTGGAAAGCGTCCCATATTATCGTTTCAAAAAACCGCATTTTTCAGAAAATTTCAAATTCTCCTTACTTAGTCAACCGACTGACTAAATAAGAAAAACTTACTTAACTCCTTCTTTATCAATCATATCCGCAAGCTCCCCAAGTGAGCTCACCTCCAGGTCCGGTTTCACCGCCTCCCCCGGATCCCGCGTCGCTCCCAGGTCTCCCCGTAGACTGGGTCTTTTCACCCACGCCGATTTCAATCCCAGTTTTTTCGCCGGCGCGTGATCGTGAAATAAACTTTGACCCACGTGCAGAATTTGCTTCGGCGAAAATCTCCAGCCCGCTGAAATTTCCAGCGCGCGATAAAACATTTTCAAATCTGGTTTGTACGCGCCAACTTCCTCCGCGGTTACGACTGCATCAAACACAACTCCCAGCTTCGGCTGCGTTCGTGCGAACGATACGCGGTCCACATTGGAGACGATCATCAATTTGTGCCGCCGCTGCAATCGTTTCAACGCATCAGGCGTGTCCGCGAACGCCGGCCAATCTCCGACGGAATTTGCGAATGCTTCGGCTGCCTTCGCATCTAGTTTCGCGCCGAAGTGTGCGGACATTCGTCCGTGCGTGTCGCGCAATATGTCCGGATAAATTGCGCCCGGCCTGGTGTGCTCGGCTGCGCTTTCCGATTCGCCAAATGCGGCCAGAAGCTGCGCGTCGTTAGCAGCAATTCCCGCGTGGGCAGCCCATGGACGCAGCACGCTGAGAATTCCCGTCTCCCAATCCACGAGCGTGCCGTAGCAATCAAACGTCAGCACACGAAAATCGCCGAACTCCATGGCCTCTCCGTGATTTCAATTCGCAGGCATTGTATCGCGGCTCACACTCAGTTATCGATGAGGGCAGCGAGAGGCCTCACCTCTTCCATCCGAAGTGAGCTACAAGTACCAAAGGAGTGTGAACAGTTTTTGCGCCTGACGCGTATCTAGATGTGAGGAATTCTGAATGCAATTGACGATTGAAAATGTAAGCAAAGTTTATGGCGGGAAAGTGCAGGCGCTTGCGGGATTCAGCCTCGCGCTAGGGCCGGGAGTGCTCGGATTGTTGGGGCCGAACGGCGCGGGAAAATCCACGTTGATGCGCATTTTGGCGACGGTCACGCGGGCAACCGGCGGGCGAGTGCTGTGGAACGGCACGGACATCGCGAACGAACCGGACGCGTTGCGCGTGGTGCTTGGCTATTTGCCGCAGGACTTCGGCGTGTATCCGAATTTGAATGCCATAGAATTTCTGGAATACATGGCCGCGGTGAAGGGGCTCGAAGGCGTGCGCGCCCAACGGAGAATCGGCGAACTTCTTGAGCTGGTGAATCTTGCGGAAGCGGCGCGGCGACCGCTGGGAGGATATTCCGGCGGCATGCGCCAGCGCGTGGGCATTGCGGTGGCGCTGCTGAACGATCCGAAGCTTTTGATTGTGGACGAGCCGACGGCAGGGCTGGACCCGGAAGAGCGCGTGCGGTTTCGCAATCTACTATCGGAGCTTTCCGGCGAACGCATCGTGATTCTTTCCACGCACATTGTTTCCGATGTGGAGGCGGTGGCCACTGAAATTGCGCTGATTGCCGCTGGGCGATTGGTGCGCCACGGCCGGCCGGAGGAGTTTCTGGCGGGGCTTACGGGAAAAGTGTGGGAAGTGGTTGTGGAATCGGGCGCACTTGCCGCGCTGCGCCAGCGCGTGCTGGTGAGCAACACGGCGCATCGCAGCGATGGCGTGCATGCGCGCGTGGTGTGCGATGAAAAACCTGCGGCTGCGGCACGTCCACTGGAACCGTCACTGGAAGACGCATACCTCCTCGCGCTGCAAGCTTCGCGTCACGGTTCACCACCAGATTCTTCGCGGGGCGCCGCATGAATACGCCAAGAGTTATTTTTCACATTGCGCGGGCGGATTTTCTGGAGCGCGTGCGGCGCTACAGCTTTCTGGTGACCATGATGTTCGCGCTGTATCTGGGTTACGCTGCGGCCACGGGAGTAATCTCGATTCGATTGGGTGATTCGCGGGGATTGTACACTTCTGCCTGGATCGGCACTTTGATGGCCGTGGTGACCACGACGTTTGCAGGCACCGCGGGCTTCTACATCGTCAAGAACGCCATTGACCGCGACCGGATGACGCGCGTGGGAGAAATCCTGGCCGCCACGCCCATCCGAAAGAGAACTTACGCGCTGGGGAAATTCCTGAGTAATTTTGCGGTGCTGGAATCCATGGTGGCGGTTCTGGCGCTGGCCGCGGTGGCCATGAAATTGATCATCCGCGAAGATCCGCAATTCAATTTGTGGGCACTGTGGTCGCCATTTATTTTCCTGGCCACTCCTTCGATGGCCATCGTCGCAGCGATCGCCGTGCTGTTTGAATCCGTAGGCTGGCTGGGCGGCGGATTCGGGAACGTGGCGTATTTCTTTCTTTGGACATTTGGCATAAGCACCATTGCGTTCGCCAAAAGTTGCTGGTTTGATCCCTTCGGAGTTATTACGGTCTTTACGTCGATGACGCCGGCGGCCGCGGCCGCCATTCCCGACTACAGGAACAACGACTTTTCGATCACCATAGAAACTTCGCCGGTCAAGCTGGTTCCCTCTTTTCGCTGGCAGGGTATTCCGTGGACCTGGGAACTGATTTTGTCACGAGTGATGTGGTTTGGAATCGCAACACTCATTGCGATGGCCGCGGCGTTGTTCTTTGACCGGTTTGACTCCGCGGTCATCGAGGCGCCAAAGAAAAAGAAAATCCAGACGATTGAAGATTCAGAATCGCCTGCGAATATTGCGCGACCGCAATCCGCAGGGGCGATTCATTTGACACCACTCGATTCCAGGGCGCGCGGATTCAATTTCTTCCATTTGCTGATCGCGGAATTGCGGCTGGCGCTGCATGGAATCAGTTGGTGGTGGTATTTGGTGGCTATGGGTTTGGTGGTTGGCCAACTCGCCAGTCCGCAGGAGATTTCCCGCGGACCGCTGCTGGGAGTGGCTTGGCTGTGGCCGGTGCTGATCTGGTCGGCAATGGGAGTGCGCGAATCGCGCAATGGGACTGGACAGTTTATTTTTTCAGCGGCGCGGATTTTGCCGCGGCAATTGCCCGCGTACTGGATGGCAGGGGTGGTGATCGCGATGGCCTCCGGCAGCGGCGCCGCGATTCGATTGCTGCTTGCGGGGGAAATTTGGGGAACGGCGGCATGGGCCGCAGGCGCCCTGTTCATTCCAACCTTTGCGCTGGCGCTGGGAGTTTGGAGCGGATCGAGCCGGCCGTTTGAAGCGCTCTACGCGATGTTGTGGTATGTGGGGCCGCTGAACCGCGTGCCAGGATTCGATTTTACCGGTGGCGCGGATGGGGCGCTGGTGGCTCGCTACACGTGCATCTATTTCATGATTGCAGCGGGGATGTTGGTTGCGGCGTTTGCTGGTCGGGCGCGGCAGTTACGGGCGGGGTGAAGGGATCCCGAGTCTTGACGCAGACGAGCAAAATACTGGTTGGCAACAAAATGAACTCTTGAAATCATTGGTGGGCAAAGCGGCGGCTTGTTTGCGGGCCGCGAGAGCCCTCAGGTCTTCACCCCGACCTGAGCTACAAAAAACGATCCGGGAAAATTCAAATTCGGGCGTGGAGAGTCATGCGCATACCGTAGCGCGGGCGGAGCGTTACGGACGCGAAAGTCTCCACCGGGTGGCCGGGGACCACTCGTAAACTGAATTTCTGGGAGATGGTTGCTAAGACGAGGATCGCCTCCATCATGGCGAACTGCGCGCCGATACAGACGCGCGGGCCTCCACCGAAAGGAAAATAGGCGTAGGGCGGTAGAGAACGCTGGAACTCGTCGGTCCAGCGATCAGGATTAAATTTTTCGGGCTCGGGAAAAAAACGCGGGTCGTGGTGGGTGACCCAGGGACTGATGCCAATGCTGGAGTTCTTTGGAATCTTATAGCCGCCGATTTCAGAATCTTCGACGGCCAGACGAAGGATGGCTGTGGCGGGCGGGTAGAGGCGCAAAGATTCCTTGACGACTCGCTCAGTGTAATTAAGGCGCGGCAAATCTTCGGCTGCAGGAGGGCGCCCGCCGAGAACTACGTTTAATTCCGCGTGAAGCTTTTGCTCGACTTCAGGATGTTGCGAAAGCAGGTACCACGTCCAGGTAAGCGCGGTGGCGGTGGTTTCGTGGCCCGCAAGTAACAGTGTGAGCGTTTCATCGCGGAGTTGTTGATCGGTCATAGGAATGCCGTTTTCATCGCGGACGGCGAGGAGCGTGCCTAAGAGGTCGCCGGTGTCTTTCGCGGTGTTGGACGCAGCGGCGCGGCGATCCCGGATGATTCCGAAGACAATTTGGTCGAGATCGCGTACGGCGCGCTCGTAGCGGCGCTCGGAGGGCAGGGGCAACATGCGCATCACTCGCAAAAGGCGGCGCGGATTGGCGGAGACCACGAGCACGGTGTCCAGGGCGCGCCCAATGCGCGCGGACTCTTCGGCAATTTCCACACTGAACAGAGTGCGCGCGGCGATGCCCAGAGTGAGCGACATCATTTCGCGGTGGATGTCGCGCGTGTCGCCGTCGCGCCAGGTTTTGAGCAAGCGCAGCGAATCATCCACCATGGTGCGAGCGTAGGCGGCAATGCGCTCGCGGTGGAATGAAGGCTGGATGAGTTTGCGCTGGCGCTGCCACAAATCACCTTCGCTGGTGAGCAGCCCGCTGCCGAAGAGTTCGCGATTGGCCTGGAAGATGCGGCCCTTGATGAATTTGCGTTGCTGGGCAACGAGGACCTGCTCGATATATTCCGGCGCGGCGAAAAAATAAACATGAAAACGGAGGAAGCGATAATAAAAGATGTCACCGAATTCGCGCGCCCAGCGGGTGACCAGCGCCAGGGGGTCGCGCACGCGGAAAGGGGATACACCGAACAAAAAATTGCCCTTGGGGCCGGGCGGGCGGCGGATGCGGGACATGGGAATAGTTTGAGGGAGAGAGCCGGGGCGCGCAACTGGACGGCGCATACGAGTAGAATTGCGGACATGGCGCGGCCTTTTGAAATTCTGGAGCATCCGGCGGATGTGGGGTTCCTGGCCTACGGCGCGACGCTGGAAGAAATGTTTGCGAATGCGGCTCTAGCGATGATTACACTGGCGTGCGATCCGGAGACGGTGCGCGAGACGGAGCAACGCAAGATTGAGGCGACGGGCGAGGACGCGGAATCGCTGCTCTTTGCATGGCTGGCGGAGATTTTGGCGGTGATGGATGCCGAGCGGCTGGTGTTCCGGCGCGTGTCGGTGGAGTTTCTGGATGAAGGGCGAGTTCGTGGCGTGGCGTACGGGGAGAAGCTGGATCGCGAGAGGCACCGGATGGGAGTGGCGATCAAGGCGGTTACGTTTCACCAGTTGGCAGTGGAGAACATTGACGACGGATGGCGGGCGCGGGTGTTTTTGGATTTGTAGTGGAAGGTGATGGCGCCGCGTCTTTGTGGCGGTGCGGGGATAGTGTAATCTCGTTGGCTTATCCTTATATATGAAAGAGCAAACGACAAAAACGCTCGCGGAACTAGGCGCGCAAACGGCGGAGCAGCTTGCGACGCTGTTCGCGGGTCTGCGCGCGGAATTTGAGGATAACGCCGCGGCGGCGCGCGATGAATCGCGGTGGAAAACTTTCCGCGACGAGTGGATGGGGCGCAAGTCGGGCGTGATTACGAACATCACGGAAAACTGGCTGAAGAAGGCGACTTCGCCGGAATTGAAGAAGGCCACGGGACAGGCGCTGAATGAATTCCGGGCACACGTCGAATCCGTGATCGAAGAGCGGCGGCAGGCGATTGAGGCTGCCGCGGAACAATTGGCGATGGCGAAGGAGCGCGTGGACCTCTCGCTGCCGGGAGTGACGCGCCCGGTGGGAACGCGGCACCCGATCCGGCAAACCTTTGAACAGGTGGAGCGGATTTTTCTGGCCATGGGATATCAGGTGGTGGTTGGGCCGGAAATCGAAACGCCCTACTACAATTTTGAGGCGCTGAACATACCCGAATTCCATCCGGCGCGCGACAACATGGACACGTTCTACATGCAGCCGCCGGCGGAAGCGCTACGCCCGGGCGGAACAAAAGTGGAGCCCCGGCTGCTGCGCACACACACTTCGCCCATGCAGGTTCGCACCATGGAAAAACAGAAGCCGCCGGTGCGGATCATCGTGCCGGGCAGAGTCTATCGCCGCGACAATCCCGACGCGACGCACTCTTTCGCGTTCCACCAGGTGGAAGGGCTGGCGGTGGACACCGACCTGACCTTCTGCGATTTCGCGGGGACCATTGATTATTTCATCCGCGAATTTTTTGGCCCGGGCACGAAGTCGCGGTTCCGGCCGAGCTATTTCCCGTTCACCGAGCCGTCGGTAGAGTTCGACGCGTCGTGCATTTTCTGCGGCGGCAGCGGTGTCGGGGCGTCGGGTGCGAACTGCGGGAAGTGCAAAGGCTCGGGATGGATTGAGCTGTTTGGCGCGGGGATGGTGGACCCAGCGGTGTACGGCTACGTGAAATACGACGCGGCGAAGCTGAGCGGATTTGCGTTCGGCATTGGGATTGACCGGCTGGCCATGCTGAAATTCGGGATTGAAGATTTGCAGATATTTTTCCAGAACGATGTGCGCTTCCTGCGCCAATTTCCGTAGACAAAGAGGCGATGAAACTTCTCTACAACTGGCTGAAGGAATTCGTGGACATCCCGGACGCGCCAGGAGAGCTGCGTTCGCGGCTGTCACTTTCGGGACTATCGATTGATGCGATTGAGGAGACGGCCGCGGGTCCGATGCTGGACGCGGAAGTGACGATCAACCGCCCGGATTGCATGGGGCACTACGGCGTGGCGCGTGAAATCGCCACGATTTACCGCAAGCCGCTGATGCCAGTGCAGCCGGAGATTACGGAATCGGCTGAAACGGCCGCGAGCGCGGTGCGCGTGGCCATCGAGTGCCCGGACTTGTGCGGGAGGTTCACGGCGCGAGTGATGCGCGGCGTGAAAGTGCAGCCGTCGCCGCCCTGGTTAAAGCAGCGGCTGGAGGCGATGGGGCACGCCTCCATCAATAATGCGGTGGATGCGACGAATTTCGTGATGTTCGGGCTGTGCCAACCCATGCATGCCTACGATTACGACCGGATCGCGGAGCACAGCATTACGGTCCGGTGCGCGAGCAAGGGCGAAAAGTTCAAGACGCTGGACGGCGTCACGCGCACGCTTGCCGCCGACATGTGCGTGATTGCCGACGCATCGCGCACGCTGGGGATTGGCGGGGTGATGGGCGGGCTGGACTCGGAAATCAGTTTTGCGAGCAAGAATATTTTATTGGAGGCGGCGTGGTTTGATCCCATCTCCGTCCGGCGGACGGCGAAGGCGCTAGGGTTGCGCACGGAAGCGTCGACGCGGTTTGAGCGCGGCGCCGATCCGAAAATGGCGGAACTCGCTTCGCGGAGGTGCGCGGAGATTATCCAACAACTTGCGGGCGGCGAATTGCTGGCGGGTGTAGTGGATATTTATCCCGGCAAGACGAAACCGGGCGTGCTGTTGCTGGCGCGGCGCGAACTGCTGCGCGTGATGGGCGCGGATGTGCCCGATGCGGAAATCGAAGCAATTCTGAAATCGCTGGGGTTCGCGCCGAAACGCACGGACCCGGGGAGCGCGAATTCGCGGGAGGCGGTTTGGGAATGCAGACAGCCGTCATGGCGGGCGGATGTTTCGCGTGAAATTGATTTGATTGAAGAAGTGGCGCGACATTACGGGCTGGACAAATTCACTCCACGGCTGCCCGCGGCAAAAACTCCCGCGGCCCGGTTGCCGTATGCGGAGGCTGAAGACCGGTTGCGCGAACGGCTCCTGGGGCTGGGCTATCAGGAAATTTTGACAATACCGCTGGCCGATCCCGCGCGCGATTCTGTTTTCCGGAGTGAAGCGGATGCGGCGGTGCACATTGCCAATCCGCTGGCGGAAGACGCCTCGGTGATGCGGACCTCGGGGATTGGGAGCATGACCTCGGCGCTGGAATGGAATTTGAACCGCGGGCAGCGCAATGTCCGGCTGTTTGAAATTGGGCGCGCGTACCGTTGGAATGGGGCGGAGCCGCAAGAGCGGGGGATTCTGACGATTGGCGCGACAGGAATGGCGCGGGAAAAGGGAGTGGCGGAAACGCCGCGCGAATATTCATTCGCGGATTTGAAGGGGGATCTGGACCTCCTGGGCGAGTTGGCGGGCGAGCTGAAATGGACAGGTGGTGGTCCGACGTGGGCGCATCCGGCGAGGGGCGCCAGTTTTACTGTGGGTAACGGCGATGGCGAAGAAAATGCCGGAGTCGCGGGACAGTTGGCGCGGGGCGTGGCGGAAAAACTGAAAATTCGCCAGGATGTTTTTCTGGCAGAAATGTTGCTGGAGCCGTATTTCGCGGCGTACTCGGCGGCGCGGGGGGAGCTGCGCTACAGACCGATCAGCAAGTTCCCGCACGTGGAGCGGGATTTTTCGTTGGTGCTGGCCGATGGAACACCGTTTGCCCAAGTGGCGCATGCTATCCGCGCGTTGGGAATTAAAGAGTTGCTGAATGTGGAAGCGGTGGATGTATTTCGCGGTGGTCAGGTGGCGGCGGGGCAGTATTCCCTTCTGGTGCGGGTAACGTTTCAGAGTTTTGAGGCCACGTTGACCGATGCGCAGCTCAGTGATTTTTCGGCGCGGATTGTGGACGCGCTGGCCAAAAAGCTGGGCGCGTCGATTCGCACAGCGTAACGAAAGATTCCAAATCCAAAAAACATCGCCTCAGGGGACTGAACCCCTGAGGCGACCCTTGCAGAATGCCGGAGCGGAAGCTCCGGCCCCCCCAAAAAACCGAAGCCTGATCAACAGGTCCTTTGGCCCCGGCAGGTCAACGGAATAATTTTGCTTAGAACCGGAAAACAAAACCGGCCGAGTAGCGAAAATTATTCTGAGTAAAGCGGACATTGGCTGGACTATTGAGCTGCGTGAGCAAGTAGTCCAGTTGTCCCAAACGCACCGCAAAGTGGCGTGCCAACTTCAAATCCACTCCACCGCCAAGCGCCATGGCAAAGCCATTCGAGGAAGTAGCGCCCAGAGCGGTTTGGAGATTGGTATCCAGGTGCGACAGCCCGAAAAGTCCCTGAACATAGGGCTGGAACGGGCCGTGGCGGAACGCGAGACGAGGACCGCCCATGAAGGTGTACATCACTCCGGAAGTGGATGTGGGTGTGATAACCGGGGGAAGCACAGTTGAAACGCTTCCCGTAAATTGGCCACCGACTTCACCCACAACCCCGAACCAGCTGGTGGGGTAGAAGACGACCTGGCCAATTCCGCCGTTCAAATTAATTGGATTGAATCCATTCCCATAATTTTGCCGCGTGTATGAATAGCCGACGAATCCATCGGCCTTATCTTGAGCTGCGGCAGCAAATCCAAAAAGCAAAGAGACCACTAGAAGAGACACAACTTTCCGCATGATTTATGGTCCTCCATCCTTAGGTTTTTGTTGGGAGCGGCATGGTTCAGTGCCGTCCCACCCCTTACTGCGTGCGGCCCCGCCTGGTATGGGTGAGGCGGGCCGCACTTGGCGCACAGCCAAGTGCCAAGAGTGGGATGCACCAGAATGAGGCAGGGTTGTGCGAGGATTTTCTGCGTATTTCTTGGGGATTTCCGGCATTTCGTGGAAAGTGTTAGTGTTTCCACAAGGGGCGCGCGGCCGCGGATTGCGAAAGTGGGCGCGCCGGGCGAGAATCACAAATATGGCAAATAACGAATTCGTGGTTGTGGTGCTGGCTGCGGGAAAAGGGACCCGGCTGAAGTCGAATCTGGCGAAGGTGCTGCATCGCGCCGGAGGACGGACGCTGGTGGAGCAGGTGGTGCATGCGTGCAAAGGATTGGGCACGCGCGGCATTCGCGTGGTGGTTGGGCATCAGGCGGAACAGGTTGAAGCCGTGGTTACTCCGCTGGATGCGAAGGCGGTGCTGCAGAATCCGCAGCGCGGCACAGGGCATGCCTTGCTGGTGGCGCGAAAGGCTCTTGGCGGAGCGCGGCACGTGTTGGTGTTGCCGGGCGACGCACCGCTGGTGCGGACAGAAACTTTGAAAGGTCTGATGCGCGCGCATGTGGATGGAGGCGCGGCGGCCACTCTGCTGACCGCGGTTCTGGCCGATCCCACAGGATACGGACGCATCGTTCGCAAGGATAGCGATGGGTCCAGCGGACGCGTGGCGGCGATTGTGGAGCAATCGCGGTTGACCGGCGATCAAGGCCAAATCAATGAGGTCAACTCGAGCATTTATTGTTTTGCGCTGGCGAAATTGTGGCCGGCAATGGCCAGGCTGCGACCGGACAACATCCACCGCGAGCTTTATTTGACGGACGCGATCGCGGCGCTGGCCGACCAGGGTGAAACCGTCCTGGCGCAGATTGCGGCGGATGCGGCGGAAATTCTGGGATGCAATACGCGCGCGGAACTGGCGGAGGTGGACCGGACTTTCCGGCGGCGCGCAGCGGAAGCGTTGATGGCGAATGGTGTGAGCATACAATTTCCCGAAACCGTGGTGATTGATCCGGAAGTGACCGCGGGAGCGGACACAATTCTGGATGCGGGCGTGCAACTCATGGGGCGTACCCGGATTGGCGCGAATTGCCGCATCGGAGTGGGAACTATTTTGCGCGACATGACTCTGGGCGAGGGCGTGATCGTGAAGCCGTATTGCATGCTGAACGCCAGCCGGATCGCGGCGGGCGCGCAGATCGGGCCGTTCGCGCACCTGCGCGAACAAGTGGAAATTGGGGAAGACGCGCGGCTGGGGAATTTTGTGGAAGCAAAGAAAACGGTGCTGGGACGGCGCGCGAAGGCCATGCACCTGAGCTACCTGGGCGATGCACGGATCGGCGAAGAAACGAATGTGGGCGCGGGAACGATAACCTGCAATTACGATGGGGTGCACAAGAATCCCACCACGATTGGGAAACGCGTTTTCATTGGCAGTGATACGGCGCTGGTGGCTCCGGTGCGCGTGGGCGATGGAGCGTATGTAGCGGCGGGTTCCGTAATCGTTCAAAACGTTCCGGCGGATGCGCTGGGGATTGCGCGCGGGCGTCAGGAAAATAAAATTGGATGGGCACGGGCGCGGCGGCGGGAAATGGCAAAGGAGAAAGCGCCCGCAAGAAAACGCCGCAAGGTTTCGAGCAAACGTCCGAAGAAAAGAGTGAAGGCGAAATCGCGGCGAAAGCGGTAAAGCTGAGAAGGCGGGAAAAGAAAAGGCCTTAACGTCGAAGCGCAGAGGGCGCTGAGGAGGACCCACCCTCCGCTAGAGCAAATTCGACGCGGCGGCGAATGGGGTCGATGCGTTCGGCGACTACGTGGATGATGTCGCCAAGATGCCAGGTGCGGGCGCGGCCGGAGCGAGCGCGCTGCGAAACGGAATTAGCCACGATGGCGTGATCCTTCTCGCGATAAACAACGCGCTCGCCGACCTGGTCTTCCAGGCGATTGATGGGCACCAGCCCTTCCACAAAAACTTCCATCAGCTCCACGAAGAAACCGAACTTTTGAACGGAAATAATCAGCGCCTCGAATTCGTCGCCCAACCTGCTTTCCATGAATTGAGCGGTCTTCCAATCCATTAATTCGCGCTCGGCCATTACGGCGCGGCGCTCGGCGTTTGAGGTTTCGGCTCCCAACTCTTCCAGCTCCACTTCACGATAAGGGCCACGAACATTTTCCCCTGAGGCGCCGCTGGAAGCTTGCGGATGATCGAGCGCCCACTTCAGCACGCGATGAACGATCAGATCCGGGTAGCGACGAATCGGCGAAGTGAAATGCGCATATTCCTGGAAGGCGAGCGCGAAATGGCCCAGCGCCTCCGGGGAGTAGCGCGCCTGTTTGAGCGAGCGCAGCATTAGGTAAGAAAGGATGCGCTCCTCGGGCTTGTCCGCGATTTTTTCGGTCAGGCGCTTGTAATGCCGCGGCGTGATGTCGAGATCACCGATATCGGGCGTGGCGACGAACATGGGGCGCTCGCGGCTGCCGCGTCCGGAGCGGCCTTCCCGTCCCCTGGCCAGCACGCTTCCATGGCGCACTTGCAGGCGGCGCTCGGCCAGTCCGGGGACGCCCAATGAATAGCCGAAGGCGTGGGCCAGCTCCTCAAATTCGATAACTTTCTTGGCGTCGGGCTTTTCGTGGACGCGGTGGAGGAAACCGAGTCCACGTTGGAGAAGGAAGTGCGCGACCGCTTGATTGGCAGCGAGCATGAACTCTTCGATGAGGCGGTGAGCGATGTTGCGCTCGCTGCGGACGATGCTGGTCATGCGGCCTTCGGGATCGAACTCGATCACGGGCTCGGGTAAATCGAAATCAATGGAACCGAGGCGCGCGCGGCGAGCGTTGAAGATGAGCGCGAGGTCACGCATGTCCCGGAAATGAGCTGCGAGATGGGCGTAACGGGCAGTGGCTTCCTCGTTGCCTTCGATGACTTTATTTACGTCCGTATATGTCATGCGCGCGGCGGAATGAATCACGCCACGAGTTAAGTCAGCGGAAGTGATTTCGCCGCGCTCGTCAATTTCCATGATGACGCTCATCACCAGGCGATCCACGCCGGGGTTCAGCGAACAGATGTCATTGGAGAGCGCTTCGGGGAGCATGGGCACCGCGCGGTCTGGAAAATATACAGAGGTACCGCGCAGCCGCGCTTCGCGATCGAGCGGGCCGCCGCGGCGGACGTAATGGGCAACGTCAGCGATGTGGACTTGCAATTGCCAGCGCGTGCCTTTGCGTTCCACGTAAACGGCGTCGTCGAAATCACGCGCGGTTTCACCGTCAATGGTGACGATGGGGAGCGCGCGAAAATCGCGGCGGCCCGCGAGATCGGATTCACGCGGAGGGCGGGCGACCTCTTCGGCTTCGGCGATCACCTCGGGAGGAAATTCACGCGGGATGTGGTGCTTGCGCAGAATAATTTCGACATCCACTCCCATATCGCCGGGGCGGCCGAGCATTTCGATGACCCGTCCGGTTGCGGCAACGCCGCCGCGGGGAAAACGCAGCAGCTCCACGTTTACCACCGCGCCATCGAGTTGAGGGATGCGGGTTCGAGGGCTGGCTGGGCGGGCAATGCCCAGCTTGGTGGCCAGCTCGGGGGGCAGCTCCGAACCTGGCGGGATGACGACTTCGGCGAGGCGCGCCTGATAAGGTAGAACGACATTTTCACGGGGGCCATAGCGGAAGAGACCAACTACCGTGGCGTGGGCACGGCCCTCAACCTTAACCAGGCGGCCTTCGGCGCGTCCCCGGTTATCACGATGCCCCACACGAGCGACCACCCGGTCGCCGTGCATGGCATCGCCCATGGCATCACGGCCGATAAAGAGGTCGCCTTCCACGCCTGGGATGGGCGTGTCAGGAACAACGAAGCCGTAGCCGTCCTGGTGAGCGACCAGCCTACCATGAACCAATCCCGGCTCTGAACGTGGCATCCCTTTTGTTTGTAGTGGCTTAGAGGTTGGCTCCGCTTGCGTGTCGCTTCTTCCCGATTCGGGAAGGGGGCGGGGTGGCGAGGGTTTGGCCGACCTGGGGCGCGACGCATCCGCTGCAATCAGGAATCGGCCGTGGCTCACCTCCTCGACCTCGCCGCGCCTTCTGAGACGAAGGATTATCTTGGCCAGTTCACGGCGGCCGTGGTGCTTCAGCTCCATTTCGGCCGCAATTTCGCGGAGGCTCATAGGCCGGGTAGTCTTGGCCAGGTGGGCCAGAAGCTCCTGCGGGGTGGGCCCTTTGCGTGGCTCGGCTTGATGGTCAAAAGTGCCCGGTTTTCGGCGGCTCTTCATGGCAAGGAGGGCGCAGAGGCCGGAGACATTCTAACGGGTAGGGGGCGAATTTGTGCGCAACTTTTCCGGGGGGCCTGGGTTTTAGGGTTCAGGTCAACACATACCATCCGGACTTCCTCCGACAAGCCGGGTGGGTCCCCGATGAGGGACAACAAGGAGGCGACTAGACCTGGGTCGCCTCCTTTTATTTTGGGGGAATATCAAGTCTTATGTCTTCGTTGGCCATCGGCTTCAGATGTCGCTTTGTTCGGATTCCGATCTCCGCCACAGAATCTAGGTAGTTGATACAATACTTCATTGCCAATGACTAGACCGAATCCGCAACATTCGATGCGGATTGAAGCGATGTGACTGTGACGGACTTGCCTTCGGTAAGCGTCGTTGCGGCACGATGGATAAGCTCTGCTCTAGTACGGAGAAACCTCTCAAATTCGGGCTTCAATTTGGCAGCCAATCGTTCGCCTTCCAGCCCCTTGTAAGTTGCCTTCGTTAGGAGGTCGAAATCGATGAGATGCGACTTCATTCGTTCTCTTACCGATTCCTCGCCAGCCCACTCGACGCGATCCTTCAGATATTCGAGGGGATCCTTTCGGCCAATTATGCGATTTGTTTTCCATGTAATGAACGCGCAATTGAGTGCAAGGTAGCTTTCGATTTTCGCGTCCGCAAGAAGGGCGGCAGGGAAAATATGGTGATATTCCCTATGCTGATTGCTTTCGAAAGAAGCTGGCTTATTGTCTGCAAAATCCAACGCTCCCAAGTAGGTCGTCACGGCAAGGACTCCGCGGGCGCTAATTCCAACTTGCTTTGGCCATCCCGTGGCCAGTAGCGAGTCGACGTCAGCAACCGGAAACTCCTTTCGATTGAGAACAGGAACTGTGGCTAAATCGTCATCGGACCATGCCTGCTTGAGAAGGAGCACCTTTAGCCCCTTGAAATCCGCATAAGCTCGAGATGCGGCCGTATTTTCGTACCGATCCGTGAAGAAGGACGACCATAGATACTGCCGAAGTAATCTCTCCCCTTTAGCCATGAAATCGCCGTTCTCCGGAATCAACTCGTAGCAAGCTGCTATCACCGGCAACACCGCGTTGGTCGGAAGTCGCGCCTCGTCATACAGTCCTTGGCTTGCGAGGAATTTCGCCATTCGATCCAAGCCGTTTTCTAGCTTGGGCCAGTTTTCCAACACTAGTGGCTTGTCCATTTCAATTTCCCCACGGGCGTTCGGGGTCTTGTCCTGAAGAAGTGCCGAAGTTGAAAGGATGAGATCCGAGAGATCTCCGTACCGGCCTGCCATTGGACAATGTTCATTTAGCCTTGCTTGCAAGTCATGTAGCGAGGCACCGACAACGCTCTCCACTTCTGCAACAATGATTTCGTAGAGCGATAGTGGTTTGCTATTTGTATTCATATTGATGAATACCTGAAGCGCAACATCCTTGCTTGTGTCGGCGGGAAGCGACAGATATGGTAGGTTGAAATGAGTGACGCGTTCGCGAAGCATCATGATTTCACCCTTGATCTTGTCTTTCAAAGCTGAGTAGGCTTTGTACTTCTTGAAGGCATCGGGATCTTCCTCGGAGGGCTCTAGGGGCTTTGTAGCCGCGTTGAGCCAACTATCGATATCGGTCGCGAGGTCTCCAGGTCGCAAAAGTGCAATCGGTATCATGCCACGCTCAAAGCACTTGGATGGATCGTCCGCCCAGCGAGGCATCCGCAGTTTGTTCTTGTTGAACCAACGAGGCACGCAGTGAACCTCGATTTCTCCATTCGACGCTTCCTCACCCTTATCGAATTGGGGGAGGTAAACAAAGAATGTCTCCCACTCATAGTTGTTGTGCATCGCCCGCCAGAAGGCGGTTAGGCGCTGCTGCCCATCCAAGAGATTCTGGGTGACGGTCCCCTTGGTTCGCTCTGCGGTGCTGATGTAGCGAGAGACAAATTTCTCCAAACCAGCAACATCTAGTACAAGCGTAACCCCAACGGGAAGATTGCTGATGATCGTATTTAGAAAGCTCGTAATCCGTCCCCGATCCCATGCCTCAAACCGCTGGAATCGTGGCAACTTCAGTGCGCCCTGTTCGATTTGGCTGTACCAAACACCGAGTTACCGATCCTGCGCTTTACTGGATTGTTGCATGATGCTCATCTGAATGCCCCTTTCAAATTCAATTCGGAATAGCTCGCCGTGGTTTCCTATTTCAATGGAATGGTAGCCTACTTGAAACCCGATCTTCCCGCTATTCTCTGTTGCCGTTGACGCCTGCGGGCGGGCATCCTAAGATGTTTCCGCCACGAAAGATTATCGGATGTTCTCCACTCACTCCTTTGCCAAAACTGCGGCACGAATTCTGGCGCTGAGCTGCGTCGCGCTGATTTGGGCGGGTGCGCGCGCGGAAAAAATCAAGGACTTGAAGCCGCAGGGATATGTGAACGACTTCGCGGGCGTGCTGAGCGCCTCGGCGAAGGACAAACTGGCCGCGCTGTGCGGCGAAGTGGATCACAGCGCGGGCGCGCAAATTGCGGTGGTCACGGTGAAATCGCTCGAGGGCGAATCCGCCGAGCAATACTCGTTTGATTTGGCGACGCAGTGGGGAGTGGGGCCGAAGCAGTCCGCGCGTGGAGTGATGATTTTGGTGGCGCCCCCTGAACATAAATATTGGACCCAAGTGGGTTACGGGCTCGAAGGGATCCTGCCGGATGGAAAAGTGGGCGGGTTCGGGCGCGAAGCGGTTCCGCTGTTGCGGCAGAGCGATTACGACGGCGCGGTACTGCTGATGACGCAGCGCGTCGCGGCGGTGATCGCGGCGGATAAGGGCGTCACGCTGACTTCGTTGAATGGAGTTCAGCCTCCGCCCCAGGGAAATGACAATACCCCAGGTGTCAGTGTCCAACTGTCGTGGATCATACCGCTCATTGTGCTGATCGTAGTCGTGTTAATAATCGCCAGCCTATTCCGGCGTGGTGGACCATCCAGGGGCGGACGGAGCGGCGGCGGGATTCCCTGGTGGATGTGGTTCGTCATGGGCAACATGATGAGCGGAGGCAGGGGTGGAAGCTCCTGGGGCAGCGGCGGATCTTCTGGTGGTTGGGGCGGCGGTTTCGGAGGAGGCGGTGGCGGCGGTGGTTTTGGCGGATTCGGCGGCGGAGGATTCGGGGGCGGCGGCGCAGGTGGGAGCTGGTAAGTTTTTCGGGAGCGGAGAGCGGGAGCGATGGAAAATAAATTGGATGAGCTGGTTGAAAAACTGAAAAGCGGCGCAGCCGGAAATTTGAAGGCGGTGGTGCTGTACGGCTCGTCGGTGACGGGAGAATTCAGCGCGGGGCACTCCAAGCTGAATACGCTTTGTATTGTGACCGACGCCGCGGCCGCGAAGATCGAAGCGCTTCATGGCGCCGCGGAGTGGTGGACGCGCCAGGGGCACGTCGCGCCGCTGATTTTCACCATGGAGGAGTTGCGCCGTTCGGCCGACATGTTCGCGATCGAGCTGCTGGATATGCAAGCCAATCACAAGATGCTTTTCGGCGAGGATTTCTTTGCGGGGCTTGCCGTGCCGCAGCGCTACCATCGCCTGCAAGTGGAAAGAGAGCTGCGCACGAATTGGTTGCGGCTGCGGGAAACGCTTCTGGTCGCGCCGCGAAAAGCGGATGTGCTGCTCGACGTGATGCGCGCGGCGTTTTCGTCGTTCACAACGCTGTTTCGCCACGCGCTGATCGCGTTGGGAGAAAAGCCCGCTGCAAGTAAACGGGAAGCGATTGACCTGGTGGCGGATTTGGCAAAGGCGGATCCTGTGGGCTTTCATGTAATCCTGAATTTGCGCGAGGGAAAAAGGAAAGAAAAAGATATTGATGTGGAGGACACGCTGCGGCGGTATTGCGAACTGGTGGAAGCAGTGACCGATTTGGTGGACCGAAGACTGGATGCGCAGAATTGACGAAGCAGATGAAAATGAAAGGTGAAAGGCACACAGCCTGAAGGCTGTGCCATCGGAGGGATGGGATGAAGAAGTTGATGATTGTGCTGATGGTCGCAGTTCTGATCGCGCTGATTGTCGGCGGAATGTACGTCAGCCGGCGCAACCAGATGGTGACAAAGAATGAAGCGGTGAAATCGGCGTGGGCGCAGGTGGATGTGGTGCTGCAGCGGCGCGCGGACCTGATTCCCAACCTGGTGGAAACGGTGAAGGGATACGCGGCGCAAGAGCAGACGGTTTTTCATGACATCGCCGCGGCACGTTCGGCGTTGATGGGCGCGCAAACCCCTCAGGATAAAATTGCGGCGAACGGGCAACTGGATGGCGCGCTCAGCCGGTTGCTGGTGATTGTGGAGAACTATCCGACGCTGAAATCGAATGAGAATTTCCTGCAGTTGCAGGATGAATTGGCGGGGACGGAGAACCGCATCGCGGTCGAGCGCAAGCGGTATAACGATTCGATTCAGGATTACAACACGTTCATCGGACTGTTTCCGAACAGCGTGTTTGCCGGATGGGCAGGGTTCAAGCGAAACGACGCGTACTTTGCCGCGCCGGAAGCGGCGAAGGAAGCGCCAAAGGTGGCCTTCCCCGGGCCAACGCGGTGATGGGCAAGAATTAGCGACCTGGTCTTGTGTTGCGCCGGCTTCCGTGTCGGCGGTGTGCGAAGTCAACTGAGCCGGCACGGAGGCCAGCGCTACAAAGGCCGCCGTTGATCAATCAATCGGACATTTCAACAAATCAAGAAAGCTTCTAAATTCCGCCCCTTCGGCCGCCGCGGCCTGCCCCGGCGGGACGCGCAGGCGGAACGGAAATGCCCGGGACGTTGGCCTGGCGCATTTTGTCGTTCAATGCGGCCAGGTCGGACTTTTGAATGTCGTCCCACTTGGCGAGCGAGGCGGTGAGTTTGGCGTTCAAATTGTCGAAGACCGCAAAGGACTGCGCGGTCGGCGCAGCGTCGGCGCCTTCCACGGTGCCGAACAGCGCGACGAGTTGGTTCACCACGCGGATGGGAAAGTTCAGTGCGTCCTCGCCGCTGGTTGATTTGGTTTGAATCATCTCTTCTTCCACCGCGGTCATTTTCTTGTTCAACTCATCGGCGGCATCGAGAACCGGCTTATTTTCCGGAGTGGCCGCGAGCCGCGTGTGCAGCATTTCGATTTGCGTGCGCAGGCCACGGATTTGGTTTATGGCATCATGCCCGGCGCTGATGCGGGAGTTGATGCGCGTGGCAAATTCAAATTGCTTATCGAGATCGGCCTGGGGCACGGTGAGGCGCGGGTCGGTTTTCACGTCAACTTTTGCCGTGTAGGATTGTCCGCCCGCGGTGAGCTTCACTCCGTAGGTCCCGGTGGTGACCAGGACACCACCGCCGCGGCCTGCCCAATAAACCGCGCCGGGAACTTCGCTGGGCGGCTCGGTGCGCAGGTCCCACATGAAATGATTGAGGCCAAGGTTCGAAGTGGGAGGCGCAGGTGCGCCGCCTCCGCCACGACGGCCGCCACCTGCGGGCGCCGCTTCTTCGGCGGGTGGGGCTTCACCGCTGCGCGCGCCACCGCGTCCTGTGAAGGTGCGAATCACTTTGCCGGAACTGTCGGTGATTTCAATAGTGACCGGCCCTTGTGGCGCAGCCTTCAACCAGTAATCAACGGCCATGCCGCCGCGTCCTCGATAAGCAGTGATGGGTGTGAACAGGTGCGCCTCGGCGTTCATCACTTCGGTGGTCATTTCCCGGAGCGGAGTGATGTTGTCCAGAATGTAGAAGGCGCGGCCGTGCGTGGCGATGGCCAGGTCGTCATCTTTGATAGTCAGGTCATGCACGGGAGTGTTCGGCATATTCAATCGCAGGGACTTCCAGTTGGCGCCGTCGTCAAAGGAAACGTACACGCCTGATTCGGTTCCGGCGAAGAGCAGCCCCTTCCGCTTGGTGTCTTCTTTCACGGAATGAGTGAAGGCGCCGTCGGGAATTCCATTGGTAATCTTCTGCCAGCTCTTACCGAAGTCGCTGGTCTTGTAAATATAGGGACGAACGTCGTCTAGTTTCTGGCCGTCCAGGGCGACATAAGCGGAGCCGTCGGTGATCGCTGAGGGAGCAACGATGCTGACCTTGATCCATTCGGGAATGCCCTTGGGGGTGACGTTGGTCCAAGTTTTGCCGCCATCGCGCGTAAGTTGTACCAGGCCGTCGTCGGTGCCCGCCCAAATTTCGCCCTTGGTGATGGGAGATTCAGCGATGCAGAAGACCGTATCGTAATACTCGACGCTGGTGTTGTCATGGGAAAGCGAGCCGCCCGCGTCCGCTTGTTTGGTCTTGTCGTTGCGAGTCAAGTCCGGGCTGATGGCCGTCCAACTTCCGCCGCCATTGGTGGACATGAACACATATTGAGAGCCGGCGTAGAGGATGCCCGGGTCGTGCGGTGAAGCGGCAATGGGAAACGTCCATTGAAAGCGTTGCAAGACATCGGAGGCAGGAGAGCCCATAGGATTGAGCGGCCAGGGATTGACGTCCCGCTCGGTGCCCGTGGCGTGATTATATTCGGTGAGAAGACCGTCGTAAGAGCCGCCGTAAGTGATTTCGGGATTATCGCGCTTGGGAACCACCCAGCCGGATTCGCCACCGCCCACGGAGTAGAAATCGCTTCCGCCGCCACCCCGCCCGAACCCGCCGGCGCGGCTGGAAATCGCCACGGTGGAGTTGTCCTGCTGCGAGCCGTAGAGCATGTAGGGATAACGCGTGTCGGTATCCACGTGATAGAACTCGGCGGTCGGCTGATTGTCCGTGGTGGACCAGGTCCTGCCGCCATCGTGGGTGATGGTTGCGCCACCGTCGTTGCTGTTGATAATCCAATCCGAGTTGGTGGGATCAATCCACAGGCCGTGGTTATCGCCATGCGGCGCACGCATCGCGGTGAACGCGTGCCCGCCATCCGTGGAGCGAAGGATGCTGGTATTCAGCACGTAAACTTCGTCGGCATTTTTGGGGTCGGCGAAAATATGGTGGAAATACCAGGAGCGCTGGGTGAGATCGTGATCGCCGTTCATGAATTGCCAGGAATCGCCGCCGTTGTCGGAGCGATAGACGCCGCCGTGATTGGCCTCGATGATGGCATACACGCGATTGCCGTCGGCGCCCGAAACAGAAATGCCGATTCGGCCAAGAATTCCCGGCGGCAGACCGTGCCCGGTGATTTGTGTCCAGGTGGCACCGCCGTCGGCAGAGCGGTAAATCCCGCTGCCCGGGCCGCCGCTTTCAAATCCCCAGGGCCTGCGGACAAATTGATAGAGCGCGGCAAAAACGATGCGCGGGTTTTGAGGATCGATGGAGAGGTCAATGGCGCCGGTCTTATCGTCTTTGAAAAGGGATTTCGTCCAGGTCCTGCCGCCATCGGTGGATCGGAAAACGCCGCGCTCCTGATTGGGCCCAAAGGCGTGGCCCATGGCCGCGACGAGGACCACGTCCGCGTTGCGCGGATCCACGGCGATGCGCGCGATGTGCTGCGTGTCTTCGAGGCCGATGTGCGTCCAGGTTTTTCCGGCGTCAACGGACTTCCACATTCCGTCGCCATAGGAGATGTCGCCGCGCATGCAAGATTCGCCGGTGCCCACGTAAATTACGCTGGGGTCGGAGGGCGCAACGGCAATAGCGCCGATCGAGCGGATGTCGGTGCTGTCGGTGAGGGGAGTCCAATTCTCGCCGCCATTGGTGGTCTTCCACACGCCGCCGGCCACCGCGCCGAAATAATAAACATCTTCATTGCCGGCGACGCCGGCAACCGCGAGCGCGCGTCCTCCGCGCTGCGGGCCAACCGAGCGCCAGCGCAACGGCCTCCACTGAGCGGGGTCCAGCGATTGGGCCGCGGAAATGACCGCGGCGAGCATTACTAAAAGAACGATTCCGAAGAAAATGTGAACAGCACTCCACTTTTGCGATTTCATCGCGTACTTCCTCCCTAAATGTAGGTTTGCGGCAAGATTCTATCGCCAATAGTAGGAGGAGGGATACGTTTTTGTGCGGGCGTGAGGGGCATCCCCCGCGCTTCCCGCTTGCTCCCGTGGGCCGCTGGCGATAGCATCGCGCCAACACATTTCAAAGGAGCGTCCTGATGCTCAATCGCCGCAGCTTTCTAACTAGCGCCGCCGGACTTGCCGGAGCGGGCCTCGCCGGCGCGACTGTATTCAACAATTCACTTCTGGCGAAAATTGGCGCCGCGCCACGCGAACTTCCGCCGGACTCGCTGCTTCAAGCGGACGAAGACGCTTACTGGGCCGAACTGCGGAAACAGTTTCTGATTCCAGTGGACGAAGTGTATCTGAACGCGGGCACAGTCGGCTCGAGCCCCGCACCGGTGCTGAAGGCCGTGTTCGACGGCTACAACGAAACCGAAAAAATGGCCCAGGAGGACCCCGAGGACTACCCCCTGTGGGGATATGGCGCGCTGAACGAATTCCGCGCGCCGCTGGCCGCATTCATAGGATGCGGGACCGAGGAGATGGCGCTGGTACGCAACGCCACCGAAGCGAACAACTACGCCACCAACGGAATTGACATGAAGGCGGGAGACGAAGTCCTGACCACCGACCAGGAACATGGGAGCGGGTATTCGCCCTGGGAGCTGAAATCCAAGCGCTACGGCATCGTGATGAAAAAAGTGACCCTGCCACGCCCAGTGGAAAATCCGGCGCAGGTGCTGAATCTTGTTAACGACGCCATCACGCCGCGCACGCGCGTGCTTTTCTTCAGCCACATCACCACGGACACAGGAGTGGTGTTGCCCGCGAAGGAGTTATGCGCATTGGCGCGATCCAAGGGAATTCTGAGCGTGGTGGATGGCGCGCAAGTTGTGGGCATGATGCGGCTGCACATGCACGAGATCGGCTGTGACGTTTACACCTCCAGTCCCCACAAGTGGCTGGTGGCGCCGAAGGGCACGGGATTCCTGTTCGTCCGTGATGAGGTGGTGGATCGGATCTGGAGCACGGTGGTAACCGGGGGCTGGGACACGATGCATACCGTCGAGCGATTCCAGCATTTCGGCAGCGCCAATCTCCCCGCGCTGTGGGGTCTGCGCGCGTCGGTGGAGCTTGCCAATAAGATTGGAATGGAGCGTATTGAGAAACGGCATCGCCAGATGGCCGACTACATCCATGCGGAAATGATCAAGCGCGGAGCGCAGACAGTGACTTCACCCGACCCGGCGATGCGCTGCGCAATTGCGACGGTGAATGTGCCGCCCATTGACCGGATGCAGCTCGAAACGTGGATGTGGAAGACGCACAAGATCCGGATCCGCGGGAGCCAACCCTCAAAGTTGCGGCTGTGCACGCCGTATTACTTGCTGCGCCCGGATATTGACCGGTTCCTGGAAAAGTTCGACGCGTACAAGAGAGAGAAAAATATCGCGTGAGCCAGGGCCGAGTGGGAACTATCTTCGCGGGCACTTCCGGGTGGGCCTACGCAAGTTGGAAGCCGGGATTCTATCCGGCGGACCTCAGCAGCGCGAAATTTTTGAATTACTACGCAACGAGGCTGAATTCTGTCGAGGTGAACTACACCTTCGGCAGTATTGTCACCGATGAATTGCTGCGCACTTGGATCCGCGCGACGCCCACCCATTTCCAGTTTGCGATCAAAGCGCATTACTCCATCACGCATGTCAAGCGCCTGCGAAAAGCGGCCAGGGCCGCAGCCGAGTTTCTCGAAGCGATCGAACCGCTGCGCAAGGCGCGCAAGCTCGGTCCGGTATTGTTTCAGCTTCCGCCAAATTTGAAATGCGACTTGCCTCTGCTGAAGGCTTTTCTTGCGAAGTTGCCCCGACGCACGCGCGCTGCGTTTGAGTTCCGGCACACCTCGTGGTTTAGGGACGATGTGTACGACGCGCTGCGAAAAGCTCATGTGGCCCTTTGCCTCGCCGAAAGCCCCAAGATTGAAACGCCCGCTGTTCGCACTACAGATTTTTCCTACCTGCGTCTACGAAAGGACCTCTATCCGCCGAAGGCGCGCAAGGAGTTAGCTGAAAAAGTTGCCCACCTTAAGCGGCATGGCGATGTCTATGTGTATTTCAAACATGAAGAAACACCCGAAGGCGCGAAGTATGCGGAAAAGCTTCTAAAACCCACGGAGAAAGGCTAATCTGCAATTGGCTTGTGAAATTTCCGTCGAATAATTATTTAGCTAGGCTTGCTGCGCTGGACTTGGAGAAATTGACGGCGGAAGTGTTTCCGCCGCAGATCAGGACGCCAACGCGTTCGCCGGGCTGGGGCTGGTAAAGGCGTGAGAGCAATGCGGCGAAGGCCGCAGCGCCTCCCGGCTCGGCCACCACGCGCAAAACTTTCCAAAGAGATTCCTGGGCTTCCTGAATGGCTTGGTCAGGGACGAGAACCACACTTTTGACCAACGCTTGCGCCATGGGGAACATCAGTTCACCGACGCGCCGGGGAGCAAGCGAATCGGCGGCGATTCCACCGGCCTCGGAATCGACGGGACGTCCGGCGCGCAACGCGTTCGTCAACGTGGGAGCAGCTTCCGGCTCGACGCCCACAATATTTATCTTGCCGGAATACCAGGAAGCGACGCCGCCGATCAGTCCTCCGCCGCCGACGGCGACGAGCAATGTATCCAGGTCTGGGCTTGTTGCTCAAATTCCAGACCCACCGAGCCCTGCCCCCATAGAGTTTCCATCTGATCGTAGGCATGGACGGGAAGCGCGCCCGTCTCGGCGGACCAACTTTCGCTGGCGGCCAGCGCGTCGGCGTAGCGATCGCCAGTGATGACCAGCCGCGCGCCGTACCCGCGAATGCGTTCGATTTTTTCGGCCGAAGCGACTTTAGGAACGAAGATTTTTGCGGGCTTGCCCAATTTCATCGCGGCGTAAGCGACCGCCACCCCATGATTTCCGCCTGAGGCGGCGACCACGCCCGCCGCAGGAACCGTCCGCGTCAATAAATTTGCAAATGCACCGCGGGCCTTGAAAGAACCTCCATGCTGAAGCAATTCGAGCTTGAAAGTAAGTACGCCTGTAGTCAGGCCAAAATCACCGCTGTCCATTTCCAAGACTGGTGTCCGCCGCACGTAGGGCCGGATAAGCCGCTCGGTTTCGGCGATGCGCTCTCGATTGATTTCTGGCTTGGCCATACTCCAATTCCTCCGAACAAAAGCTTAGGTGATCACGCAAAGAACGCCAGCGAAGATATCCAAGCAATTTCGGTCAGGGAAAGTCTGAAGGAATCCAAGCATGGGCGCAAATCACTGGGCGCATCTGCTGCTGTGCCGAGGGAGCCAAAATGTCTCATGCCGTGAAACAGCTGCAAAGAGGTCTGCCGCTTACTGCGGAAAGAGTGGTGCCCAAGGAGGAATTCGAATCCCCACGGCCTTTCGACCACTAGAACCTGAATCTAGCGCGTCTGCCAGTTCCGCCACTTGGGCACATTGAGCAGCAACTACGAGGCATCAAAATGATGCCTGCCGTAGCTACCTTTGTCAACGCGAGGTGCAAAGTGGCCAGTTTCCGGAACGTCTGCCAAACGTCTGCGGCTCCACGGTGAACTCAATCATTGTGTTAAGATTTGCGCCAACGTGCTTCGGCTAAATTTTTCCGGCGGAATTCCCCAGGAGGAATTATGAGAAAGACTCGATTTCTACTTCTATGCCTTGCGATACCGCTCCTGATTCAAGTATGCGCGGCGCAGGACGCCGAAGGCTGCAAGGACTCCCCGCTCATCGGGCGCTTGCCGGGCGCCGTGATCAAGGATTGCAAGGATAAGGCTGATGACAGCTTCAGATTCACATTGGACGGCAACAAAACCCAAGTGGTCGAAGGCGAATTCCATCAGATCACCTACCAGTTCCCGAGCACCGCATCCAAGGCGCAGGTGGTTCGCAACCTGAATACCGCGCTCCGGAGAGCAAATTACACCATGGTCTATGACTCCGGGGACTACGGCGATTTCACGGGCCACATGGGCAAAACGTGGATTCAAATCGAGATCAGCGGCAGCGGCAAAATTACGGAAACTATTGTCGTTGAGACCCAGCTCACGCAGGACGTGGTCGCCAACGCGGCCGCGCTTTCGGGCGGCCTGACAACCAACGGCCATGCCGTGGTGAACGGAATCCTGTTCGACACGGGAAAGGCCGAGGTTAAACCGGAGTCCGCTCCGGCCCTCGAGGAAGTGGCCAAGCTGCTGAAACAGGATCCCAAGCTCAAACTTTATGTCGTGGGGCACACCGACAATGTCGGCGCCCTGGCTGCAAACATGGATCTCTCCAAGCGGCGCGCCGCGGCGGTGGTGCAGTTGCTCATCACGCAATACGGCGTGACCGCCGACCGCCTCCAGGCGTACGGAGATGGTCCGTATGCGCCAATCGCGTCGAACGACACCGAGGACGGGCGCACCGTCAATCGCCGCGTCGAACTGGTAAAGCAATAAAAGAACGGATCACGGCGTATTCAGAAAGTGAGCCGCCACCAGGCAACGCGGGATATGCGCGTGAGAGTCGCGCTGGTGTGCCCCTGCGGTGCTATAATCCGGCCAAATAGGGCCCCTTATCCTCACGCTTTGCCCGGACGGGACTCAATCCCGCCGGGGATGGGAGGATGCCGTGGAACAACTCACCTCGGGATGGCTTGGATATCTGACGCTGACGTGGGTGGTGATCACCGTACTTTGGATGATATTGCTCGCCTACCGCAGCATGCTGGCCAGTCGTGAAGAAGATCAGCTTTTCCTAAACAAAGGCGAAGCCCACGCCGCGGATGATATGCACGCGCTGGTGGGCAAGCTGGATAAGTTAACCAAGCCGATCTGGGCTTTGGGGATTGTCGCCGGAGCGCTGGTCGTGCTGATTATCTCCCTCTGGATATGGCAGGGGATGAAGGCCGGCACGATAGGCTAGCCGCAAGGCGGAATAAGTGTTTGACCGCCGGAGGCGGGCTAGGGAGTGGCTGTTTTGGCCGGAGGCGGCGCACTGTTTTCCGGCGCAATGGAAGTATGATTCAGCACGATGAGCCAATGGCCGTTGCGTTTTGCAAAAACGAGTGTGGAGTGCCCGCGCGCTATTGTGGAATTGTTATCCACCACCCCATTGAATTCCCACTGATAGGTCGCCCAGGCGGTGTCCCCCGTGACTTTGATGGCCGTGTTGGTGCGTTCCAGGTGCGCGCTTTGCATGTGAGCGCGCTGAGTCAGATACGAAGCCCGGTAATTCGTCCAACCGATGATGGGCGGCTCCCATCCGCCGCTAACTACTAAGACATCGTCGGCATAGTAGTTTTGCATGCGATCCGTATCGCCGATTTGCCAGGTGGCCAGCATTTCCGAGATTTCGGTTTCGAGTGTGGCCTCATCAGTCATGGGAAGGATGGGCCCGGATGTGGCGGGTTGCTTGCTTTGGTCCTTCTTGTTTTTTTGACCAAAGGTGGGCGCGCAGGCGATGGACAGGCCAGCGGCAATCAGAAAAACAGCGGCCAGGCGCCAAAGTTTCATTGTGCGCGCGGGAATAAATTTCGATGGACCAAAGAATTCCGGTTTCATTGCTCCCCTTTCCAATGCGGTGAGAAAAAGATAACACGGATGAAAATTTAGGCGTGAGCTTCCATGGACGGGGTCGCGAACACGGCAACATTCGCAATCGGAGTTCATGAGGAAAACTCCGCCCCCACCAAGCGCGGCAGGCTACCCATGAAGTCGGCAGGGATTATTTTGCGCGGGACTGGCTCAACAGGTTGACGAACAAGCGGTAAGCGCCGGCGTTGCCCTCGGGAAGCTGGCGGAAAAACTCCAGCGCGGCATAAATGTAAACGCCCTTCCCGTAGCGAGTCCAAACCAGCGAACCGTTGAGATCCGCTTCCCCCGGATCGTGCATGCCGAGAACGGCCTGGTAGTGCGAATCGAAGCCGGACCACAAATAGTTCGCGCGCTCCTGCACCCAACCGTTGAAGTCGTCCTGTGTGATTTTATTGGGGAAATTCAGCAGCGGCGAATCGGGCGCGAGGAAGCGCACATCGGAAGTTTCGTCGGTGATGCGCAGCGCGCCGCCTTTCATTTCCGCGGGATAAGGAGTGATGGGAGTCTTGAGGCTGTTCCAGAAGCCGTCGCGTTCGTATTCGAGGATCAGAGTACCGCCCGCGTTGGCATAATCCAGCAAGCGCTGATTGTTGGCCAGCACATCGCCGCGCAATTCATAAGCGCGGATGCCGACGACGATGGCGTCGAAGCGACGCAGATCACCGAAGGTGAGCGTGGCGGGATCGAGCGTCTCCACCTGGATTCCCAGCCGGCTGATGGCATCGGGAACGGCGTCAATATCCGCGGCCACGTAACCCACGCGCAGTTTCTCCGGAACTACGAGTGGAAATGCGCGCACCGGCGCGATGGACGGCTCGCTCCATAAATAAGTGGGCAGCGAAGGGAGCGGCTCAAGCGAGGTGCGATAGGTTTCATTTCCGCGCTTCGCCCAGGCCTTCAACTCAAAATTTCCGCGCGGCACTTTCGCAGGCACCGTCACCGCAAATCGCAGGAGCGCGTCGCCGCCGGCGGCAAGGTCCACCTGTTGAGGGGCGGTGACGCGCCAGCCGTCAGGCACATCCAGCCCGACGCTTATTTGCGTTGTTGCAGCGGAATAAGAATGCGCGCGCAAAAGCACTTCTATCGGAGCATGCGCCGTCGAATTCGTCGCGGGATTTTCTGCCAAAATAAACTGATCCGGCTCGATAGTGAGCCCGACAGCGGGAACCACTCTCAAGGCTTCGGTAATGGCGGTGGTCGGAGTGAAATGCTGCGCCATAACGTCGGTGTCAGCGTCGAACCCATAGCCGTCAATGGTCGCATGGACGCGCGCCTGGACAATCGCGGGAGTAAACGGCAGCATCCAGCCGGTGGAAGTGTGTGGCGGATGGGCGTCTGGTGGAAGCGTGACCTTGAAAGTGGAAATGCCGGTCGGATCAACCGCTGGGGCCTCGGCCTGCCATCCGGCGGGAAGGACCAGTGTGGGCGCGGCGAATTCGGCTCCTGTGATTCCCTCCCGATGGAGCGGCTCGGCTCTCACGGTGAAGGATTCTCCGGCGACCAGATCGCCGCGATCGGCCTGTGCAAGAGTGCGGAGCCCGGTGGCGATCGTGAGCGCATGATCAATGCGCGCCCGCTCGCGGGCCAGTTCGTATTCGGCGTCGGCGGATTGATCTCCGCTGTGGACGATTTGTGATTCCATGGCGGCCACAGAACGGCCTGCCGAGGCGAGCTCGTGCCCCGTGCGCGGCCAATCGAGTGCGAGTGCCGCGGCCCTCGCGCGCTGCAAGGCCTGATCCGTTTCAGCAAGACCCGGCCGCAGAGTGTCCGCGAACGCCGGAAAGCGCGTGGCGAGTGAGCCGAGCGGCTGCTCAATTTCCGAGCGGTCAATGACTGCACCGTCGGGACGCTGCAGCGAGGCAGGACGCCGCAAAAATCCGGAGTTGGTGAACGCCACCACTCCCTGCGAACGCTGGTTGGCAAATCCCTTGATGGCAATTTCAGCGTACGATTCGCCCCAGATTGGCGAAATGTCATTCACGGGAAAAGTAAGAACGGATCCCTGTCCACGGCCCTGTTGCAGCAGGAGCCGGACATGCCAGGGCTTAATTCCTTGCGCGATTTGATCGGGATAAGCACTCGGGTCGCCGGCCGCTTCAACGGCCTTCGGCGTCAGGAATCCGGACGCCTGGTGATTGCCATGGCCCTGGCGCACTCCGCCCCAACCGTTAATCACCACGTCCGGGCGAAAAGTCCGAATCACTCGGACCATGTCGCTTTCCGCAACGTCGCCCCAGATTTTCAGCGTCTCTTCCATCGTCTTGGAGAAGCCGAAATCGGGTGCACGCGTGAAAAAAAGCTTAGCACCGTAAGTTTGTGCAGCAGCGAGCAACTCCGCGCTGCGGATCAAGCCAAGTTCCGGCGCCTGTTCGGGGCCGATGGCGTTTTGGCCGCCTTCACCGCGGGTCAGGGTGAGCAGCGCGACATCATCATTCGCCCCGCGTGCCAGATAGGTGAGCAAGGTGGAGGCTTCGTCATCGGGATGGGCGGTGATGAAGAGTACGCGTGTGGCGACCCGCGCGCGATCGATGGCTTCAATGGCGTCAGGAAGGCTCTGACCATTCGGATCTTTCCCGGGCTTCTGTGCGGTGGCGAATTGCGCCGTAGAGAGCAGCGCGAAAATCACCGCGAGCGCGGTGGGAAAGCGTCTTGAAAAATCCAGGAAGTGTTGCTTCACGCGGTCACCTGCGGATTTGTCGCTGCTTGGAAAGGCCACTCGCGGCGCACTCGCGCCTGCACCAGATAAACAATCGTTCCCGCCAGAATCACAGAGAGTCCCCCCAGAACAAAATTTCTGCCGGTTGCCACGAACAACGCCGCCCAGCCAACAATCGAGAGCAGTGCGGGCAACGGGTACAGCCACATCTTATAAGGGAGCCGCGAGGAAGGCCAACGGCGCCGAAGAATCATAACGCCCACGCCCTGCGAGATAAATTGGATGAGCACTCGCATGGCCAGGATTCCGGTGATTACGGTCTCCAGGCGAAAAAGCATGCTGAATACCAGCGCCACTGCTCCTAGAAACAGCAGTGAGACGTACGGAAAATTTTTCTCGGGATGCAGTCGCGCGAAAATCGGGAAGAAATTCCCGTCGCACGCGGCAGCATAAGGCACGCGTGAGTATCCAAGCAACGCGGAAAACAGCGACGCGAACGCGACCCACAGAATCATTACCGTGACGCCCTGCGCCGCGCGAGCGCCATAAATGCGCTCCATGAACGCGCTCACGATGAAATCCGATTTCGCCGCCTCGTGCCAGGGCAGCACGCCCAGCAGGCTGGTCTGCATCAGCAGATAGAGCGCGGCAATCCCGAAAATGGAAAGAAAAATTCCGCGCGGGATATTTTTTTCCGGATTGCGGATTTCGCCGCCCAGATGGCAGATGTTGTAATAGCCCAGATAACTGTAAATCGTTTTGATGGTGCCATGGCCCAGTCCGGCGAAAAACAGCCAGGACCAGCTGAACGCGCCCGCCGGATAGCTGAACGCGAGATGCGCGTTGAAATGCGTCGCCCCCCCGAAAATCACCCACACCATGGTGCCCATCACGCCGATCCACAGCAGCACGGAAATCCGTCCGATGGTGGTGATGCGGCGATAAAGAAGCATCACCAGAAGAACAACGAGCCCGCCGGAAACGAGCTTGCGTTCCACCGTGCTGAGCGGAACGAGATAAGTTAAGTATTGCGAGAAGCCGATAGCGCCCGATGCGATCACCAGCGGCGCCTGAATCAGCGTCTGCCAAATGAAAAGGAATGAGAACAGGCGCCCCCAGCGGCCCGGTCCATACGCTTCGCGCAGAAAAATGTAGCTGCCGCCGGCCTGAGGCATCGCCGCGCCCAGCTCGGCCCACACGCAGCCATCCACCATGGCCAGCCCCGCGCCCACCACCCAAGCCAGCAAGCTCTGCGACCCGCCCATGGATTGAATCACCAGCGGCGCCACAATGAATGGGCCGATGCCCACCATATCAATCATGTTGAGCGCGGTGGCGGGCAGCAGGCCCAGCCCGCGCTCAAGCGATTGACTAGGCGCTTCGCCCGCCGCTTGGCGCGAATTCATGGAATTGCTGTTTGGGCGGTCATTCAAAGGCGGAGTCTTCTCCCGCAAAAATGAGTGGGTAGCATAGCATCGCCGCTCGGAATTCCGCGTCCTGCGTATCTAAGGTGACGTATGGAGTGACGAATACCAGGCTTCAGATTAGAGTAGTTGCCACGCCATGCGAATTGGTCGCCCACGAATGCTTACATTCTTCCTAGCGTTCACCGTTTCACTCATTGGAGCAGCTCCTGCGCTTGCACAAGCCGCCTCCACTCCACTTTCCTGGCCCAAGGAAACAAGCCAGGGCCTCGAGGCCTTGTTCTCCGGCGATACCGACGCGGCCATCGAAATATTTCATCGCGTGGAAACTTCGCAACCAAATTCGCCTCTGGGCTATCTGCTCGAAGCCGAAGCGCGCTGGTGGAAGCTCTATTGCGGTGCGCTGGAGTTCAAATGGGGTCATCTGGATGCCTGGCACCGTGGCGAACTGGCGGAAGACGCCTCCTTTCTGCGACTCGCGGATAAGGCCGTGGCGCTGGCCGAATCGGAGCTGAAGCAAAAGGAAACCGCGGAGATGCATCTCTACGCAGGAATGGGATATGCGGATCGAGCGCGATTGATGGGACTCCGCAATGAACGCCGCGCCACCGCGCGTGCGGGAGTCGCAGCCCGGGCGCACCTGATGCGCGCAAAGGAAATGGATCCGCAACTTGCAGACGCGGATACGGGCATCGGTCTCTACAACTATTATGTGGATACGCTTTCGGCCATCGCGAAAATCCTGCGCGTCTTTATGGGCATTCCAGGCGGGAGCAAGGCGGACGGAATTAAGCAACTTGAGAATGCAGAAGATCACGCGCAACTGACTGCCGTTGAAGCGCGTTTCTACCTGTCGAAAAATCTGCGCAGCTACGACCTGCAATATGAGCGCGCCATCACGGTGATGGAGCCGCTCGCCGCGCGCTATCCGAAGAACGCAATTTTCCAGTTGATGCTCGGCAATTTGAACACACTGCTGAACCGCAAAGAGAAGGCTGCGGCGTACTATCATTCTGCGGAAACTATTTCCGCAGGAATGCCCGCATCGGATCCCGCATGCAAAGCGCGCATCGCGGCCCTCGCGAAGGAAGGCTCATCGAAGTTGAATGCGGATTCGCACTGACAACGCCTAACGAGTGAGCCCGCTTAACCGCTCCGGCAGCAAATACGCAAGCGCGGTGCCCACCACCAGACCAACAACGTAACCGTACGGCACTCCAAAACAAATCAATCCCGTAAGAAGAACAATTGCAAATTGGCCGGGTTTTTCCGCCGTGTCGCGGACCAATTTCATCAGCGCCAGCGCCTCAAATAAAAGAATGATCCCCAGAATCGGGAGGGGGAATAGTTTCACCGCAGATGCAAAGCCCCCGCTGAAGAAAAGCCCCAGAGTGAGATAAATCATTCCGTAGGTTATGACCGACCCGCCCGTGCGTCCGCCGAAAGCATAGTGGCCTGCGATGCCGCCGGAGCCGTGGCACGTGGGCACGCCGGAAAAAAATGGATTGACGAGGTTCATCAGCGAATAGGTCATGCTGATTTTTTTCACCGTAACGTGGCGCTCGGGAAAAAGGTCTTCGGCCAACTGTCGCGTGGCCAGAATCGAATTGCCGAGCGAGAGCGGAATCTGCGGCAGAGTCAGCAGGAAAAATCCGGTAACGATGTCCGCCCCCACGGGCACATGAAATTGTGGCAGCCGCACGCCGAATCCGTGACCCGGCAGAGACACGCCGCCAAACTTGAAGATCAACGCGTAAACGATCCCCAGCGCGATGACAAACAGCGCCGGCGGAAATCGGCGATTGCCGAGGAGCAGTATGGTCAACAGGAACGCGGCGCCGGCAAGCGCATAGCCCCAGCCGCCATCAGCGGGCACGTACTCTTTCAAGGAAAGGTAGGCGAGCTGCATTCCCAACCCGAACTGAATTCCCCGCACCACAACTTTGGGCACCGCGCGCGCCAGCCAGTCAATCAAGCCGGTCACAGTGAACAAAAGCATCAGGACGCCGATGGTAAGCCCCGCAGCGTACAGAATATTTCCGCTCAACTTCTGCGCGATCACGATTATGGCCATTGCTTTGAGCGGCTGCGCGGGCATGGGCATTCCGTAAAGCAGTCCGGTGAATAGCTGCATTGCGCCGAACATGATCAGGACGCTCGCCACATCCAGCTTCGCGGCCAGGATCATCCCGACAATCAGCGGGAAGTCGGTGCCGATGTCGCCGAACGCGCCGGAGAATTCGTTGCGGTCGAACCGCGCGCGCGCGCGGAACCAATGGATAAATCCCGATGCCAACTCTTCACCCTCCGAAAGGACGATATCATACGATTTATTTCGGATTTTCGTAACGGATTAGTGCGGCTTCCGGTACTACTTGATCGCCGCTTCGGACTGCTCAAACGCATGGTAGGAAGAACGCACCAGCGGGCCGGACTCAACGTGCTTGAAGCCTAGCTGTTCGCCGATGATTTTATATTCGGCGAATTCATCCGGGTGGACGTAGCGCACAATCGGCAGATGCTCGCGCGTGGGCTGCAAATATTGCCCGAGCGTTAAGATATCGGTGCCCTGCGTGGCGAGATCGGCCATCGCGGACACTACTTCCTCTTTGGTTTCACCCAGGCCCAGCATCATTCCGGTTTTCGCGGGAATTTCCGGTGCAAATTCTTTTGAGCGGCGCAGCAATTCCAGTGAGCGCTCGTAAATCGCGCCTTTGCGTACCTGCCGGTAGAGCCGTGGCACGGTTTCAGTGTTGTGGTTGAGCACGTCGGGCCGCGCATTCAACACGATTTCAAGCGCCCACCATTCGCCGCGAAAATCGGGGATCAGCACTTCCACTTTGCATCCGGGGACGCGGCGGCGAATTTCGGAAATGGTGCGCGCGAAAATGGCGGCGCCACCATCGGGCTGATCGTCGCGATTCACCGAAGTAACCACAGCGTAGCGCAGCCCCATCTTCGCCACGGCCTCGGCCACGCGCTCGGGTTCGTCCTCTTCCGGCGGGCCCAGCGGCTTGCCCGAAGGCACGGAGCAGAATCCGCAGGCGCGCGTGCAGATGTTTCCCAGGATCATGAAAGTGGCCGTGCGATGATCCCAGCACTCGCCCATGTTCGGGCAGCGCGCGCTCTCGCACACGGTGTGCAGCCCCAGCGTGCGCATGATGCCCTTCAGGTCCTGATAGTTTTGCCCGCCGAAAAACTTCACTTTCAGCCAGTCGGGGCGAGGGTGCGCGTCGGGCGGCGGTACGGGAATCCCGGTGCCGGTTGGGGTGGAAAAAATGTTAAAGGGCGAGGCCATTAAATTTGTCTCGAACGCTTAATCTTACGCCGCGCATGCCGGACTGACAAGTAAAGCGGTCTGCCTTGTAGCTCAGGACCATCAAGTGACTTGAATGATTTTGTTCGAGAAGAAATCCCCGAAGAGGGGTTTGACCATGAATCGAAGTGCGCATGGGGCGACGCACCAAACAGGGCACTTTGTTGTGCGTTTACCACAGATTGGCCGTTCTGCCGATTTTGTGCCTTGTAAGTAGTTGAAAATAAGGACTATCTACTCTTGGGATGCGGGCATGAAACTGCTACTATCATTCCTTCGCATGCCGAACCAAACGACCATTGGGGCCGCAGTCGAAACTGAAGGCATTGGCCTGCACACGGGAGTGCATTGCCGCATGCGGTTTACTCCTGCGCCTGCCGACACGGGTATCGTGTTCCGCCGAACCGACCTGGACAATTTCCGAATCGAGGCGCACGGGCGAAATGTGGCGAGGGTCAGCTACGCAACAAGCCTGATGAAAAAGGGTGTTTGGCTTTCCACCACCGAGCACGTGCTGGCGGCCATCTATTCCTGCGGGATCGACAATATTTTCATTGATGTGGACGCGCTGGAGTTGCCGATCCTGGATGGCTCGGCGCGGCCGTTCCTGGACATGATTGACTACGCGGGAATCGTGAAGCTGCGGCGCCGCCGGTGCTACCTGAAAGTGCTGAAACACGTGGAAGTGAGCGACGGAGATCGCCGCATCGGAATTTATCCCGCGGACGATTTGCGCATCGGCGTGTTTGTGGAGTTTGCGCATCCGCTGGTTCGCCAACAGCGAGTGAACCTGGTGGTCAACCGCGAGAGCTTTGCGAAGCTGCTTTCCACGGCCCGAACATTTTGCTTTCTGGAAGATGTGGAACGTCTGCGCGCGGCGGGTCTGGCCCGCGGGGGATCGCTCGATAACGCGATTGTGCTGACGCGCGACGGAGTGATGAACGGGCCTCTGCGCACGCCCGACGAGTTTGTTCGCCACAAAGCGCTGGATCTTGTCGGCGATCTGGCGCTGCTCGGGCGTCCACTGCTGGGCCGCGTGGAAGCGCACAAGGCCGGGCACGCGCTGCACACCCAGCTCGTCTCAAAATTGCTGGGGAACCCGTCTTTGTGGATGGAAACTAGCTCGCCTGAGTTGGAACCCGATACAGTGACGCACCGGCCAGCATTGAAGCGAAGTGTTTCCGCTCACGCGGCGGATTAGTCAGGCTAGTTCCTCGCTGGTCCTCTTGGCATTGAGTTTCGTTCCAAAAAAATCAGCCACCTTTAGCAACTCCAGGGGTGAATTTGGCACACAGATCCTTCGGGCATCCTGATCGGATGCCCTCAGGATGACAATGTTGCTCGTGGATCGGAGTGGAAAGCCTCTCGGTGTGGAAAGCTTTGTAGTCCAGTTCATTCATTGGCCTAAGTGAAAGGTCACGGTGAAATACGTAATCACCTCGACTGGCTGGCCGTTGAGAAGTGTAGGGCGGAAACGCCATTGGAGCACCGCTTCGCGCGCGGCCTGCGCCAGTATCGGGTTTCCGCTGACAAGCTCGAGCTGTTGTACGGTGCCGTCACGCGCGATGATGGCGCGCAGTTCGACGACCCCTTCCAGATGGATCTGCCTGGCGATTGTGGGATAGATCGGCTCAATGCGGTGAACGAGCGAGGCGAGCACGACTCCCTGGCTTATGACAACTGGCGCTTTGGAAACAGGCGCGGAGGTATTTGGGGTTGGAGGCAGCGGCGTGTTTGAGTTCGCGCCGGGGATATTGATTAGGCCGGGAATCCCGGGTCCTGTGGGACTATTTCCCGCGCCAAACACAATTGGTTGGGGATCGCCTGGGGTTTGCTGCTCGTCTGGAATGTCTGGCGTCCTCGTGCGATTATTCGTTGGGGGATGAAACTGGATACCCGTTGGAATGACGTGACTCCTGTGATCGCGCGACGGAGCAATTTGTTGTTCGGTTGACTGCCGGGCCACTCGCGGCATTCCTCCATAAGGCGGAATGACAACAGTTGGCTTGGCAATGAGTCGGCTGCCGGTGGCGAAGAGCGGATAGATGATCAGCGCGGCGACGGCGAAGAATTGGACTACTGCGGAGGCGCCGAGCGCTTTCCGCCGACCGCGACCGAAACGCGCGGAAGCGGCGGGATCATCATCCACCAGGCAATCTGTGAGCGGCGCGAGAGGACGAGCGGCGTTGTGCGCAGCAATTAACTGAGCAGCAACTATGTTTGCAGCGTTCAGTTTCGATGGATCGGCACAGTTTGGCTGTGAAGCGCGCATGGACACATCTCCTTTTTCTCCGGCGCTGCTGGATTTCTTCGCCGGAGATCTTTTGGGATTTGGATTGGCGCGCCTTAATTCAGTTGGACACCGTGCTTGCCCGGAAGTTCCCTCGGTGGGGCGAAGGCATCAGATTGCTGTTCGTCAATGCGAAAAAAGATGTAAATTTTCGCGCTGTCCGGCCAGATCTGGCATTTTGCCCGATTTAGGGCGGGTTCAGGACTGTTCAAAATTGCACTAAAAATTAACTGGACAACAAATACCCTGTCGTGATAAATAATTCCCCGCAAAGAACTTAGCTTGCGTAAGGGACGTTTTCCGCTCAGGAAATAGCATCCTTCCAGCCAGCTGTGCATCTAAGCATTTGGGGGATTTTCCCAGTCGCGAAAGGGTTAGGTACTGGTACCATGAACCGTCAATCAGTTGAGACAGTAGGTGTGCGAGTCACCGGTTGGGCCGCTCTGAACCGCGACCCGGAGGAAGATTTGGTGGATTTCACCTGTCCTCATTGCGGGATGGAAGGCACCAAGAATGCCCGCCGGGAGCGCTCGCTTTATCGCTTCACCGACGGCTTCCTGCAGGATCTGCAGGGAGAAGTTACGGTCTGCCGGGGCTGCAAGCGCTCGTTCCGTGTTGTCCCCATCGTGATGCTTCACGATCAGGACGAAAAAAAGCGCTTTGAAGCGGTGTTCGCGGAAGACCTGACGACCGCCACAACTTAATCCATGACTGGCCTAAATACAAAAGGCCGCTCCCTCTGTTGGGGAGCGGCCTTTATTTTTTGTGAGCTGGGCGTTTGGTGATTAGCGGCGATCGCGGTAATAAGAGCATCGGTCGCGTAGCTTGTCCAGCTCGCGACGTTCGTGATCGGCCTGGCGGCTGTAGTAGCCATGGCGATTGATGGCGCGACCAAGTTCTCTCTCCTCGTTGTGGATTTTGCGGTAGCAGGCGTCGTCGCGATCCCTGTCGCTGGCCTGCGCAACGCCTGCAGCCCCGAACATCACCAAGGCCCCCAGAATTGTGGCGAAGAACTTTAGTTTCCAGCTCATGACGGCCTCCTTAGCAACGAGGATTGCCCGGGTTGGGCGGGGTCGATTCGTTGTCATGGAGTTGGACGCGGGAGGCGAGCGGCCGGTTGCCATGGTTTGTAAGTGATTGCTTACATTGGAGATGTGGTCGAAACTTCATCCGTGTATGTAGCGCCAGCACGGCTGCGGGCATGCTTTGATTCCCTCCGCGCCGGCAGGGACGCTCCCAGTACATGTTCCCAGGTCATAGCCGCTTGCTTTGACGCGGCTCCCGGCAGAGAATAACTTGTCCCCACGCGGAGGCGGATGCATGGCAGACCGTATTAAAATTGAGATTTACGGGCAGACTTATTACATGCAGGGCGACCTGGACGCGGCGTACGTAGAAGATTTGGCGAAGTACGTGGACGAGAAGATGCGCGAAGTTGTGGAAGCAACGCACACGGTGGAATCCATGCGCGTGGCAGTGCTGGCGGCATTGGCTATCGCCGATGAGTTGCACGCGGTGCGCAGGAACCAGCGAGACAATCAAGGAGCGCTACGCGACCGCGCGGAGCGGGCTCTTACCCTGGTTGAGCGGGCGCTGAAACAGACGGCCTGATGGCCCGTTAACCGCGTGTCTGCAATAGTTTCCGCAACGGTTTCCGCATGTGGCGCGTCTGAAGTACACTGGGCGTGCTGCTTTTCGAGCTTCTCCCGATGGGCAGTAGCAATATATGGCACGGAATCACACATCCCGAGTTCTGGCAGTTACGACCGTCCTGTCTGCGGTGCTGCTTGTTACCGCGCTGATTGGCTGGAGTGTTTGGCACAACCACAACGGGTCGTCCGACGCTGGCTGCCAGATTTGCCATTTGAGCCACCAGACAGCTGCTCCGGAACTGGCGACTAATCAGATCTTCGCTCCTGATACTGTAGGCACCACGTCGTTGCCGGTTGATTCCATCCGCATCGCAGTCCCCTCCCTATTGCTCAATATCTCCCGCGCGCCGCCTGCGGCTTAATTCCCCTGACGCGGCTGTTCGCTTCGGCGGATATTCGCGGTAATTGCAGAGCCAAGGCGGGCAGAGCTGAAAGCTTTTCCGGATGTGAGCAACTATTCCGCCTGAAATCACCTGCCGCCTGATGCCAGGCCCCTAGTTTCCCGGTTGAGTTTCTGGATGGAGGAGTTGATTCGCCATGAGTTTCGTGCTTGTGCCAATCAAGACTATGGTAGTCGGCCTTCCTCCGATGACGATCGGAGTGGCGCGCGTCTTTTCGCGTGCGAGTCGCGTTATGACACGGATCATCGCCGTTTTAGCCATCTCTATAGCCATCGTTGCGTCGCCGCCGCTGTCCGCGCAAACTTCTTCGGTACCTGTACGCGTCACGCTCGATCGAGCGATTGAGCTTGCGCTGCAGAATAACCCCACCCTAAAAGCAGACCGCACACTAATCGCCCAGAGCCAAGCTCTGGAAATCACAGCCAACCTGCGGCCCAACCCCACAATCCTCGGGGACGCACTGTTTCTGCCCTTTTTCAATCCCAGCAATTTCACTTCAACGTACATGGACACCACAGCGGAATTCGACGTGGGCATTAGTTACTTGTTTGAGCGCGGCAAGAAACGGCAAAACCGGTACCAGGCCGCAAAAGACTTCACCTCCGTCACCGACGCACAGGTGCGCGACAACGAACGGACTTTGACTTTCAACGTGGCGCAGCAGTTTGTGGCCGTTTTACTGGCCCAATCCACCATCGATCTCGCCGAACAGGATCTTAAGAGTTTCCAACAGACCGTGGATATCGGGCAGGCGCAATACAAAGCTGGAGCCATCAGCGAAGGGGATTTCCTGAAGATCCGCCTGCAGATGTTGCAATTTCAGAGCGATATCGCGGTCGCCCGATTGGCCAAGGTGCAAGCGCTGGCGCTGCTGCATCAGCTATTGGGATTCGCGTCCGTGCCCGACAATTTTGATGTGGAAGGCGAGCTGGCGTATCAGCCGGTGCATACCGGGCTCGACGACCTGAAGGTGCTGGCGCTGCGCACCAGGACCGATCTTATGGCGGCGCAACGCAGTGTCACCGCGGCGCAAAGTGCTGAGAAATTGGCTGAAGCCAATGGCAAATTTGACGTGACTGGAACGGTGGACTACTCGCACGTCTCCGACGTGAGTGCGCTTTCTTTCTTCGTAAGTTTCCCGCTGCAGATTTTCAACCGCAACCAGGGCGAAATCGCGCGGACAAAATCGGTGATCACGCAATCGCAACTGCAAGCCACGGCGGCCTCCGAGCAGGTGCTCTCAGACGTAGTGAATGCGTACGAAGGGCTGCGCACGAACGACCAGATTATCCAGCTTTATCAAGGCGGCTATTTGAAAGACTCGAAGGACTCGCGGGATATCAGCGAGTACGCCTACCGGCGCGGCGCGGCGAGCCTGCTGGATTTTCTGGATGCAGAGCGAACGTACCGAGCCAACGAGCTTGCCTATCGCCAGACGCTGGCCAGCTACATGGCGGCGCTGGAGCAATTGCGAGAGGCCGTGGGAACGAGGAGTTTGCCATGAAGACACCCAGACATCTACGAAGTCCAATTGTCGCGCTCCTCCCCGGAGCGATGCTGGTGGCCGCGTTTATCTTCGGCTGCGGCTCGGGGCCGGGCGAGTCCGCATCCCAAATGACCTCCTACACAAGCGGGGAAACGCCCGCCGAAACGGCGGCGCTGTTCACAGTTCCGCAAGACCAGATGTCCCACGTGCAGGTGGTGGCGGTACAAAAAACAAAACTGGCGCGCGTGCTGCGGATGACGGGCACTGTGACCTACAACCTGTTCAAGACCACGCCGGTGTTCACGGCCGTGGGCGGCCCGGTGCACGAAATCCTGGTGGCGCCCGGAGAAAATGTGAAGGCCGGGCAGGCGATGCTGACCGTGAATAGCCCTGACTATTCCATGCTTCGGTCGGCATACATCAAAGCGCGGGACACGTTCCAACTGGCCGAGAAGAACTACAACCGCTCGAAGGATCTTTACGATCACCACGCCATTGCCGAACGTGATATGGAGCAGGCCGAATCCGACCGCGCGCAGGCGCAGGCGGACTTGCAATCAAGCGAAGCAGGCCTGCGCGTGCTCGGCGTGGCCGATCCGGAGGCGCTGGCAAAAGGCCCGGCATCGTTTCAAGTGCCGCTGCTTGCTCCGGTGAGTGGCATGGTCACCGACCGCCTGGTGGGGCCGGGGCAATTGCTGGCGGGCGGCTCCACGCAGTGCTTCACCATTTCCGACATGAGCACGGTGTGGGTGCTGTTGAATGTTTACCAGAGCGATCTGGGAGCGGTCCGCGTCGGCGACTCCGTTGATATCACTACTGACAGTTATCCCGAAGTTTTCCACGGGCGCGTTTCCTATGTGGCCGCGGCAGTAGACCCGACGACAAGGACACTGCAGGCGCGCATCGTGACGGATAATCCGGGCGAAAAACTGAAAAACAATATGTACGTCACCGCGACGGTGCGCGCGGGCGTGATTGACGGGGCGCTGTTGGTGCCGGACGCGGCGGTGCTGCGCGACACGGAAAACCAGCCTTTCGTTTATGTGCAGACAGAGTCGAACAAGTTCGCGCGCCAACTGGTCACGCTGGGAGAGAGCCAGGGCGGCCACACGCAAATCACCGCCGGCTTGAAAGGCGATGAACACGTTGTGGGCGACGGCAGCCTGTTCCTGCAGTTCAAGAATTCGCTGCAGCACTGAGCGCAGGGGAAATTGGAATGATTCACCGGATCGTACAATTCGCGCTACGTCAGCGTTTCCTGGTGCTGATGGTGATGGTGATTGTCATCATCGCCGGCGCGATTTCCTTCCAGCGCATGCCGGTGGACGCCTACCCGGATCTTTCGCCGCCGCAAGTCGAGTTGATCACGCAATGGCAGGGGCATGCCGCCGAAGAAGTGGAGCGGCTGACTACGCTGCCGCTCGAGCTAGCCATGAACGGTACGCCGAACCTGGTGTACATGCGCTCGATATCGCTTTATGGATTGAGCGACATCATCATCACGTTTACGGAAGGCACCGACCCCTATTTTGCGCGCAACGTTGTGTTCCAGCGTATCGCGGACGCATCACTTCCCACCGGAGTCGCGCCCAGCATGGCGCCGCTGTTCAGCCCCAGCGGACTGGTCTACCGCTATGTGCTGGAAAGTCCCGACCGGTCGCCCCAAGAGCTGAAGACGTTTGAGGATTGGGTAGTGGAGCGCGCCTACCGCTCGGTGCCCGGCGTGGCCGACGATTCCGGGTTCGGCGGCACGGTGATGCAGTATCAGGTGCTGCTGGATCCCGCGCGGCTTTACAACTACCACATCCCCGTGGTGCAGGTGATCAACGCGCTTTCCGTGAACAACGCCAACACCGGAGGCGGCTTTTATTCGCAGGGCGGACAATTTTATTACGTGCGCGGGCTGGGTCTGCTGAAGAGCGTGGAGGATATAGGGCAGGTGGTGGTGGGAAGCTCGAATGGCGCGCCGGTGCGGATCAAGGATGTGGGCCGCGTAGAGATCGGTCACGCGCCGCGGCTTGGTGAATTCGGCTTTATGAAGACGGATGACGCAGTGGAAGGCGTCATTCTGATGCGGCGCGGCGAGCAAACGCAGGTTGTTCTGCAGGGAGTGGAAAAGAAAACCGAGGAGCTCAATCACGGCGTCCTGCCGCCCGATGTGAAAGTGCGTCCGTATTACGACCGCAGCGACCTGGTGCGCGTTACCACGGACACGGTGGAAAACAACTTGTTGCGCGGGATGGCGCTGGTGCTGATCGTGCTCATTTTCTTCCTGGTGAGCGTGCGCGCAGCGGTCATCACGGCTTTGACGATTCCGCTGGCGTTGCTGTTCGCATTTATTTTCCTGCACGCCACCGGCGAGGCGGCGAATCTGCTGAGCATCGGCGCGATTGATTTCGGGATCATCATTGACGGCACCATCGTAATGGTCGAAAACATCTACCGCGAATTGGGCGAGCGCCAGGGTAAAGATTACAAACTCCACGAAGTGATCCTGACCGCAGCGCGCGATGTGGACCGCCCCATCTTTTATTCCGTCGCGGTCATCATCGCGAGCTATATCCCGATCTACGCGCTTAGGGGCCCAGCGGGACTGCTGTTTCATCCCATGGCGGACACGATGGGGTTCGCGCTGTTGGGCTCGCTGATCATTACGCTTACGCTGGTGCCGGTGCTGGTTTCTTACTGGTTCAAGGGCGGGGTCAAAGAAAAAAGAAACCGGATCTACGAGTGGATCCGGAACGAATACTCCTCAGAATTGACCTGGTGCCTCAATCGCCCTGTATTTACGATGTTGATTGCCACAATCGTTTTCGCCGCGTCTCTGTTTTTGGTTCCCGGCATCGGCGGCGAATTCATGCCGCACCTGGACGAAGGCGCGCTGTGGGTACGCGCCACCATGCCGTACACGATTTCGTTTGAAGAAGCGAGCCTGTTCGCGCCCAAAATCCGCGATTTGCTCAGGAGCTATCCTCAGGTAACTATCGTTGCCTCGGAGCTGGGCCGGCCCGATGACGGCACCGACCACACGGGCTTTTTCAACTGCGAGTTTTATGTTGGGCTGAAACCGTATAACGACCCAACCTGGGTTGCCAGTCCGTTCCACGACAAAGAGGAGCTGACCGAGGACATTGAGAAAAAACTCGAAGCGTATCCGGGAGTGATTTTCAATTACACGCAGCCCGCTGAAGACGCCGTGGATGAAGCGCTGACGGGATTAAAGAGCGCGCTGGCGGTGAAGATCTTCGGGACCGACCTGAATGTGCTGGAGCAAAAAGCGGTTGAAGTGAAGCGCGCCCTCGACAAGACTCCGGGATTCAAGGAATTGACTGTGGTGAGGGAACTGGGGCAGCCCAGCTTGATTGTGGACGTGAATCGGGAAGAGCTTGCGCGGTACGGAGTGAATGTGGCGGATGTGGAAGCGGTGGTGCAGGCGGCGGTGGGCGGACAGGCCGCGACGCAGGTGATTCAAGGCGAAAAGGTGTTTGATCTGGTGGTGCGCATGGAGCCGCAATTCCGGTCGAATGCGCACGAAATACGCGAGCTGCTGGTGCCCACGCCCGTTGGGCAGCAGGTCCCGCTTTCCGAATTGGCAAGCATCCGCGAGGAGACCGGCGCGTCGTTCATCTATCGCGAGAACAATTCGCGTTATATCGGTGTGCAATTTTCAGTGGAAGGACGCGATCTGGAGGATGTGATTCACGCGGGGCAGGCTGCGGTGAACAAGGTGGTTCAACTCCCCGAGGGTTACCACATGGATTGGGGAGGTGAGTACAGCGAGCTGGTCGAGGCGAAGTCGCAACTCTCGGTAATCGGTCCGTTGGCCGTACTGTTGATTTTCGTGATTCTTTTCGCGCTCTATGGCAATTTCAAGTTTCCGTTCACCGTGGTGCTTAGCGTGGTGATGACGGAGCCGGTTGGCGCGCTTCTGGCCTTGAAACTGACGCACACACCGTTCAGCGTTTCCTCGGTGCTTGGATTGCTGGTGCTGATGGGAGTGTCGGCTGAAACCGCGATCATCGATGTTTCTTACATCAATAAATTGCGGCTAGAAGGACAAGGGATTCGCCAGGCCACGCTGGAAGGCTCGCTGGTCCGGCTGCGCCCTATCATGATGACGGCGCTGGTCGCCTGTCTGGGATTGCTGCCCGCGGCGCTGTCGTCGGGAGTCGGCTCGGATTCACAGAAGCCGTTTGCGATTGTGATCGTCGCGGGGCTGGTCTCGCGCCTCTTTTTGGGGCGAATTGTCAGCCCCGTGCTGTACCAGATGGTTGCGCGCGAGGGTGATGTCTTGCAGGTGTGAGCTTTCGTTTCGGAACTACGAAATCAGTTGTGCGCGGCCATTACCTGTTCTGATTGAGCTGCGGGCGCGTGCGACAGAATTCCGCGAACAAACTGGTTTGCCGATGACGCGGGCGGAAGCAGCGTGGCCGAGTTCAGAATGAAAACCAGCTCCGAGGAAACGTGAATGAACGCGGCCAGGAGCGGATTCAGGAAACCGAATGCGGCGAGGCCGACGCCGATGCTGTCCACCACCAGAGTTCCGGTGAAATTTTGCATGATAGTGCGGCGGCAGCGGCGTGCGATCTGAAGCGTTTCGACAAGTTTGGATAGGTCGTTTCCGATCAACACCACATCTGCGCTTTCGCGGGCCACGTCGGTGCCCGATCCCATGGCCACGCCGACCGTGGCCTGAGCCAGGGCGGGCGCGTCATTGACTCCGTCACCTACCATCACCACTTTCCGGCCTTCACTCAACAGACTCCGCACGCGCTGGAGTTTTTGATCGGGCAGCAGTTCAGCCGAAATTTCATCCACGCCGAGGCCATTCCCGACTTCCTCAGCGATTCTCCGTGAATCCCCTGTAAGCAGCATTGTTTTGAGGCCCATGGATTTCAATTGTTGAATCGCGTTCTTCGCTTCCGGCCTTAACAGATCGGCCACGCGAATCGAGCCGAGCAGATGCCCGCCACGCGTGACGAGCACGCCTCCGTCCAAACGGTCTTCGATTCCCTCGGTAGTTCTTATTCGCTCGTCGTGGAGATGCATCCAATTTCCGACGGCGATTTCTTCGCCGTCAATTTCGGCGACAATTCCTCTTCCGGGTGTGTAATCGAACTTGTCGGGCTGGCGAATTGAAATCCGCATTTCCGCCGCTTTCTGCAAAATAGCTTTGGCCACTGGATGTTCGGATTGCGATTCGGCAATTGCAGCAGCTTCGAGCAGTGCAATTTCGCTGATGCCGTTTGCCGGACGGATGTCCATTACTTCGGGAGTTCCGTAAGTGAGCGTTCCCGTCTTGTCGAGAAGAATGGTGTCCACATCCCAAAGTTTTTCCAGATAGAGACCTCCTTTGATGATTGCGCCTTGCTGCGCGGCCCGGCCGATGGATCCCAGTATCGCAAGGGGTGTTCCCGCCGCGATGCCGCAAGCTCCGGCGACGATAATGACTGAGATTGTGGACCGGATATTGTGGGTCATTAGGAAAGTGATGACGGCGGCTGCGAGCGCAAAATAGACCAAATAGCCCGCGAGCTTGTCCGCGATCCCCTGAATGGGCGCTCGGGATTTTTCGGCGGTTTCGACGGCTTCAATGATTTTGCCGAAGGCGGTGTCGCGGCCCAACCGTTCCACCAGGATTTCGAGCGCGCCGGATTGGTTGATTGTTCCCGCGTAGACGGCCGCACCGGGGCGCTTTTCTACGGGCATGGACTCGCCGGTGATGGGGGCCTGATCCACGAAGGAGTGTCCGCCGATAACTTTCCCATCCACGGGGATTCGGCCGCCGGGGCGGACTAGAACATCGTCGGAAGCTGAGACTTCGTGAATTTCCAAATCTTTCCATTCGCCATTTCGGCGCACGGTGGCGGTGGCTGGCATCAGGTCAATCAGGCGCTGAATTGCTTTACGTCCCCTGCCAACAGTCAAACCCTCTAGGATTTCTGCAACCAGAACGAAAAGCGTGATGACGAGAGCGGTGAAAAGCTCTCGAATGGCCAGAGCGGCCACAATGGCAATGGCCATGGAGAGTTCCATGGTCATGCGGCGCTGGGCGATGTTTTCATAGGCTTCGTGAAAGATGGGAAATCCACCGACAAGCGTACAAATTACGCCGAGGGCGGTGATGTAATTATTTGGCTGCCTACCCAGAAACCACATGGCGGCGGCTGCTGCCACGAACAAAACGCGGGTGATTTCCAGCCAATCGAAGGCGTGGTCGTGATCCTCGCCGGTGTGAGCGGAAGGTGTTATTGGCAAATTGGAGGTCGGCAAACTTTTGCGGTTCAGTTCATTCGCGGTGGATTCACTCATGGTGGAACACCTCGATTGCGTTCCTGCGGATGTAGTGCCTTATTTCAAATAGGTGCGGACAACCTCGATTAATTCCTCAGCCGCCTGGACCTGCGCGGAGTCCTCTGCTTGGTCCGGGGTCAAGACGTGGAACCGGACATGGCCTTCCATGATTTCAGCCATCAGCCCATTCAAGGCTCCGCGACAAGCTGCCATCAGTTGGAGAACCCCCGAGCACTCCTCCTCGCCGTCAATGGCGCGCTCGATCGCTTCCACCTGGCCGCGGATGCGGCGGATGCGGGTCAGAAGCTTTTGCTTGTCCTTGGTGGTGTGTGCCATAGGGGGCCTCCCAGCAGCCTTTATAATATACTCCAGTATAGTATATTGTGCAAGTAGCCCGAACAACAAAATGAGCGGCAACAAAAAGGCGCCCAAGCCGTCAGACTACTGGGGTTGTTTCCGTTATCGAGAGGGCGTGACCATCCGTTTGGCGTTGAACACCTGAGTGGAAAGGGTGGGTTGGAGTAAGGAGCAACGCCTGCAGGTCTGTGGCGTGACGGGATAATGTTCCGGGTGTAGAATCAATCGCTGGTTACAGGGGTGGTAGCGGCAATTATGATCGAAGGCAGCACGCACAGGTCCCGCCGACTTTTGTTATTCGGCACCGTTTTTTTGGCGCTGACGATAACAATCGCGGCAACGGGGATCTGGCACACGCACAGCAGCGCGGCGGAAGCGGCGGCTTGCCCCGTGTGCCATGTGGGTTCCGTACCCGCGCCGCAAACTCCTGTAACTGTTATTGCGCCCCCCGCTCCCAGAGTTGAGGGTCTAGTATCCCTTCCACTTTTTTCCGGGCCTGATGCGCCAATTTCCAGCTCCAAGTCGCCGCGCGCCCCTCCTCGCGCAGCGTAATTCCCCAAATCAAAACTGAATTCAGCCGAAGTGTTGGTCGCGTCTCCGTTTCACTGGTCGCGCTCGCTCTTCGTCCATTCCACCCGATCACGCACGGGCCTATACGGCCACTCCTAGGAGGAGACCATGGTGGGTAATAAATATTTTGTGGGTGTTCTGGCAATATTCATAGTCTCGCTTTTGCTCGTGGTTCCGGCATCGCCAGCGCAGACAGGTAATTCGGCCAACATCGGCGGGACGATCTTGGATGCGTCCAAAGCCGCAATCGCAAATGCAACAGTAAGAATCCATAATCCGGTCAGCGGATACGAACGCACTACCCAAACCGACTCTGCGGGCGCATTTAAGTTCGCCAACGTGCCCTTCAACCCCTACCACCTGGAGGTCACGGCGAAGGGGTTCGATGTCTTTGACCAGGACGTCGATGTCAAGTCCAGCGTCCCTATAGACCTGAGTATCGGCCTGAAGGTCGCGGGGACAAGCGTGAAGGTCAGCGTGGAAACTTCGGGGGGCGACTTGGTCGAGCAAGATCCTACTTTCCACACCGATGTAGACAAGAGCCTGTTCGAGAAAGTGCCCCTGCAAAGTCAAACGTCGTCCTTGAGTTCGCTGATCACGCTCACAACTCCCGGCGTGGCTGCCGACTCGAACGGCCTGTTCCATGGAATGGGAGACCACGCCTCTAACTCGTTTTCAGTGGACGGACAACCCATCACTGACCAGCAGAGCAAGATCTTCTCAAACCAGATTCCTGTGGAGGCGCTCCAATCCATTGAGGTCATTCCGGGGGCTCCGACCGCGCAATATGGAGGCAAGACCAGTCTGATCATTGATGCCACGACGCGCTCGGGCATGGGCGTCACAACTCCGCATGGCGATATAACAGGTTCCTATGGAAGTTTTGGAACACCGAGCGGTGGAGTCGATTTTTCATACGGAGGCAAGAATTGGGGGAACTTCATTTACGCGGGCGGGTTGAATAGTGGCCGATTCCTTGACCCTCCCGAATTCGCGGTGCTAAACGACAAGGGCAACGAAGAAAACGTCTTCGACCGTTTTGACTTCAAGCCCTCTGACAAAGACACCCTCCAATTGAACCTAGGCTTCTCCCGTTCCTGGCTCCAGACGCCCAATTCATTCGATACGCAATTTCAGACCTGTACGATTCTATCGGCCTTGTGCGACTCGACCCACACCGTACAGGTTAACCCTCTTACCGGCGCTCCTCTTGGGCCAACGGATCAGCGTTCGCAAATTAGAACCTTCGACGTTGCACCGTCGTGGACGCGCACTTTGAGTCCGAATACCGTGCTCACTATCGGCGGCTGGGTGAGGCACGACCAATACAACTACTATCCCAGTAAGGATCCGTTCGCCGACCTGGGGCCACTTCAAGACGAGACGGTCTCTCAGCTCCGGTTTCTGACCAACTCAGGCGTGCGTGCGGCTTTTACGTACGTCAAAGGAATAAACAACATTCAAATCGGAGGCACGTACCAACAGACTTTCCTCACCGAGAACGACGGTTTTGGGATTATCAATCCGGGCCTACTCCCCGGCCTTGGCTGCCCCGATCCGTCCAACGCCATTTGCGTGACCCTGGATCCCATTGATTTGACTGCTGGTGGGCACATCTTCAATTACAGAGGACACACCGACGTCAAAGAGCTTGGGCCATACATCCAAGACGCAATTTCGTTCAAGAATTGGACCTTTAACCTTGGAATCCGCGGAGATATCTATAACGGCCTCGATACCATTTCCCGTCAGCCGGAACCTCGCGCGGGGGTCTCTTACAACATCAAGAAAACCAGCACAGTGCTGCGCGTTTCCTATGCCCGCACCATGGAGAGCCCGTTTAACGAGAACCTGATCCTTTCGGGAACAGGGTGCAGCACGGCCCCTGTAGTCGATGCGATCATGACTGTCGTTAATGGCTTCTCCTGCAAAGGAACCTCCGCACCATTGGCCCCCGGCTTCCGAAATGAATTTCACGCCGGGCTCGAACAAGCATTCGGCAAATACTTTGTGGTCAGCGGCGAATACGTTTGGAAATACACTCACAACGGATATGACTTCAACGTGTTCGGCGCGAGTCCCATTTTCCTTCCCATCGAATGGCACAATTCCAAAATCCCGGGGTTTGCGCTTCGCGCAAGCGTTCCGGATTATCACGGCTTCTCGGCGTTTGTGGTGATGTCGCATATCTCCGCTCGCTTCTTCCCGCCGGCGGTCGCGGGGATCACTCCGCCACCTCCGCCAGCGGTCTTTCGTATTGACCATGACGAAGCGTTCAATCAAACGACGCATTTGCAATACCAACCCTGGAAACGGGGGCCGTGGTTCGGGTTCAACTGGAGGTACGACAGCGGACTCGTGGCCGGCTTTGTGCCCTGCCTGGCTGCAACTGCAACGTGCTCATTTTCAACTTCCGTTCACGACGGTGGGTCAGCCAACATCCCCAAGGGCGACATCGCCATGGTGAATAACCTGAACGGATTGCCGCTTACCGCCGATCAGGAGTTCCAGGCCGGATTCTTCTGCGGGAACCTTCACGCAACTCCGCTCGTCGCGCTGCCGTCAGTATGCCCCGGATCGCAGTTCGGGTCCACGCTGATAAGCGTCCCGGCGCCGGGCACGGAAAATGACGACCACAATCCACAGCGCATCGCCCCGCGGCATCTGTTCGACGCCGCCGTGGGCGATGACAATCTATTCCACACCGACAAATACCGGTGGAGCGCGCGCTTTACGGTCATCAACCTGGCCAACAAGGTGGCGCTCTACAATTACCTGTCCACGTTCAGCGGGACGCACTACGTCACGCCGCGGACCTTTACGGGGGAGTTGGGCTTCCATTTTTAGCTGAACTCTGGGGCCGCTCGGGGCCTCCAGTTCCGCAATTAGGAGCTGGAGGCCTTTTGCTTTGACGAAGCGTCCTGAAGTGCTGCTGCTATAGGCCGCGGTGCTTTCCCTTGCGAACCGCAGCCTCCCGCTCGCGTGGCGCGCAATCCCGCCTCACGCTACAATGCTTTCGGGGCCGGCCTGCCGGGCCCGTGATGGCGCGAAAGCTGTTTGAACCAATGTGAATCTCATGGGTGTCCCATTAAACCCGCGGTGTGCATGCCCCGCGTCCCGTTCCGCGGGATCCGGGGAAGCCTGAAGCGGGCGCGGGACGCCCAGCCTTAATTGGAGGTTCATGGCCCAGCGTCACACGACCCATGTGGACCGCTCCATTTTTATAGCTGTACGCTCCACTTTGTGCAGGAGACCCCCTGCGCACCTTGAGGCAATAAGAACCTATTCATGCGCATACTTTTCCTTGGAGATCTTGTCGGCTCACCCGGCCGCGACCTGGTGACCAAGAACCTTGCTGAGATCACGCGGCAACATTCCGTGGATCTGGTGATCGCCAACGGCGAGAATGCCGCTGCCGGATTCGGAATCACTCCCAAAATCTGCGAAGAGCTATTCCATGCGGGCGTGGAAGTGATCACGGGCGGAAATCACAGTTGGGACCGCAAAGAGATTTTGGAATTCATCGTGAATGAGCCGCGCCTGATTCGTCCCGCGAATTTTCCGAACAGCCCGGGCCGGGGACTTTACTTGGGCACTTCGCGCGGCGGCGTGCGTTACGCGGTGCTAAACCTGCAGGGCCGCGTGTTCATGACCGCGCTGGATTGTCCGTTCCGGACCGCAGATCAGGAGCTGGCGCGCATTCCCCCCGATGTGAAAGTTATTTTCGTGGACATGCACGCTGAGGCGACCAGCGAAAAACAGGCCATGGGCTGGTATCTCGATGGGCGTGTTTCCGTGGTGGTGGGCACGCACACGCACGTGGCCACCGCCGACGAGCGCGTCCTGCCCAATGGCACGGCATATATCACTGACGTGGGCATGACCGGCCCCCACGAATCCGTAATCGGCATGGACCGCAATTCCATGGTGAAGCGCTTCCTGGATGCCATGCCCGTGAAATTTGAAGTGGCGTTGGGCGATCCGCGGCTGAACAGCGTATTGGTGGATGTGGATGAGGCCTCCGGGCGCGCCCGGTCCATTGCGCGGGTGTGCGTGCCCGCATGATGGCGGCGTTTCTACAAGGGCCGTGAATTTACTGGTGCATCCTTCCGGCAAACATCCTCATCCTTATGCTGTGTATAATTCCTTGCCCATGAAAACATGTCCCGCAATCCCTCGGTGGCTGGGCGCAGCGGTGTCGGCAGCGCTGCTGTTTTCTCTGTTCTCGGTGGCGGTGTACTCTCAATCGCAGATTGACCAGGAACTCGATGGCCGCAAGCGTCTGTTTCCCGAGGCCGGCCCCGGGACCGCCGGGTTGAAACGGGGCCCCGGTGGAAAATACTATGTCCTCCAATCACACTCGGTTCTTGTTTTTGATGTGGACGGAAAGAAGGTTTCCGAGATTCCTCCGCCGGGGACGAAAGGTCCCTCCGTGCTCTATTTCGCTCAGGCGCTGGATGTGGATTCCGAGGGCCGCGTGTATGTCGCCGACCGCGGCCGTAACATTCTGCGGGTGTACTCCCCCGCTGGAGCACAGATCCTGAGCGTCCCGCTCGATTCTCCTACGGGCATCGTCGCGCTTTCCGGCGGTGAATTTGCCGCCACGAGCGCGACGGCAGAGCATCTGATTTCAGTTTTCAATTTCAAAGGGGAAGAAGTACGCTCCTTCGGCGACCTGATTGACACATTCGATGATGAAAAGTTTAATCGCGCGGTGAATACCGGCCGGTTGAACACCGACCCCGCCGGAAACATTTATTTCTCGTTCGTCTATCTCCCCGAACCCACTTTTCGCAAATATGATCGCATCGGTTATGCAGCTCTGGACTTTTCGCTCAACACCCTGGAATTTGCGCCTCCGGCGCAAGCGCGGCGCCGCGAAATCAAGCGCCAGATTGACCATGGCCAGACGCCGGAACTCCGCACGACCATCTCCTGCATCGCCATCGATCCGACCACCCAGCGAATTTGGCTGGCCCTTGATAACGAATTACTGCTCTTGGATCCGGATGGCATCGTGCGCGCCGAATATCGAGCCTACACGCCGGCGGGCGCGCGCATCGCTCCAAATTCCATCCTCATTGAACCCGACCGGCTCATCCTGACGGCCGATCCGCTTGGTGTTTACGATTTTCCGCGTCCCGATCTGGAAATCAAGAGCCTGAAACCCGCACCGAAGCAGCCGTAAACCGCGAATGGCGTGAACAATTGGCACTGTGGAAAAACTGTGCAAACCCTGTGAGCGTTTCTCCGCGCCTTCGAGAATATTTCTCTTGCCGCCGCGCCCGCATTTGTGGAAAATCTCCGCCTTGCTTCTCGGCCGCTTGGCATCCAGTGCCTGCGGCAATGCGCGCGGGGAGGCTCCGTGCAGGATGAGAATCAAGCCTCCAGCGATTGGGAAAACGCTGGACGTTGGCCGGGCGCTCTGTAAGATGTGGGGTGGCTTCCGGCAAAAACAGGCGGCGCGGGGCCCCGCCAAAGTGGTTTCCTCAAACTCAGAAATATAGCGAGAAGCCGGGAGTGTGGCTTCCACAGGTTTTCCACAGCCATGGAAATCGCCTGTGGCCAGCATTTCCGTTTTTTGCAGAAAGATTTATTCGACTCCGTGCCTAGTACAGCAGCAACACTCGTGAACGCTTGGGACAACATCCTCCTGCATATGGAGCGGCGGGTAAACCCACACAGCTTTACCACTTGGTTCCGGCCGACTCGCCAGCAAGGCGCTGAAAACGGCAAGCTTACGGTGCGCGTGCCGAACAGGATGTTCCGCAAGAAGCTCACCGAAACTTACGGGTCACTGCTGGAAGCCGTGCTCTCTGAGGTCGGCTTGGCTGAGATGCGCGTCGAGTTTCTTTGCGATGAACCGGAAACGCCTCCCGCTCCGATTCCAATGGTTCGCCAGGCGCGTCTCGATTTCGACGCCGTGGATCACCAGCTTAATCCCCGCTACACATTCGATACCTTTGTCGTCGGCAACTCGAATCAGTTTGCGCACGCCGCATCGCTGGCCGTCGCCGAGCAGCCCTCCAAGTCCTACAACCCGCTTTACCTTTACGGTGGGGTGGGCATGGGCAAGACGCACTTGATGCAGGCAATCGGACACTGCATCAAGAAGCGCAACCCGGCGCTGCGGCTGACCTATGTGAGCGCGGAAAAATTCACCAACGAAGTGATTACCTCGTTGCGCTTCGATCGCATGATCAGCTTCCGCGACCGCTACCGCAATGTGGACGTGCTGCTGGTGGACGATATCCAGTTCATCGCCGGCAAGGAGCGCACCGTGGAGGAGTTCTTCCACACGTTTAACGCTCTTTACGAACTGCGCAAGCAGATCGTGCTTTCCTCGGACTGCCCGCCGAAAGAAATCTCGGCGATTGAAGAGCGCCTGCGTTCGCGCTTTGAATGGGGCCTGATCGCCGACATCCAGCCGCCCGACCTGGAAACCAAAATTGCCATCCTGCAGAAGAAGGCGGAATCCGAGCGCGTCCATGTGCCCGATGAAGTCGCCGAGTTCATCGCGCGGAGCATCAAGTCCAACGTGCGCGAGCTGGAGGGCGCCCTGACGCGCCTGCTGGCCTATGCCTCGCTGACCAGCGCCACGCTCAACCTGACCACCGCTCAGCAAGTGCTGAAGAACATCATCGCCACACAGGAAAAGAAAGTAACCATTGAGCTGATCCAGAAACGCGTGGGCGAACAGTTTGGGCTGCGGGATGCGGACCTGAAGATTCGCTCCAACTCAAAAGCCATCGCCTTCCCGCGCCAGGTGGCCATGTACCTGGTGAAGCAGCTGACCTCGGCTTCCCTGCCGGAAATCGGACGACAGTTCGGCGGCAAGCATCACACCACCGTGCTGCACTCCATCAACAAGATCGATACCTTGCGCCGAACCGACAAGGATCTCAATCGCACCCTCAACCGCCTGATGGATTCCTTCAGCTGACGCGCTGGTCTTTCTGAAGATTTTTGCTCCTCTCTGTTCCTCTGTGGCGGCCCGCTGCGAATTCAGTGATGGATTTTCATGTTTTGGACTGTGGGAATGCATTGGATAACCTGCGCGGCTCCTGTGGATTAGCTGTGCGCCGCCGCGCAAAACTTCCACTGCATTTATTCAAATGCTCGTTTTCCCAAGAGTTATCCGCAATATCCACGGGGAGCCGCAAAAGTCTTCCACTACAAAACCCCAGCGCCTATTGCGCGCCGAGAATGTTTCCACCTTTCCACAGGCCCTACGGCTACGACGGTCTTTATCCTTAAATGAATTTAGAGTAGATTGTAGTCGCCATGAGCGGAGCCACCACCAAGCAGCGCGAAGGAATCGAGACGATGGAATTCAGCGTCAAGAAGTATGACCTGTTGGAGGAGCTCGAATTGACGCAAGGCGTCGTCGAGCGCAAGTCCACTATCCCCATTCTCTCCAACCTTCTCATTGAGAGCCAGGGCGACAAGCTTCTTCTGACCGCCACGGATCTCGAACTCAGCATCTGCACTTCCTGTGAGGCCAAGATCAAGAAAGAAGGCAGCGGCACCATTCCGGCGAAGAAGCTGCTCGAGTTGGTGCGCCTGCTGCCCGACGAGGAAATCAAGTTCAAGATTCTTGAGAACCACTGGGTGCAGATTCAATCCGGACGGCGGACCTACAAGATGGTCGGAATGTCGAAAGACAATTTCCCTGCCATCCCGGAGCCGCCGCACCCGCTCGCCAAGATCCCCGCGAAGATTCTTTCCGGCCTGATTGCGCGCACGATATTCGCGATTTCCGCGGAGGAGTCCCGCTACACGCTGAATGGTGGCCTGATGCTGCTGAAGCCCGATAGCGCCACCATGGTGGCCACCGACGGGCACCGGTTGGCGCTGGCCGAAATTGATCACGCATTCGCGGGGCTGAACAACGAAGTGCGCGTGCTTGTGCCCAAGAAAGCGCTGGCGGAAATCCAGCGGCTGGCGGCGGAAGCGGGCGAAGAGGGAGTGATTGATTTCGCGCGCGATGACAGCTACCTGTTTTTCCAGGTTGGCTCGCGCCGGCTGGTTTCGCGAATTCTTACCGGGCAGTTCCCCAATTACCCAGCGGTGATGCCGCGCGACAACAATAAATTCGTGGTGATGGATCGCAACGAATTGAACGACGCGATTCGCCGCGTTTCGCAGCTTGCCGACCAGCGCTCGCGCGCCGTGAAATTTTCCGTATCCACCGAAGGCGTGGAACTTTCCGCGCAAAGCCCGGAGTACGGCGAAGCCACGGAAACAATTGAGAAGCCCTACAAAGGCGATCCCATCACCATTGGATTCAACGCGCAATACCTTCTGGATTTTCTCGCCGCGATTCCCGATGGCCCGGTCCGATTCGAGCTGAAGGACGAGCAATCCGCCGGGCAAATCCGTCCCGAAGGCGATGAAGCTTTCCGCTACCGCTACGTAATCATGCCCATGCGGATTTGATTTTCCAGTGCGGAAGTTTCCACAAAGCTCATAGAATAAACTGTTTATTTGTGGATAACTCCGTGCGCGGCGAACCGTCCTGCGGACACCACACAAACCACTGAAAGCAGAAGACTTATTTTGAATTCAGCTATCTGTAAGACCTTGAGAATTACCTCAATTTCGGATACAATATTGCTGTTGTCGGACGCATAATTTTCCTCCAGTTCGGCACGTCGGCCAGACATGGAATGCCCGGGGACCCCGCTCTAGCGGGAGGGCATAAATCAGTGGTCTGGAAGAAAGAAAGACTTCGCCACGTCTCGCAGCGCGTGACGGGATGAAGCAAAAAACCCTACGAGTCCCGGCCGCATGCGGCGGGGATCACAGGGTAAGGCGACGGTCGGCTCTTTTCGTTTGAGCCCCTGCCCCTTTTTTGAAAATGCTTTTCAAGAACATGCGGAGATCAAATGGCAGAAAAAGAAGCGACCGCTCCACGCGTCGCCGGGCATAAGTACGACGCCACATCCATCAAAGTTCTTGGCGGACTGGAAGCCGTGCGGCTGCGTCCCGCGATGTACATCGGCTCCACTGGCGAAATGGGCCTGCACCACCTGGTCTGGGAAGTGGTGGACAATTCCGTAGACGAAGCCATGGCCGGGTTCTGCGACGAAATCAATGTCGAGGTCCATGAGGACAACAGCGTCACGGTGACCGACAACGGCCGTGGAATTCCCGTGGACATGCACGCCACAGAGAAACGACCCGCAGCGGAAGTTGTGCTCACCGTTCTGCACGCCGGCGGAAAGTTCGATTCTGAAACTTACAAAGTATCGGGCGGCCTCCACGGGGTGGGTGTTTCGGTGGTGAATGCGCTGGCGGATTGGCTGCATCTGGAAATCGCGCGCGACGGCGCTGTGTGGGAGCAGGATTACGAGCGCGGCAAGCCCAAGACCAAGCTCAAGCAGACCGGCAAGACGCGCAAGACCGGCACCAAGATCACCTTCCATCCCGACTCGGAAATCTTCACGCAAACTGTTTTCAGCTACGACATTCTTGCGCAGCGCCTGCGCGAGCTGGCCTTCCTCAACAAAGGCCTGAAAATCACTCTCACGGATGAGCGCAATGACAAGGCCGCCGAGTTTCGCTTCACCGGAGGCATCGCGGAATTCGTCAAGCACCTGAACAAAGGCAAGCAGGTTCTGCACGATTCGCCCATCTACATGGAGGGCAAGCGCGATCAGGTGGAAATGGAAATGGCCGTGCAGTACAACGACGGCTACGCGGAAAATATTTTTGCCTTCGCCAACACCATCAACACCGTGGATGGAGGCACGCACCTCTCCGGCTTCCGCTCGGCGCTCACGCGTACGATCAACTACTACGCCAACCAAACGGGCATGCTGAAGGAACAGAAAGACGAAGTCAGCATCACGGGGGACGACGTGCGCGAGGGGCTGGTCGCCGTGGTCTCCGTGAAGCTGCCGCAGCCGCAGTTTGAAGGACAGACCAAGGGCAAGCTCAACAGCGACATTAAGGGGCAGGTCGAGCAACTCGTCAACGAGCGCCTGGGCGAGTATTTCGACAAGCACATGACCGTCGCGCGCCGCATCATCGGCAAATGCATTGACGCCGCGCGCGGCCGCGAAGCCGCCCGCAAGGCGCGCGAGCTCACCCGCCGGAAATCGGCGCTCGATTCCAGCGGCCTGCCCGGCAAGCTGGCCGATTGCCAGGAACGCGACCCGGCGCGGTGCGAGCTGTTCATCGTTGAGGGAGAGTCGGCCGGCGGCTCGGCCAAGCAGGGGCGCGACCGCAAGAATCAGGCCATCCTCCCGCTCAAGGGAAAAATTCTCAACGTCGAAAAAGCGCGCTACGACAAAATGCTGGGGCACGAGGAAATCCGCACCATCATCACCGCGCTGGGCACCGGCATCGGCAAGGATGATTTTGATCCGGCCAAGCTGCGCTATCACAAAGTGATCCTGATGACCGACGCGGATGTGGACGGCAGCCATATCCGCACCCTGCTGCTCACCTTTTTCTTCCGCCACATGCGTGAGCTGATCGAGCGTGGCCACATCTATATCGCGCAGCCGCCGCTTTACAGGCTGCGCCGCGGGAAAATGGACCGCTATATCCGCGACGACCGCGACTTCATGAGTGAGATGATGCGCCGCGCCACGGAAGAACATAAGGTGAAGCCGAAAGAAGGAGGCGCGCTCGAAGGCAAGGAGCTGGCGTCGTTCCTGCTTAACGTTCAGGAATATGGGCAGGTGATGAAGCGCCTGTCGCGGCGCCTGCGCATTGCCGGCATCGCCGAACTGGTGGCCGAAAGCGAACTCGAAAAGAAAGCCGACTTCGAGGACAAGAAGAAGCTGGAAAAACTCGAGCGGGCCATCGAGAAGGCCAAAATCGAGACCGACCTAAAAATATCCTACGACGAAGAGCACAGCCTCTACGAAATGACTATCAAGGGCGGCACCAAGGAGCGGCCAATGGAAAGCAAGGTGAGCTGGGCGCTGGCTTCAACGCCGGAGTATAAGCGTGTGCGCGCGCTTTACCGGCTGATCGAGCCGCTGGACCATCCTCCATTTTCGGTGATGCGCAACGGCGACAAAATCTCCAAGGAAAAAGCGGTGGATGTGCTGGCCTACGTGTTGGAAGACGCGCAAAAGGAATTCACGATCACACGGTTCAAAGGACTGGGGGAAATGAATCCCGAGCAGCTCTGGGCCACCACCATGAACGGCGAATCACGCACGCTGCTCCAGGTACGCATGGAAGATGTGGTCGAGGCCGAGAACATTTTCACCACGCTGATGGGCGAAGACGTGGCCGACCGCCGGAAATTTATCGAAGACAACGCGCTGGATGTAGTGAATTTGGACGTCTAAGCCGCGCGACCATGCTCTACCAAGTGAGCTGGACAACATTGCCGGGCCTGCGGGGGCTGAGTTGCAGCGAATTCCGAGCGACACCCACAAGTGCGCCGGACAACGAACGCGGCGTGGCTGTTGAATTCGCAAGTGAGGCAGAGCGTGACGCTTTCGTGCAACAACTGGAAGCGCAATTCGCCGCGCGCCATTTTACCAACGCTGCGGATGCATTCGACACGGTGAAGGCATTCGTGCTGGAACAAATCGCGAAGCAATAAGCATCACCGGGAGAAGAGATGGCGGACGAAACAAATCAGTCCCTGATCGTACCCATAGACATTGAAGTCGAAATGAAGCGGTCGTACCTCGATTACGCTATGAGCGTAATCGTGGCGCGCGCCATCCCCGACGTGCGCGACGGACTGAAGCCCGTGCAGCGCCGCATCCTGATCGCCATGAACGATCTGGGCCTGGCCTCCAACCGCGGCTTCCGCAAATGCGCCAAAATCTGCGGCGACACCTCCGGCAATTACCATCCGCACGGCGAAGCGGTCATTTATCCCACACTGGTCCGCATGGCGCAGAATTTCAACATGCGTTACATGCTGGTGGACGGGCAGGGGAATTTCGGCTCGGTGGACGGCGACCCACCCGCCGCCATGCGATACACCGAAGCGCGGCTATCGCGGGCGGCGGAAGAACTTCTCGCCGACCTCGAAAAAGAGACCGTAGATTTCGTCCCTAACTTTGACCAGACGCGCGAAGAGCCGTCGGTCCTTCCGGCGCAAACTCCGAATCTGCTGGTCAACGGCGCCTCGGGCATCGCCGTGGGTATGGCCACCAACATTCCGCCGCACAACATGCGCGAGGTCATCGAAGCCGCGGTAATGATCATCGAGAAGCCCGACACCACGTTGAAGGAAATCATGAAGGTGATGCCCGGCCCTGATTTTCCCACGGGCGGCTACATCGCCGGGCGCGACGGCATCCTGCAGGCCTACAAGACCGGCCGCGGCACATTTATCATGCGCGCCAAGGCCGCTATTGAGACCCTCGGCAAGGACCGCGAGAGCATTGTCATCACCGAAATTCCGTTCCAGGTGAACAAGGCCAAGCTCATCGAGCGCATCGCTGAGTTGGTCCAAACCAAAAAGATCGAAGGCATCTCCGACGTCCGCGACGAGTCCGACCGCGAAGGCATGCGCATCGTGGTCGAAATCAAGCGCGGCGAGGAAAGCCAGCTCATCCTCAACCATCTTTTCAAGCACACACAGATGCAGGAATCGTTCGGCGTCATCCTGCTCAGCATCGTCAAAGGCCAGCCGCGCGAGTTGCCGATCCTGGACATGATTCGGCTCTTCATCGAGCACCGCATCGAAGTGGTGCGCCGCCGCACTCAATTCGAGCTGCGTAAAGCCGAAGAGCGCGAGCACATCTTGCTGGGCTTCAAGAAAGCGCTGGACCATCTGGACGAAATCATCAAGCTCATCCGCAAGTCCAAGTCTCCCGCCGAGGCCAAGGCCGGATTGATGGAGCGCTGGGATTTCTCCGACCGCCAGGCGCAGGCCATCCTCGATCTCCAGTTGCACCGCCTGACGCAAATGGAGCGCGAGAAAATCCTCAACGAACTGAAGGAAATCCAGGCGCTGATCTCGGAACTCCGCTCAATTTTGGCCAGCGAGAAGAAACTTAGGGCCGTCATCATCACCGAACTGCGCGAAGTGCAGAAACTTTTCGGCGACGACCGCCGCACTCAAATCGTGGACAAGGTCGAAGAGATTAAGCTCGAAGACCTAATCGCCGACACCGACATGGCCATCACCGTCAGCCACGCGGGCTACATCAAGCGCACCTCGGTGGACATCTACCGCCACCAGACGCGCGGCGGTAAAGGACGCATCGGCGCCAAAACACGCGACGAGGACTTCGTCCAGCACTTATTCGTCGCTTCGGCGCACAGCTACATCCTGCTCTTCACCTCAAAGGGCCGCGTGTATTGGCTGAAAGTGTACGAAATCCCAGAGGCCGCCGCGGCCACCCGCGGGCGAGCCATTTCTTCGCTGGTGAAATTCCAGGAAGGCGAAAAACTAACTGCGCTCGTAGCCACGCAAAACCTGGAAGAGGAAGGCCGGTACGTTTTCCTGGCCACGCGCAATGGCACTGTGAAGAAAACTCCGATCGTCGATTTCTCCAACCCGCGCTCGGCCGGAATCATCGCCATCAACCTGGACAAGGACGACGAACTTATTGGCGCGAAGCTCACCGACGGAAAGCAGATGATTTTCCTCGCGAGTCATGTCGGCCAGGCCATCCTGTTCCGCGAAACGGAAGTCCGCGGGATGGGACGCGCCGCGGGCGGCGTCAACGGAATGGATCTTGCCAAGGGCGATTACGTGGTCAGCATGGACGCAGTTCAACCCGACTTCGAGATCATCAGGAAGGAACACAAGACCGATTCGCAGAACCTAGACGAGTTGGAAGGTGAGTTCATCAAGGACTCGCTCACTTCACTTATGCTCACCGTGTCCGAAAAAGGCTACGGCAAGCGCACTCCGCTGGCCGAATACCGCATCACTTCCCGCGGTGGAAAGGGCGTCATTAACTTGAAGACCACGGAGCGCAATGGCCGTGTGGTCGCGGCGCTGCAGGTCAGTGAAGAGTCGGACGTAATGATCATCACCAGCGGCGGGAAAGTCATCCGCGTGCACGCGAATGAGATCCGCGAGGCGGGCAGGTCCACACAGGGCGTGCGCCTCTTGCGCGCCGATGAGGGAGACAAGGTTGCGGCAGCCGCCGCCATCCTCGAAGAGGAGGATGAGGTCCCCGCGAAGGAACCATCGAAGAGCTAACGCGGGGATGAGTCGTCTTCTGGCGGCGCCATGTAATATCCCGTCCGCGTCCGTACGGTCGTCTTCGGACGGTCCACCGTAATTTTAATTTCGTGGAACCCCGGCACGGCCCCGCCGGTGGGGTGATAGCTCAGCGTATACTGCGCGTGCAGCTCTCCGCCAATTTTATCCAATCCCGCTTCGATCCCGCGGTCGTGCATGGTGGGTAGGTGGACTCCGCCCGTCGCTGTGGTGGCCACTTCCAGCGCGTGGCCGCGAACCAGATTCGCGGCATGCATCACCGCCCATTCTCCCAGCGCCAGCAAATCCCCGGAGCCCTGCGCCCCGCCGCCTTGTTGCCCGATTCCCGGCGTTGTCGGCGATTGAGGCTCTCCGGGAACTGGCGGTCCCGAAGGAATTCCCTGAGGCGTGATGGGAGCCTGGCTCGGTCTTTGCGGAGTGGGCGAGCGAAACTCGGCGGCCGTGGTGGAAAGGCCCACGGAATAAATTGTCACGTTCTCCAGTTCCGCCTGCCGCAGCGCCAGGCCCAGCTTTATGCTGCTTCCCTTGTCGGTCGCTTCCGTGATGGCCACAATCACGCGGCGCCGCTCCGGGGGCCGGTCGTGCAACAGCTGCACCGCGGTGTTCAACGCATCGAAAAACCTGGATTGCCCGCCTCCGTCGTCCAGCTCCCGGATCGCCCGCTCGATCTCATCATGGTCATAGGTGAAGGGCTGCACCAAGTTCACGTCGCTGCCAAACGCAATCACCGCAGCTTCACCGTCCGCGCCCATAACGTCTTGAGTGAAGACAATTCCGGATTTCTGTATTGCGGGCAGCATGGGAGCCACCCGGGAGCTATTTTCAATCAGCAGTACCACCGAGATTGGATCGGCGCCCATATCGAAGTTATCCACCACTTGCTTGACGCCGTTGTCGAAAAGGTGAAAGTCTTTCAGAGCCAGATCCTCCACCATCTCGCCTTTTTCGTCCCGGACCACCACCGGCGCGGTCACCACATCCACGCGCACGCGGATCGCACCTTTATCCACGGGCACTTTTTGAATTGGCGCGCCAGGCTTCGGAGGCAGCGGGCCCGGCGGCGCTTGAGCCGTAGCGCACGCGGGCATCAGCGCTAGGGCCATCGCCGCCAGCAGCAATCCAACTCCGAACTTCGCTTTGCGGTCCATCAATCCATTTCTCCGCAGCGGAGGAAACTAGCTCTTTCAGTGTACAGGGTTTGACGCGCCACACGCCCCTGGCGTTGGCTGGCCATTGACCCTCTGCCGAGGATACTCCCACGACACGCGCCGCGCAGACGATTCCAAGGAAGCTGTAGAATGACAGTTCGCGCGTACGCGTTGCAGGGGTCCTATAGCGGTTGCGTTCGCCCTTGGGAGCAGCAATGAAACGGAAGCAGACCAATCACCACGTTAAGCTGGCCTACCATGACATACGCTTCGTAGAAAGCCCCGCGGCGCGCCCCATCCGCATCATCTCTGAGTATTTGGACCCGCTGGCCCGCCTGCGCCGCGAAGGAGTGGGCGACACCATTGTCATGTTCGGTTCCGCGCGCATCCTGCCCCGCGATAAGGCGGAAGCCAAGGTGCGGCAAGCGGCAACGAATTTCAAGCGCCGGCGCACGCCCGAGATACGCGACCATTTGAGCGAAGCGCGCAACGCCGCCGAAATGTCCCGCTACTATGAAGAAGCCCGCGAGCTGGCACGCCTCATTACTTCCTGGGCCATGACCTTTGGCGATCGTCCGCGCCGCTTCGTGATTTGCTCCGGTGGCGGCCCCGGCATTATGGAAGCCGCCAACCGCGGCGCCGCTGACGCGGGCGGCAAATCCGTCGGCCTGAGCATAGAGCTGCCGCACGAACAGGCCCCCAACAATTACATCAGCCCCGAACTCAGCTTCAATTTCCATTACTTCTTCATGCGCAAATTGTGGTTCGCGCAGATCGCCAAAGCGCTGATTGTTTTTCCCGGCGGATTCGGCACCATGGACGAGCTCTGGGAAATGCTGACCCTGATGCAAACCGGCAAACTTCCCGAGCATAACCTGGTGCTGATATACGGCCGGAAATATTGGGACAAGGTTCTCAACTGGAAGGTCATGCTGCGGGCCGGCACCATCAGCCGGCGCGAATATTCCCTGCTGCGATTCTCCGACACGGTCGAAGATGCCTTCGACCAGGTCCGCGCCGTTCTCGAGCAATACCACATGCGTCTCGACAACGACCTGCTGGAGTAGGTCTTCAGTTGACTTGTGTGGCCCAGCTCGCCTTGAAGGCCTGAAGCTTCTCGCCGCCAATCGAAGAGCTCACGCCGGCAACAACCTGCTTGGGATCTTGTTCTCGAGTCAGCCGCAATTCACCGAAGTACTTCCGTACCAACTAAATGTATCCCCCGGCCCATGGCCGGCGCACAGTGTTTCCCGCATACTCGCATCCGTTACGAAGTCGAGCGCGCCGCTCCTCCTACCAACAGTTGGCCTTGCCTGTCCTGAGCAGGCAAGGGAAACCAGACTGAAGGTCAACGCGGCAGCGATCGTTTCGGAATCTCTTCACCCTCCGTCAGCAGTGCCCCCGAGCGGCCGGCCACCCCCCCGGCCGCTTTCTTATTTCCACACCGCCATCAATCCGAACTTTGGTCATCCTGACGGCGTCCGACCAGGATGCCGGAAGGATCTGTGGCCCAACTCAACCCAGCAGCTCAATTAGCACTCCTGTGATTGTCACCCCAAGACGCAGAAGGCCTCCGGCGAGCCGGAGGCCTTCCTTTCCCATGCCTACCTTACTGTTGGACGGCCGCTGCGGGGACTCTTTTTGCCGCGAGCGAATCCTTTGGCATCGCCGGAGTTCGGCGAGCGTCTACCAAAATTCTTAGCGCCGTGGACGCGACGGCCGGTACGTCCCCAGCGTGCGAGGACGCATCCGCATGCGCGGGCCCAGCGGCGGCGGCACCCGGTGCAAGGGAGCGGCGCAATTGGAGCAAAATTCCGATTGCAGCTGGTCCGCGCGAAGCCATTGGCCGCGCGCGGCGCATTCCGGGTTGATGCACTGCACAGTCCAGCCGGGAAGATACTGCACGATACCCCCAGACCTTTTCCTTACATCCCCCTGGAAAAGTTGGGCGGATTCTGCGGCAAGGTTCTTGTTGTGTCAAGCGGAAACACACAATTAGTAGGGGGCCTGTTGCTGCACGGGAAGCGGGCTGCTCCGCAACTCTGTCCAGGAGACCGGCCATATATGACGTGGCCTGGCAACCAGAAGTGGTTAGAATCCATCTGTCCTTGCACCGCGAGGAGAGGTTGCCTGTTTTGTCAGGAGCAAGAACTTGCGCGCAAACCTAATCCCAGTCACGTCGGGTATCTGTTTCCTGGCCACACTCGCCATGGTCGCGCAGGATCTACCCCCGGACGAGTTCTTTTGGGCCAGCAGGCCCTACCTACCTGAAATTGCCGCCGTAAACGCAATTCGCGTGCAATCGAATTTGGTCGAGGTGCCAACGCTCGTCCTCGACAGCAAAGACAAGCCGGTCGGCAATTTGAAGAAGGACGATTTTCTTCTCTTCGACAACGGAAAACCCCAAACCATTTCCATTTTTTCAGTTTTCACGGAACCCGCTGCGCCCACCACTCCCCCGCCAGGCGCCGCGCCATCTGCCCCGCCGCCCGTACAGCCCCGATACGTAGCCCTTTTCTTTGACGATGTAAGCATTGACCGCCTGGCGCGGTCTGCCTTCACGAATCTGAACATGGGCCGCGACGGTGCCATCAAATACATTCGCAAAGGGCTCGCCCCTGGCGAGCGCGTCGGAATTTTCACCGCTTCGGGCTCAGTCACACTCGATTTTACGGACGACTCTCAAAAGCTGCTCGACACACTTGCAAGACTCAAGCTCTTCCAGAGAATCCCGGATCAGGAGCCGGATGCATGTCCGCTAGAGAGTACGTACCAAGCCTGGGTAATCTTGAATTTCGGCGGACGCACCGATGAACTTGTTGCGGCGACCGCAGCCGCAAGTGGTTGTTGCCCTGGCCACCCCGAAAGCTGCGCGAAAAGCCAGGCCGAAGCCAAAATCAGCGTTGCGGAAGGTTGGTCCCTGGACATGCTCGGCGCCATCAAACACGTGATTCATCATCTCGGGGAGATGGCTGGCCGCCGCGTTCTTGTTCTGGCATCCAGAGGATTCATTACTTTGTCATTCCCCCAAAAACAACAGGAAGTTGTGGAAGCTGCCCTACGTGCGAACGTCGTGATCAATTCGCTAAGCACGCTTGGCGTGGGCGGAGGCTGGGACCGGCTCAGTGATCCTCTGGCCGGCCTCGCCGAAGGAACTGGGGGCAAGTTCTTCCACGGCAACAACGATCTCGGCGCCGGGTTTACCGCGCTGTCCGCTGCGCCCAAAATCTCTTACCTCCTTGGCTTTGCGCCCGAAAACCTGAAGCCCGATGGGAGCATGCACAGTTTGAAAGTGAAGCTCACAGGACCAGAGCATTTGAAGGTGAATGCGCGCCCCAGTTATTACGCTCCCAGCACGGAGCTTTCGCCCGCGGAAAAAAGATTTAACAAATTGAACCAGAGCGTGATGGCGGCCAGCGCCCTTTCCGAAATTCCCGTCGAGTTCACTGCCGTTCCAGAAATGTTGCCGGGCGGGGACCATACTCTGAAGGTGTCCGTGCATGTGGACGTCCGCAAGATACCTTTCGAGGATTTGTCCGACAAGAGGAAAGTCGAACGACTGATTTTCATCACCGCGCTTTTCGATACCCAGAACCGCTTTCTCACCGGTGTTGAAGGCGTAATGGACTTGAGATTAAGAGAGGCCACGCTGAAGCAACTAATCGGTGAGGGTCTCACCGCGAATCTCTCGATACAGGCTCCCGCCGGCTCGTATCGCGTCCGCCAGGTTGTGCAGGAAGCTGTAAACGGTCACATCTCCGCCCTGAACCGGCCGGTAGAAATCCAGTAGAAATTATCTGGAATAGACTCTCTTAGCTCACGTCTCGGCCCGCCGCAACATGACGGGACAGCCCTGAGGTTTTTGCGTTGGGAAGCAGTTTCTGTGGATTCCTTAGATTCCCGGCGAGGATGTATCTGTCGTGGACGAAGTTTTCTTTTCCCCATCCACCCTTTGCTGCAGATCCGCCTCACGGGCCTTGGCCTTCTCCAAATCCGCCGCTTTGGCGTCTATCGCCGTTTGAGCGTCCGCGAGTTTGGCCTGACCTGCGGTGTCCTGGCTGGCAAGCGGGTTGGTGTAAAACGCTTGCTGCTGTAATGCGAGATCGCGCTTGGCTAAATCCAATTCCTTTTCCAGACCCGCCAGCTCTTCCTTGGCCTTGTCCAGTTCGTTTTCCAGCTTTGTCTTCGGTTTGGCTGCATCCGCCGCGCCCGCCACAGGCTCCGGAGGCGGCGGAGGAGGGGGCGGCTGTCCCACAATGCTGATGGCGAACGGATTTGTGGGGATATTTTCGTTGGTCCAAACTTGGGCGGATTCTTTCGCGGGCTGTTTTTCCGCGCGCAAGCGACGCGCGATTTCTCCCAGCGAGGGAGGTTGTTGCTGGCCCATGTAATCCTGGTGAGCGGCTGCTACCGGCGCAATCACGGCGGCACTGCAGGCGAACAGGATCAAGCCAAATTCCGCGCGAATTGCGCCGCGGGAGATTTTCCAACCCTCTCGGGAAGCCCCGGCTGTGGCCCTGTTAGCTGTGCCTCGCATAGACAATCCCTCCGCTGCACTTCCCAATATGCTAGCCCTCAGCCCGCCCCGCCGCAACTGGCCCGAAGTCCAGTGTGTAGTTTCCACTACGCCCACCGGGTGACCTAATATTGCGTATCCAATAGCTCGACCGTGAGTAGAATCGTCCGCCCCACAATCTCCAGACTTTGTTGCGACACTTTGTCCATCGTGTCGGCATTGGTGTGGTGGAATTCGCCCATGCTGTCGAAGCCCGGGCCCATGCGGCCGTACTCTGCGTCAACCACATCCACAGACGGGATGCCTACATGGAGGAACGATGCGTGGTCGTCGATAATGTTCGTTTGGTATTGAAAAAAGTACCGGCCGTAACCAAGTTGATTGGCGGCCTGTCCTATGATGACTTGCAGCCAATTGCTGGAATTGGTCTCTCGCGCCACTTTCAAGTCCTTATCGCCGATCATATCGAGCAGGAACAGACCGCGAATACGGGGGACCTGTCCGCTTGCCGCAAGTTCTCTTGCAAGATGTTTGCTCCCGTAGAGGCCATCGTTTGGATCGTTGAACGATTTGATTGCTTCCTCCAGATCTGTCCAGACCAGCCAGATGGCCATCTTGGTTTTCTGATGCGCCAGTGCATCTGCAAATGCCAGAAGGATCCCCGCGCTTGAGGCTCCATCATTAGCGCCAATAAATCCCGGTTTAAAAAGTGCGTCGTAATGGCCGGCGAGGATAAATATTTTCTGACTCTGATCCGAGCTCACATTGAATTTGCCGATAATGTTATGCACCTGAATTGGGCCGCGCGGCGTGGTGGCCACGAAATCGTCGGTTTCAATCTGCGCTCCATCCTTCAACAGGATCTGATGAATAAGGTTTTCTGTCTTTTTATGGCCGGGTGACCCGGGCCATCTTTCTCCAAAACCTGCAATTTCGGCGGTGTACGCGTAGGCCTGTTTGGAGTTGAAATCTTCATGCAAGGAGGAGGTCAAGGCGGGCAAGGGATTCGCAAAGAGTGTGCCAACCAACAGCGCCAGCTGAACGAAAACACCCGGTCTGCGCATGGCCCAGAAACTTACATCAATCTTCGTGGGACCACAACGAATCCAGGAAAGAGTGGCTTGTTTACGTCCAGTCCGCGCTGACGTTGCGCAGCGAAGCACTCTGCGGAATACTATGTGTTTGAACAGGTCCAGCCCATCGCTGCTCCAGAGCGGCCAACAAAAGCATTCACACGCGCGCGACACATTCCTTTGCGTGATAGCCTTCGCCGCCCTTTGTTTATTTTCCACGTCATCATGCGGCGCCCAGGCCACTGGAAATGCCGGAGCCGGCCAATCCACAGTCCAGGGTCAATCCGGGCAGACCGTCGCGCCCGTCGTGCAGTACACGTTGTCACCGGAAAAGCTTCGCCAGGCGGTCGCGCTTGCGCGGACGGGCCGGCGCCTTTACTTCGCCGAATTCTTTTGGGGATTGCTCGTTCTGCTCGCCATTTTGCGCACGGGGCTGGCCGCCAAGTTCCGCGACTGGGCTTTGGGCACAAGCCGATTGACAATATTCCAGGCAATAATTTTTTGTCCGCTGCTTTTGCTTACGCTCGATATTGCCAACCTTCCCTTCCGTGCCTGGGGACACCAGGTTTTGCGCAGCTACAATCTTTCCGTGCAAGGTTGGCTCTCCTGGATACTTGATTGGATGAAGGCGGAAAGCATCACTCTGGTGCTGGCCACAGTTGCGGGCTGGGTGCTTTACGAATTGATCCAGCGCAGCCCGCGCCGGTGGTGGATGGGCGCATGGGTGGCGGCCCTCCTGCTGGTCGTGGCCGGAGCATACGCGGAGCCGCTCATCATCGAACCGCTCTTTTACGATTACAAGCCACTCGTGGAATCTCATCCGGAGCTTGTCCAGCAAGTCGAAAAGGTTGTGGCTCGCGCCAACATCACAATTCCGGAAGACCGTATCCTGGAAATGGCCGCCAGCGCCAAATTGAATGAGCTGAATGCTTATGTCAGTGGAATTGGTTCATCCAAGCGCGTGGTTTTCTGGGATACCACCCTGGCGCGAACAAACGAAGCCCAAGCACTCGCGGTTTTCGGTCACGAATTGGGGCATTACGCGCTGAACCACGTGTGGAAAGGCATCGCGTTGACCGCCATTGGGCTGGGAATCTCGCTTCCATTTCTGGCGTGGCTGTATGCGATTGTTCTCCGCAAGTGGGGGAGCATCTGGTATGCAAAAGCTCCGCAAGGCTGGGATTCCCTGGCCGTTTTGCTGCTGCTTGTTTCCACCCTGCAATTCGCCTCAACTCCCATCGACAACGCACTCAGCCGCTATTTTGAGCATCAAGCTGATTTATATGGCCTCGAAGTCATTCATGGCATTGTGCCCGACGCGCCGCAAGTAACCGCACAAGTCAATCAGATCCTGGGCGAGACCAATCTCGAAGAGCCCGACCCTTCGCGCCTCACTGTTTTCTGGTTTTACACACATCCGCCCATCGGGGACAGAATTGCTTTCGCCCTGCAATACGATCCGTGGTCACAGGGCCGCGAGCCGGAATTCATCCACTAGCAGAATTCTCCGGGGATCGCTGTGCTCCCTGCGGCGAGCCCGCGGCATTTGGCTTTTCTCATTTTTTGCCGCCTTTCCGCCTCCGGAAATGGGTCGCCACCTTCGTTCGATTTCCGCACGCAGCCATCGAGCACCATTTTCGATCGCCGGTTCTCGAATCGTCATAGAAAAAAAGTCCGCACTTGGGGTTCGCGCAAATGCGCACCGGCGCGGCGGGGCCTTCCGCCACCAGTTTGGCCGCGGACCGCGCGATGGCAGCAATCAGCCACTCCATTCCATGACTGCGAGATACCAGCGTCATGCGCCAGTCCGGCTCCCCTATGCCGGCATCCACAACAGCTTCCAGCTGCTCATACCCTTCCGTATACTCGAGAATCCCATTGATGATCGCGATGCAATTCGTATCCAACGCATATCCGGAAATCCGCGCCTCCAAGATCTGTCGGATTGCAGTCCGCAACTGCAGCGAATAACTGCGCAACGCGGATGTTTCCAACTCCGCGTCCATGACCAAATCGCGCAGCGTCGCCTCCCTGCTCAACGATATCGTCCCCGTTGCCACAAGGAAGGCCACAAGATCCCCCCAGCTTGTCAGCGCATCCGACGCCCCTGCAGCATCAGGAGCGGTATTTACAAAATCGATTGCCAGGCGTCCGCCCAGAAGTACAAAACTCGAATTCCTGTTTCGGGAATCGGCAGAGAATTCGGAAGACATAAGGGTTATTGTACGGCAATTGCGGAAAAACACTAACCTATTTCCTACAATTTAGTGGTTAGATTGCGTCGAGCAGGCATTATAATGCATCTTAGTAAATGCATCAAAATTGCGGTCACTGGGTTCGCACCGTTAGGGGAATTTGACAGATGAAATCGCGGATGATTGGCGCAACTCTGCTCCTCCTGATGCTCTCATTCTTGGGAGCGATTGCCCCGGTTTCGCGGCCCCAGGCGGCGAATCCGCGCAACCCCGTTTTGGTGGAATTATTCACCTCAGAAGGATGCTCGAGCTGCCCGCCGGCGGATTCGCTACTCGCGAAAATAAATGCGCTGCAACCCTTCGCCAATGCAGAAGTGATCATCCTGGAGCAGCATGTGGATTACTGGGATGGCCAGGGATGGTTGGACCCGTTTGCGTCCTCCGCCGCGACGCGGCGGCAGGACGAGTACTCGAGACTTTTGGGTTCGGAAGTTTACACTCCGCAGATGGTTGTGGACGGACACCTGGAATTTGTTGGCGGCAATGGGATCCGCGCAAAGCAAGCCATTGAGACAGCCGCCGCTGATCCGAAAGCACAGTTGCAACTTGCCTGGGCCGGCGATGCCGCCGCGGACTCACGCGCGCTGCGCATTCAAGCAGGCAAACTGCCGGGAGACGCTACCGAAAAGTTTGATGTGCTGCTGGCCGTAACCGAGAGCCATCTGCATTCCAATGTGCGCGCCGGAGAAAATGCCGGGCGCGGATTGGAACACGATGGAGTTGTACGCGCATTTACAAAGCTTGGGAAGGCCAACGCGGGTGGCGAGACTTCATTTGAAACTCAGACCACGGTAAAGTTGGGCAAGGAATGGAAGCGCGAAAATTTGCGCGCGGTGGTTTTCATTCAGTCCACACGCAACCGGCACGTTCTGGCAGCCGCTGCGATTCCCTACTGATTCTTCATCCCTGAACATTGACGCGTTTTTGGAGCCGCACTCCGTGCGTCGCCCCATCCACCAGAAATTATCTTGGCGGTGATAGACTCGTCCACCGCGCCGATGAAACCCACGAAACAAGGTCCCCGAATCGTTGAATGCTGCGTGGAAACCACGGCAACTCCGGCGGATGTGTTTCTGTTTATGGTTCCGCAGCGGATGCCGTACTGGTATGGCGCGGAAATGAGAAGCGAGTTCGAGGTGACCGGCGGGTGCGCGGAATTCAGCGTGGCGCAAAAGGTGCGCATCACAGGAAAGATGGTGAAAAAAGCAGTGGCGCATACGGCGGTCGTGACACGGTTTGAGTGGCCGCGCGTATTCGAGTGGCGATTTGAGGATGCTTACGGAGTCCGCGGAACCGAGAGGTGGGAGGTCGAGCCGACTACGGCCGGAGCGCGCGTGACCATGCGCAGCGAATATGCGATGCCCGGTAGAATGGCACGCGCTGTGGATTGGCTGGTCACCCGGCACGCTGTGGCGCGCCGCAACGGCGAATACCTTAAACGGTTGAAGAAATACGCGGAGCGGCGATAGGCGCTGAAGATTATTCGCAGAGGATGTGCAGGAATTTTTTCTTGCCGGCGCGCAGGAGGATTTGGGCGCCGGGAGTCAGATTTACTTCGCGTTTCACATCCTCCACGCGGGCACCGTCAATTTCCACGCCACCCTGCTTGATCAGACGCTCGGCTTCACTTCGCGACGGGGCCAACCCGGTCTCCGTGAGCAGCATGTAAAGCTGGCGCATGCCCGGCTTGAGGATTTTTTCGGAGACATCCGAAGGCGCGCCGCGCTGTTGAAACACTTTGCGGAATTCTTCGGCGGCGTGAGTGGCGGCGGCCGAGCCGTGAAAGCCCGCGATAATTTCCTGCGCCAGGCCGATTTTCACGTCCATGGGATGCGCCGCGCCTTCGGCGACGTGGCGGCGCAGACGAGTGATTTCCGCGGGCGCGCGGTCTGTGAGCAGCTCCATATAATTCCACATCAGGTCGTCGGAAATGCTCATCAACTTGCCAAACATTTCCGAGGGCGGTTCGGTGATGCCGACGTAATTGCCGAGACTCTTGGACATTTTGCGTTCACCATCGAGCCCTACAAGAATGGGCATGGTCAGCGCAACTTCTCCTGGCAATCCGTATTCGCGCTGGATGTCGCGGTGCACCAGTAAATTAAATTTTTGTTCCGTGGCGCCCAGCTCGACGTCGGACTGGAGCATCACCGCGTCATAGGCAGTCAGCAATGGATATAACAATTCGTGGACGGAGATGGGGATGCTTTTTTCAAGGCGCGAGCGAAAATCCTCGCGTTCCAGCATGCGCGCCAGACGATAGTGGCCGCACAGGCGCACAACCTCATGGCTGGTCAATTTTTCAAGCCATTCGCTGTTCTTGCGAACTTCCGTTTTATCCCGATCGAGAATCTTGAAGACTTGTTGGAGATAGGTGTTTGCGTTGGCGTCCACCTGTTCGCGGGATAGCGGAGGGCGCGTTTCCGATTGTCCGGTGGGGTCGCCGATCATGGCCGAAAAGTCGCCAATCAGAAAAATGGCGGTGTGGCCAAGATCCTGAAAGTGCTTCAGCTTGCGCAGGACAACGGTGTGGCCCAGATGAATATCGGGGGCCGTGGGATCCACACCGAGATAAGCGCGCAGGGGCTTGCCGTTTTTTCGCAAGGCTTCGAGCTTGGCGACAAACTCCGGCTCGGGAATAATTTCCGCAGCGCCTTTGCGCAAATAGGCGACCTGCTCCGCGACCTCGGGGAATGAGGAGCTATCTTTTCTTGGTGAACTACCCGGTTGCGGCGTCATGAATGTTTTGCACCCGCTTGTTTTGCCGCGGCGCTCTGCGCAGGCGGCAAATGAATCACTCGGCGACCCTCGATCCGCGTGCGGCCTTCGAGCACCAGATTCACCGCCTCAGTATAAATGCGATGCTCCTCTTTGAGGATGCGCGCGGCGAGGGTGTCGGGCGTGTCCTCATCGAGCACCGGAACCACGGCCTGCAGGACGATGGGACCCGCGTCGAGGTTTTCATCCACAAAATGCACGGTGCAGCCGGAAAAGCGCGCGCCAAATTCCAGCGCCTGGCGCTGGGCTTCCAGTCCCGGGAAAGAAGGCAGCAGGGAGGGATGAATATTCAGGATGCGTCCGCGATAAGCGGCAACAAAAAATGGAGACAGCAGGCGCATGTATCCCGCAAGGCAAACCAGATCAACTTTGTGCCCCTGAAGCATGGCGGCAACTTGTTTGTCGTAGGCCTCGCGCTCCAATCCCTTGGAGGGGATCAGCTTTGCAGGAATGCCGCGCGCGGCGGCCCGCTCGATCCCCGGAGCGCCTTCGCGGTTGCTGATGACCACGGCGATCTCCGCGTTGGGGATGCGTCCGGCGGCGACGCTATCGGCCAGGGCCTCAAAATTCGAGCCGCGCCCGCTGAGGAGAACTCCAATACGTTTGGGAGGCACTGATGAAAGTTAGCATATCGCGTGGCCGGGACAAAACAGGGAGCAAAATACAAAAGGCTTCACCCAAGGAACTTCAAATTCGCAAGAATGAAGAAGCGTTTCGGCTGCTGAGAGCGTAATAGTCATTGTGCGACCGGAGAGGGGGGCCACCATGTCAAAAATTTATCGGCGACGAGAGTTTATCGCGGGAGCGGTGGGAATCACAGGTGTGGCGCTGACGGCGGGCAAGCTCGCGACAGCGATTTCTCCGGCGGGAGAAATTTCGATGGAAGCGATTGGCATCAAGCGAGGGCATGTGAGTCGTGGGCTGGAAAATGCGCTGGCGGATTTTGCTCCGGAGAAGGACCCATTTCGGCTGGCGGTGATCAACGGCGACGTGGAGAAGGTGACTCGCGCGCTGGAGCGCGATCCGGGACTGCTGTATGCACGGGATGCGAATGGACAGTCGGTTTACCTGCTGGCGGCGTACGCAGGGCAAAAGGAGATGTTGGCGCTGTTTGAATCGAGGGGGCTGGTGCTGGACGCTTACGAAGCGGCGGCGGGTGGAAAGGTGGACCGGTTTAACGAGCTGCTGCGTCCCGCGCCCGGTTTGGTGAACGCCCCCAATCCGGCGGGCGATACGCCGATCCATGTGGCGGCGTTGTGTGGTCAATCGGCCATCGTGGACAACGCCATCAACTACGGAATGAATTTCAAGCAGGGGAATCCGAAGCGGAAGAACGCGACGGCCATGTATTTGGGGTTGCAATCACCGTTCCAGGTGTCGGCGGAGGCGATGGGGTTTGACATTATCGCGAATGGGATGGAGCCGAACACGGCTACCTCGGATGGGGATACCTTGCTGCACAGTGCCGCGCGCGGGGGATATCCCCGGATGGTGCGATTGTTGTTGCAGAAGGGCGCCGAGGTGAACGCCAGGAATGTGGCGGGGCAGACGGCGCTGGACATTGCCTCAACGGGCGGCAAGAGCGAAGCGGCGGCAGTGCTGCGCAATGCCGACGCGATTCCGCGGGACTATTACGCGCGGCGATTTGAGTACGGCCCGAAATTCGCGGCGTTGACGCGCGATGACACGCAGGGGCTGCCGCGCGATTTCATCAACGCCTTTATTGTGCTGTGCCACTTCAACATTGATCGCGTCAAGAAATTGGTGGAGCTGGCTCCTGAACTGCTCAACACGCGCGCCTCGTGGGATGAGTTGCCAGTGGAAGCGGGGGCGCACATGGGGCGGCCGGACATCGGGGGGCATTTGCTGGATCGCGGCGCGTCCTATTCGCTGTGCACGGCCACAGTGTTCGGCTCGCTTGACGACATGAAACGCATGCTGGCTGAGGACGCGCAAAGGATTCACGAGCGCGGCGCGCATAGTTTTCCGCTGCTGTGGTACACCGCGTTCGGCAAGCCTCAGTTGGATAAGGCGGAATTCCTGATAGGCGCGGGCGCGGACGTGAAGGAAGACATGCGCGGATTGACGGTGCTGCACATGGCCGCCCAACGAGGACACCTGGAAATGTGCCACTTCTTTGTGGAGAAAGGGCTCGACCCGTTGCAGAAGGGGACGAATTTTCAGGGCACGTTTGACGCCGTCGAGGCCGCGGAGCAAGGCAAGCATGCGGACGTGGCCGCGATGCTGAGAGATTGGGCGGGGAGGAAGAAGGGGTGATTTAGGGAGTTGCAGGCGCTTTTGAAAGTTAGCATATCGGTTGGCGGAGACAAAACAGGGAGCAAAAACCAAGAGGCTTCACCACAGGGGCACAGAGCACTCAGAGGTAGCACGGAGAAACATGAGTAGCCATTTTGCGTGACAGGCCGGAGCCTTCCTTAGCGGAAAGTAGCACATCGGCAGTAAGATTTCGGCAATCGACCGTGAATAGATCAATCAGATTCAACTGAAAGACGAAATCACTCGCAGCAAGCGAAAGAATTCCTAATCGCGAAATCGTCGAGGAAGCGCAGCTTATTCCGACCGGAGTGAAATCATGGGATCAATGCGGGCGGCGCGGCGGGCGGGAATGTAGCTGGCAAAGAGAGCGATGCCGGCGAGAAGAATTGCGATGGCGCAGAATGTGGTGGGATCGGTGGCCTGGATACCGAAGAGCTGGCTGCGCAGAAGCTGAGTAAGCGCGAACGCGGCGGCCAGACCCAGCGCGACTCCAGTAAGCGCGAGGGTCATGCCTTTGCGCAGGATGAGCGACAAGATATTTTTCTGCGTGGCACCCAAGGCCATGCGGATTCCAATTTCGCGCGTGGCCTGATTGACCAGATAGGCCATGACTCCGTAAGTGCCGATGGCGGCGAGCGCCGAGGCCAGCGACGCAAACAATCCCAGCAACAACATGGAGAATCGGCGGCTAGCGAGGGATTCGTCCACGCGCTGAGCCATGGTGCGCACGCCGTACATGGGCAGATCGGTATCGATCGCGCGGAGCTGATCTTTGACGGCGGAAGCGAGCGCCGCGGGATCGCCCATGCTGCGCAAAACCACATCCATTCCGCGCGACGGGTTTTGCGTTTGCGGCATGTAGAGCGCGATGCGCGAATCGGCGTCGAGAGTGTATTGCTTGATGCGCTCCACCACGCCGACGATTTCGATGGGCTGACCTGAGGCGGTCAGGGTTCCATGGCGGAAGTGCTTGCCAATAGGATTTTCGTTGGGCCAGAACTGCTGGGCCATATATTCGTCAATGACCGCTACTAAGGGTGCAGTGGCATTGTCGTGTTCATCGAAAACGCGTCCCTTAAGCAGGGGGATCTCCATGGCCCGGAAGTAGTTGCCTGCAACAACGCGTTCATCGGCGTTGATGAAATTCTCGCCCGCGAGCGGAGTGCGGCCCTCAATGACGATGGGGCCCCAGGCGAAGGTCGCACTCAGCGGGACGGGAGTAACGCCGCCTGCAGCGGTGACACCGGGCAGGCGCTCGAGGCGATCCCAAAGATCGCGATAGGTGTTCAGGACCGCGTTTCTGTCGGCGTATTTCTTGCCGGTCATGGTCAGCTCAAGAGTGAGAACATTTTTCGGATTGAAGCCGGGCTGAACATTTTGCAGGCGCGCGAAGCTGCGAATCAGCAGCCCCGCGCCGATCAGCAGGACTACGCTGAGCGCAAGCTCGGAAACCACCAGCAGGCGGCGAAGATTGTTGCCGCGTCCCCATACAGCGCCGGATCCGGCGGAGCCGCGGGACTCGTCCTTAAGCGTGGCGTGAATATCGAGGCGGCCCAGACGCAAGGCAGGAGCGAGGCCGAAGAGCGCGCCGGAAATTATGGAAAGCAAAAACGTGAAGAGAAGCGCCTCGGCGTTGACGCCGATGTCGTAGAGGCGCGGAACGCTCTTGGGGCCGAGAACGTGAATCCACTTCACGGCCCAAAAGGAAAAGAGTACGCCGAGCGCGCCGCCGCAAAGGGCCAGCGAAATGCTTTCGGTGAGCAATTGGCGGATCACACGGCCGCGACTCGCTCCCAGCGCGGTACGAATGGCGATTTCTTTTTGGCGCGCGACTGCGCGTGAGAGTTGAAGATTAGCGACGTTGGCGCAAGCGATCAGCAGCACGAATCCGACCGAGCCAAGAAGAATGAGCAGCGGCCGCCGCGCGTCGCCGCCGACCTGATCGAGTAGCGGCACGATGCCGAAGGTCAGACCGCCATTGGGCGGATAGACATCGGGATGGTCGCGGCGAAGACGCGCGGTGAGCGTGTCCATTTCCGCCTGGGCCTGTGCGACCGTGACGCCGGGCTTGAGCGTGCCGAGCACATTGTAGTCTTCGTTTTGGCGGTGCTGTGGCGCGTCAGCACCGAAAGGCAGGGGAATAAATAGATCGGCGTGATCGGTGCCGTAAAGAATGGGCAAGACTTCGCGCGGCAAAGAGAAATATTTCGGCAGGATTCCCGCGACTTCGTAAGTGACTCCATTGATGATGAGCGGCTTGCCGAGCATGCTCGGGTCAGAGCCGAAATGCTGCGACCAGAATCCGTAGGTGAGGACCGCTGTGAGCTGACGGCCGGGCGAATCATCCTCCGGCGTGAAAAGGTGCCCCGCAGCGGCGTTGACCCCCAGCATGGGCAAGAGGTTTGAGGAGACGCGAATCGCGCCGACGCGCTCCGGATCTCCGCTGCCGGTAAGATTGAAATTTCCGCCGATGGCGATGGCGAGCTGCTCGAATCCGGAGTGACCGTTCTTGACGTCGAAGTATTGCGCGGGGGAAAACCAGTCCTGCGTGATGTTCAGGCCGGGCGAGCGATTCCACAGGATGACCAGACGGTCGGCGTTCTTGTACGGAAGCGGGCGCAGAAGCAGGGCGTCGGTAATACTGAAGATGGAAGTGTTTGCGCCGATGCCGATGGCGAGAGAGAGGATTACGGCCGCGGTGAAGACAGGATTTTTGGCGAAGTTGCGGAAAGCGTAGCGGAAGTCATTGAGAAGCGCATTCATGATGAGCCGGGAATATCGTAGCACAGGGTGGAGGAAGGAAATCCAAAGGCAAAAGCTTCACCGCAGAGGCACAGAAGCTGTGAAAAAGCTTCTTAGGAATGGGTATTGGGGCAGTTCGATATTCGCTTTTTTCCGTTCTT